>UMCA01036361.1_pt1 | contig 72797 bp, 109 predicted proteins | sample 1964111 | NCBI WGS metagenome assembly UMCA01 (sample SAMEA4835956, study PRJEB28245) | human gut metagenome | biome: gut microbiome; material: fecal sample | place: Denmark | collected 2008
CTATCTTTTAAATTTATTTCAGCACTTACATTTCTCTCAGATGATACACCATTAACTGTTATTACACCATCTTTAATTTGAACTTTTATACCGCTAAGTTCTAAATTTTGGTTATCAAGTCTAATGAAATTGCTAGACTTAACAACATTAGAAAAACCATTAACCTTAAAGTCATAACTTCTAGTAGGTTTAAAAGTTTCGGTAATAGCATTTGGTGATGAAGTAAAATTATCATCGCTTATAGTAGCGTTTGCATCTTCTTTAAAGGTCTTAAATGAAGTCGTATTAATCGTTGTTGGATTTTTAGTTTGATACATTAATAAAGTGCCTCTAATAGCCTTTTTAAATGCTTCTAGCTTGTCTGAAGTGTTGTAATCTGGGTCGTAAATAGTTAAAATCCCTGTAGGACTAATCGCTATTCCTTTTTCTTTAATATATGTTGCATAGTGTGAAACTGTAGTATACATAGTACATAAAAGATTGCCTTGATCTGTTGATGTGTTAGGCATAGCTATTAAATCCTTTAAATCGGCAGCAGCGAATCTAATTATGTCACTAGTAACAGTAGAAGCATCTCCCCATGTCAAACTACCCAAGTCAACAACCTTAGTGTTCTTAGTAAGTGCATAATTGCTTAACTTGTCGCTTACTTGATTGTTTATCTTGCTTATTACATTTCCTTTTAAATCTATCTCTCGTGGCTCAAGTCCGTTATATTGCACACTTCCATTTTGTCCTAAACTTACAAAGTAAGGATTTGCAAAAGGTATAAATTGGCTTGGTATAATTGAAGATTTAACTATCATCATTTGAAAATCGAACTCTTGATAACCACTTACAGACCATAATCTAATAGACAATTTATTTTCCGTTATTTGAATTTGTTTTGAATGTATTTCATTTAAACTAAGATTTTGAAAGTTTGAAAATAAACTTTGTCCAGTTGGATTACTATCACTAACTATATAATAGAAACTTCTTGAAAGTGTTAGTTTAGTTTTTAAAATTAAAGAAACTTCATAAGTTCCATTTTCTAATGGATAATCTTTTATGAAAAAAGCCCCATTTCCTCTTTTAATACATGTAATAGTTTGATTATCTTTGGTAGAAAAAGTTTCAATATTACTTATTTGACTTAAATCTAGCAAATTCTTAAAGTTTGGTTCAAACTCAGTCGGTGCAGTCGTACCTAATACTAACATTACATAAAATTTTGCATTTGTAAAAGTCGTTGTATTTGTTATATATAAATGTAATGTTAGATACCCTGTTTTAGTCATCTTTTTACTTTTATTATTATATTGAAAAAAGGTTGGTTCTTCATCATAATTACCAATGTTAGAAACCAAGCTCAAAGTTGCTGTAGTATTTTCAGTTTTTTGATACAAATAATATGTTTGATTTTCTTCAACTTTAACAACATTTTCTAATTTCAAATTAAATATGTCAGTTGTTGTGCCATTTAATGTAATAACACCATCTTTAATTGAGTATGTCACTCCAGCTTGTGTAGTTTCTTCTGTATCAGGTAATATTAATAAGTTCTTATTCGCATCAACAATTTTTGTCGCACCATCAAAAGAAGTAGCGTATTTTATTTCACCTACGCTATCTTCTATTACATCGCCACTTACTTTTGCAACTTTGCTATTAAATGGTGTTCTATATGGTTCAGACATTATCAATGCTTGTTTTCTCTTTAACTTCTTGTTCATTCTAATAACCTCTTACTACTGCTTGGAATCCAGCTTTGTCTTTCCAAAAGATTATATTATAATGTTTGTTTGTGTCAGGTATAAATGTGTTATCGTTTGATACATCTTCCCCTGTCCATGTTATATCTATTGAATATGACATTGAAATTAAGACATCTCCAGTCGTAAATGATAATTCACTTGTATATGTTTCATCGGCATCGGTTGGTAATTCAAATTCGATTGTTGTTGCAACTACTTCCAAATTATAAGCGTATGAATCTTGTAATATCTTATTATCTGGTATTGCACTTGCTATATGGTAGCCTAAAAAGTTTGCTATTCTATCGTTGACGGACTTTGCAGTTGGAATTTGTTCATCACTCGCCCAAATAGTTGCACCATATTTTCCAATAGGAACTCTTTCTAATTGTTCAGCTTCTTCTACGATAGAATCAACATATCTTTTAATTCCTTTACTTGTAACTGGATTTGAACTATTTTCTGTTGGTGTTTCGTCAAATGTATATAATGGTTCGTCATTTGATATCCAAGTTTTATCGGATAATTTAATAACAATATTCTTTAAAATTATTCCTTGATCATATACATAAATTATTGATTCTGTAGTTTCATCTTTTAATCTATAATAATAATCGCCTTTTTTTATTACGGCATTTACATCTTTTCGTAAATCTTGTAATTGTTCGTCAGTAATTGTTCCATTTATTGTATCTTGTAAATTAACAATATGAATAGTTTTGATATTACTATTATTATTTAGAATACTCTCGCCATTAATTGTAGGAAATACAATAGGGTTGTCTTGCCCTGCTATAATAGAGTCATTACGATATAAATATATTTTGTTATTACTTGCTAAAATTTTATTTGGAATAGTTAAAATAGCACTAGCTAAGTCTATTTTTATTTGTTTTATATCGTCGGCATTTTGTTTACCTTTGTTACCTTCATAAGCAGTTCCAGCTGTTTCACCTATTGGTGTTGGTTCACCCATAGCTATATATGCTAATCCAGACCATCTATATTGTAAATTATTAGGAATATCAATATAAATTTTATTAGTTTCAGGTGTTATTTTATTTTTGTGTTGTTCATCATAATAAAATTCATTTTTATAAAAATATCCATTTACAATATCACTAACATAAGCTGGTAATTGACTTGTAGGGACTTTTCCATTGACAAGGTCAGCCTTTTTATCAAGTTTACTATCAACATATATTTTATTAGGTAGAATATATCCTAAACCAGTATAGTCTTGAGGAATAGATGGCGAGTATAAGAATCCATTTTCGTCATATCTTGGAATATAACCAGCTAATCCCTCACCACCTAAATAAGTGGCAGTTACTATCATGTATTGTTCGCCATTATTATTAACAGCATATACTCGATTATCACCAGTTGTAGTAACTTTATCAAGTTTAGTTTTTAATCTATTTTCTACATATTTTTTATTTGTTATATCCTCATCATTTAATGGTGTAGCAATTTCAGCTCTTCCGTCCGAATTTCTCATGACAACACTCATAGGATAATTTTTAGATGTTGCACTTCTTATTTCTTCCCCACCTATAGGTTCGGAAGTATAAACATAAATATTATTGTCGCCTTCAGCTCTTTCTGCTTTTCTATTTAATTTTTTTTCAAGTTCTGTGACAAATTGCTTATAATTTATAGCATCATATGGTTCAGTCCCAGTATAGGTATACAATCTACCAGTCTTATTACCTCCGTGATACATAGGAATCGTACCACCACTAGGTTTTTTATCATCGGGTGCAATTTCAAATATAACTTGAGTTCCATCCGCTTTTATACCATATAATCTTCTTACTCCAGTATTAGTAGTATCTTTATCAACTTTATTTTGTTCTAAAGCTTTTCCCTTGCTACCTTCATAGGCAGTTCCTTCTTCTTCACCTAATTTTAAGAAATTACAAAACTCAATGTATTTATTTTGATTTGAATCCCATCTATAAACAAATCCTGTACTTAAATCTAAATATAATTTATTTTCTTCACCAATTGTTGGAAAACTTTCTTTTGTTGCATAAATATATAAAAATGTTGCAATAGATTTAACTTGCTCTAGTGGTACAGCTTCGTTATTATCAACCGCCATATTAACTCTTATATGAGTGCCAGTATAATTAAATTTATGTTCTTTGTAATAATGCCCATTAGTTGATTCTAACTCACTTGCAATACCTTTTTGAATATCTACTTTTTTTGATAACATTGCTAATAGTTGAGTGTATTCATTATCGGTTATTTGTGATTCTGGATTGTCTTTTCCATAAGTTCTTTCAACATAAATAATAGCCAAACCTTGGTTTATTGTTTTGTCAATAATAATACTTAATTGATCACTTTCAACCCATTGATTATTTTTATTTTTTATGTAATAAGTTATTTTATCGTCTTCGCCCTCAACTTCGGATTTTACATGGTGTTCAATTACAGTTCCCTCAGGGATTAAATTATTATTCATGTAATTACTTAAATCTTCGTCATTTGAAATAACTTTAACTACATTGTTATAAGCCGTAACTTCAACTTCTGTGTTACCATAAATAGCGGTTGAATAAGAAGTATCAATCGTGGTCTCATACATTAAATAATCCTCGCCGTCTACTAAACTATAAGTTATTTCGGAATCGGTTGTTTTAGTAAATTTTATAATATGAGGATTATCAAAAATAAATGGTGAACTCCAATTCCCATCTTGCATTTTTACTCTAGCACTTACACCAGTTGTAAATTTATCAACAAAATTTTTATCAAAACAAACTACTAAATGTAAATTATTTCCCTGTCTAGGAATTTCACCATGGGGAATTTGAGTAGCTAATTTACCTGTGTTATCAAAATATAAATACATATAAAAATTCTCCTTACTTATTTATTATACTATAAAAAACACTAGTTTTCCTCTAGTGTTTTAAAATAATATTGTTTTGTTCCATATTTTTTCTTATCTTGCTCTTCTAAACCTTCATTATCAGTCAAATAATTATAAACTCTACCAATTAAAATATGGTCTTCATTGTAAACTCTTTGGTCTCTTGAATCAACAGCTGATATATATATATCTTTATATTCTTGATTTGATTCTCTTTCTTCATTAGTTATATTTACACCAAATACTAAATGATAAGTTCCATTATCTTTATACCAATATTGAATTGATTTATATGCTCTAGATGTAGGTATTTTTACCCTTATCTTATTTTCTTCAAATTTAAATATATCACTAACTTTTAAATCTTGCTCAATACCAGATAAACTTGTATATTCATCATAAATCAAAGATTTTGAAACATAATTATTAGAATAAACAATAAACATATTTTTTTCTATTTTTGTTTTACTACCACCTTCACTATTTTGTATATTGAAGTTTTGTGCCTCATAACTTGCTCTTGAATCTAAACCAATGGTTGTTGATCTTCTAAGAGTTATATTATCAAAGCTAAATGGACTACGACTTATACCATTTTCTAAACCCATTCCACTTCTTACCGCTTCGCTTGTATCGGAATCGATTTTAGAACGCCAAAAAAACTTGCCATCAATTTGCTCAATTACTGCATAATAAGTAGGCTTATTATTAATATCTCTAACTGTATCATTATCAAAATAAGTTTTATGGATTTCATATTTTAAAGTAGTTCCACCCCTATAAAATGTAATAGGTTGAATTATAGTTTTTGTTATTTCTTCTGTTCTATCTATTGTTACATAAGTATAAGTAATTTGACAATTAAATCTTATATAATCTAAATTATCGGTACTATTTTTATTCTTTTCTAATACGCTTAAAATTTTAAATGACATTTTAAAAACATATTCCACACCAAACATTGAAATATCTGTCCCTATTGTTCTTTCATAAGAATTATATAAAAATATTGGGCTAATTATTTTAGAATCGGTAGTTATACTTGCATATTGTTCTTCAGATATATTTAAAAGCATTACAGGCATCCTACCATTAGTGTATATTTCAACATTTGTTAAATACAAACTTATTGATTTAGTAGCTTTTAAATTCTTTATATAATAATCTTCATCAACTTTATTATAATCGCTTGTCAAATCACTTAATTTCATTAACCATTGACTAAATACAACATTTGTATCATTAGCTATAGGATCAAATTGAAATGTCATATCAATTTTTTCTTTATTATCTTTATTAATATTAAATACATTACCTATTGTATTTTTTATAGTTGAAGATACATTTCTTTTAAAAGAAAATTTACCATTATCAAATACTAATTGACTCAAATGAGGATATTCAAATATATAACTCTTATAAATTTCTCTTATTGATTTACCATTTTGTAAAACTCTAATATTACTATCTAAAAATTCTTGTCTTTGATCTATTTGAGTAAAATAAATACCTATATTATTAACAAATCCTGTTTCGCTATCGTCAACAGTTAAAGCCCATTCTTGACTACTTCCACAATAATCATCCTTTACTTTACCAAGCCCCTCAAAAAATGCTCCACTTTTTATATAATCTATAAAACCTTTAAAATCAAATTTATCCCAAATAGAAAATAAAGTATCAGTATTTAATGTTTCTATTCTTTTTATATTTACACCCATAGAAGCATTATCAAACATTTTTATATTAAAGCATAAAGAATAACCAGAAATAAAATTACTTATATCAGCTGTATAACATTCATTATTAATAACAACAATCCCATAATTTAATTTATTTTCATTATATAAATAATTTTTTGTTTCTTTTTTTTCTGATGGTCTAAAGAAAGAAAATAATTCTTTATAATATCCAGATATTTGATCTCTTCCTTCAAAATTTTTAAATGTAAAAGTATTATTGTTAGAATCTTCATAAAATAAGTCTTTCGTACTTAAAAGCAAAATTTGTCTTTTATTTTCAGCCCTATTAATACTTTCATTATAAGACATTAAACTCCATGTCCTATGTTTTGCATAAACACTTGTAAAATAATTTTTTTGAACATAATCATGTGAAGCATAATAAATAGCATTTACATAATTATCATATATTGAATATTCTCTATGATATACAATAATGTTATCGTCTCCATCAAATGATAACTCACTACCTAATTTTTGAATATCAAATTTATTATTTTGTACATAATCTTCTTCATTATCATATCTAGCTGGAATTGAATAATTTTTATTACCTAATCTATTAACTTTTTCATTTTGAAATAATCCGTCTTTTTCAACTAAAGTTAATGACGAACTAGAATTATCATTTATTGTAATATTATCAATACCATTATTTTTTGAATGAATTATAGCACCATTATAAAATCCGTCATAATCCACTAAAAAGAAAAATGATTTTAATTTTGCTGAGGTAGAGGTTATAGGTGTAACTAATCTATCGTCTAACAAATTACCACTATTAAATACCCCAAAATCCCAAGTGTAGTCATCTCCAGTATCTTGATTAATAAATGTAATCATATAATTTTCATCATAAATTCCATAAGGGTTTTTATTGTCTAATATTGAAGCAATATTTTCAATATATGTTTGAGTATAATCAAAAAAATAAGATCCTTTAATAGAAGGGTCATTCCAAAAATTAGACGCATAATTATATTTTTGACCAAAACCCGAAATTATATTTGAATTAATATTATACTCAAATGTTCCCATTTGATATTGGCTTAAAGTTTTAATAGTTTGTTCTAATGATAAATTAGTAAAATCTATACTTCCCATTTTAGACCAATCAAGACTTAGCATTGCTCGTTCTTGACCTAATCTAATTAAACCTGTAATATCTTGCTTACATAAAAATTGAATCTCTCTCTCAAGAGTTTTACCACTAGATGAAGTTCCTTTAGCTAATCCCTTTTTATAATAACATAAATATATTTTATTTATTTTATATATAGGAAATGAAGTTTCTAATTGCATATTATTAATAGTCATTAAAGCCGTATTAGAATTTCTAAATCCTAAATATTCTATCATATGAGTTGAATTGTCGGATAATAAACTTCCGTTATATGTTCTTCTTAAGCTATCACAATAACCTTCTCCATTTAATTTACCTTGAATAAAATTAATATTTTTTTTATCAAAACTTCCATTAATTTTTGTTATATCTATTCCTCGTATATGTCCGTCTTCAACATAAGGGATCATGTCTTTTACTATCATTAATTGTGAAATCAAATCTCTTAAAGTTGGTAAATTTAATGTAAAATCAGGCGAAAATGTATTTTCAAAAATTGGTTTTAATTCAATACTTAAAGTATATTTTTGTCTATATTCCCATTCTTCGTCATTTATAGCAACTTTATATTTTGGTGAATAATAATTTACAAATTGATTTAAATAATCCCAAATACTTCTCTTCTTTTCTGGATTTAAAGGTTGAGTAATAGATATGTTAGGACAAACTACCGCTTCTAAGCCCTTTGTCTCACTACATAAAGATATATTATATTCACAAATATCCTCATCTAAATTTATAATCTTTTCTGTATATGAATCTAATAACAAATGCTTGTAAAATATGTTTGGAATCTTTTTTTTACTTGAATAGTTAAACTGAGCTTGTACCACCTCAATTTTTGTAGCATTTACTAAATAATCTCTATTTTCAAAAGTTAAATAGTATGTATCGCTAGGTGGTGGAAAACTCAAATCAATTTTTATATTATCGTCTTTTCCTATTAAAGAATAATCAGCACCAGTTTTATTTTCTATTAATTTAAAAGAATAAAGCTTAGTATCTACACCCGATTGATCATACCAAACTTTAAATGTAATAATGTTATCATTGCTATAATCATCCGTAAACATACTTCCTATATCATTTGGAGAAATGGCAAAAATTGTTTTATTTAAATTTAATAAACTTACATTACAAAAATCAACAGAAATTGTTTTTTCTTCTTCATCGCCTATTTTTCTTGATTTTTGTATTACTCCGTCAATATATAAATAATATCTTTCTATTACTGTTTGATTATTTTCATTTTCCCATTGAGCTTCATAAATTCCTGTTGCACTTTGTTGCCCAAACGGATAATATTCTTTAATTAAATCGTCATAACTAGCATTGCTTTGATTTATTCCTAATAATGAAAATGTAGTATATTTTAAACTATATGTTGTACTAGAATTTGAAAATGAAACACTTGTATTTTTAGTAATAGTATTACTAACTACTGTCATTGTTCTTATTCCATTTTTATATGTACTTGTAATAATATCTCCACTTTTTGATCTTGAATTAAAATAAAATGTTTCAATACTAGATGTTGAATTTTCAATCCAATGTGCTTTTCCATCAAAATTATCTCCAGTATAATCTAATTGAGTATAATCTAAAATATATAATGCAGGGTATCCACTTCCTCCTAAAAATGTACCTTCTCCATTATCTGTATAATTTGGATATTCTTTTTGAAAATCACTTTTTGTATAAAATAAATCGTTCGTTCTATTATAATATTTAATATTATTAGTATTACTATATTCATCTTTTACTAACTCAAACTTTAAAGTATCAATCCCTTTTATTGTTATAGTATCAGTTTCTATAGTTGTAGAAGTTCTATTTAATGTTATAGGCAACTCTCTACTATAATTTCTCCAACCATACCCATTAAAGCCGTGTCCATTTTCTGTTGAGTAAATAAAAACATCGTCAAATCTTCTTAAATCTTTTATTCTTTTTACATGAGTTAAAATAATACTACCACTATCTAAAGTTTCGTTGTATTCTTCAGAAAAAGTAGCACCTTGAACAATATCATATTCTTTATTGTTAATATTACATTTTAATTTCATGTTAATTCTCCGTTCCACGACTATTATTAATCAACCCAGCTCTAACTTGTGAAAATTCAGTATTAAAATTACTTTCATTTATTTGTTGATAATAATTACTCATTCTATTTTGATAATTTAAAAATTGTCCTGCACCCCATGAAGCAATTGAAACTGCAGTACCAATAGCAACACCTATCGGCCCCCCTATAGAGCCTAATTTTACACCTGCTATAATAGATGAAGCAAGACTTGTCGTAGCTTTGACAGCTTTCATAGTTTTTGCTTTATTATTTTGAGCTAAATAATTTTCCGTTAATGATAAAGATCTATTAGAAATATTTTGAACAAAATCAACAAGACTATCTTTTACATTATTAAAAGCATACATACTAACTACTCTTATTGATTTTACTTTTGTGTCTTTTTCTTTTTCTTTTTCAGTTTTACCAATATCTTTTTTTATTTCAACTGTTCCATCTTCATTCAATGCTGTTGGTGGTGAGCTAGGCTCAATAATTTCAATTATAATTTTTCTATCATCTTTTGCCATATATTACCCCCTATAAAGCAAAAGTTAGACTTACACCAGTAAGTTCTCCAATTTGAGCAGATTCACCATAATTAGATAATCTATATTCTCTAGTATAAGTAAGACCATTTTTATATTCAATCTTTATTTTAAATTTTGTATTAACATTATCTAATTCCCCATATGCAACTTTTAAACACTTTTCACAAAATTTATTGTTCATTAAGTATGAAGTTATATTAAATGAAAATGTGCCAAAGCTTCCCACAGAGCTAGCAAAATTATTTGTATTATAAAAAGGTTGAGTATCTAAAGAAATATCAGAATTTATAGATTTTGAAAGCCATAAAATTTCTTCCGTTTTTTCTTCTCCATTTTCTTCATAATAATATGTGAATGTATTATAATTAGAATTTCCACATACTAAAAATGAGCCATTCATCAAATAAACACTACTATATGAATTAAAGACATCATTAAAGTTTGATGATATTTCAGGTAATGAATAGAATTGACTTATTTCCCCGTTTGCAGTTTTATTATAATTATAAGTAGTAGAAAATGCGGTTAATAAATCTTGTACAGGTATTACATTTGATTGTTCCGCTAAAGCAATAATTGTAATAGGTGCAACTGTTTGAAGATAATTTAAAACAGCAGTTCCAAATTTAATAACAATATATACGGCATTTTTATCTAAGTTTTGGCTTTGTTGAGTTTTTATAAATTCTTCTTCTCTAGCAATATATAATTTTAAATGTGAAAATTGTCCATAAAATCTATCACTATTTACTATATCAGCAAATTGATTTCTTAAAAGCCTAACTATTTTTGTTTGAATAGATTCTTCATTCATTATTGCCACCTTTTCTTTCCTTCCGTATGTGTCTCTAATAGCCAATCATCTATCGATTTTTCTATAACTTCATTTATTGTTTTAGGACGATTTACTTGATTCATTCTATATAAATTTGTAGGTATTGAAGCTTTTTTATATTGAATCACACTAGGAATTGACTTAATACCATTATAATATAATTCTACATTATAACCTTTACTAGTCTTATATATTTTAACATTATTTTTTTTTGAATAATAGATACTTTGATAATTTGATAAATAATTTCTTTTTATAATATCAGCTAATTTAGAAGCATTACTCATATTTATTTCCTCAATGATATAATAGTTTCTATAGGTGCTAAATTATTGCAAAATTGTCTTCCTCGTTTCATTGGAACTTGTTGTACATCTTCAACAAACCAAGCTTCATCGTATGTATCTAGTAATACAATATCGCCAGCTTTTAATTTCTTTACATCGTCATTTGTTTTAATAATAACACTCATTGTATCAAAATTAAAAACTCCTTGTATAACTTGTTTACCATTATAATAGGAGTTAATTTCTTCAGCATCAAAATAGCCATCACAAATTCTATTATGTGCAAGAATCTCATTCGGTACTAATCTTTCATTATTATTTTGAATCCAATATTTACATTTAACAAATTTTGTTCTTTTGCTAGCCCATAAATTTCTAGTCCCATCCATAATTATTCACCATCTTTCTTATTTATCATTCCTAAAGATTCAAATAATTCTTTCATGGTTGATTTGCCTTCTTCAAGTTTATTTTCGTGTGCCCATTGTGGCAATGGATTAACTACAATAGCAACTATTTGACATAATGTTACTACAACTAAAAATTGAAATACTTCAGTCATACAATTTCTTAAATAATACGAAGCAAAACAAGCAATAATTAAAGGAATAATTGATTTAACAATCCCTGTTAAAATTTGAGTAGCCATAGAAAATGGTAATCCATTCCTTATAGCTTTTAATAATTTAGAAAAGAAAACACCTGTAAATACAATAAAAACTATTCCCCAACCACCTATTGAAATAGAATCTACTTTACTAAATAGATTAAATCTATATATTAAAAAAGTAGCTGGAATAACCCAAGCAAACAAAATATAAAAACTTAATCTAGTCCAAAATTGTCCCTTGTTCATTTTTCACCACTTTCTCCTTACTTTCTTTTTCTTTTATATATTCTTCAATATATTTATCAATTTCTGGCTCTTCACTATATTTATCAATAACATCAGGATTATTTTTAACTGTTATAACAAATTCATTTAAATATTCAGTTTTACTAATAATATGTGATTGTCTATATTCATCAACCATAAATGAAAATGCATCAAAATATTTTAAGCTACCAAATGTTAACCATAATATCATTTGAAAAGAATTCCAAATTAAACCACTTACTACATGCTCATCAAATGCAATAGGGCTTAATCCATATATACCAAATATAACACCTATCAAGATTCTACTAAAAGTATCAAGTGTTGCATCTCTTGCCGTATATTTTTGTACGCTTCTACCAAACTTTGCCCTGTTTTTTCTATCTTTAGGAAAATCACTCAATAACTCTTGAGCTTGAAGTTTTGATATTTGGCACATTTTAGCCTTTTCTAAAGCGATTTTTTGTTCGTCCGTTAATTTATCTTGGTGTTCTTCATAATAGCCAAATTTGAAGGCTTTCCAATTTAAACCAGCCCTTTGAATAATATCTTTTTTTGCTAATTCTAACTCTTGTATGTTTTTATAATCACACCACCCTGTTATTTTATCAAAATAAGGGGTTGCCTCAACCTTAGCTTTTCCATATGCTTCCATTGAGTTTATAAATGCTTGATCTTTTCTACCAGCTCTTAACCCCATATTTCTAAATGAGCTTGTTACAATTAATCCCATTACAATTGATATTCCTATACTTCCAGCAATATCCCATAATGATACATCCCTTTTAGTAATATTAAATATACCTTGCGTAATATACAATCCACTAACCAAAAAAATGATTATTTTTTGTATATTATCTCTAAAGAGTTTTCCTAAATCCCTTTTTTCTTTAGTTAATTTGTTTCCTATTTCTTTTTCCATAATTAATATCTACCTTCAGAATCGTCCTTTGTTGTATCTGTATTAACTTCGATATTTGATTCTTTGTTATCAAGAATTTGTTCGTTTACTTTTTCTAATTCAGCAATAGTTTGTTTTTTCTTTTCCTCAGTTTGCTTATTTTTTTCAACTTCTTGATTTATAATTTCTTTAACTTTATTTGATAAATCTTCTTCAGTAACATTTAATTTTGTTAATTCATTTATAATAGCAAGTCTTGCTTCAGGTGTATTTTCTTGTGATAAAATAAATACTTTTATTAATGTTTTACACATTTCATTACTTTCACCCAATTTTCCAAGCATCTTTTGAATTATTGGTTCCATTTTTTCTTCTAAATTAGAATCTAAAGTGCTTTCTACAGTTTGCTTAACTTCGTCTGTTACATTAATTTTCATTTTTTTGCTTTTAATCAATGTAATAAAGAATCCACTTGATAATACAGTCACAACTAACCATGTAATAAGAATTAATAAATTATCAAATGTAAATAAGTCTGTTAAATCTCTACCCTTGGTTGACTCTATTAAAGAAAGAATATCTTTAACTTTTTCATTATTTACATCAAATTTAGCTGTTATCTTATTTTCGCCTTCTACAAGCGCAAATTGATAATTGCCATTATCTAATTTAATTAACTCAGTTCCGTTCACATATACGCCCTTTGTGTCGCACATAAGATATGGTTTAGCCATAACAGTTACAATATCGCCAACTTTACCCTCGGTTATATCTGTTAATACATCGCCATAATTAGTAGCTTCAATAATAACCACACCTGTTTTCTCTTCTTCAGTTGTTCCTGGAGTTTCGGTTTCACCTTCAGTTACTCCTGTTTGAATTTCATCGGCGTATACTATTGTACTATTTTTTACAATGCCAGCTGGAATCACTAAACTTAAAGCAATTCCTAATGATAACAATAATTTTTTCATGTTCTTATTCCTCACCTTCTTGCAATACACTTGCTTTCACCATATCAATTAATTTCTTGTTAGAATCTTGATATGTTTTTAAAAATTTGTTAAACTCGTCATTTATACTATTTGTAAAATCTTCTTGAGCTTTCCTTAAATCATTAACTTCTTTTTCTAATAAACTAATTTTTTCATTTTGAGGTCTCAAAAATTCAGTTCTACTTGCTATGGTATAAACTTTCGCTCGCTCATCATATACTAATATATGATTTTTATATTCTGATAGATTTTTTTCACTTTGTACAGTAATTACTAATTTTGTGTTCATAATATTGCCCCTAATTATATTATATTCAATTTTTTTATTATTTAAAACAAAAAAAGAGACTCACTATAATGTTTAGTCTCTTATCAAAATAAAAAGCCTAGTTCCAATTGGACCACGGCTCTTTTAACAAATATCTCTATATTTGCTGTGCTTAACTAATAAAAGTTAATCTGATATAAACTCAAGGAGTTATACCACCTTTTAAAAAAGATAGAGTAGGACTACTTCTCTATCTTAAAAGAAAACAAATGCAAGTATATTTTACCCTTGCAATATTATTATATGCACTTTTTCTATTTTAATAAACCCTCAATATTCTTTGAGTACCTAGAAATTTCTGTGTCTATTTGATTTGTTAAGTAATCTCTATAATTTGAGTTGTCATTTTTTAATGTATTCAATGCAGATATAACATTCTTTTTACCATATTTACTAATTAATTCTTTTAAAGCATTTACAACTTCATTTGTATCGTCTTCATCCCAAACTCTACCAAATCCATGCATGATAGGTTCATTTTCCGTCAAATCATTATAAGCGTCATTAACTTTTCCCATGTCAAGTTCAACGTCGTCGTCTAATAATGTATTTATATTTCCAGAATAAGTATTAATAGCATTGTCAACATCTTTATAGTGTCTGTCAATATCTTTTAATCTTGTATTAAACTTATTTTTATAACTATCGATTTTGTTATTCATATAAGCTTCTCTTGCTTCTGGAGCATATGCTTTAAAATAATCCGCATTTTTCTTGCTTCTTATTCCGTCTCTTTTTTTATTTCCTAAATAATCAGCAAAACTAATCTCGTCAAGATTATTTTCATCTACTAAACCATCAAATTCTTTATCAAGTATACTTGATATGTCTTCTGCTTGTTCTTTTACTTCGTTAGTAGCTTCTTCCATTGGCTCTTCATTAGTTGTTTCGACTTCAGTTTTGACGTCACCCTTTACGTCACCTTCATCTTCTACAACTTCAGCAGGAATCTCTTGTTCAGCTACATCCTCAGTCATAGGTTGTTCTTCTTCCGCAACAGGAATTTTATAAAACTCTTCTAATAAGCGGTCTAAATCCCCTTGTGAGCCGTTTTTTCTTATTGCTTGTATAATTTCTTTAGCTTTTTCGTTTCCTTCTTTAGAAGCTTTAAAAATCTCTTTAAACTTAGTGTTATTAATATACGCCATTTTATTCTTCCTCTTCTTCCGCTTCAAGAACTAAACCATGGTCACTATAGTAACAACATCCTGCTATATCGTCAAATTTTCTAAGTTGAGCTTCTCTTTCTACATCATATCCTTCAATGTCTTTTGTGATTCTATCTAATCTAGATAAATGCTCACTTTCTTCACCATAAATAACATTTAATTCGTCAACTAATCTAGGTGAATCACTAAATTCCATAATAGCTTTATGATAATTTTCTAAAGCTTCCTTTTCATCGTCAATTAATTTTTTAATTATTTTTAATGCTTTCTCTTTTGTCATTTCCAGCACCTACCTTCCTTGCATATAATATATTTCTTTTCTTCTTTTTAGCGTACTTTACAGGCTTACCATAGCTTGTTATTAATCCTATTGAATTATTGCTTTCCATTATGCAAATACAAGCTCCTTCTTTATAGCATATTTTCTATCTTTTACAGCATCAATTGCTTCCGATAATTCACCCTTAAAGATTCCAATATCTTTCTTATCGATAGCGTCAAGTTCTTCCTTACTAGGTCTTCCTCTTTTACCTTTTAATGGTTGGTCCATTACATATAATTCTTTAATATTGCCACGGCAAATCTCTATAAAGCTTTCTTTTGTTAAATCTAAGTCAGAAATATATCGTTTATCATTTGCTAACAATGTTATTCTTTCGCCTTTCTTAGTCGCAAATTTTATAGAATGTCCAATTAAGAAAGGTGGAACTGTGGTCCCTCTACTTGGCCCATACTTTAGTGGCTTATTATTAACACTATTATATGTAAACTTTCCGTCAGCGTCTCTAGGTTGTGAAACTCTATTTGCCTCAACCCATGCTTTTGAAGGTGCTTTTGTGCCTTTTGGTAATGGTGTTCCACCGCCATATGATTCTTTGTATGTTCCTATTTTGTCAGCTACTTCATCACCCGCTACAGCTCTTAATAAGCTTGGTCTTACTTTATCGTTATATTCTTGACTATCTTGTTGTTTCGCCATAATCTTTCTCCTTGTAACTAATATTTTTCTTCTACATTTATTATTATACTATAAAAAATTTATTTTTTCATAAAAAAAATTGCATATATTTGAATATGCAATTATTTTAGTTATCTTTTTCGTATCAAACCACTACGACACGGTTCTTAAATAGTACGTGTCACTCTACTATACAAACATTTACATCGCCCTTTGTCGTGTATTTTCAAATGTGAGTTTAGAGTTTTCTTTCTCATTCAAAATCTTTATAATTAAGCTTTTTCTAAGATTTTTGTAACAATCTTAATTCTCTTATATGAGTCTACTGCAACTGCATATGTTGGATGAGATGCATCTTTTGCAAGTTGATCACCAACATTTAATGCTGTTGCTGTTCCACCTACAATGTCTCCTACATTAGGTGCTGATGCTGATGCAATCTTCATTGTGAATAAGAGTAAGTCAGCTGGTGTGTAGCTAATGTCTGTTACTTTTAATCCAGCAGTCATACCAACTTTTAATTCGCCTACTGCTTTTGCTGTTCCTGCAACACTAACATAAATTGCTACTTTCTTGTTATCAGGTACAAATACATCATGGTATAATCTTACAAATAATGTAAATCCATCAAAGCCTTGTCCTGCTAAGTTTAAATCACCACTAATAATTTTAACTTGTTCAAATTTGATAGCGTGATATACAGCTTCTTTTGATACTAACATATAGTTGATATCTTTTGAATTTGCTCCATAGTAGAATCCACCTTTTCCTAAGATAACATTTGTTTTAAATCTTGATGGTGGAACCATAACAATGTCTCTATCTTCATATTTTGTCATTTTGAATGTAACATTCTTATTGAAATCTTCTTGTCTTAAGTAATGTACTAATTCAGGTGTATCTCTTAAGAGATGTAACATTTTTGAGCTAACAAATATAATTTGTCCATCTTGTGGAATTTCATAATCATCAAATTTTTCAAATGCTGTGTTAATTGCGGAAATTGGTTTGAATCCGTCAGCAGTAATATCTTCTGTAATTGTTGTTCCTGCATGTTTTGCAATTTCTGAGAATACATATGCATCCATTTCAGGTGCTACTTGTGTTCTTTGATATTCAGAAATAGAATTTGTTAAAATAATTTCTCCTGATTCTTCATCATCAAATTTTTCAACAGGAATCGCTGCTTGTCTATCTACTTTTAAAACAAATTCTTCCCATTGTACACTTGATGGTGATGGAGTATAACCAAATGGTGTTCCACCAATAGATGTGTCTAAGTTTGCTGGTGGTACTTGTGGGTTATTTTCTGGATTTGCACCATCTTGATTGCTTTGTGCATAGTTATTTGGTGAGTTTCTGTAATAATCACTCATTCCAGTGAATTGCATTTTTGCGATTTTTACTGTTTTTGCTCCAGTAAATTTCATGAAGCCTGGTCTTGCATCAAATAATGATGAAATTGCTTCTCTTTTGTAAACTTTATCAAGTATATCTGGACTATACTTGGTAATGGTTGCAATATAATTTGTTGTTGCCATATTCTTTCTCCTTCGCAAGGTTACTCAAATATACTTTTTTTCATTTGTTTTTTTCTTTTACTTAATTAATCCTGCTATTCTAAAGAGTCTTTCCTTTTCTTTCTCATCGTCAGATTTTTCATCGGTTTCTTTTTCGTCTTTTTCGTCTTTTTCTTCTTCTTCCGATTCTTTTTTCTCTTCAGGTGTTACTTCTTTCGCATCTTCTATTTCTTCTTTTGATGCTTCAGGCTTTTTCTCTTCAAATAAGTTCTTGTCATCTTTTTGCTCTTCAGGACTTAATTTTAAAAATTTGTCGGATAATTCATACCCTAAAATCTTTACTAATGCACTTAATTGGTTGATATCTATCTTTCCATCTTTGTACATCTTTGCAAATGCAGTTAATATCTCTTCCTCACTTGCGTCCTTTTTTAATTCATCAATGGCACTTGTAACTTCTTCTACTGTCATTTTCTTGTCTCCTTACTTAATTAATCCTGCTATTCTAAGCAATCTATTTTTTTCTGACTCATCATCATCTTCAGGCTTGTCTGTTGGACTAATTGATTCTATGGTATGTTTTCCACTCTCTAATTTACCAGTTCCGTTCTCGGTCTCACCTTCACTATTCTCGGCTTCTTGTGTCTTAATTACTTCTTGCCACTCAGGATGTGTTGGTAACATCGATTCTATGTTCTCTTCCGTTACTTCTAATCCCTTTCCACCTAAAATTAGCTTTACGTCTTCCCATCTGTTCTCTGGTACTTTAGTCTTCAATAGGGCATTTTCAGCTAATACATTCTTATATGCTCCACTTTGATTTTCATAATCATCGCTTAATACATCGTATTGCTGTCCCCTTCCAAATACATCATTTAACTCATTCTCATCGTTCACACCATATCTTGTTAACATTTCTTTCAATGCACTTTTTCTTCCTTCTTGGCGGGCGATTCCTATAAGCTCATTTAATTGCGCTTGAGTGAACTTCTTCTCCTCAACCTCATCTTTTGATTCTTCAGGGTCTTCTTTTTCAGATTCTTCTTTTTCAGAGTTTTCACTTTCAGCCTCAACTTCCGATTCAGCCCCTTCAACCCCTTCCCCGTCTTTTGTAGGTTCGGGTGTTGTTTCTATCTTTTCGATTTTCTCATCTTCAGTCTTAACTTCATCGCTAGGTGTTCGAGTACCACCATTCTCTAATTCTTCTTTTACCTCGTCAATTTTTTCTTTTTCCATGTGTTGATTTGACCTCTTTTCCTTGAGTTAAACTTAGCAGTTTTGGGTTGCTAATAGCCCCTTACTTTATTATTATACTTCAACCGACAATTTTTTTACATACTTTTTTTAACTTTTTGTTAATAAAAAAACTAAATCCAACAAAATAAGTTAAAAATAAAAAAACACTATCTCAGCTGGGGAATAGTGATTTTTCTTATTCTTACTACTCTAGGTAGTAGAAACACCTGCAATGCAGGAAATGCAAACACTTATAATTTACACATAAAATATAACACATATTTATCCTTGCGTCAAATATGCTAATTAACTTTTAATAACATTCATATGCCTTATCTTTCTCCCCCCCTATCCATATCAAAATTTCTAAGGCCACTCCTAAATCCGTTTTTTGTTTTTTAATAACACTTTACCATTATTCCTTCTACCCCTTCTCAAATTTTTATAATTTTTACTATGTCAAGTAAAATCAAACTTTTGTTATTAAATCACTTACTATTGAATTTTCCATGCAAAGTCAAAATTGTTTTAATATATATAATATATTACATGCCAAATTTCAAAAAAAAAATCGGTTTTATAACCTTTATTAATATTTTTATTTTTATTTTTTTGTAACATGGTTTATAAAACTTAATATTTTTTGAAAATTAACTTCTAGATTATATTTTTATATATATAGTAATATATATATTAAAATATTAATCTAATTCCATTTTGACTTTACCTGGAAATTTCAAGTGTGTTAAGACTTTACTTATCACTAAGAACATTGGGAAACCTTAGGAAAGGAAAGAAATATATAAAGAAAGGAAAGGAAAAACCAACAACTTCAACTTTTGTTTAAGTTGGCTCTTTTTAACCCTTTTTTATCAAATTTTTGCCTTGTAATCCTTTTTTATTTTTGTTATTATTTTTTTGAAAGAAGGACTGCTTTTTCATAATTATGATTAACTTTAACGACCATATCAACTTAATCCATCTTACCCTTAATCACTATTTTAATATGTCTAAACCTAATCCTGATTATGACGATTATTTTCAAATCGGAGCTATCGGGATTATTAAGGCTATTAATTCTTTTGACGAATCTAAAACTCTTCAATTCTCAACTTTCGCTATCGCTTGCATAAACAATGAAGTGTTATCATATATTAGAAAAAACAATCGCAAATGTGCCAAGCCAACTATTCCCGATGTCTCTTTTGAATCGTCTGACTTCTCTCCAGAATATTACTTACCTTCTCAAGACGATACTATTGAAGAATATTCTAAAAAGGAAATTATCGATAAATTCAACTCCCTGTCTTTCCCTAATAAAGACTTATATGTAGATTGGCTTAATGGTATGACTAACAAACAACTATCTATTAAATACAAAAAATCTATAACCAGCATTAACAATAATATTAAAAAAATTACTAATTACCTAAGGAGAACCATTTTATGAATGTTACTAAAAAATTATTTCAACGCTTAGTCATTTGCCTCTCTTATATCCTTTTCATTCCACTTTTTATTGTCGTTTCTTTTTATGTCTTTATCTTGGCTAATCCAGTTAAAATTATCTTTACAGGTCATGCTTACTCATTCGACTGGGAAGATGTTGACATCTTTTCTAAAGATCCTCTTGATAATAACAATAAATAAGTTTATTATTGTTATGCTAATTATAGGAGATTTTAAATGAAAAAATGTTATGAACAAATTTATTGCAAATATCTAAATTGCGCTAAATGTAAAATAAGATTGCTTTGTTGCGGGCTAGATGGCCCTCTAAAACCTTTAAAAGACCGCAAGGAAATCGATTTGACTGTTGGTGAAGTATTTAATGATCTCGTTCAAATTTACTCTCGTACGCCTTATTTTGATAAGAAAATGTTTAAACGATTGTATAGCGATATTCTTAGACCAGCTCCAGATTATTTTGAGAAAATGTGTAAATGAAAATGCTCGTCTTTACTGTCTCTTCTTATAGCCTTCTATTTCTATTTATTATCTTTGTATTTTTTATTAGCATTTTTGACGATACAGATTGAAAGGAATTTACTATGGATTATTACAAACTTCGCAATGAAGAACTTGAAAAAGAATTGAAAGAACTTCAAATCCAATATGATAAAGTTTGCTCTCAAAGAAATGAACTTGAATCAAAATTGGAAAAATTAAAACAAAATTGACTTTTGCTATTGCAAAACTGAAAGGATTATGTTAGCATAAAAATTAGATAGGTTTTCTCGTTTTTGTACCTATCTATTATTTCTTAATTGTTTATGTAATTTTTAACCTCCTATAGCTTAAAACTTATCAAACAATAATAATTTATCTTTTGCTACCCACTTAAAATCCTTTCAGGGTAGCTTTTTTATTGAAAGGATTTATTATGAAAAAATTTAACTTAGACGATTTAGACTTTGATTCTAAACTAACTTACTATTCTATGTTTGTTGCTGAGAGAAAACCATTTAGCAATGGTTATGGTATTCCTGTAAAAAACAATGGAATCAATATTAACAAATGCTTCTCAACACCTTTTTCTCTTATTAAAGCAATCGATAAAGGCAATTACAAATATAGATCTATCGACGATTATTTTATCTTAACTAACGACGGATTACTTCTGTCTTATACGCAAGAAGAACTAGAAATAAAAATGGACTTAGATTCAGAATTTGAAAATTATGTAATGCAGATCCGTGCCACCACCCGTGCCTAACCTATAAATTTTTTTGATATCTTATACATTCTTAATTAGCCACTTGACAATTAGTTAAGACTTGATTTATACTATTCTTAGTTAAGCAAGCTGGTTCTTATTCTTGCTTAAAATGGAGGTTAAGAAAATGAGACAAATAAATGAAATCAAAAAAGATATGGAAGAAGTAGAAAGAAAGCTAGACTCTATGAGAGACAAAGAAGATAAAGAAAGCTGGGAAATAATCCATTCTTTATATAGATAACAACGCAACTTAGAAAAAGAATTAAGTGGAGTTATAGCTAGTAATGTTAAAGTTGGTGATGGTATTACTTTAAGAGTCTATAGCGACTGTCATTCATTTACTATTATTGCTAGAACTGAGAAAACTTTAACTATACAACAAGATAAAGCAACACTTAAAAACAACTGGAAGCCTGAGTTTGTTCATGGTGGGTTTACTGCTCATTGTACTAATCAAAATGAACAAGAATATGATTATGAAAGAGACGAAAAAGGAAAAATCTTAAAAATAAGATGGAGCGATAAAAGAAACTATTGGAAAGCTCCAAAAGGATACGCTGGTATTAGTTTAGGTAGACATGAATTTTATGATTATAACTTTTAATAAAGGGGTTGCAAAACCCCTTATTTATAACAAAGGAGAAAATATATGTTTGAATTAGAAAAAAAGCAAAATAGCTTATACAAAAATTATTATGAAGGATTTAATCCTAATACGCAAAAACATGTTATTTGTGTATTAGATGATAACAAAGTCTTTTTCTTAGTATATCAAGGAAGAACAAGGACAACACACCCTTATAATAACAATTATAAAGAGATATGTTTTAAAGAGGCTACTACTGAACTTAATAAAGACTGATACAAAGCGATTAAAAGCAAGACAATATAAATTGTTATTAAAAATAAAAAGATAGCTCTACGGGGCTATTTTTTATTTATATATGGAGCCGTGCAGAAGTTGATAAAAAAATAAGAGCTAGAATGTAGCCCTTAAGATTTTCATTTTTTCTTCGGTTTCATTAATAAGCTTATTATAAGTTTCTACAGCTTCATGATCTTGTCTTATTTTAAACCATTCATTGATAGATACCAAGCTTTGAAGATTAGCTTCAAGCTTTTTATATTGTTTCATTGCTTCTTTATTCATTGCTTTATATTCCTTTCTTAGTATGTACGACTTAAACCGCCGTTTCTTTGTTCAATTCCAATATAACCGAACTCGCTACAGTCTATATCATTTAAGTTGACTACATAAGAGCAAGTCTCACCACTATTTAAGCATTGCTTGTCCATATTCCATTCATCGATGTTATTACTAACATATAAGAGCGATAAAAGAGAACCAAAAGTTGTATGAGTTAATATTGCATGATAGACTAAGCAATTATATTTTTCTTCAAAGTCTTTAATTGCATTTTTGATGCTTTCTTCATTGCTTGTATAGTAGAGAATACCATCAAAGATTTTGCTTAATCTTTCACTATAATAAACTACATCTTGAGTCTTAAAGTCTTGTATAACTTTCTTGTTTAATCCTTTAATACTTTCTAATCTTTCTATAGCCTCAGCTTTTTGCTTCATTCTTAAGTCTTCCATTTTTTTTAACCTCCATTACTTGCTAGTGGTTGGATATCCACTAACTAAAAAAATTATATAATTATTATGATTATATTGTCAATAGTTTTCTTGACATTTTTAAAAATTATTTATACAGTAGATAGATCATAATTATATAGCCCCGTGCATATATTACAGTAAAATTTAAATTAGTATAAACTAATTTAAAAAATATTAATTAACCACTTGACAACTATATTTTTATTTTGATACAATACTCATGCTTAAAGCGATTTACATTTTATCGCTTAGCTTACAGGAGGTTAAAAAATGATTAAATTAAGTGATTTGTTAGATGTGTTAGTTGCTATGAATGTTAAGATTTATTTACATGTTGATAAAGATACTAGAAAGCTTTTATACGACGGGGATGCAAATTTTGCCAAACTTCATATTGAAGATATAGACAAATACAATGTATTATTAGTCTTTAGCTTAAGAGATTTAGAAATAGTAGTTACTAAATAAGAAAGGATTTAAAAAAATGAGATTAATTGATTTAGCTATATTATTACATAGATTCAGCATTGATAGTAAAATAGTCATGAAAGAACGATACGCAACTAATGACGCTTGCATTAAATCAAGGGTTATTATGACAGTAAATGCAAAAGACTTATATAATAACATCGATGATAGCGAATATAAAAATTGGCGTATTGTTAGATTTTTAATAGATAAAGACAATATTATATATATTACATTACTTGATGAAAAATATTATTTCTAGCCCCCACTTGAGGGGCTTTTCTTTTGCTTTGATTTAAAGCTTAAAATAGCCCTTTATAGCCTCGTTTTATATTTGTTAGTAAAATTATATTAGAGGTTATAAAATCTTTCTTAAATCGGTTTATTTTAAGTTATATGTAAATTGCTTCTAGATCAGGAATACACCACCACAAAAAAACTTTTTATAGACCCGTGCCAAAAGGGGCTAAAAAATAAAAAAGAAAAATCTTTTTTAACTTTTTTCAATTAATCGCTTGACAATTAAAAAGAAATAATTTTATAATGATTACGCTTGATAGATAAACAAGCGATTTCATTTAGTGGAGGTTAAGAAAATGACTAAAGAAGAAAAAATTATTGATTTATTTGAAAATGTGGGATTAATTGCAACACCTATAAAAAGGGAAGGCAAAACGGTCTCATGGCAACTTGAAGGCTTTACAAGTCGAGGGGGTGACATGATACATACATTAGATTTTAGCGGATTAGATGCTTTAAATATTGATGATGCAATAAAAGCATTTAGAAACTTTAACAAATATGTAGATATTGATGACGAAATAGAATTAAATCTTGAAAAAGCTAGAGAGTGGGGCTTAACTATAAGAGAGTTTGTTCATGATTATGAAGATTACTACGAGGCATTAAGAAAAAAAGCATTTAAAATTATTCATTTTGCATGTCAATTAAAAAATTTAGAAGATTAATAAAAAGCCTTTAAGGGCTTTTTTCTTTTTCCTGAGATAATCAAATATAAGCGATTTTTAGCCTCATAGAGACACTTTTATAAATGTTATGATAATTTACTAACAATTAATAAAAACTCGCTTGTATCGGCTTTATTTTAAATAATATAAAAAGTAAATTAACTACTTGACAATTTAAACAATTATAATTTATACTTTTCTTAGTTGGTGAGGTTGTCAATCCTCATCGGCTTAATAAATGGAGGTTAAAAAAATGACGGAGTTAGCAAAACAAATTTATGAAAATGCAAAAGAAATTTATGAACATAATAAAGACTATACGGCTTTTGAACCTGGAGAAACTGTTCATCAATTTATTGACTTTGGCGTTCACAAAAAAGATTTTGAAGATAAAGAATTTAAAGAAAAAATCGAGGCTTTAGGTTTAAAAGTTGAGTTTAACTTCATGGGGCTTAATGTTACAAAAGCTTAAAAATCTAGCCCCCTTAGTGGGGGTTTTAAAATGGAGGTGCGACCGTGCAAGAGATAAAAGATATAGAATCAAAATTAGATTATTTAACTAAAGCTTATTATTATAAAAAACTATTAAGATATAAAGAAAACTATAAAGAGCTGTATAACAACTCATGCTTGCTTAGGCACGGCGATGTTGTTAGAGATTTTAAAATGCACTATTTACTTGATTTTGATGACTGTGTTGTTGACTTAAAAATTCATATTAGAAAAAAATTAGAGATTCCACCTTCTGATTACCTTCGCACGGCTCCACTAAAAGAAAGGCTATACAAGTACAATGTTGACTATTTTATTCCAAAAAGATATTTAAATGCATCTTATATCTCAGTAAAAGAAGCAAAACGCTACAATGAATATTATACCTATTATGAACTTACTAATACATCAGAAGATTGCAAGGTTATTAGACAGTTAACACCAGAAGAAAAAAAGCAATTATCAGACTTTTTTAGCAACCTAATACAAGCCCGTGCGGATTATGTAAGTCATTATCTACTCAAAAAATATAATAACATTGAATAATATAGCTCCGTGTCGATTTGGTGCAGAAGCACCACAAAACAAAAAAATTATAAAATATTAAGATTTTTCTTGCAATTAGTAAAGTAATCGCTTATTATAATAATAGATAAAGCAATGCAAGTCATACATAGCTTTATAGAAAAGGAGAAAAAAATCATGGCACAAGATATTAAAAGCGAGTTAAAAAACTATAAAAGGGGTACATTCATCAGGTTTGAATGGTTTTCTAAACCATCACAAAAAAAAGAATATAAAGATAGAGTAAAAAAAGTATCTTACGGCGTTTATCGTTTAGGCGTTGACTATTCAAACATTGAAGAAGTAAAACTAATGGATGCAAACATAGAACAACCACAACACCATTTACAAGGTCAACAAACATTTTCAACACCTTATTTTATTATCTTAAATGAAAAGACACAAAAAGAAAAATTAAGAGTTTATACAACTAAAAATCATAAACATAGAACAATTACTAAATACTATTTAGATGATAAAGAAGTAAGCAAACAAGAACTTTTAGACCTTGGCGCTATTAGAGAGACACCACACAAGGATTTATTATGTTTTGATGTATTCCTTGATAACATTATAAAACTAGGTTAAAGCCTAGTTTTTTTATTATATATAGAGCCGTGCTAGTATGGTTCAGAAGCTCCACCACCTAAACAACAAGATTAAATAATTTTAACTTTTATCAAGAAAACACTTGACAATTAAATAATTTTTTTTGTATCATTATATCGTACTTATTAAGGAGGTTAAGAAAATGTTAGTAAGTGATAAAATACAAATTAGCTTGAATAACTCAAAGCTAGGAGACAAAATCCCATCGTTAAATCTAAGCGTATTTAAAAGTTGTAGAAAAGATGCGCCATGTCTATTAAGCAATAAATGCTACGCCTTAAAGGGTCGCATGAGATTGCATCAAGACGGGGCTTATAAAAATAATTATGATGCTTATATTGAAAATCCCGATTTATTTTTTAAAACTATTCAAGAGTGGTTAAACGATGACGATGTAATTTTTAAATTTTTTCGTTGGTTTGGGTCGGGTGATATTGTAGATTATAAATTTTTGCTTGGTATGATTGAGACGGCTAAAGCATGCCCACAAACTCGATTCATGGCTTTTACAAAAAAACATAACTTAGTAAATATGTATTTAGCGCTTGGCCATCAACTACCGCAAAACCTAAAAGTCATATTTAGCGCTTGGGATAAAGACTTTAAAATTGAAAACCCTTATAACCTACCTATTGCATTTATTGATTTAAAAGATAAAGAAAAAAACGCATCAATAAATGAGTACGCCATCCCTTGTAGAGGGTCATGCAAGTCTTGTAAGTCTTGTTGGTCATTGGTTAATGGTCAAGCGGTCTTATTCCCTCAACACTAAACAACTAAACGGGGCGCCCCCGTTTTTTTGTTGCTTGTTTTTATTCTTTAAATAAATCCCGTTTTAGCGTTGTTTTATCGTTTTATGATAATTTATATATAAACTGTATAAATAAAGCTATACGGGGCTAAAAATAGCTTATGCAATTATTATTTATTTTACTTGTTGCAACTTCTGTAAAACAATTTTTTTATTGCATCACACCCCGACACCCCACCCCACCTGAGCCGTGCTACATATAAAGCCGTATATTATCCGCTGCTTGCTTCTGAATCAAACTAATTAAATCTTAATAACATAAATATAACTGTTATTATGTTGATTGTTTTTATATCTACCTTCTAATGTTGCACGGGTACTATATTTTTATAAAATCCACTACTAAAAAAATTAACTAAATGTTAATATAAGCTTGATATTGTCAAGTAAAAGCTTTACAATAATAGAGTAGATAGAGTTGTTCATCTCTATCTTATATATAGGAGGTTAAAAAATGAAAATCGTATTTACTCAAGAAGAAATGAAAAAGTTATTGGAAGCATGCAAAATCTTATGTAAAACTAGCAAGTACAATACTGAAAGATTAAATGTTGTAAATCTTGCAATAGAGGATGACAAAGTTATAGCTTATGCAACTGATAGATACCAATTTTTAAAAATCACATTTAACAATAATGATATGATTAAAGAAGCACCCGATAATATGCAAAACGGGTTTATTATAGGTTATAAAGTAGCTAATCTATATGGAATATTATTAAACTATCTTAAAAAGACTGACACATCTATTGCTAATATTTATATAATCGACACAAACGATATAGACAATATAATTGTTAATAATAATATTTTCATTTATGTAAAAGATATCTTAGTATTTGATAATGTTCATCTCGATATAAGAAATTATAAATCTAATAAACCCGCACCCCAAGCGCTAATTAGCCCTTACTGTATGTTAAGACTTGCTAAAATCTTAAAAGTATTTGTAAAAGATGAAATGGATGCTGTAAAACAAACAACTCATATTCTAAATATACTTACAACAATGACAACTGAGTGGGAGTGTGAAGATTATAAAGTTGAAATATTAACTACTTTATGTAGTCGTTATAGAGGGGCTTAATCTCTCTATATAAAAGCTTCTGAAGAAGGGGCTTTTTTTTCTTTATATATACCCGTGCAAGGTATAACTACTATAATTAGACTAATTCTAAAAAATCACCCGTTTTTATATAATAACAATTATGAAAATATCTTTTTTATTTCTGAGAAGCTCTATTATACATAGCACGGCTACATATTGATTAAATGGATTAGGTCTTTTATTTGGTATATTTTTGCTTTATTCCACTGTAGATTATATTTTCTTTCTTGCTTCTGAAGAATCTTGCTAGACCTTGCACGGTAGCTAAATCCAATCCATGTATAAAATCCGATCTTGCTATAGTAAAAAATCCGATCCACTTTTTCTAAAAAAAATAAAAAATGTTAAGAAAACTATTGACAATGTACTTTCCATTTAGTATATTATTCTTGTTCAAATCAATAAGAACAAGAAAAGGAGAAATCAAGATATGAACGAAAAAGATTTAGAAGAACTTAGAAAATATATTGCAGAAAAAGTAAATGAAGCAAAACCTAAGTTATTTAAAATGATTGAGGAAGCAAAACTAAAAAACAAGCAAGAAGAAGAAAGATTAAAGACAATCGAAAATCTAAAGAAAAAAGGTTATGTCTATAGTGGAAAATGCTTCAATTGTGATGTATTTAGTAAGAAGGGCGAAAAAGATGTTCTTTTATCGCCTCTATGTTAAGGAGAAAATGAAGATGAAAAAGAATATTTTAACAAAAGAAGAAAAAGATTATTTAGAAATTGTTTTAAAACCATTTGAAATTAATAAAATTAAATCAATTATTAAATATCCTACTTTAAGAGGGAATAAAGCTTATATTCTTATTACATGTCATGACGACGATTTCTTACAATCATTAAATTTTCCTAAAGATAAATATTTGTTAAATTTAGAGTTTGAAGAAGAATACACTCTAGAAGATTTAGGATTATTTGAGGAGAGATTAGAAAAATAAAAAGTCAAAATAGGCGATTACTTCGACTAAAGAAGTATCCCCTTAAACTAGCCGTTGAAGGTTACAAGCCCTTATGAAAAATAGCGAGTAAGAGGAGTGTTAAAAATTATGTTTTACAAAAATCAATTAAAAGTAGCAAGGGAAAATAAACTAGATATTATCTCTCTAGAAGTAGCTTCAGAAGTTGAAGCTTTATCCATTCCATTTGATGAAAAGGATTTTGAAATAGCTTGTTCAATAGTTGAAAATGCTTATATTAAATCCGATGACCTCTCAGTTTATCAACTTGCTAACGCCCTTTCAAATCTCTATGACAATGATAAAGATATACTTAAAAAATTGTCTTATAGAGACTTAATCGATGAGGCTTGTTATTTATTCTAAGTACAAGCTAAACATCGCTATATGAGGCTAAAAAAGGCCTCTATTATGATAAAACCAAGATAGAAATATCTTGTTCCTGTATAAAGCTATCTCATTTTTTCTTGATTTAACCTCCGAGATAGCTTTTTAAATTATTTTTAAATTATTAATATTTTTTATTGACAAATGGTTAATTATCGTTATATAATATTCTTAGTTAAAGGAGAAAAAACAAAAATGAGTAGATTATTAGAAGTAAATCCAAATAGTGGAGAAATCATAAGAGGTGCAATTAAATCCTCAAGTGAAAAAGAAATGCCAAAAATTGAAGTTGGTGGTACTGTAAGAACAATGGATAGTTGCAATGTAAAGATATTAAAAATTGAAAATGATATTGCATATGTACAAATTAGTTCAAATGAACTAAGAAGGGATATGAGTGCTACTATTAACATTAACGATTTAAAATATTGCTTAGCACATCATAACTTAATCTTTCAAGATTTTAAAAATAGAAAATATATTAAATAGGAGTTGAACAACATGAACTTATTCGGTATAATGTATTTATCGGCTTTATGCTTGATGGGGCTATTTATTATAGCCCTATTCATAGCAATTCAAGTCAAGATTAAAAAAACTAAATAATTAGTGGGGCGGTATTGCTGAGAAGCAAAACAATTCGTTAATAGCTAGTCATACTAAAACAATCATTTTTACTAAAACCTTCATTAAACAAGTACAATACCTATATTTCCATAAATTAGATTTCACTAGCTAAATCTATCGCCTATTAAAAAAAAGACTCTATACGAGTCTTCTTTTATTTTTCTGAACATTTTCTTCTAGCACGGGTGTATGTTCTATTCCGTCTAATTTTTCATATATCTGAACTTTTAATTCATAATAATCTTTTGGCTGGACTAGTCTTTCTCTAACTGTATATTCTTTAGCTAAGTCTAATAGACTCGTACCTAGCACGGTAGATATTTCTAAGGGTATTAACCTATGCTTACAGTTTGGCCTTGTTATGAGCCAATACGGGCCTTGCATAACTTCTTGAACTGTCATGATATTGTTTGTCTTAATATAGTCTGATACAGCACGGTAGACCTTTCCACTGCACTTAGTTCTCCAGAATCTGTCTACATAGATCTTCCCTTGCAAGTCTTTATGATCCACGGCTGGATTATTATGCCTTGAGCAGATAAAGAAAATGTTATCCGTGTCTTTCAACATATCTCTGGTGTTACTAACATTATTACGTCTCTGGTTGTTTCTGTTTACTTTTTTCATGGTAGATAAAACTTTATCATAATTTACCCTTTTAGTCAGCACGGCAGAGACTTCTTCAGCCCCTTCCGTACGCTTACATTTTCTAGCAAGATTATAACATTCAATATACAGGGCATTTTTTTCTCTTGCATTTAACTGTTCATAATCACCTACTATTTTCTTCAAGCCTTTGCTGATATAACCAAGACTTTTCCCGTTTATACTTGCACGGTAGATATAAGAAAAGGTCTTTTTCATAAGACCTTTATAATTATAAATCATTTAGAAATTCCTCTTCTTCAGATGCCGTTGCGTCTGGGTGGTGGTTCTTAATGTAATTCAACTCATATTCTAAATCTTCGTCGCTCAAGCTATCTCCATACAATTTTTGAACGTACATTTTGTCTGATATTACGTCGCTTGCATATGCATCGCCTAATACTTTTACTTTGTTTTCAAATGAATCGTCTGCAAATTCATCAAACTTAATCGATACGCCAAAATCAATTGTCTTGACAGGTGTTTCGTCGTCTTGATTCTCTATGATTTGATATGCTATTAACAATTGTGTTATTAAGCTTTTTAAGATTCTTGTTTCTGCTTTGATCGTATCTTTTCTAGTAAAAATTGTTACTTTTTCTTTTTCTCTTTGTGCTTCTGCATTGTCTTTTTTTGCTACGTCTATTCCTAATGTTGCTGGGCTCATGATTCCTTGTAATATCATAACAACAATACTTATTGCTTCATTACTATATTTTGAAAAGTCTATATTAGGTTGGGTTACCATGACTGGTGTTCCACCACCTATTGACCCGTCTGAGTTTACTCCGCCTTTATACCCGACATACTTTCTATCATAGACTTTTGGCATTTTTGGTAATCCTGTCTTCATGTCTCTTTCTAAGTAGTCTGTATTTATATATTCTTGTGGTGTACTTCGCCTTACAGAGTTTGATGCTTGCGATAATGCTTGGTCTAAATCGTCGAACAAATCCAACTTGCCCTTATATATGCTTCGTCCATACAAATCTCTATTTGTATCTTCATAAAATACACTTGCTCCACCTAGTAAGCAATTTACACCTTTTAACTCATGGTGTGTCACTGTATTCTTAAACACTTCAACGTCTTCAAATTTTAATTCTTTTAGTTCGTCAGTCGCTGTCACTTCAAATATTGCTTTATCTATATGCAAGTCTTTATTCTTTACTACTCTTGTTTCTGTTATCAAGTATCTTTTTCGCCCGTCATTATAATAGTCTTTATATATCAAGCCTATCACTCGCCCTGCCTTCTTGATATAATCTACTTCATTCGCCTTATAATAAACGACTATTGGATATTGCGATATTTCCATGTCCCATGTAATCTTGAACGCTCCCCATCCTTCTACATAAGTCAATGGTACTTGTTCTTTTGTTACTATCTTTTCTAAATTATTATCGTCCATTATCTTATCGAGTATCTCTTGCCATTCTTTATTACATTTAATAACAGGAAATCCTACAATATTCGATAATGTGTCGACTATTGCCCTTGGTAGTCCGCTATGTGTCTTTTTGACGTCGCTTTCACTACTTGATATATACCAGAAATAACTTCTCTTATTTCGCCCGTAAAATGGTTCTATATTATATTGCATGATTCCTTCTGATGTATAGAAATTACCTAATTCGTCAGAATCACCTGTATACCATTCATTATAAGCTTTTACTTCTACTCTTAATGCTTTCTCTTTATCACCGACTAGAATCTCTCTATCGTCTTTGGCTTCTCCTGTCTTTATCGCTCCAACTTTGCCAAATGTTACTTTCTTTATCCAATCTACTAATCTCATCGCATAAACACTCCTTTTATTTTCTTTTTTGATTTTGCCTTTACCGCTTTATCATATGCTAAATAGTCAAATCCGACTGTTAACTCTACCCTTGGATTTTCTTTGGCTAAATCAAACATTTCTTTACTTAAATTATAATAACGCCTTACAAAATCAAGTATTTTATTGCCTTGACTCTTCCTTATAAAGTCTTCGTATGTATCAAATACACTCGATCCGCCATTTACCATTTTGCTCTTAACTAAAAAATAACTACTACGCCCATTTTTTATACTAGGCATATAAACCAATGAGGTTTTTTCAGTAGTTAATCTAATCATATTTCTTGGGTCTTCCTCTTTTAGAGGAATTTCATTCAATGAAATTGTCGACCATTTCATCTTTGGGTTGTCTGGCACCAATTTCGCTAAATCTCCCCCTGATTTGCCCTGATTCAATTGAGATTGAAAGAAAAAAAGTTTAGCAGAATCGCCAATCATAGAATTAGGCCTCCTTGTTAGTAGTAGTATCAAGACAGTCATCTAAAGGAATATCGGAGATGATTTGGACTTTAGAAGCGTCGGAATTAGAATTAAAGTTCATGAAGTTATCAGCGAAGACTTTAAGGGCGGTATTATTACCAGCGAAGGCGAGGTTTTTAATAGCCTTACGCCCATAGAATTTAGCCATACCAGATAGGTTGTAATAAGCCTCAGCGAAATCGGACGAATAGACGATAGAGCAGAATCTATCTAATTCAGCTTTAGACGTATGAAGGACTAAGCGGACTTCGTCGATAGGGGTAAAGCAATCGATAGCGTCTTCGAATTGTTCACGAGAAAAAGTAAAATCATTAAGGAGCTTAAGATTTTCAGTAGAAATAGGATGTTTTTCATCTGGATAAAAAAAAGCCATAAAAATAAATTACCTCTAAGAGGAGTATAAACGAAGAAGGGGCAAAAAGTAAAGGGGAAGGCGAAAAAAAGATTAAAAATTATGAGGAAGATGGAGAGCGGAGAGGAAGCGAGACGAATTTAATAACAAAGGGAAGTGTTTGTTGTTGCGGGATTTTTTAGGTTTAAGAGAGATAAGGTAAGAGAGGGTTGAGTAGTTAAGGTTAAAGAAATCGAAAATGAAGTGAGCTAGGTTAGGGTCATGCGATTTATGGAAAGGGACGGAGTTAGAGATGAATTGATTAAAGGTAAAGCTAAAAGTATGAGAATCGAAATAAAGTACGAAAGCTCCGATAGGCCTACAAAAGACGATAGACGGGCATTTACGCTTGTTTTGCAAAAGATTGAATAAATTATCGTCGAACCTAAAAACGAGTCTATAACCGACCTTTTTAGCGTTTTCCAACAAAAGTTTAGTTTGAGCTGGGAAAGAATCAATGTTAACATAAGAAAACTTTTTCATATATAAAAATCACCTCTAGAGTCAAGTATAAGCAATTTAATAACATTTGTCAAGAAAAAGACCGATTTTGAATTTTTCATGTAAAGTCAAAATGAATTTACTTTATATATAATATATATAAAGTAGGTAGAAAAAATCAAAAAAAATATTGGTTTTATAACCTTTATTATAAAATCAAGAATCAAGAAAAAAATAAAAAAGTTTATAAAAATAGAAATTTTTTGAAAATTGACTAATAATATATATATATAATATATATATTAAAACTGTTTTGACTTTACCTGGAAAATTTTGAGATGTCAAGTAAACGCTTGAAAAGTGTGTTTGGGGGTGGGGTATCAAACACATACATTTGGGGGTGGGGGTGGCAAATGCAATTCGGTAAAAATTAGTAAAAAAGTGAAAAAATGAAGAAAATGAAGGTAAAAGGGCAAAATCTAGGTGTTACTAAAAAATGGTGTTTTATATAAAAACCTAAGATTTTTTGTATAGAAAAAAGTTTACATTTGGAGTATGAAAGACTATAGAAAAAGGATATAAAGGGGGCAGGAGTAGAATAAAAGGGAGAAAAAAGAGTATAAAAAAACTCTTACTGTTACTAAGAAAAATAATAACAATAAGAGTTGAGGTGAATATTTCTGTCTTAAGAAATTTCAATATAAACTAAAAAATGGAGAAACATTAGTTTACATAAAATATTATAAGGCAAGATTTAAAAGGAATCAAGAGTAAAAGAAAAAAACCCGCACAAGAAAGGATGGGGGTGTGGGGGATTAATTAGATTTAGAATTAGTAGTAGTGAAAAGGTCTGGGTATGGAAGGTTAGATTCTAGAATTTGAAGGAAGGTTCTCCACTCGCTTAGTTTGTGATTCTTGCGTTGGTGGTAGATTGTTTTGAGTTGCCTATAGTTGGTTGTGAGAGTGGCGCCTAGGACAAAGCCTGAAGGAAGAGAGGCGACGAGGGTTCGCCAGAGTTTAGATTTTTCTTCTTGATCTTGAGTATCATTGTATTGGTTTAGAAGGTCTTGATATCGGCTTAGGATGATAGGGTCTGTCTCGGGAACACAGCACTCACTTATATTGAATTGAGTTAATTTGTGCATAGTTGACATAGAAGAGATAAAGTCGAGAAAATGATAGCGTTGGAGTTGCTTCCACATGTAGAGTGGGGCATAAAGGTCGAATTGGACGATAATACCCGTTAAGAATTGGTCATGTCCTTCCCCGATATTTGTATTAGAGAGCGTATAAGCTCTTTTTAGCCCTTTACAGGGCAATTCTTCGTCGGGTTGAAGAATATTAGTACGCATAGGGTTTCCGCTTGCTCTGATAGCATTATCGAGACCATATACTTGAATATTATTAACTGTTAATGTATTGTATGACATAAAATCTCCTTTATTTATTGTTATTATTCTTTTTATAGATGATAATCTCGAGAATGTTAAAAGCTAGAAAAACACCAACGAGAGATATGATAAAAATAGTAACAGGATTTATACCTGATATGACGCAACATAAGATGGCTAGAAGTACGGCTAGAGTGCTTAGGAAAATGTTGCAAGGAATGATACTTGAATCTTTTTTCATGGTTTGTTTTACCTCCTAAAAAAATACTGTCATTTAGACAGTACTTTATAAAATCCATGTATAGGGAAGATTATAGACGATAGGTATAGGCCTACAAGAGGCGGAATACCGATTGTCGTTGAGGTTTCGTATAAAGATAGCCAAACACCTACAAAAAGAAAAATCGAAGTGAGAGACGCCTTTATTTTAGTTTTAGCCGATAGTGTTGTTTCCTTATAATAGTTAGAATAGATTACATTGAAAGTGTTTAAATCACTTAAAGAATAATCTAAAGTATAAATAATAGAAAAGGTAAGGGTGTAAATCAAAGAATAAGCTTTAAAGTATGAGTCGTTTATTAATTGATGTAAGATAATGTAATATAGAAATGGATAGAAAATAAAAGACGCTAAGGCTAAAGTTAAGAAAAGGCAAAGGATGATTTTAATTACCTTTTGTTTGGTGTTCTTCATTTTCCTCTACCTTATTGTAAATAGCATTTAAGAGCTTGATAGCCATTGAAACTTTTGGTTCTCTTGTACCTTTAGCATATCTTGAAATAACAGGTTCAGAAACACCTGTAATTTGAGATAATTCTTTTTGAGTAAGATTAGCAGTCTCTAATCCTAATTTTAAAATCTTTGAAAAATTCTTCATATTACATTCTCCTAAATTATGTTCATAAAAGCTTAATTTTCTTAAAGCCTTTTTTGTTAAATCATTCTTATTATGAATCTTATCATAAATTAAATTTCCATTTTCATCAGTATATATTTTCATTTGTTATTATTGTACTCCTTTATTATTAATCTATTATTGACGATACATAGTTTGACATAGAATCTAAAACTTTATCGATTGTATCCTTTGAGACAAATTTTTCTTTGTTAAAGATTGATTTAGCCATGGCTCTATCGCATATCTCGATGCTTATATCTGGATTTGTTCCTTTTAAGGATTGGCTTTTGTCATAGATATATTCAAGTAAAGTATCGTCAATTTTTTTATTAGAAAATTTTCTTAATATATTTGTTACACTAGCTTTATCAAGAGTATTTAATTTGATAACACTAAATCTTCTTGTTAATGCTTTATCGTTTTTTATGAATTGATTAAATTCATCTTCAGTAGTTGCTCCGATAATTTTGATTTCTCCATTTGAAAGTAATGGTTTTATAATATCACAGAAAGATAATGTTTGGTGTTCACCGCCTTTATTACTTAATTGCATGATTATATGCAATTCGTCAATAAATAAAACTATTTCAGCTGATTCTTCATTATCTTTATTAAATCGTTTAACTTTATTTATTGCTCTTTGTATCTTTTCTTCAAAATCTCCTCGGTATTTAGTTCCTGATATAGCAGACAAGCAAGAGAAACCTACAATAATTTGTTTCATTTTATGTTTTTGTAATTCGCAATTTAATTGTTGAACTAAAGCAGTTTTACCACACCCAGCTGGACCTATGATAATGGAATTTTGCATTCTTTTTTTATAGAATGTTTCTAATAAGGTTTGAATATCTTTTTCTCTTCCTATTATAGGTATAGATGGTTTATCTATTTTAAAAAAACTATCAAAACTATTTATTAATTCATCTAATTGTTCGTTCATTTTAGTCCTTTCTTTTTTACGATAAATTATTTTTTAAATTATCTTTTAAAAATTCTTCCCAAAGATTTTTATGTGAATCTATAAATTTGGATATTTCTTTATCTAATGTTTCTTCGTCGACTAATTGAGCTAAAGCTGTAACAGTAGTCATTAAAGTTACTTCTGCTTCCCTTTCTTTTAGTATATCTTTTTCTTTTAAAACATCGATTATAGACATAAATATACCTAAAGCTTCCTCGACTGAGATTTTTTTATCTTTATTATCAGCTACAATTTCGATTGCTTTTTTTAATAAACTTAAAGATTCCATAATTATTTACCTCCTTTCTTAATTTCAGCAGTTTGAGTAATATGCTCTAACAAATTCATATCTTTATATCTATAGCAAATATCTTCTATGGATTGTTTAACATCGTTAAGCTTTACTATATTATCTATAAGTCTTGCATTTGTTGTTGCAGACTTCTCTAAATGAAATAATCTTTTTGCTAATTCTTCAGCTTCAGTTAAGATTAAATATTCCTTTTCAATTAATTCTTTTGCTTCATCTGAAAGATTGAGTTGAACTGATTCTTTCTTTTCTTCTTGAATTGGTGATGGAGTTGATAATTTAGCATCTTCTTCTTTAATATAATCAATATAAGAATGATAAACATCGTCAGGCATACGACTTTCCATTTTTTTTGGGTCGATTTCAGGTGCATTTGTTAAATTAATCGTAATGAAACCATTTTTATATCCATTATCAATCGCATTTATTATTTTTTCCTTAGATATTGAGCTAAATGTTGATAATTCTTCTACAATATCATACATTTCTAAAGCTATATAGCCATCTTCTTGCAATCTTTTTACAAGACTTGATTTTCCTGTTGGACCACTTGTCCCCATTACTAATATAGTTTTTTGGTCACAATTGTTTACAATTAATTTTCTTCTTTCTTTTTTATCAGTAACATTTAAATTGATTACTAAATAAGAAGCAAATACATTTGTATCATTTATACGGCAATTATAAATTTGAGCATAAAGTTTTCTTTGTTTAAGTTCGCGTTTGTTTCCTACAAAAATTGTTTTGTCATCAATTTTAATTTGTAATTCTCCATTTTCTCCAGCTATTTCTAATAATTCTTTTAATTTCATAATTTGTTTCCTTTCATTTAATTTTAATTTGACTATATATATTTATCAGGATTTAACCAAGTAAGATTTCCATTTTCATCTTTTTCATAAATAGCATCAATATATATTTGATCATAGTTGTCTTTAATTCCAGCAAAGTGTTTTGCCCAGTTTTTAAGTTCATTTTCTTCAATATCTATTTCGTAATCTAAATTTGAATGGTTCCACTCTGATCCATCAAATAAAGTATATTTTACTAAATAAGTTTTTATCATGTTTTCTTTTCTCCTTTCTTATTACATAATTAGTATATCAAATGGTAATAATCTTGTAAATAATAAATTACCATTTTTTTAATTTTTTTATTTAGATAGATAATCAAACCATTCTTCTATTTTAAATTTATCTTGCCAATTAATACCTAATAGTTGACCAAATAAACCCATTAAGCAAGTTGTAACAATACTATCTCCAGCTAAATGATATAAAGAAGATTCAGTTTGATTTACTTTGATTTTATCAAAATCTTCATCTTTAACTCCCATTAATCTAAATAATTCTTTAGGTATTAATTTTCTAAATCTAAAATTACTTAAATATTGAGTTAAAGAATCAACAGTAATTGTGTTATCAAATGTTGCTAGTTCATAATTTTTTGTAGGTAATATAACCATCCCAGAAGTATAGTCTCCACTTCTTGTAGTTATAGTAGGGATAATACCCGTTTTATTCACATTAATCATAGTTGTTATTGGATCTTGTTGAGCTTTCCAATTAATAATATCATTTATTTGTTTTTCTTTAAAAAAATATTTTTCGTCTACATTACTAATGTATAAATCTTTTAATGATGATTCTAATTTTTTCTTTTTTGGGAAATAATACATACATTCTTTTGGAATAGAAATCATAAATGTTCTAACTCTATTTTGTGGTATTCCAAAATCTTTAGCATTTAAATCTTCACAAAAATTTGTATAACCTAAAGATTCTAATTTTTGAATCCATAATCTAAAATCTTTAATATTATTATTTGAATGAACTTCGGAAACATTTTCCATTAATAGTATTGGCATTTCTTGGATATTATCTTGTTTTAATTCATCTAATATTCTTTCAACTTCCCATAATAAACCAGATCTTGTTCCACTACCTTTAGTCATGCCTAATTGCTTTCCAGCTAATGATAAATCTTGTCATTGTCAACATGGATAGGAATAAGTCATTATATATTGAAACTTATCACTATCTACAATGTTTAAATCCCCCCCCTTCACTTTTGATACATTAACAAGATTATTACTTGCTTTTATATCATTAAATACCATACGGCATTTACTTTCACCCATAGATTTTATTTGCTTTAAATTCATAGGTTCATTGTAATCCATTGATATTCCTAAATCGTTTAAATAATTAACTATTTCTTCAAAACTTAAGTCTTTAGAATAATCTTGATTATCTTCACTAAAATGTAGATCTTTATAAGCAATAATTGACTTTACCGCCCATTCTGCAATTTTCCAATGTTCAAAATTAACATTTAGGTATTTTAGTGCTAATGATTGGCTACCATACCCAGCAAATAATTCAATTAATCTAATTGGTTTAGTAATTTTAAATTCATCATATATCATGCTAAACAAAGATACTTGTTCTTCATCAACTTTTTTCATATTTTCCTTTCTAAAATAATCTTAATTGTTTATATTCTTCTTTTTCTTTTAATCTATACTTATTTGTTTTATATTCATCATAAACAGGCTTCCAAATTATTTCACAAGATTTTTCTTCATTAGGTAAATAAGATTTCATAATTTCTAATTGTTTTTGCAATTCAAGGGCATAAGGACAACCTCGACAACCCGTTCTTTTAAAATTAAATGGTGGATAATAAAGCTTGCATAATTGAATGTTATATTTATTAATAAACCATTCTTCAAATTCATCACTTATAGGATTTATTGGTTTAAATTCTTTTAAATTGTTATTGCTATCAAAAGCAACACAACCTGTATGTACACTTCTCATGCCACCTTCATTTTCTCTTAATCCTAAAATCTTAATAGATTTATTATTATTAATTTCATATAAATGTGCTGGTTCTTTTTTCATTCTATAACAGCATTTATCACTACTCTTTAAATTAAACGATGGTGTAAATTGATATTTTAATATTTCAGGGCATGTATGATTTGAAAAATATAATTCGTTATTTTTTTCTCTAACTCCATATAGATATTTAATTACAGTTTTTACACCATTAGGCAAGCTATGAATAAAATTATAATCATTAAGTAAACTTTTATTATTTTCTATCATATTTCTGTATTGCTCTACTTTTTTTATGTTGTTTTGATAAATAGATAAATTATGTGAGTGTTGTTTTGATTTAATAGGGTATCCATCAATCTCTAAGATTTTTTTAATTGGTTTTGTTGGTTTAATAATAACAAATCTTTTATCTTTTTTAGCTAAATTATTTACAAATTTAATAATATCTAAATAATCAATCCCTGTATTAATGAATACTCTAGGTATGTTATTATTTGGCAAAGCCATATCAAGTAAATAATGAACTACTGTACTATCTTTTCCCCCACTAAATGATAAATAAAAATTTTCTTCTCCATATTTGTTTATTGTTTGTCTTATAACTTCTAATCTATCAAATAAGGTTAATTCAAAATCTTCTTCCATATTATCATTATCTCCTTTAAAATAATTTCATATAACCTTGTTCTTCTTTCTTTTTATCAACTTGAGTTACATCATTTAATCTATCATTTGCAATTTCATAAAACTTTGGATTTAATTCAAAACCTATGTATTGCCTATTAAGTTCTTTGCAAGCTACTGCTGTTGTTCCACTACCCATGAAAGGGTCTAACACCACCCCCCCACTTGATGAAGAATTAATAATTAGATTCTTAATAATTTGAATTGGCTTTATAGTAGGATGTAAATAAAGCTCTTTGTCTTGAATGTTAATAGGTAACTCATAATGAGTTTTAGCTGTATCATAAGTTGTATTAAGTTTTACTCCGTCCTTGAAATATAAGCAATATTCTGTATCAGTTAAATATTTTCCACCACATAGAGGCATTGCATTTGTTTTGTGCCAAGTAATAATGTCAAATGTGCATTTATGCTTGATAACAAAAAAATCTAATAGCTTAGGAATCAAAGTTTTATTACACCATATATAAACATTTATTTTCTTGCAAACCCTTATAAATTCGTTTAGAATATCTTCTTTAATTCCTATGTGCAGATTTTCATTTCCTAAACTATCCATTAAATTTTCTATTCTTTTTTCTTTTAACATACCACCACCTGTTAAGCTATTTAACTCATAAGGTGGATCAGTAACAATTAGGTCAATGCTTTTATCAGGTATTTGCTTTATTAGTTCGTATGCATCACCTAAATAAATTTTGTTTAATTCCATTTTTGCCCTCCATATAATTCTTAAAATAAATAAATATATACTAAATAAATTCCCATTTTATTTTAATAACTCTCCATCTTTTTCTAATGGCATAAACATTTCATTTTTTCCTAAGTAAATACATTCTTGAATATAAGCTAAAACATCAATAGCATTGTCTTCAGAAGTATAAGTTCCTAAAGTTATTTCATCAGCAATTAATGACCATTTAGGATTTGTTAATTTAACTAATTTTTCTATAAATATATTTTTAACTCTATCTGAATTAACTAATTCATCTCTATCTTGATTTCTAATCCACATAATTTTATCTCTCCTTATTTTTATTTAAATTAAATATTTTTTCTAAATCAGCTCCATACTCTGCATATTCAGGTTCTTTAGAATGTCGTGTTGCAGAACACGCTTCTTCAATATAAAATGGTTCATCCGATGAATAAACAATTGTGCCTAATAAAGTAGTTTCATCAATATCTTCTTTATATTCACCCATGTATCCCCAAAAAGTTTCATAAACTTTATTGCCTTCTACTTTTATGCCAATTTGTGTACCACTTCCCCACGAATTTAATCCCCAAGTTTCTAAATCAATAATAGCTCCAGTATCAAGAATCACAAATCTTTTTATTTGATTTTTCTTCATTTACTTGTTTCCTCCTTATTTATTTGATTTTTTCACATATAGGACATTTATCCATTACAACCATTATATCATTTGCTGAAATATAAACTTTCCCATAATCTTTAAATTTAATTAGATAAATATTATCTAGTCTAGTATAATCTTCCACTTCATAACATTTATTACCTTGTGAAAACCAATGTATTTTTGATTTAGATGTTAATGAATCGCAACTTGCTAAACTAATAATTGTTAATAATCCAATCAATAGTTTCTTCATAATCCTAACTCCTCAAGTCTATAACCTTTATCTATTTCGAGATTTTTAAATCTTTCTTCTGGATTAAATAAAGGTCCGCAAAGTCTTTCACATCCATAATCTTCAACATTAGATTTAAATGTAATACTAATAAAGCCAATTTTTTTTCCTAAGAAGCTATCAACACATTTGCATATTGTATATATTTCGTAGTTTCTAACATTAATTAAATTATACATATTAGTTAAATATCTTCTATCTTCTTCGTCTAATAGTTCTTCGTTTTCTATTTCAATTTCAACTTCTTGATTTAAAAATTTATCGCTGTATATGTCTTTATTGTTAATCCAACAATTTTCATTTTTTGATGAATCACAATTAGCCCTGTAAGCTGGACAATTTTCACATTCCACTTTTAAATTACAATTGTTGTCAAGCCAATTATCCCATTGTTCTGTGGTCATATTTTTTAATTTAATTCTTTTTTTCATAAATCTTCTCCTCTTCGCATATTTAAATCAAATAATTTCCTTATTTGTTCTCTAATATAATCTTCTAAAGTGTCATATTGTTTAGCTACATCCATTATATATACTTTGCTATTCAATTTTGAATTTGGAATATTTTCCACTAAAACAGAAACAAATTTTTCTATTTCATCTTCTCTTTCAGGGTTATCATTGTCTACTAATATCTTTCTTATTTGTTCAATTATAAATGTAACTTCATCTATTCTTGCATTATATACTTCTATTGTTTGTTGTATTGCTTTCTCTTCTTCGGGATGATTATATAGCATGTATTTTACTGTTTCAATCTCGTTATAAATTCTTAATCTTCTTAATTCTAAATAATTTAATAATCTTTTCATATTTTATATCCTTTCAATTTTATCTAAGTTAATTCCTTTATAATAATAACTTCTTTTATTCTTTACTAAATGGTTTTTGTAATAACTTTTCTCTTCTACAATTATTTTAATAACATTATCATTTAAAGGGATTGAATTAATATCTTTATTATATTTATCTATTGTTCCGTCTATATTATAGACTTTTACTTTATATCTTTTTTTCATTCTACCTCTTGATTTAAAAATTTGTCATTAAATTTATTTTTGAAATGTATCCAGCTTGTCATATCAGTAGTGCAATTAACAAAATTAAATTGACACTCTTCACAACGTGTAGTAGCACAATTAACTTTTTTCCAATTTTCAAAATCTTTAATTGTTAATTCTTTAATCTTCATTTTTCTTATTATTCCTTTTATATATGATATAGTCTTGTAATATTTGCATAATTTCGTCAAGCCTATTCCAGTTTTTGTTTATAAAATTCTTAAATCTTTCAATGCCGTTCCAAGCAATAATATAAATAAAATTCATTTTATCATTTTCTTCTATTGCTTTTTGCATTTCTATATATATATAGTCTTTAAACAATTCAATTACTTCTTGCTTAAAATCTTCTTCTAGTAAAGTTCTACCTTCATTATTTAAATCATCGGGTAAACCTTTATCCATAACTTTTTCTACATATTTTCTATAATCATCTATTGTTATCATATTTTAATCCTTAAATCATCTTCGAGTTCGAGTGATATACATATTGTATCATCATAAAATGATAAATATTTTATATCTTCATAAGTAAATATATAATCAAGCCTACTTAATTCATATTTATCTTCATTTCTATTTGTTTCTAGTCTAATAATTGTATTAAACAATGTATCATGAGTTATTAACACATGATCATCGGTGTATACTTTTATATTTAAATCAGGTTGTGGTATTAATTTTAAAAATTCTAGTAATCTCATTTTCTATTTATCTCCTTTTCTTCTTATTTTTTTTAGTTTTTTTCTCATCGACATTAGCTTTACATATTCATCTCTTAATATTTCAATTACTTCCCTTAATGCAATATATTTACCATATAATTCTTTAGTAACCTTTTCATAACCTTTATAATACACTTTTTGTTGTTCTTTAGAAAAAATTTCTATTAAATCATATATTGTATCCATTTTAATTTTTAAAATTTCTACATCATCCATTGTTTTTCTCTCCATATATTAATAATTCTTGAATATTGTCTAATAACATCCATTCTTTATATAATTGGTTATATTCTTCACTGTCATGTCTAGTAACAGCTTTACTTTGTTGTTTTACAATTTCATTTTTTAATTTCTCTAATAAGTCAATCGCTTGTTTTTTTTCTTCTTTTGTCATATTATTTAACCTCCTCTCCGTTTATCAATAAATTTTGAATATCACCAATTAAATCTTGTGTTTTACATAATTTCTCATATTCCTTTTTATCATTCTTAGAAAGTGCTATTCTTTGTTGACTAATAATATTATTTGTAATTTCATTTAAAAGAATATTAGCTTGTTGTTTTCTTTCTTCAGTCATATTTATTTTACCTCCTTATAAAATTTGTAATTAAATGTATAATCACCATTTAATCTTATTGCTGTAACATAAGTGTAATTATCACGGTTAATTAAATGATTGATAGCCCCACTTTTTATATATTTATCTCTATCAATCATAGGTTTTGCAATCTTTTTAGCTTCCTTTAAGCTAGAAGCATATCCAACTACAGAGAAGAAGCTCCTTCCAGTTTCATCAATTATTCCATTTAAAACTACATATTTCTTTGAGTCCATTTTATTTCTCCTCCACTACATAAATTTGCATGTTGCAATTTTCTTCATAACTACTAAATACCGCAACCACATCATAATTGTTAAAGATGTTATCTTTAAAAGTATTTAAAGTAAATTTAACACCATTTATATTTCCACAATAAATAGTTTTTTCATTTATGAAATCAGTAATTTCTACATTAATATCGTGCATAACACTAATAAATTCAGTTAATTTCATTTTATTTCACCTCCTCTACATAAATAGTTAAAGCATAACTAGTCTCTACACTAGCAAATATAGTACTAACATTATATTTTTCAAATTCTTTAGAATTTATTTTAATTCCTGTAGTGCTTCCTTTGTAAATAGTTTTATAATCTTCATTATTCACAACATTTACGCCAACACCAAACATATTTTTTACTAATTCGTTCAATTTCATTTTTGTTTTCTCCTTTTCCATTTGACAAGTATAATATATCAAATGGTAATAGTAGTGTCAAGTGTTTTCTTGATAAAAATAAAAAAGTTATAGATATAATCTACAACTCTTTTTTATTCTATTTTTCTAGTTCTTGAATATAATTGTTAATATCGAAATCGTCATCGGCTAATGCTTCTATATAATCTTGTAATGAATAAATACCTAACATAAAATGTAAGTTCCCGTTTTTCCTATCCCAATTTCTACCATGAGAGAATGGATAATATTTATCAATAAATTCATTAACTATTTTAAACGCTTCTTTATATTCCATATAATTAGTCCTCCATAATATAAGTTTTTATTTCTTTTTTATAAATATCGTGTGAATCAAGCCCTAATTCTTTAAGTGAATATTTTTTACAAGGAATTAAATTTTCATATTCATATCCAAAACATGATATAAAATAATATTTAATATTGTTATTAACTTCATATTCTACTCGTAGCGTAATATTACTACAAGATTTATATGAATCATATTGGTCAATATAATCGGAATATTTTTTTAAAATACTTAAATCATCAAATTTAGTAACAACTATATTTTTTACTTCTTTTTCTTTATAATGAGATTGCCAAAATATTTCACGTAAGCTACATAAAATAAGTAATACATTTTCATTATTTACATTTAATAATACTTTATTCCCCATAAATTAATCTTCTATAATATATTTTTTTACGTCACGATATTTGCATTTACATTTTATTCTATGCCCTTGCCTATCATAAATATCAATACAAGGTGTTAATACTAATCCTTCTATTTTTTTATCTTCTGACTCGGCAATTTCAGATTTATGATTTTCTTTTACATATTCAATAGCGCCGTTTAAATTACCAACATATAAAGTTGGAACATAATCAAGACCTAATTTTTTAGCTACATCGTTAACATTTTCTCTATTTAATTCAAATCCATCAATAGTAATATCAAATACTATAAACTTAGTTGCTTTTGAATATCCACCACCATTTTGAATCTTAGGTCCATATCCTTCGCCAAATATATATGCTTCTTTATTTTCAAATATTTGTTCAAATAAATATTCCATTTCTTGATTCATAAAAATGTTGTCTAAAGTTGCTTTTAATTCTTTAGGCATATCTGCTTTATCAGTTCTACCAGCATATTTAATTTCATGTCCGTCCCAATAGATTCTTACATTTGTACCATCTATTTTTTCAGTCCCAGTCCAAACAATATCTTTTAAAGCTTTAAATAAAGGGCTTTCCCCTTCAATTTCATGTTTTTCATTAAACATAAATAAATTTTTTATTTTCATATATTCTTCCATAAATTAATTCTCCTTATTGATTCCTTTCTTCTCTTGTATAACCATATGTCATTTTATTTTTTTACCCTTTATAACATGTCCATTTCTAATTTATTTAAAATATTATTTCCCATATTTTTCCTCTAGTTTTTTATAATATTCATTATATTCTTCAAGTGCTTTATTTTGCTTAATTAAAAGATTTTGTAAATCTTCTTCTTTTACCTCATCACCCATAATTACGTCGCAGTTCTCTAATAATCTTTCTAATTTTTTAGCTTCTTTATATTTTAGCTTACAACCATCTTCAGTACAAAATGGTTCTTCTGGTCCATCTCCAAAGAAAATACAATAATATATTTGTTCTTCATAGCTATCACAATATTGTAGATTACAATTATTACATTTCATAATTTATTATTCCTTTATTTCTTCTTCTAAAAAATCATTTAATGTTTCTGGATGTAAACAAGCATATTTTGTTGTAATCAATTTAATAAAATCTTTATTGAGCTTAAAATTTTTTCCTAATTCTAATTTATCTTCTGCAATTCCTATCGGGTCGTCTTTATCACAAGTTAAGCAACAACAAGGGTCGATTCTATTTAAATAAAACCAATCAAATATTTCTTGTTTAGTTGCTTGTGTTGATTTTATATCTCTTAAATATTCCCAAACTTTCATAATGTTATAATCCTAACTCCTCTAAAGTATAATCATGGTAAGGTGGCATATATTTATACATGATATTTTTAAAATATGGTAAACTTATAAATTCATAACCGATTATGCCTACTTTAGATTTCAATTTTATTTCTATACGGAAATATAATTTCTTATCAAAAGTCTCTACACATTTTCTTATACTAATAACTCTATCTCTGAATGGTTCAATAATATTTAATAAATATTCTTTTTCCTTTTCGTCTAAAATATCTGGCACTTCAATTTCCGTTTCTATTGCTTGATTTAGAAACTTTTTAGAATATAAATCTTTGTGATTAATCCATGAATCTATAACGCCTGAATAACTACAATTAATATGTCTAAATATACAATTATCGCAATCCATGTTAGCCATGTTTTTAAGACAATCCTTTTTAACAAAATTATCCCATTGTTCTGCTGTTAAATCTCTTAATTTAATTCTTTTTTTCATTTTTGAATCTCCTTTATTTAACATTTACTTCCACATCTAAATCAAATATCTCTTTCATTTGTTTTTCAAAATATTCTTTTAAAGTATCATATTCTTTGTTAGTATCCATTATAAATATTTTTCCAGTTTTCCATTTTGATTTTGGAATCATACCAGTTAAAACTTGTAAAAATTTTATTATTTTTTCATCTTTTTTAGTCATTTTTCTAATTTCCCAAGATCAACATCTTCAAATTCGTAAATTTTATAGTCATTTTCTTTATACCAATTAATAGAGGTATATCCATTATCATTACTGTAGCAAGTATTTTCTCTTTTATCATACCAATAGTTATTACCGATATAACTATCGTCGTCACACCATTTTTTACCTATTTTGTTAAAAGCTCTTAATAATTTATTAGCTTTTTCTTCGGTGTCACAATGTATTGCTAATTTTTCTTTTGAATTCCAAAATTCTTTAAGTGTTATTTTTTTAAAAGGTTTAATAACAAAACTTAAGTATTCTTTTTCTTCTTTATCTAAAATATCAGGGATTTCAATTTCAACTTCTTGGTCTAAAAATTTATCACTATATAAATCTTTATGGTAAATCCATAATTCTTTATAACTTGATTTAAGACAATTTACCCATTTAAATATACATTCATCACAACTTTGCATAGTTTTAAATTTGCATAATGAGTTTCTATTTGCATCCCATTGTTCTTTTGTCATATCTCTTAATTTAATTTTCTTTTTCATTTTTTTAAATCCTTCCTTCTTATCCATCTATTATCACACACTATCATTATCAAATTATCATTAATTGAAAAATGCTCATATACTTTAAAATCCATTAAATTGTTTTTTTTAGTAAAATCAATAGCTTTATCGATTGAGCCAACAAAACGATATGAATCACAATCTTTTTTTATATCAGCAAATTCAATACATAATTTTTTAGAATTATTAGTATTTAACGATTCAAGTAAATCAATAATTTTCATATTTCTATCTCTTTTTATATTTTTAAAATTTTATTAATTTCTAAAAAGCTATGACAAATATAATATGTTCCATTTTTATATTTTCTAATTCCTATTTCAAATTCTTCAAATGTTTCACTTTCTAATAAATCTAAATAATACCACATAAATGCATCATAAAATGCTACAGTTAATACAGAAACATGACCACAACCTTCAGCTTCGTATAATCCTACACATACTTTATTAGCTTTAACAATCTTGTAAACTTTGATTTTACTAATTGTAAATCCTAATTCATTTGCTGTTTTTAATAATGCATCAATATATTTTATAGTAGTTGGTGTTAAAATTTTCTTATTTTTATTCATTCTTAATCTCCTTATAAATTATATAAAATTCCTAAAATCTCATCAATGTATATGTATTCTTCTAAAGCCTGGTTGTATTTTTCAGTATCGTCATTTAAATTTGCTATACATTGAGTTTCAAATATTTGATTTTGTTTTTCTTGAAGTATTTCAATTAGTTTTATTATTTTTATATCTTCTATTCCCATATATTCTACCCTATATTCAAAAGATTTTTAACCGATTCTTTAGTTGGACAAATAATATAATCTCCGTCTTTAAATTGTTTAATATTCATTTTAATACCTCTAATATCGATATAATCTAAAAAGTAGTACATAACATCGTCATTAAATTTTGCACCTGCTACTGGCACCGCTCCGTCGCTATCATTTTCCGATTTTACTAAAACGACTATTTCATTAGTTTTTTGCCCTTTACCAATTTTAATAAATTTAGCTTTATATTCTTTTAATGCTACGGAATCTAATAATTCATTAATTGTATGTTTAACATTAGGTGTTATTACATTTATCATTTTATTTGCATTTAAAGCAATTAATGAATTTCCACAAGTAATTCTGTCTTTATCTTCTTCTTTTGAAGGTATAAATACAATTACGTCCCATCCGTCTTTTACAAGAGGTTGTTCAAATTTTTCATAAACATCAAAATTATTAACAATTTCATATCCTTCGTTTACAGCTTCTACTGTTTCATGAATAGGTGTAATTTTAACAATACATTTTCTTTTATCAAAGTATTTATTCATTAAATCAACATCTAAATTGCTTTTAGAAGTAACAGCAAAATTTAAAGTATATTTACGTTTTTTAGGCATTGGAAGTATATCTATAATTTCTCCAATTTCTTTTAAACTCAATGAATATCCTCTAAACATTTCGTTTCTTTCTTCTTCATCTAATGTGTTAATAGAAAATTGAAGCCCAAAGCCATCTTCTCCACCATATTTAAATCCAGTTTCTACCCACTTAAATAAAAAATCTTTTAAATATTTATTTGTTTTAGGCATCATTGTTGAAACAACTGGATGATAAGTATTGAAATGAATATCGCTATCTGTATCATTTAGCATTTGTGCTATTAATTTAGCTGATGTAATAACATTTGGATTAAATGTTGGTTCACCCATTCTTGCATAATGTACATTTAATCTTTCACCATTTTTTACACCAGATAAAGCAATGCTTGTTGTAATTTCCATCATTAACTCTGATAATGTTGCATTACCTTTAAAACCTAATTTATGACAATCACAAAAATTACAACACATCGGACATCCCCTTTGAGAAGAAACAGTAACAACTAATTTTTCTTTAAGATTAACGGGAATATTTTCAACTTTTTCAATACGTTTTTTATAACCTAAAAAATCCGCTTTAATATTGTTTTCTTTTCCATAATCTCCAATATATAAATATTCTAATGATAAATCAGTATCTGATACAATTTTACCAGTATGTGTATTTGTAATTAATCTCATTTTTTTATCTCCTCTTTTGTCAATGCCCAAGTTAACTTGTAATCAGAAACTCTTACAGACTTATTCCAGTGATACCCATTGATAGCTTCATCGAGAAAGCAATTTAGAACCATATAGAATGGTGCGTAGCCAACCTCCAATGTGTGAATGCGGTATTTGTAAATTCCTTTTGGGTATGAATTGTTATCTGAATTGATTGCATAAATCTCGCCATAGAAACAATCATCATATTTCACTGCAGTCATTGCCTTGAACAATGTAATCAAATCAATGCCAAGTTCTTGCTCAATATCTTCTAATTGACCTAACTTATCTATTGCATTATGTATCATAACATCATCTTTTATTTGATATTTACCTTCATTGATAAGATGTGATGTTTTCAAATCAAAACCTAAAGATTCGCATATTTCCTTTTCTATTTCTTTTTGATTTTTCTTTTTTGTTAGTCTATTCTCATATTCAAAATGTTTCATTATTATTTTTCCTTTCATATAATTTATTTATAAATATATTTCCAAATATTTTCACTTATACATTTATGCGATGTTAACTCATTTAAAGTATTTACTTGTTCTTGAGTTATTTTACTAGGTGCATAAGCATAACTATACCATAACATTATTAAATGACATTTTTCACAAATATATTCTATTGAAAGCTCTTTAGATAAATTATTTAAATCTTCATCGCTTAAATTAAATTCTCTTTTAAAAATCTCAATAGCTTTTCTTTCGTGCGAAGGAACCGCATATTCTACTTCTCCATTAGGTAAAACAATTACTTCACAATAATTTATGAAATGTTTTGAATGTGTTTCTACATCAAATTTACTATGTAAAATTTCAATATCTGTTTTACTCATTTTATAACATCTCCTTTAAAACTTTTTTTCTAACTTCAATAGTCTTATCACCATTTAAAATTTTGCATAACCATTCAGATTGAACACTAATCAAAATATACTCATTACCAAATCTATCATATACTTTCATCATATTCTGCGGAGCTTTCAAAACTTGTTTAAAGCCAGATGGTTCTTTGTATATGTAGTTTTTTTCAAAAGTTAATGGTGGATTTAATTCTTTTAAATTACTAATATGTAAAGCATAACCTTTTTGATTTATAAGATAATCATTTAATTCATTATCGGATAAACAACTTTTATCTAATAATTCATCATGGTTTAATGTAGGAGTGTCAAGTAAACAAACGCTACAATAATAATAAAAAGGATATTCGCTTAAGCTAATTTCTTCAGTTTCAACTTCACATTGAGCAACAATTTTACCATTTAAAGGCAATCCATAACAATGAGGGTCTTTTTTATAATGAATATAATATATAGGTTCATTTTCAAGTGGGAAATCATCTTTAACTAAATAAGGTTGCTTTTTTGTACAATATAATAATGCTTTTACTTTTTTCATTTTATCAATTCCTTTCTTTTCCATAATTTTCTCCTTAAATATTAAATTCAAACATAATATAATCTTGTGGAATGTAAATTATATTATAGTCATTCCATTCACCTTTATTTTTATTTTGTGTTAATGTAGGTGTCTCATATTTACTTTCTTCTAATACTTTTATATAGGTTCTTGAAGTTTCTACTTTTTTAAGTTTATAGCCCTTATCATTTTGAGTATAAAAGAAGTAATACGCTTCTGTATCAATATGACCATTACCTAGGCAAAAACTTCCTGATACTCCTACTTCATCTTTTAACGATTTTATTTCACAAATAACATTTTCGTATTCTTTATTATTATGTACAATTTCTAGTGGAATACTAATACCCAATGATAAAGTTATTAGTGATATAAAAATAATTATTGGTTTCCAAAGAATGATATGGTCATAATAACGATAAAATATATCAAATCCATTAAAAAAATTATCCAAAATTAAGCAAAGTAGTAAACCTACTATACTACTAATTATAATACATAAAATAATTGTGGCAATTATTGCTCTTGTTAATGTCATTTTTTTAATTCCTTTCTTCTGACGCTTTAAAATTATAAATTGGTTTAATAATATTTGTTATTGTAATAGTTGGTTTTACTGCCTCTATAATCAAGCTAGCGTCTTTATAAGCCATAGGAGATTCATCAATAGTAGATAAATCAGCTGTTGTTGTATAAATTCCATTCATTGCTTTTTTAAAATCGTCAAGCTTTAATTCTCTTCTTGCTTCATTTCTTGATAAGATTCTACCAGCCCCATGTGGTGCTGAGCAATTCCAATCTTTATTTCCTTTACCAAAGCCTAATATACAACCATCTCTCATATTTAGTGGAATAATTACAGGCTCGTTTTTTCTAGCTAAAATAGCACCTTTTCTAATAATATTGTCTTCAAAACTAATAAAGTTATGAACAGATTCAAATGAATCTTTAGGTTTTATATTCAAGTAAGCAAGGATTTTGTCAGCAATAAGCATTCTATTTTCTCTTGCATATTCTTGACATATATACATATCGTGTAAATATTCGTTCATTCTTAAACCAGTTAAATATTTTTTAGGTGGTTTAGGTTTAAAATTTTTTAAAGTAGATTCTATTTCAGTAAATCTACCTTCTTTTTTTAGTTTTTTTATTATTTTAAGTTTTTGCTCTTTTATATTATCCGCTTGATTATCTATAAAAGATTGATAATATTTACAAACTTGAAATCCTAAATTTCTTGAACCAGTATGAATAACTAAATATTTGTGATTATTTTCATCAATATCTATTTCAATAAAATGATTTCCACCACCTAAAGTTCCTAAAGATAAAGGAAATAAATTTTGATTTCTTATGTTTTTATAACATATTAAATTTTCATATTCTTTAAAATTAGTTTCTATTGGCTCATTGTATACATTTCTTCCAGCAGGAATATTGTTTTTTATAAAATTGTCTAATCCTTCTAAATCAATATCAATATCTCCTAAACAAGCACAATAAACTCCACATCCGATATCTACTCCTATTGTATTTGGAATAATTTTATCGGTATAAGTTGAAGTAAATCCAATTACACATTCATCTCCAGCGTGTGCATCAGGCATAATTCTAATTTTTCTACCTTTGAATGTTTCAGATGAAGCTATTTCATTAATTTGTTCAATAGTTTGTTTGTCAATTTGTTTTGCATATATTTTCATTTTTGTTTTCTCCTTTCATAAAACATATTAAAGTATAATTATCTATTTGTCAATAATAAAATAAAAAAGTTTAACATTTGGTAATGCTAAACTCATTTTATTAATGTTGTTTAAAGTTTTTCCATCTTCTTAAAGAAGCTAACAATGGTGTTCTACCATATTCAGAAGCTGTCAAGACATGGTCGTTTCCGTCAGCTCTTGCTTCACCTTTTTTGCCCTTCTTTGCATTTTTTATTTCTCTAATCAAATTAGGGCATCTATCGGAAATAATATAATCACCATAAGCCATCATTAATCTATCAAAGTCAACACGAGATTGAATAGATATTTTTGTTGAAGGGAAAACTCTAGCGTTAAATATTCCATATTCTTCAATCTTTGCTTGAAGCATTTGTCTTGAACCAATATCAGCACTATCAACATAAATATTAATTGTACCAACCATTAATCCAGTTCCAGATTGACTATACAAGTTAATCCATTTTAACAAATATTGTATCAAGGCGTCTATTTGTTGAGGAAGTCCTAGATTTTCTCTATTATCGGTGTTAGACATATTATCATTAGGATTGTTACTATGGAAGTATTCATCAATAACAACCATTTTATTAAAGTCGCTTGAGATTGCGTTTAGTGTCATAGTAGTAGCAGCTCTTACTTTTATATTAGGGTCTTCACCTTTTCGAACTGTTTTTACATGTCCAGCTCCGTCACTATAGCCAGTATCGATACCTATTGAGAAGTCATAAAATTTCATTTTAGGACGGCCATACATATCATTTCCTATAATATTTTGAATATTAGTTACTAAACTATCATTAAACTCTGGGTAAACTGCTCCAGTTGTATTTCCAAACATTCCAAGATATTCAACTTTATATATTTCAGGAGCTTTTCTTTTCATTTCCATAGCAGAGACATCATAATTTTCTTTATCTCTAAATTCATTAATCTTATAAGTAGATTTATGCAAATATAAGCCTCTACCGAATGGCCCGATAAAATCAGGGTCATAATAATCTGCATAAGTTACATCTGGCCTATCTAAGTAATTGTAATCATCTTCTAATCTTCCTTTAAAAAATTCTTCATTAATCCAAGAATCTCCGTCCCATGCATTAAAACATAGTGTAATTTGGAAAAATAATCCGTCAGGTAATTTGCCACGCATTGAGCCATCAACTTTACGAAAATCTGCATAGCTATCCATTTCAAATGCTTCGTCAATATAAGTATCAGTAAAATAGCCATGTGCAAATGTAATACCATTTAATCCAGTAGGATTGTTTAATCCTCTAAAGATAATTAATTGTCCTGTTGGTATATACTCTATTTGTAACGGGTTTTTAGATATTCTAAATATATTTTCTAAACCTAAATCAAATATACATCCACAAATATTTTCAAATGTAGATTGTCTATTATCACTATCATTTTGTCTTGCAATTAATACATTTCTTCTTTCGTCCGATAGTATTTTAAATATAGGTTCATATCCTATAATATTTTTTGATTTTTTTGTTGAACGTGCTCCACAAAATAATCTATATCTTGCATGACAATTAGTAAACCATGCTCGATTATAACCACCACCTATTGTTTTAGCAATAGATAGATATTTCTTCCCGTTTTTTTCAATAAAGTTATCAGTTCTCATCGCTTACTGATATCTCTTCTATTAAATCCTTTTCTTTTAAAAACTTTATCTCTTCACCACAATACTTATCTAAAATATCAGCATTGTAATAAGTTGCTATAAAAAATGGGTCAGCTGGTTTGAATCCAAGCCATTTATCTTCAGCAAGATTGATTTGGATTCTCCAACTTGTCAATAACATTTCATAATTTTTATCTTGCTTAGGTTCTCCATTTTGAATTTTAAGCCCTATTTTATTATAATCTTTTTTATGTGCTTTATAATAAACGTCTTGCCAATCTTTGTTATTATAATAATTCTTTTTCATAATCATTACAGGTTCACTATCAATATCAATAACTTGAACTTTATAAATTATTAATGTACCAACAAAGATTTCATAGCCTATTTCACCAAATACATTAAAATCTACATTATCTTTAACTTTATATACTCTATTTTCCATATAAAAAATAATTTACTATCTCCTCTTCTGATTTAAGTAATTTGTTTTCTTTTCTTCCAAATACTAAAATTGGTTTTCCATTTCTTCTAAATTTTTCTAATGCAAAATTCATTTCGTCATGGATCCTACCAAGCATTCTACCACCACACATTAACTTATACATTAAAATCTCCTTTTTAAAGCTCTTCTTCTATCGTCATATCGCTTTATGCAATAAGGAATTTCTATATCTACATAATCATAAACAATAGGCTCTTTTTTATTTTCTAAATATCTTTCTATTCTTCCTGCACATTGAATCACCATAGCTGGGTCTTTAAAAGGTGTAGTTAAATGAAGTGTATCAAGCTCTTTTATACTAACTCCTTCTTTTAACAATGAATAGGTTGCAACTAAAACATCCCACTCGACCTCTTGATTTAGAATTTGCTTTCTTTTTTTAGCCGTTACTCGTCCAACACATAAAACTGCTTTTATTCCCCTTTCTTGTAGTTTTTCTACTAAATACTCACAGTGTGATATTCTACTTGATAACACAACTTGCTTTCTTCCTTCATTATAGCATTTTTCAATATTGTTTAAAATAATATCATTTCTTTTTGAATTACCAGATAATTTATCAATTAATTGATTATATATCATCATGCCCGATTCATCATATAATTCGTTTATTTCATCTACGGAATAATTCATATTAATATCATATCGATAATGAGTTGCAACAATAGTTTTTACCCTACTTTTATCAACTTTGAATGTATCTTTAAATTCTCCGTCTTTTGATAAACTAATTAAAGCATACATAGACTTTATCATTCCGTCAGACCTATAAGGTGTAGCAGTTAAGCCAAATTTATATCTAGCTGGTATATTTTCAATTATTTTTTGAAACATTTGCATTTGAGTATCACTTCCAGCAACATGTGCGCATTCATCACAAATTACAACGTCAAATTCATTCTTATATAATTCAGGGTTAACATTTACCATAGTTTGAATAGTAGATATTGTTACATCTTCACCTATTTCTAAATTTCCTTGTGTTGTAAGACCTATTTTGATATTAGGATATAATTCTTCCATATCTTTTTTTGCTTGTCTTAATAAATCTCCTGTATGACATAACCATAATGCTTTTTTCCCAATGCGTCTAATAATTTCAGTTCCCATATAAGTTTTACCACTACCAGCAGGACTAACTAATACACCACTTTTTGCATTAACCATATATTGTATTGCTTCTTCTTGATAATCATAAAATTGAATTGTAGAAGTTTCATTTTTTATACTAATATCAGAATTGTTATTAAATTCTAATGTATATTTATCGTTTCTTATAAGTTTCCATATAGCGGTTAAAACTCCATAAGGTAAAATTAGTTTTCCATATCTTGATGAGAATAAATTTAATTTTTCAGGAATATGATATCTTCTAATATTTTCTTCTTTACCTAATCTTTGCATCAAAACATATTTTGGATTATTAACAACCAAATTATTGTTGCACCATTCTAATACTTCATTGCTAGGATTATCTATAATGATTTTATTTGAAATAATTGTATTCATATTCTTTTATTGTCCTTTCTAAGTCTTGTAAATCATTTATTTTGACTGATTTAGCGCCGTTTTCTTTTAATTTGATAAATTGTTCATAACTTAGGAAAAATAGCTTAGAATCGTCTCTTTCCCACTTTATAACAAAGCCTTCATTAGTTATGTTAGAAAAAGTTCTTGCATAATTCATAGAAGTTTCTTGATTAGGTTCTATTCTTGTAAAAGGGAAGGAAGCTTTATCACTTTCTAAATGTTTAGCATCAACAAACCAAGATACATTGTTTTTAGACGCTATTATATCAAATGGTTGTCCACCGATTTTTTTAGGGATTATAAAAGCCCAATAGCCTAAACCCCTAAAAAAATTTGCAATTTCTTTTTCTGTAGAATCGCCCAACTTTAATTGTTTTTTTCCCATAATAACACCTATAAATTATAATTTATTAATTTTGAATTATCTTTATCAACTGATATACCTGTATAGTATTGTTTGCCACCAATAATAGTAATTAAATAGCCCTTTTTAACCATTTCTTCTTTGAATTTACTTTCTTTATGTTTAAATTCATTAGTATATTTTGTCCATAGACAATAATTTGTATATAAAGTTTTTGTTGATATAGTAAAATTTTTACCAATTAAGCATTCGTCGTCTATAAATTTTGCAACTACATCACTATTTTTTCTATAACTAGCTATTGTATTTTCTAAACATTCAGGCATTATTAAACCTTCTTTTTGCCATTTTAAAGCGCCTTTTATCATCCATCCTAAAACTTTATCACTTTCTTTTCTAAGTTTTTCAGGCATGTCCTTATCTTTCTTTTCTTTACTAAATTTATTAATAAAAGGGAATTCAAAGATTCTTCGCCAAATACCATCGTCAGTACCTCTAATAAAAGGTTTGTTATTAGTAGACATCCATAATTTAAACTTAGGCGAATAAGAAAACTCATTTCCATATTTAAATTGAGCCGATATTTTATCACTACCTGTAATAGATTTAACAAAAGCTTCAGCTAATTGTCCACCTTCGTCAGTTTCTCCAGTTTCAAGGAATCTAGTATATTGTAATTTTGCTAAAGTATATATTGCAGTACTATTTCCATTCTTTTGTTGCATTAAAATTTCACTTCTAATGTTGTCTGAGTAAGTACCTAATATATAAGAAATAAACTCAGTTAAAGTAGATTTACCATTAGACCCACTACCATATAACAAGAATAATACTTGTTCTTTAGTTGAGCCTGTTAAAGAATAACCCAATGCAACTTGTAATGTGTCGATAATATCTTTAGTTTCTTTTTCTTTGCCTTCACCTTGATCAAATATACTATCTAAGAATTTTAACCATTGTGTAGGTTCTTCATAACTTACACCACAATTTGTTTTTTGAGTAATTAATTTTTTTTGGTCATAAGGAATAATATCGCCTGTCCTTAAATCAACAATTCCATTTTCAGTATTTAATAAATAATCATTTTGATTGAAACAATCATTTTTGATTGGAATAGATTTAACCGCTTTAAATTCGCTTATCATAGCATCTTTTCCAGCTTTATTAGATATTCTAGTAATATTTTTATTTGCACTATCTAAAACGCCTTGATAAAACTTTGCTTCTGCTGTTTCACCTTCTTTTGTTTTATCTTGAATAACCTTTGTTATTGATTTTGCTTCTTCTTTTAGTACATCAATTAATTTAGTCGCATATTTTCTTAGAATCGGTGAATCATTACCATCAGCTAACCAAACTTTACCCGTCCAAAACATAGTAGTTTTATCTGTAGTGTTATAATGAAATAAATCACCAAAGTAATCAAATAGTCTTTCAGCATTCCCAGTATCAGTATAAGTATAATTTTTATAATTATTTTCTTTGATTCTAAAAATAGGTTCGTTGTTTTCGTCTAAATTCATTAAAGGTTTGTTTAAATCTACAACTTCGCCATTATCATCAACTTCAATATTTTTTTCAATATAACCCTTAGGTTCTTCTTTTTTATATTTTACATACCCTTTACTACCGATTAAATTACAAGCATTGTTAATAACAATTTCACCATAAGAGTTTGCTCCCCTTTTTTCATCCCATTTATCTCTCATTAAAGCGCTTGTTCTAAAGATTCTATCGATTTGAGCTTTATCTCCATTACACCAAAATGCTAACATACAAACTAAAGCACCATCGGCATCACTATGATTTTGCTTTCCATTTACATTTATATCACCATCATGATAATACCTATAAAACTCCCCACCTTGCTTACTATTTAAAATAGTATCAATAATTTCTTGGTCGTTTAAAGTTATTATTTCTCTATTAGTGTTAATATATGTTTTTTGAGGTTCATTTTCTTGTTGTAATTTATCAGCAACATATTTGTCCCATAATGGAATGATTTCATTTTCACAATTTTTTATCGGAACATTTTTTATAGCATTACCTGTAAAAGCAAAAAATCTATTTGTATCGTATGTTTCTACTCCCTTTTTTCTTCTTCTACCTTCAGGAAGTTTTCCTTCACATATAATATGTATACCATTACCACTTTGAGAATATTCTGTGTAAGAATTTAAAGAATTAATAAACTCATTACATAGTTCATCAAATTCATTTTCTGGATAATCAAGAGTTCCATCTTCATTTATATGATTGTCTAAATCAATTCCAAATATTCCATTACCTAAAACAAATCCTATACCATGCATGTTATATTTAAAACAGCCGTTTATAGCAATGTTAAATGATGACCAAGTCATTTCATCATTAACCCTTGCTAATTTGCCTGTGATAGCGTTATATGGTCTTTTAGTAGTCTTATTAGGTTGGTCGGTTAATGTTTCAACTTTGAAACAAACCCACCTTTTCATTGTTTTTAATTCATTAGGAATTAATTTATATTTTTCAGTCAATTCCTCAGTTGTCATTCATACACCTCCTATTTTTTTGATTATTAAAGGCACTTTTTAGGGTGCCTAATAATTAATAAACTTTAGTTTATATTTTACTAAAAAGGAAGGTCATCATCGTCAACTGCAAGTGAGCTAGTATTTTGTTCATATACAACTGTATTTCCAGTAAATGCAGAATTTGCGATATATCTTGTAACTACATTTTTAGGATTTGAATGATATTCATTTGGTTCTTCAACTGAGATTTCAACTTGCATAGTTAATCCATTTAAAAATTGAATAAGCTCATCATTATCTTCAAAAGTCATTTTTACATCAGGGCCTTGTGTTAATAAAATTGCTTTAATTTTATAAATTGCATATTGATCTGTGTAAGTTTTATCTTTATATACATTATCAAAAACTAAACGATTAACAACTTTTTTGTCTTGATTAGAATCATCTAATTTTAAAGTGAGTGCTAAATATTTAGTTTTGTTATCTTTCTTTAATTTTTCTTCTCCAGACAATGTTACTTTATAAGTTCCAGCTGGAATAGGTTCATAAGTTTTTTTATCTTCTACATTATAATTATACATTTTTGTTTTCTCCTTTACTTAATAATATATCCGTTATTTTTTAATGTTTCAATAAATTCTTCTTTAGCTAAGCATAATTGCTTTACGCTTTTTGTATATGAAATATAAAGTCTATTAATATTAGAAATAGTTTTATTTTCATATGGTTGCTCTTTTACAAAATCTAAAGCTTTATTTCTTATAGATTGTAAAATAGAAGGTTCATTATTGTTATTATGTTCAACTTTATTTCCTTCAGGTAATAAACTATCAATAAATCTTCTAGCTTCATTTTTAGAATTAAAGAATGAGTATAAATATGCTAATGAAAATCCTACATAAGGGTCGTATTCATCTTCATCCGATAATTTTGCTTTAGATGATTTACCATTTTTAAATAAGATTACAAATGTTTTTTTATCTTCGTTATATATGACTTTTCTTACATCATATAATGTAGTTAAACAAACCATTCTACTATATTCGGCAATATTAGGCATTATTTTTGTCTCCTTCTGTTGATTCTTCTTTAGCTTGATTGTGTTTTTCTAAACATTCTTTTGAGCATAAAGCAACACCATATTTTTGAGTTGAAGCTCTATAAGTTTTTTCGTCAATTACTTTACCACATTCAAAGCATGTATATACCTTTTCTTCAGGGATTTGTCTTTTGATTCTTAAACAATCGACAGTACCTTGTCTTGTACTTGTTGTAGTAACATAAATTGTTACTTTTTTACCAACCCATTTATCAACGTCTCCAGTTCCATAAATAGCTTGAATAATTTTGCAATTAGTTGCATTTAAAATCATAGGTTTAATTTCTACTTTATCAACTGTACCTTTTTCAGCAAAATATGCAACGATACGTTTTGATTTAATACCACCTGTTGCAGTTACTTCTTCAGTATTAAATTTATCAAATGTTAAAGTAATTTCTTTTTCGCCTTTTACTTCTTCAAATGAATATGAACCTAAATATTTATAATCTTCGTCCATCATTGTTTTCCAATGTGCCATAATTTATTCCTCTCTTTCTAATGCAGGGTCGCAACTTTCAACACCATTATCTCTAAGTTGGTCTCCATCCATACCACATAAATCATATGTTAATACTCTAGCTTTTTTTGTCTTTCTACAATATTCACATCTTTCGCATCTATTTGGTTTAATTTCGCCATTTAAGATTTTCTTGATTCTAGGTAAATAATTTTTTACATTTTCTAAAGCTTCATCTAATTTATCTTGTGTTATTTGATAAATACCAATATCGGAAGGTTTTTCTTTAGTAACACAAGCTAAATAGCAAGGTAATAATTTGCCTGTATTTTGTCTTACAATTTCTTGGAAAATTGCCATTTCTATATCATAATGAAATGCAGTGATAAAACTTTCTTTTCCAAATTTAGTCCATACTGGGTCAAAATCTTTCATGACTTTTAAGTCAACAATTCTTTCTCCGTTGTATACGTCCATTTTAATTTTGAATGGTATTTCATCGATTGTTCCTGTCATAATGACTTGTTTTTCACCTGTCATATAATCACAGAATGTCTCGTCGGATTCGATTCTTTTAATAATATCTTCAGCCATACAAAAATCGGCTTTTAAAGCACCCGTTCTTACATTGAAAATATCAGGATGAGTTTCTTTAAATTCGGTTAATTCATTACTAAAATAAGCGTCTACATAGCTTCCAACTAATTGTGCAGTTGAAGGTGTAGGGTAAAATTGAGCAGCAGCTGCTGCTTCACAATTCATATATCTACTAACTCTTGAATAAGAGAAAAAACCATGATTAGTAGCATAATTTTCTTTTGTTATTTCTTCCATTTTTATTTGTTTTCCTTTCATTTTTTTACATCGGCAATATAATCCGCTAATTTTTGCATATCGTCATTGCTAATTAAATCTAACATATTAATAGCGTAAAATTGTGGATTATGTAGGATGTTACCATTATCGTCTAGATACAATATTACATCAGGTACATTATATGTAACTCTTATAAAATCATTTCCGTTACTATCAACACTTTTTACAATATTTTTTACCGATAATGATACATTACTTGTAAGTTTTTTTAATTCATCGTATTTTTTTGCTTTTGAAAGATTTTCTTTGGTTGAATTAGCAACCATTAATTTTATATCTTTTATATCTCTAATAAATCCCATAAACTTTTTATACTTTGATTAAATTTTAAAACTATCCTTAATTTGATTAAGTACACTAATTAAATAATTGCATTCATCTTCATTTTTAGGTTCAATAAAGAAATTGTCAGTACCATATAATGCAATAGGTGAAATTTTATATAATTTACAAAGCATTTCTTCTTTTCTCTTTGGTAATTTTTTAAAATTTTCACTTTCATATGTAACAATAGTTGTTCTTGAAACACCTAAATATTTTGCAATATCGCCTTGTGTATAATGAAATTTATCTCTTAAATTTTTTAAATTTTTCATTTTTGTGCTCCTTTCGTAAATGATAGTAGCATAAAACAAAATGATGTGTCAATAGTATTCTTTAAAATTGTTAAGATTTTGCCAAATGAATATTAATACCAACTTGGAAATCTAGGAATATTACATACAGAATGATTATATAATCCGCCTATTTTTAATTGATTAATTGCTAATTGGCTTATAGAAATTGAATATATTTTTTCTCTATCTAAAAGTTGCAATTTTTCAGGGTCATAGCCAGAATCAGTCCATATTTCACTATTTCTTAATACATATAAAGCTTGTTCTATAATTGCTTTTTGTAAGCATTCTTTAGCCCAGCTAGGTAAATTATCCCAGTGAAAGTTTCTAAATGTCTCAGCGTCAATCCAGCTTGTTAATCTTTCTTCTACTTGAAAAAGAAATTTATCAGCAACTGTTGAAACACTGTTATCAACTTTTAAAGCTCCGTTTAAATTTATACCAGTATAATTTTCAAAATCAGAAGGTGTTACGAATCTAGGTGTAGTTCTCATATATAAATTCTCCTTAGTAATAATATTATACAACAAAAAAAGACTATTAGTGTAGTCTAATAATCTTTTTAGGGGGGGTAATTAATCTTCCATAATAAAAGTATATAAATATTCACATACTTTTTCGCTACCCTTGACAATACTATCTTTATCAGTCATAAAGTTTATTGCCATTCTAATAAATATAGTAGGGTCAGTAATAATATCGCCGTAATCACTTACATTTGCAAGATAAATTGCGTATAATTCTTCTTCGGAATAATCATTAAAATTTGCCCCAATTGTTTTTGCATGTTGAATAACTTGTTCAATTGACATGCCAAATTTATCGTCTTTTTTCAATGAATCAATCCAATCGTGTAAATCTTCCATATATTCATTATCTTGATAATCTTCTTGATAATCCATACGATAATTATCTCTATAGTTGTCATCATAATCATCTTGATAATGTGGACGTCTCATTTCACCATAAGCTCTAAACTCTACTGGTCTTTCACGATATGGTCTAGCTCTTGATTCCATTCTTCTTTCTCTACCATAACCAAATTGGTGTTGTTTTCTTTCACTATGTCTTCTTCTCATAATAACACCTATAATACTTTCTCTACATTAAATACAACGCTTGTAAATGTTGCTTCTACGCCTGTATTTGTAAGTGTTAATGTTTTAGCTAATGTAGAACGAATACCAAATTCACATCCCGTTGTAACAATTATAAAATAATCAATAACAAAGGTTCTTTGTTCCGTTGTAGCAGTTGTAATTGTTTGAGACGATAAAGCATTTGGAATTGCAACTCCATTTTCATTTAATTGAACAATTAAATCACCTGCTGTAGTTCCAGATCCAACTAAAGTTGCAGTTATATGATACATACCTTGTTGATTTAATCTTACTGAATTTTGATCAGCTGTAAAAATTGGTGTGCAATTATATTTTTTACAATATCTTCTATATACACTTCCTAATGCAATATTGCCATCTGCCGATACTGTTTGGGAAGCTATGTTTTTTAAACCTAATAAATACATTTTTCTTTTCTCCTTTATTAATTAAAAAGGTATAGTATCGATTAAATACTATACCTAATATTCTAGGATAATTAATCCTTCTATGTTAGGATAGTTAATCCTCGTTATAGTTTAAATTTAAACTATTGAATTGATGTGCCATTGCAACCAGCTGGGAAGCCACATGTTGATTGATATGGTGAACATGTAATATAAGCTGGTTTAGCAATAGGTCTTAATTCATTAACTGCATTATTAATACTTGCATTAATCATTGCAGTTTGTGCATTTTGAGATAATTGACCTTGAGCAATAGTTAATTCTCTATTCAAAGTTTCAATCTTATCTTTAGTTAAGTGGTCAATAATACGTTGTGTATCTTCACGACCTGCTTGAATAATATCGCAAGTGTTTTTTGCCATGTTATAGTTTACACTATCGATGTTGCGGTTTGTTGTACAGCAACAATCAGCTAATTGTGAACTTAAACCAGCTATTGCACTTCTTGTATCATAGCCAGTTTGCATAACTGCTTTATCAACTCCATTAAATCCATTTAATAAACTTGTGTTCATTGCGTAAAAGCCGTCACATAAGCCATTTTGAATATAACGAGCTTGAGATGTTAAATTACCAAAGCCGTCGGAAAGTTGACGTTGAATAGTTGCGAAATCTGAAGCAAGTGTGTAGCCTTCTGCTAAGGCACCTTGATTTCTATTACCAAAACCATATCCACCATAACCGAATAATACGATTAAGATGATAATCCACCATGCACCATTTCCACCCCAATCATTATTAGATGAACCTAAATTGACTGGGCTATCTGTTTCTAAATATGCCATTTTCTTTTTCTCCTTATATATACCAAAAATTTATTGTAGCTAGCATTTTAACAAATTTTTTGATATTACCTTAAATTAATTCCGTTTTGGTTCATAAAACCTAAAACTTGATTTAAATCTATATTGTTTTGTTTAGCGTATTGCTTTACAAATTGTTCTGGACTCATTCCACTTTGTTGCATTTGATTTAATATAAATTTTGCATTTGGATTTTGATTCATTAAAGTTTGAATCATTGCTTGAGGATTATTTTTATATTGCATGATCCCCATAAGCATTTGTAAAGGATTATTCATTTACTTTTGCCCCCTTTATTGCTTCACTTAAATCATTAATAGCTTTATTAATTTTAGCTTCTAATTCTTCTATATCAGCCTTAGTAACATAATTTTTAGGCTTTTCTTCTTTTATTATTTTGCCTTCTTCATCCATATTAACTTCTTTTAATTCATAACATTTTAGTGTGCATCTTCCTTCATAATTTGCTTTTTTCTCATAAAGCATATTACTATCACTATCACGCATGTATACTGTAGTATTAGGTTGATTAATAACAAATGATTTAGCACCTATCAATCCATTTACAAACACTAATGGTAAAGCATTCATAGGTTGTTGTTGTATAGGTTGAGGTGAATAATCAATTTGTTGTCTAGGATATGTGTTATTATAACCATAACCATAGCTACTTTGATAAGGTGGGTAATTATTATAATTAGTCATAAATTTTTTCTCCTTTTACGGGATTATTGTAAGCCCTTACTTATAATATTTTTAGTGTAAATTTAGTGCAAAAAAAAAAGAGTTGACTTAATCATCAGCTCTTTTTATAAATTCTTTAATTCTTCTTACTACAGTTGAATTATCTACGTCTAAAATATCAACTACATCTTCTAATTTGTTTGATAGATATAAATATACAGTTTCCGATACTTTAGTCGATAATCCATTTTTTAAGCAAACACTTTCTATATGTTCCTCAGTTAAATTTCCGTCCAATATTTTTATAATCTTATTTCTATTCTTGACTTTTTTATCTTTTAAATACAATAAATCAAAATAATTTCTAACATGATAAGATATAAATGTTATAAAGTATGGAATCAATACCACAGAAACAATAGTTATTTTTACACTATATGAAAACTTAATAACAAAATAAAATATAATTATTGAGTATATAGAGCAAATAAATAATGACCTTGCGTGAAATTGCTTTTCATATTTTGCCCTAAAAAGAAGAAATAGAGATAATATTGTAATTATCTCTATTAGACGATTGTTAAACCAACCTATGAATAAAATAATTGATATATCAAGAATCGATAGCAATGTATATGCTACTTTAATTCTTTTTACCTTCCAAATATTCCATATTTTTGACAAAGATTTCTTTAGCGGTTTCTTCATCTATTTTATAGACTTCCATAAGTTGCTTTACTTTTATTTCGTCTTCTTCTCCAAAAAAGAATGCACCCCATCTACCCATTTTGATTCACCCCCTTTCTCTCTTTTAACATATATAAATAATGTAAAACTAGCATAATATAATAATCTATTGATAAAATAAAAGCTATCAAGCTATTATTTCCTAATGTATCAGATACTACTAAACTTTTTAATATTAATGATACACTTTGATAAACTAACATTGCAATGATACTAATAAATATTATTGCTACTCTTACTTTAGTTATTTTTTCTTTTAATATAAATATTAAAATATAAAACGGCAATCCAATAAGAATAGTTAAATCTATTAAAACCGATATTATAGGATTTAAATATATAAATTGTTTTATGATTCCGCAAGTTAATGTTGATAAGAATATACCTATACTTAATTTACTTTTTATTCTTATTTGTAATTGAGATAAAACTACCAAACTATTAGAAATCATGTACATAATAGGATAAATTATATAAGTCAACCATTGTCCATCATTATCTAACCAATTACAAAATATAATAAACTTTTCATTTTCACATTCTAGCTCAAAATATTTACCACCTAATAATTTTATTATTAAATATATAAAATAAACAACCCAACTTGAAATGATTAAAGTTCTATATTTATTTTTCATTCTTGTTTACCTTTATTTTTATTATATATCTAAAAAATAAGAATGTAAATACGCAAATTTTTAATCTTTTAATAGAGGAAGTTTATCATATTTTTTTAATTGTTCGTCAATATATAATAAAGTTCTTTGCATCCTAAGATCATTATTCTTAGAATTTTCTTTATTAGCCCAAGTTGATTTTGTGTAATTATGTTTAAATTCTAAATTTGTTTCGATACTTATTCTATCACATTGTACAATTTTTCTTATAATACGAAAAAAAGCTAAATCTTCATATCCTTCGTCTTTTTCTGCATTTAAGTTTGGTATATCTATAACTTCAAATAATTTCCTTGATACACAAAATCCACAAAATAAACCGCCTTTTTGAGAGAAAAACGTATTTGGATGGTCATTTAATTCTTTCAAAAATAATTGTCCGTCTTCATAACTTCCGATTACTTCGGCATCATCATCAAATAAAATAATATAATCAAAATTGCTTTCTAAAAATTTTTTTCTTAATATTTGCCTTGCTTTTGGTATTCCTAACTTTTCATCAAATTTATATTCTATCAAATTTTCCCCATTTAAGGGTAAATCACGATAGTTTTGCTCAATAATGATAATTTGTATGTCAAATATAGAATTAAGCTGAGAGATAAGCTTTTTGCAACGCTCGTATCTTATCTCTCTAAACTTATTATCTGGCAAATAACTAACTATTCCTATACATACTTTCATAAATTAAATTAATGTAACCACATCAGCTACAGTTGTTAATAATAAATCGCCACCACCAGTTGCAAATTTCCATATAATATTAGAACCAACAGAAGTAGCATATAAAATCACTTCCCCTATAGTGTCATTTATACAAGTAACTGCATATCTAGTAACTTCAGGATCAGGTTTTAAAAGTGTTGTTAAATCTTGAGGACTATCACATTTTAAATTATTACTTGAGGTAACATGAAATAAATAAGAATTATTGTTATTATCAGAAACTGTTATTTGATGATCAAAATATTGTTTCTTTGAGTATTGAGAAAGTTGAGTCGCTAAGAATGTAGCTAAATTACCTAGACTTATAATTTTATCACCTAATATTTTATGATAAATAATAGTAGTAATATATGTAGATGGTGAAGAATCAATTGTTTCAGAAGGAATTGATATATCAATGTTAGAATCATTTAAATTAATTTCTTTAGTACCAATAGATGAATAACTCTTGCCATTAATTGTAAAGTTTATTCCATTTAAAGTGGATATTTCTATTTCGATTTTATCGCCGTCTTGCAATGTATAAGGATATTCAACATTACTATTATCATTAACTTTTATAGACGCATAATTATTTTTATTATCAACTGTTAATCGATTAACTCCGTCATATGATTCAGTTAAACTTGTTATATCATTTATAGTTGCTAAACTTATGTCATTACTAGTTAATAATGTTCCGTCATTATCAACATTTAATTTAACTGTGCTTTTAGAAGTTGAACTATTTTGAGAAATAAATTCAAATTGGTTTGTATCATTATTTGAGCGTATTTCCTTATAAGGATATTTATTAGTACTTGTATTTTTAAACTTTAAATAATAACCATTATCATAACCAATGTATAATCCATCATAAAATTCATTATCTTCGATGCTGGTGTCGAAATTGAAAGGATTATAACTAAATCCAACTATATCTCCACCTTCGGGTATACCATAAGGCAAACCCTTAGCTAAATATTGAATCTCTCCAGTGCCCCCTCGAATGGTATCTTCCTCAACAGCTAAATGATGTACATTATCACCGCTATGAGTTATTTGTGTTGGGAATATAATATCAATATCTGCCCCGCTTGCCTCGTTTTCATCGGCAAAATGGAATTTAAAACTATCCATTTGTGTAAAGTTCCATTGTTTTGCACCAAAATCAGCTCCTACATTAATATTTGTATCAGATGCATCAGTAATTAATAAAGATTTGTTATTAATTGTTTTAAAATCTTCTTTTAATGCAATAGTACCTGGCTTATTAGGTAAATAAATGGTTTCACTTGTATAGGTATTGTAAAACCTAATAGTATGTGTATTATTATCAACACCTATACTATAATTATAAGGCCCATGTCCTATTTTAAAGTATCCATTTACAATAGCTGACCAATGAGAACCAGTGCTATAACAACTTATACCACTATAATCTATTTTACTATAATTTGTTCCAGTTTCATTTTCATTAATACGCAATTCTAAATTTATAAGTTCAAAGCGTTTTAAACTTGGTATATAGGTAAGTGGAAGAATTGCAACTTGCTTCTTTTGCCCACTTATTTCAGTGCCATCATGTTCTAATATTAAATTATAATTACTATCTACATTAATATCGGTAGGAACAACAGAATCAACTTTATATTTTTTATCGCCTATTTGTACACTTGTTAAGGCTTCTTCTGTTCCGTCTAAAGTTGGATTTGCATTTACAGAAAGTAAAATTGAATCTTTGAAAACATAATTCCAAACATTATCACTTAAATATATCCATAAATCTTGGTAGCCGTCAGAACAATAAACATGGCAAGTTAATCCTGTTTTATCACCTATTGTTTGATTTATATTAACACTTGAATATGTATAATTAATTATATCGTAATTAGTTGCGGTTTTTTTAATCGTTACATGTTCAGGCATTGCTCCATTTGATAAAGTAATGCCACGCATTGATAAATAAGGCATAAAATTGCCACTGCTATTTTTTATATAAAGAGTTCCATAGCTTGCTAAATCTAATTTGTTAAATTCATACATTCTCCAAGTATAACTACCAGTAGAAACATTTAATTCTAATTGAAAATAATTTTGTTCGTCATGAAAAATATAATAAGATATATTATTTTCTTTTAAAGCACGAGCATATCCAATAAGTGTTTTGCCACTTAAATCACCCTTAGCAACCCTTATTGCATAAGGATATTTTAACTTATTATAATTTGCTAAATTCTCCGCCGATAAAGAATTACTTGGCCCAAAAGTCATAAAACTTTCAGCTTCAAATAAATCAAATCCGTTAGGTAATTTGACTTTATTAGTTTGCCCAGATATTTCGGTTCCGTCATGAGATAAATAAATTTCATTGTTATCATTCCTTTTTATATCGGTCGGTGATACTTTGACCAACTCTTCAAATTCTGTCTTAGTAACATATTCAGTTATATCAGGTCTTGAAGTTGCAAGTAATTTATCTTCGTCTTTTAGCAAGTTATCATTACTGTTCTTTAATAATACTTTCATTTGGTTGTTGCTCCATTCTATAAACAATTATTTTGTTCATTAATTCTATTATACTATCTTTATCAGAATTTTCATAGAAAATCGGTTTCCAATTAGCTTGGATAAGTTGAAGTTCTGTAGGTCTAATGACACGCTTAACACCAATGATAATAGATGTTTTAAATTTATCAGGCATAATTTCCAAAGTGCCATTAGGCAAGAGTCTTCCATATTGAGTTGTGTTCATAAATTAATCTCCTTTGCTTTTATAATACTCTAAATATTCAACGATTGCATTATTATTGATAGAATCAAAAGCTGTAATTTTGTTGTAGCCATTTTTAAAAAGAAGTCTAGTTAAAGATGTTGCTTCAAAAGTTTGGTCTACTGTTTTGTAAGTAATGGTAATAGGATTTTGCTTGAAGTAGTTGTTGACTTTTTCAACAGTCCAGTTATTGAGTGAATTGTCGGCTGAATCATCAAGGTGAATACGAATTTTTGCATTTTCAATAGCAATGCCTTTTTTATTCCCACCATCTACCATTTCATAAAAGGAGATTAATGGTAAATCGCTTGTTGTTACTGAATAGAGTTTTGAAAATGGTTCACCCCAATCGGATCTAGCTGGGAAACAATTATCAACATTGGCTACTACAAACCATCCATTTTTAAATAAATAATTATTTTCAACAACATTCCAACTACCATCCAACACAATCTCATTAGTTTGTCGATAAACACCATCATAAGTAAGATAGTCAAACTTTCGTAAAGGTTGTTTAATTAATAATTCTTTAGTGAAAGAGTAGTATGGTTCGTATTCGGTTGGAGCTGTGTTGCCTTCTATCAACATTGGTTTTAATACTCTATTATCATATTGTATGCCCTTTGGA
>UMCA01038365.1_pt1 | contig 43777 bp, 47 predicted proteins | sample 1964111 | NCBI WGS metagenome assembly UMCA01 (sample SAMEA4835956, study PRJEB28245) | human gut metagenome | biome: gut microbiome; material: fecal sample | place: Denmark | collected 2008
TGCAAGCACCGCCGGCATCATACTGTGAAACATTTCCCATGTTAAATAATTAGTTCCGTTTGCCATTATCAATGGGAAAAGCTTCAATTTGAAACACAAAAAATACTGTATCAAAAACGCATACACGATCGACGGCACCGAAATAAGCACCATAACACCCGTCGAGATGACTTGATCTTGCCACTTATTCTTTTTCAGCGCGGCAAAGATTCCAAGAGCCAGACCGATCGGCACACCGATAATAGACGAATAAACATTTATAAGTATTGTGGGGGGCATACATTTTACAAACGATTCCCACACCGGTTTATTGACATAAGCCGACATTGTTGTACCAATGCCGAAGTCGCCTTTTGTAAAAATACGCTCTAAATAATGTCCCAACTGAACCATAATCGGGTCGTAATATCCCCTTGCGCGTAAATTTGCTTCAAGCAATTCTTTGTCCTTCCCTAAGCCGGCATTGAGCGGTATAGGAAGGGATTTTATCAAAACGAAACAGATAAGCATAATCACCGAAAAAGTGAACAGCATTAGTCCGATACGTTTGAGTATGTATTTGAACATATACATAGTTATTGTATCCTTTTTTTTGCTACTTAACAATAGCACGAAGTTGGGACAAAAATTTGTCCCAACTCCGAGTTGTTTTTAATCGTTATTCCGCAACTGTTGTTGCCAAATGATTATTTGCCGAACTTATAGTTCAGCTCGCCGCCTTTTTCTGCCACGAAAGCTGCCCATTCCGTATCATCGAAGTTGTAAGACATATAACGGATTCCGCCATATCCCATGAAAGTGTTGTATTCATAAGTAATGTAGTCTGTCTTATAACCCATCAGACTTGCAGTATATCTGCTGTATACGGGGATAGAATAATATGCTTTCAAGATTGCGGTCTCAACTGCGCCAAGTGCCGTAAGTTGATCTTCCATCGGGAAGTTCTTGAAGTTGGGCAGATCCTTGTCTTTACCTTGAAGAATATTTCTCCATTGTTCAAGGTTGTAGGTGTAAACGCCGTCTTTGTGGTCTGCATCGGGCGTTGCCTTGACCGTAACGCTGACAGTCTTCGGATCCCATTTGACTGCATATCTGTTCTCATCGCTTATTTGAGTTTCGCAAAGGAGATATGCGGGGTTGAACGGAGCGTTGCCCCATGCGCCGAAGCACAGATCGTATTCGCCGTCTGCAAATTGTTCAGACCATGTCTTATCAGAGAAGATGAAGTATTCGATACTGATTTTGCCTTCAAACGCAGTGCCTTTGGTTGCGTCGTCAAACGCTGCCTGGAACCAGTTTTTGATTCTGTCGGTATTTGCGGTTTGCTCGGGAATACCAAAGGTCAGGACGATTTTTTCGCCGTCACGGTAATTGCCGTCTGCTTTTGCTTTATTGTATGCGCTGGTCATAAGTTGACGAGCGAGAGTCACGTTGTAACCGGTCGTTGCGTCGACTGCTTCGTCGATATTGCTGTAAACGACATTGCCGACTTTCCATCCGCCCTCGACTTTTTCCGCGCCGTATGCGTTGAGAATCGCTTCTTTTGCCTGGACGCTATCACGATATACTTTGCCGTTTTCTACGTCATTGTAGTACATGCTGTTGAGCAGTCCAAGTGCAGCTTGCGAGCTCGGGCTGTTCTTTGCGCAATAATCGTCACGGTTGATTGCAAGAGAGATTGCTTTTCTGAAATCTTCATAATTGAGAAGCAGGTTGTTTCTCTTGTCCGTGCGGGATGTTGCAAGGGATTGCAAGTTCAAATCGAACGTTGCGGTGTCGGGAGTAAAGTATGCCTGGCGAGAAGTTCTGTACTCGTTTGCAATCTTAACGTCCATACTGACACTGTCGTATTCGCCGAGACGGAAAGACATCCACGCGGTATCCCATTCAGGGATTTTGTTTGTAATAATCGTGTCGGTTTGATATTGTTTTGCATATTGTTCAAGACCATATCCAAACCATTTGTCATTACGCGAAACGGTGTAGGTTTTGTCGGTTTGATAGTTCGTGAGTTTGTAGGGGCCCCAGCTTGCGCTCTTTTCCAAGGTCGTGCAGTAGCTGTTGGCATACGGGGTTTTGGTTGTATCTTCGCATTTTTCCCACAAATCTTTCTTGACAAGGGGCCAACCGCTGAAATAGTAACCTGCCTCATACGTCAGGTTGCCTTCTTCATCAAGAGGTTTCAACGTTCCGTCAATGACCATAACGAGTTCATACTCATTGTCGCCGACAAAATAACCGACTTCGGAGAAATCCATTGCGGGATAAGTATAGTTTACAACCGTGAAATAGCCGATTTCTTCATCTGCCCAATTCCATTTTGAAACAGATGAATTAAGTCCTCCGTCAGCCGCAAATAATCCTTTGATTTTATCAAACAGTTCTTTCGTTAAAGGAGTTCTCTTATCTCCGGCATATTGGACAAGTTCATCAAAAACGTTTACCCCATTAGATACAAAAAGCTCTTTTGCCGCAGTCAATTTGGTCATATCGGCCGTACCAAAGATATCCCCGAATGCTTTAACGTTTTGTGCGTCAAAATACAAACCTTCAAAGCTACTAATGCTTGCGCCGTATGCGGCAACGTCTGCAGCCGAGAACCATCCGCTTTGTCCTTGTTTAACGTAGTTTTGAGCGTTATGAATGACGTAGTTGCCCGAATAGTAGTTGGACGCAGTGTCAAAGAGATAGTTCGGCGAAAGTTGTTGCGTCATCGTGTAAACGAAGTCAGCAGCTTTGATAGGCGTGCCGTCATCCCATGTAAGATCATTACGAAGCGTCATTGCAAAAGCCTGACCTTTTTCAGCGTCGGCAGCAAGACCATATTTGCCTGCATATTTTTTCGTTACGTCTTCAAGTTTGGTCGACGCAGAGTATTCAACGGTGAATGCGCCGGGAACGATCTTTCCGTCTACATCGAATTTGTAGTTGAATTCATAGAATGAACTCGTCATATAAGATTCCATATCGTTGTTGACGATGTCACTTGACAAAATCGTGCACCATTGGCCGGGCATTTGAGAAGTGTACTCTCTCAATGTATATTGTCTTGAATCTTCCCAACCTGTGCTGGCACGCTTAGTAATGTCATAAGGCTTGTTGTCTTTGCTCTTATCCTTCTTGCAAGCAGTAAGGACAGAGGCGCAAAGCACTACGACAAGTACCATCGCGATGAGCATAAGTAATTTCTTTTGCTTCATTTTGTTACCTCCTAAAAAATTTAGTCAATTAAAGCACTACTTTGATAAAATAGTTATTGAAATTATACATTACGCTACTTTTAATTAGCGTGCGATTTAGAAATCAAAACTAATATGGATTGATTTTTTGAATTTTATGCACGATTTTGGCATAATCGCATATTTTTATGCATAAAAAACTTTACGGATGTAATAAATGTCCGTATACAAAATATAAATAGTTGTAATTAAACAATGCTTATCTTTAATTAAGTGCGCGCAGCGCGTGCACGCGCGAATCGCGAATGTATCAAATACCCAAAAAAATTTGTTCCGAAACATTTCACCCACTTGTTCAAATGCAGTTGACAAAACGACGTAAAAATAGTATATTTACGTTTGTTATCCGCCTTGGGGGTGTAGCTCAACTGGTAGAGCGCTTGAATGGCATTCAAGAGGTAAGGGGTTCGACCCCCCTCATCTCCACCATATGCAAATAATACGAACCCTGAAAACAAATCGGAGTTCGTATTATTTTTTGCAAAGGACTTCTTTGGCGTAAAATTGCCGAGATAACACCATAATAAGACCGTAATTGCCGGGCGTTTAATCGCTCGGCTTTTTCTATGCTCAAAAACAGGTGCTTGCTATGAAAGACCGTATAACAGTTTTTTCAATAGACATAACAATAAAGATACCGCTCCGGTTTTTTGCCTTTCGTCTTTGCCGTTGTAGCACAGTTAAAAGCCGAAGTAAACGGGAAAAATTGTCGCTGAAAACTTTAATAATACCAAGAGTCAGACTCGCCATTGAGTTTGGCTCTTTTTTCATTTACGCAACAATTTTGTCCTTTTTCGTTGACTTCGGGGCTTGTGACTTTAACTCGCACTTACGTTTGCTTTTCTCGGTGCTACTCCGTCTTTGCCGAAAGGCTAATAAAAAACGGAGGTATATCCCAAATGAAAAAAGTAGTTTACTCAATCAGAAAAGTTAGAAATTCTAACGAAAAGTTATCCGGTCTCGGATTCATCAACGATGAAGGCACGTTGTTTTGTAAATGCGTTACAAAAAACGGCAAACAATACACCCGCGCTTTCGATGACGTTGATAAGCATTGTTTCCCTGTATTCGGAAAAGAAAACGAATACAAAGGTTACGTGACTATGTATTACGAATACGAAGGCAGCGATATCGAGGTCGAATACTCGGTATGGTTCAAGACGGTATAAGGAGGATTTGAAAATGATTAACCTTAACGAAATTGCATTTATCGACACAGATGGGTTCGATTACAACGATGGTGAATGTCTTGTAAGATTTGACACCGTTATGTACTGCCCCGACAAGAAACTTATCACTTTTGCCGTTACGAAACAAGGACGCATAAGCGTTCTGGATTATCAAGTGTTTGAAGACGAACGCGGTCATTACATCGAATACGGTAACACCTATGAAAAAATTTATATCGACGAAACGGAGGCTTGCAAATAATGAATGCACCTATTATCGACTTAGAAGAATTGCTTGACGAAGTGCAAGATATGATTGAAGAAAAAATCGCTATCGAAGGAGGCAACCAAAATGAATGGTAACATCAATATCGTTATCGGCTCTTGGGGCAGTTACAACGAATGCAACGAACGTGCGTTAGGCTCGAAATGGCTTGACCTTTCGGATTATTCCGACTGGGACGAAATCGTTGAAGAACTTAAAAAAGAAGGCTTTGAACTTGACGGCATTGACGAAGAACTGTTTATACAAGATGTCGAAGGCATCGAAGATCGCTCGGTAAACTGGGATTACGTCAACCCCGAAATGCTGTTTAATACACTGAAAGAATCCGGCGTATTAGATAACGAATACAAGTATAAAGTCTTTTGTGCGTTCCTTGAAGTCCGCTGCTATGACGATTTTGAAGAAAAAGTCAACTCGCACGGCGACCGTTGGGACGATTGTATCAACCTTTGGAGCGGTTATTCGTGGGAAGATTACGGCAAAGAAATGCTTGACTGCTGCGGCTATCAGATACCCGACCACATTTTAGACTTTATAGACCTTGAACGCTACGGAAGATACTGCGGCGAAGAAACGCTGTCCGAATACAGCGACGGCTTAATTGAAATTTATTAAATATAAAAGGAGTTATTACTATGAATATTACTATTGAATACAAAAAACAAAAAGCACTTGAACTTATGAAAACTTTGGACATTTACAAACCGTATATTAAAGGCTTTGAAAAAGACAACAATGTTTGCTTTTTTGAAGGCTTTGGCGGATTTTGGGCTTATCAAGAGCCTGAACTTATGGCAAAAATCAAGGAATTTGAAGAAAAACACAACTGCCTTGTATATGCCGTTACGCACGAATACTTGGAATTCGGCGAATGTTACGACTTTTTATTCATTCCCGATTATGAAGAAGAATGGAATGAAGTGCTGTATAGACAAGGCAGAACGTTCTATGCTTACGCCTATGTCTGGAACAAAACCGACGACTACTGCTCGGAGTTTGGCACGATAGGTATTCGCTCGTTCGGCGGTGGAATTAAGCGTATTGCGTGAGGTGGAAATAATGAAATATAAAAAATACTTGCCCGTATTTAAGCGTTGCGGTTGGAATGTGAACGTTTCGGACAATGAAATCGAAATAGAAAACTGGTCGCCCGCGGGAGAAAACATTGTCGAATATCTTGATAAAACCATAGATATTCCGTCTCAAATGCAGAATATAGCAGATAATTTCGATTCAGACGAACACGCCGAAATGTGGATTGAACACCGAGGGAAAAACGGCGTTCCCGGTTCTATAAGGGTACTGTTAAACGACGCTGATGCTATACAGGAAATGTACAACAAACTTGCTCACTCACTAAAATTCGGAGGTAATAACAAATGAATTATAAAGCAATGGCACACATTCATTCGCTTAACGGCGAAATGGCGGAAATAACCGTGCTTGATAAGGTCGGCGATAACGACTACATAGTGGACTACAAGGGTGTGAAATGTCACGCCCTTTTTAACTGGTTTGTTTGCGAATATTACGCCGACGATATTTACGGGAGAGTTGAACAATGAGATACATTTTTTATCATTACAACGAATACGGCACGCTCGTTTTTGACTATTACGACGACGAAACGCACGTATCGCAATCGTATGTATTCTACACGCTAAAACAGGCTGTAAGCAAATTCAGACGTGACAACGGCTTACAGTATAAACGCATCAAAATATCTAAATTATTTTAAGGAGATAAGCACTATGGCAAACATTAAAGACTTGAAAAAATACATAGGTTATGAGTTTTCGTCGGGTTGTTACACCGGCGACGACTACAAATCATTTCAGACCAAATATATCAACTATCTTCGCACTATGTGTCAGAACAATCACTGGCAACTTGTAAACGTCGGCAGAAATCATTACTGCTTTTCGGCTTTCATTAAGAGCGCGGAAAACAAATGCGTTTACGTGTCAATATCCGACGTTCGCTACTTTTCAAACGAATGGTATAACCACATACTTATCCGCACGGCGAAAGACGAACAGGACTATCGCGGCGGTTTTAATAACTACACAACGCTTGACGGACTTGAACTCAGGGCTTGCGAACTGCTCGACGATTTACCGTTTTAAGGAGATATGAATATGAAAATTTCAACAGAAAAGTTATATCGCCTTTGCAACAAATATCAATGGTTTACAAGCGGCGATTGCACACAATACGAAAAACTGTTTGAGAAAAACAAACAAGGTGCGAGCCTTGAAACGCTTTCAACGATTATCTGGCTTTGCTCGGTCCGATACGAAGAAAAAGACATTTTGAAAATACTCGAAAAGGAGTGTGAAAACGATGATTAAGTTAAATCTTACACCGCAAAACAAGCAAGAAGAATTGATACTCAATTACTTGCAAAATAACGCAAGCGAAACCCTTGCAGATAAGATAAACAACGGCACTCCGTTTGAGAAAGACGGTAACCCTTTGCTCAACAAAAAGACGCTTTCGGGCTTTATGAAATACGCTTGCGACGAGGCGAGAAATCTTGCCGAAAAAGGAGCAAATTCCGCCTGTATTGACGACGCTACCGTTTACGGTTGGGCAATCCACTTTTTTGAAGAAGATTCAATCGAAGGCACGCTTTACACGATTGACGGCGCGGAATATAAACCTGCTCCGAAAAAGGCGGTAAATTCAAAGCCTGCAACGGTTAAACCGCAACCGCAAAAGCAACAAAGCCTGCAATTCTCGCTATTCGACAAATTCGACGAAAACGAAGTTAAGGATACCAAAACCGACGCTTTAACCGCCGATACCGACACAAACGACGAAGAATCGTATATGCCGAACGAAGAAGAAATGCAAGAAATTCTCGCCCAAGTTCACGAAGAAGAACAACGCGAAAAAGGCAACGCTATGTATCAAAAATATATGTCGTATCAGGCGGAACACAAGACCGCAATCGTAGCGTATCGTTTGGGCGATTTTTACGAGGTTTTCGGCGACAATGCGGTAACTCTCGGCAATGAATTAAGCCTTACGATTACAAGCCGTGACGTCGGCTTGAAAGACCGTATTCCTATGGTCGGTTTTCCGTATCACGCCACTGAAAATTATTTTGCAAAGATAGTCAAAAACCGCGACTTATATATCATCGAAAACGACGGCGAAAAGCAATTCATTGAACGTATCGAAACTGCCGTTAATCGACATATAGACGTAGATACTGGCGAAATTCTTACCGAAGAAGAAATGCGAGAGTTTGACGGAGATATAGAAGAACCCGACGATTTATTCTTAGGCGAAACAGCCGTCCCGGACGTTGTGCAAAAACTTAAAAAACTGCTCGGCGACGTATTTATCGTGAGGTGACAATATGAAAATCGAAAAGATAAAACCTATTCCGAAATACATACAGAAAAAGATTAAACTTTACGACGATAAATTGAAAACCGCGCCGTTCGGAAGAACTCGCTTTTATGCTTACTTTACTAAAAACGACGGCGAACTCGTCAAAGTTACGGTAGCCGTTCGAGAATATAAAAAACAATGGTATTGTAAGCCTGTTGTCGTTCACGGCGTCCATTCCGACAGATGTTTCGGCAAAGATATTAAGTTTACTTTTATCGCCGGTTATTCTGTCGGTTGGCACGAACAAGGGCTTTCCAAATATCCCGACTGGTATGAAAGCAACGACTGGGGCTGGGCATCTGACGATTCGTTTGATCCTTATGCCCCGATAGTCAACCGCGATTATATCTTGCAGCATTTTCCCGAATACAAATACAGCGCAGTTGACAGATATACTGGCATACACGTTTTCAAATACTTACGGCTTTACGAACAGTATCCGCAAATCGAATATCTTACTAAACTCGGATTGCATAATATCGCAATGTCAACGCAGATTTTACAGCTTTGCGGTAAGGACAAAAAGTTCTGCAAATGGCTTGCGAAAAACAGACAAGATATTGTCTTATCGGACTACTACGTTTCTTCTATCATGAAGGCTTACAAGACCGGCAAACCGATACGAGAAATCAACAATTTTGCTAAACGTAAGATAAAATTCGATCACGCCGACAAAATGGACAATGTAAAAGCACTTGTAAAAAAGGAAGTCGGCAAGTTTTTGGACTATATCGAAAGGCAAAATACAAACTTTTATTCATATAGAGATTATCTCGACGCTTGCCAATTTCTCGGCTTAGATATGGACGAAGAAAAGAACCGCTATCCCCACAACTTCAAACATTGGCACGATATACGCATAGACGAATATCGCTCCGCAAAAGCCTTGATAGACGAGCAGGAACGCAAAGAGTTTTACGACAAATTCGCCGCCGTGGCAAGCAAATATTTAGGACTTGAATACGACAAGAAGTCGGTCTATATAGCGATTATCGCACAAAAGCCGTCCGATTTAACGCGCGAAGGCGAGTTGCTTCATCATTGCGTGGGGCGTATGGGTTACGACCAAAAGTTTGCTCGCGAAGAATCGCTTATTTTCTTTATCCGAATGAAAGACGAACCCGAAAAACCGCTTGTAACGGTCGAATACTCTTTGAAAAACAAAAAGGTGCTTCAATGTTACGGCGACCACGATTCTAAACCCGACGACTGCGTTATGGAGTTCGTAAACAAGAAGTGGCTGCCTTACGCAAACAGAAAACTAAAACAAATAGCGGCGTAACCGCAAAGGAGATTATACAATGACAAATTATTTCAGAATTACGGCATATCACCCCGAACAAAACATATCCGTCATTATTGACTCATACGGCAAATTCGAGAAACTCTGGCAGTTCTCGGCGTATATGGTTCAGAAAGGCTTTAAGGTCTTGGCAGTCGGCAACGACGAAACGTTTTTTGACGGCAATATCGAAAAAGAAACAGAAGTTGAGCCGGATAAAATCATTCTTCGCGCCTATACAACGGGCAAACCGACGATTGAAAACGGCAAAGTCGAAGTAAACGGCAAATTTTATACGTCGAACAACTGAATAAAACGGCTATGAAAGGGAGTTTTAACGCTCCCTTTTTTATGCCGAATTATAAAACTATACAACAAATAATGTCGCAAAGCCAAAACTAATGCAATAATTCAACACATCAATTCGTGAATGGCTTTTACAATCGTAAGTCCATAATCGACGAGAAATGTTTTCTGTGCTTCAGAATAGGTCTTTCTTTCTGCTATTGCTTCGTCCGTGCAATGCCTAAAGCATTGCATTTTTTTCCTGTACCTTTTTACGATATCATCGTTAATAAATTCACAGCATACATCTTCATATTTAGGTGTAATAAACTGCCCGTTTTGTTTCAGCATATTTTCAATAAGATTTGCAATTTCGGTAATCTTTTCATCTATATGCATACTATCGAAAGATGCCTGCCTTGTAGATATCTCAATAAATTTTTGGTTTATCGCCTCGTTTACTTCTATATTTGGATTCGTTTGCTTAAATGTCAATCCTGCAACAAATGTTCTTCTCGTTGCATACCGAACGGTTCCGTTAAAATCTCCACCAGATGCGATTATTCGATTCCTAATATCCTTATATGTAAATTCAGTAGGATCGATGGGCGGTCTTGCCAATATTCTTGGAAATTCTTTTATCTCATAACCAAGCGTATGTAAATAGTAAGTTATTAAGTAAAACCAGCATTTGTTTTAGTTTGAAAAATTAACGTCCGGTTGACAAAGTTCCTTAAATTTTGTTATTGCTTCTTCTGCATCATAAACTTCAAATTGATAGTCTTGAGTTTCTTCTTCATAACCAGTAAAGATATTGTATGAAACATTTACATTCTTAATAGAATTTATAAAACGATAATGATATTCTTCTTTCTTTATATTGTGCAGATAAAAACTTTTTAAGTCCACTGATCATTTCCTCCTTATTTTGACCAATCCAGTTTTCTAAATCTATTATACCTTTTGTTACGTCAAAAATCAACGGCTTGACAGACTGTAAAACGGAAACGCCTTTATCTTCAAACTCGCAAGGTTTTTGCGACGTTGGCAATTAGGCGTGGCTTGTCTTGATACAAGTCGGCTCGGCTGCGCCTCGCCGAAGACAAGCCACGCCTAAACTTAACCGAACCGACCGAAATAACGGAAAACGGAAGCGTAACGAAAGCGGTGTTCGCCGCTAACCCGCTTGGCGAATCACCGCTATTCTTCGTTTACGGCATTTTCCGTTTTTTGTCCGTATTTTGAGGTGCGGATTTTCGCTTAATTACTTTTGCGCATTTGGCTTATCACTTCTTTGCTCACTTCGCCCATATAGCAGCCTTCGTCCCAGCATATAAAATCGTCGAACAACAGAAGTTTTTTATCTTCAAGCCCGATGGGAGCGGCGATATCGTCGTCCATAATGTCGGATATGAAAAACTGCGGTAGTCCGCGAGAGTAAACTAACTTTTCGCCGCTTTTCTCAATATACTTGATAATATACGCCACCGCTTCGCCTATATTTGTTTTATCTTCTATCGGACGAAAATCATTACGTCCGAAATGCAGATTAAAGTATTCGCTTTGCTTTGTTATTTGTCTTTTACGTTCGGAAAAACTGTAACTTTCTACGTCCGTAATTTTTCCGAGCGCGGCGTCATCGGGTATATAAAATATACCGTGAAAATGAAGGCGTTGCTTTTTCGGGCTTCGTTCCCAAACGCCGACGTATTTCCAGCCTTTTCTGTTGCTTAAATGCCCGAGCGTAGTCCGCAATTTCTTTTTGAACGTCGCTTCGGTGTGGATAGCGTCGTTATACGTCAGAGTTACGAAATAGTTAAACGTTTGAAGATTGACTTTTCTTACGAGTCGAACCCGTCTTGCAACGAGATTTTTATATTTACGTTCCATATTCAGCGTAACATAAGTTTCGGTCGCTTCCGCGCTTTTGAAGAACGATCTCATACCCTCGATTATAAAGCGTTTCCTTGCCGTTTTAGGCAGGTTCAGACTGTCGGCATAGAACTTGTCAAAGACTTGCTTTTTCGTCGTCTTAACCATTTTTGCGGGCTTTGGCGGCAACGTATTTTCTTCCGACGTTTCCTGCGTTTCTTCGGCTAAATCTTCAAGCGTTATCTGCTTTTCTTCAACGGGCGGACTTTCCGCTTTTTCTTCTACGGGGGCTAACGTTTTGCCGTCGTCCGCAACCGTGATGACTTCTTCGATTTTCTTCGGACGACGTTTATACGGCTTTTCCGTGTGCGGAATAGCGATATAATGACTGCCGTCAAAATAGACTTTTGTTTCTCCGTATGGCATAATATCACGCTCCTTCTTCATCACGGTAAAGACCGTTTATGAAATAACTGTTCTGTGCCTTCAATTCGTCAACGCTTGCTTTTTCAGTCGCATATTCGATATAGTCCATAAGCCCGACGTTTGTTTTGCCTGCCAAGTCGTTGAAATAGTCCGAGAAACAGTCCGTAGTGAAACGGTTACGGTAAATCTTATAATTCATAAGGAAATACTTTTTGTTTTCGGGCTTTCCGTCCATTGTTCCGCGTTCTTTCTCAACCTTAACGATAGAATAGCCGTATTTGTTGTAAATTCGGGCGTTGCGTTTCCATAGCCAAGCGGTTATTGACTTTAAGATATGCACGAGCAAAGTGTTGTCGCCACGACGGTATCTGAAATCATAATATAAGGCTATAAAGCGATTAAACGCTATTTCGGACACCATATCTTCTATCGTATAGAACGGCAGAGCAAGTTTCGTATCCCCGGCGGAAACAATATTTACAATATCGCAGAGATCTCTTGCGTCCGCACCCCAACTTTCGGGACGTTGTTCGTCCGTAAACACCTTTATGAACGGAAAATTATCCACCGTTGCAGAGTGTCTGCACATTTTGAGCCACGAATTGAAAAGGTCGTTCTTTTGGTTCGTTTCATCGTTTTTCTTCTTGATTTCCTTTAATTCAAGGTTGTTTCCACGCTCTTTACCTATTTCGGTTATAGCCACAACGCCAAACTCGAAACTACCTGCTTTCGGGTTGTTTTCCAAAATCTTTTTGCCTAAACGCAATACGTCGAAGTCCAGAATATGGGAGTGTCTGCTGCACCTTTGCCCGTCGGTGAAGAAGTCCAACGCCCACAGCGGGAAATTATCTTCCGACAGTAAGCGGTTGTCCGTTCGTATGGAGTAGTTCGCAACGATAAGGCTCGTTTCAAGGGCGTATATGAAAAACGCCTGCGCATACGTTTCCAATACGTCGAATAGTCCGCTCGTTTTTAATGCGTCGTCGTATGTAAGACCGTATCTCTGACAGTCGTATCCGTATAGTTGCCACAGAGCATTGCCGTGTTTTTCGTATCGACTGCGTTTGATTTTTACCCATTTTTTGACCGTCGCAAGGTTATAGACCGTTCCGTATTCCATACACGCGACGAGTTCTTTTTCAAAGCATATCCACGGGAAATACGGAAATTTCATATCCGCTTTCTGTAATATCTCGAACGCCTTTTGTCTGAACATTACTTCTTGGGATAACGTCATATCCGTTATCATCGTCGTTTTGCGTTTACCCATACTGCCGCATGTCATCGAAACGATAGGCAATGCGTTTATAAACCCGCAATTCTTCGCTTCGCATTTACGCAATTTGTTAAGTGCGAATTTCTTACGCCAACGCTCGAACAAAACGTAGGCAAGAATGAGCAGCGACCACCACGGAAAGAACCTTAAAAGCGGTTGCAGATCTATTGCCAATTTTACGAATTGCGTGTATATCGTGTCCACCCGAAATGATACGGAAAAGAAGAAGTAATACGCGAAAAATTCTATCACGATACTTGCAAGATTTAAGTGAAACGCCCACATAACCGTCCACGAAATCCATATCCACGAATGCTCTCGCAAGAAGTCTATATAACCGCATATAAACCGCTTCGTCGGCTGATACGTTACGGCAGATATTTTCTTGAACACCCGTAGCGGAATTGTATCTACGTTGTGCTTTGTGTTGCCGCTTGCGTACATTCTTTTTATCGCTATAATCAACACCAAAAAGCACGGCAGAAGTATGGTTAAAACCTTTGCCCAAACACTTGCTTTTGCCCCTGTCGCAGATAGCCACAACAAGAAATTTTCTTTGCTGAAAAGCATTGAAAAATACGTTATCACATTGACCTTAAAACTCTCGAAATCCGACGGTAAAATCACCGTCCATTCCATAATTTTTGAATAGTCCGTTACGCTCGGCAAGCCATCGGTCGGCAAACCGAACAATACGCGGAAATAATACTTAAAACCGCCGTATAAGTCGATTAAAGCCTCGATTGTGCGACAATAGGATTGTCGGAACGTGAATATGCCGAGCAGAATAAACGCCGTTGTAAGGACTATCGTAAGCGCAATATTAAGCCGTCGTTGCCACTTCATACAGCACCTCCGAAATTGTATTTTCGGGCGGTATTTGCTTTACCGTATAAACGATATAACTGACCGCCAGAATTATGATGATAAGCGATAAAATCGCTATGATTCTCTTAAATGTTTTCAATGTAAAACCTCCTGAATTTTCATTAAAATAACGCCGACAGAATTTCTCCCGCCGGCGCCAAATGTTTAGTCGTAATCGTCGTAATTTCCGTAGTCCGGCTCGTCAATCGTCGCTACGACTTTTTCGTAAATTTTCCGTTCTTTTCGTTCCTGCCGCTTTCGCTTGCAACTCTTTCCGATTGCCGCAATTCCTTTAATCGGGAGCGATACCACAAACACGATTGCCTGCAATAAGTAGGGCAACACGGGAGCGAGTAATACAAGCAAAAGTATAAGTAATAGCAGATACAAAATCGTCTTTCCTCGCTTGTTCAGACTTATGTCGATGTCCGTTTCGTTGGACGGATCTTTGCTGCCCGATTGCTTGTTGTCGATTACGCCGAGATTATAAGTAATGCCGTCTGTTTCAAACTTCAATCGCAGAATTGTTACGTCGCCCACGAGCGTATAACTTTCAAACGTAGAACCGGTTGTAGAATAGCCGCTCAACGAGTAACTTGTTTCTGCAAAACGTAGCACCCATTTCTTGCCTTTGAGTTCGGTCAAGGCTTCGTCCGTCAGTTTTGATGAAGTCTTTATGTCGAGAACTGCGCCATGATAGATATTCTCGCGATTTTCGCCTTTGATAAAGTCGTCAATCGTCTGAATTCTGTCCCACTTATAAGTTCCTGCAAATAAGCCTCCGCCGGAATGTTCGACCTTATCCGTGTATTTGAGATAGGCGTATTTATCCGCTTTATCTCCGAACGTTTCCTTTACCCCGACAAAGGGAACGGAAGACCAATCGTAACTTTGTGTTGTATAATACACGTCCGCTTCCAAAAGTTTATCTATGGGCCTGTCCGTGTTGAACGCCACGAAATGACTGTCGCACGCTCCGACATATAGTTTGAAACCGTCTTTATACCTTACGAATCCCACAAATTTATCCGTAACGACTATCGTTTCGATATCCACGCAATTGACGTATGGCTTGCCGTTTATCTCGCCGAAACAATACTGCTTATTGACCGCATAATTGACTTCGGTGACGGTATTTCCGCCGCTTGCTTGTTTGTCGATACTCTCATCGAACGGACGGTAAATTGAACTTATGGCGTAATATCTCACGCTTTCGTCCTTCACCGTAAGCCCCGAAACCTTGTATTTGTAGAATACGCCGCTACTGTTTAGCAGTTCGAGTTTGTAATTCAGATACGAAATCGAATCGTTTATAGTGGTCGAAATGTTGATAGAGGACGCTTTGAAGTTTTTGGCTTTTCCGCTCGGCTGGTAGACGTAAACGAAAAGTTCTTTGTCGCTGCTTTCCGCAAGTTGGATTATATGCAAGGAATAATCGTCGGCTTTAGTCGGATAGTTTTCCGGCTTAAACGACGTATCCTTTTTCAAATCTTCCATTACTCCCGAATAAGTTATGCTTTCCGCTCTTGCCACAAGGGGCGTTTGTGCCGCCGTGGTAATGACGGCACATATTCCCAAGACAAAAGCGAGAAAAATTGATACTAATCTCGTTTTTGTCGCTTGCGTCAAAACTCGATCACCTCCTTGTCGAACGTGATACCCGTAACCCTGCGTTCGAGCGCGAAATTGAGTTTTACGCTCGATTCGCCGTTATACGAAGTAACAATTACCGTAAACATATCGTTGTAACCCTTGCTTTCGCAAGTAACTTCACTTTCGGGATAAACCGCTTTGAGTATTTCGAGCAGTGTTCCGCCTTTGGGAACGATTGTGAAAGATTTTTCCTGCTTGTCGATTACAAAACCGTTTGTAAGGTCTTTTTCGTCGCCGAAGAAATACGTTTCGCCGTCAACGGAGAAGTCGAAATCTTCGTCCGTTTTGTTCGGAACGATTTTTACGGAATAACCTTTCGTTTCGTTTTTGTTGAACGCAAAAGTGTATTTCACATCCACTTTCAAAGGCTCGCTCGGCGTAACGACGTAACCGTTCTGAGAAGTCATAACGTCTTTGCCGTTTACCGAAACGTAGAAAGTTTTGAAATCGCTCGTGAATCCGTTTGTGAAGTAGGCGAAAACGCCGATGACGGCTACGATAACAAGCAGTATGGCTATGTAAGAAACAACTTGTCCTATTTTAGATTTTGTCATTGATAGCCTCCTTGATTGTTATTTTCGGGTTAAAACGAATACACGGTGTCCGACAGCGAAATGCTCGTAACGGTGGACTGAATATCGATATGAAGAAGGGATTCTTCGCCGCTTACTTTATCTCTTACGAGAACATACCAGATACAATTATCCGGTTTGCCGCCGGCACGCGGATCGGTGTACGTTCCCTTGTAAGTGAAACGGTAACCCGTTCGCGGATAGCCGTTACTGTAAGACGACTCCGACCTAATTGCTTTTACCGTAAGTTTGTTACCGCTGATAGACGCCGTGAAGAAGTCTTCGGGCGTAATGGTAAGAGTAAGGTCGTTACCGAGAACTTCATCTTTATACTTGTAAGAACCTTCTTCGAGGTTGAATACGACTTCCGACGTCGAACTTACGCTGCCGTTTACGATATACTGTTTCGTCAACGTAAATCTGCCTTGACCTTTAACCTTTACGATTTCAAAGTCGCCGTATTTAGAACCGACCGCTCCGAGAGTGTTTTTAAGGTTAAGGGTGATTTCGTTCGTTGTGCCTGCCGTAAGATTGACCGTGCCGGTGTTGGTGATTTCCTTGCCGTTGTGGATAAACGAGAGAGATTCGGGCTTGCCGTCATACATAATAAGGCAGGTTGCCGTGAAACCGCCGACTCTGGTTGTTGCGGTGACGTATGCGCTGCCGCCTTCAAAACCTTTAAGAGCGGTTATGGTTGCGGTAAGCGAGCCGTCGCTTTCGGGCGTAAGCGTAAGATATTCGCTTATGTCCTTACCTTCGATAGGAGTGCACCATTTGATAGACCAGTCAACTGATTTGTCGGGCGCGTCCACGGGCATAACGGTTGCGGTTATAGTTTTAGACACGGATTGTTGACCGTTTGCTGCCGCTACCGCATAACTCGGACTCATTCTGAGCGAAACAAGACCGAGGTTTTCGTTGTCCGAAGGGATTTCGACAGGCTGTTCGATCACGTCCGAAACGGTATCGTTTGCCTTTGCCTCAACGGGCTTGTTCTGAATTGCTATTGCAAGCGAAGTGATTACGCCCGCAAGGATAAGAACGAACGCCGTAATAACGGCTATCCATCTGATTTTATTGCTTTTTTCGTTATACATTTTTTACCTCCTGTTAAAACGTGATGGTTGTCTTGCTCGGCGTGACTTTGCTTACTTCTTCGCCGATAAAGAACTTATACTGCGCGGAAAATCCGAGCGTTTTGTGCTTGACCGTGACAAGAAAATACGGATTGTTACCGTCTGCGTCTTTAACGCTTGCGTAGTAATGCTTCGTGTATGTTCCGTTAGCCCCGCCGTAGGTTTCGTTTACGTTGAACTTTTCGTAATAATTGAAATACGAGTCTTTGGCTTGAATTTTCAATACGCCGCCTTCAACCGTTGCCGTAACGCATTTGTCTTTCATTGAATCGAGCGACATCGTAGGAATATTGCTGTAATCAATGTTGAAACCCGTTCCGCGCGGATTGATAACGTAGTCTGCCCATTGAACCGTTCCAACGCCTTTGACCGTTACGTCAAAATTGTTAAAGTTGCTGCCTACGTCGTGGAAAACGTTATCCATAGCGAGATTGAGCGAGTAGGTTTTGCCCGCATAGAGCAGATCTACCGAATCTTTGCCGAGATTGTATTTCGTAACGCCCGTAGGAGCGGTGATAGACATACTTGACGGCACGCCTTCATAAACGATATTGACAGTTCCGGTTTTACCGCCTTGTCTTGTGGTGCAAGTAAGAATTGCCTTGCTGCCTTTGAAAGACTTGTAGCAGTTGACCGTTGCCGTAAGATTGCCTTGCGAATCGTCCGTCACCTTGATATAGTCCGAAATGTTCTTGTCTTTGAGCGGAGCGTCGTTTGACCATGCGACAGACCAAGTAACGTATTTGTCTACGACGGTAGACGGCGTAATGGTTGCCGTAACCGTTTGAGATACGTATTGCTGTGTATTGTCCGCAGCGAGAGCAGGCGATTTCACGCTCATAAGTTTGGGTTGTCCGAGGGTGAGAACTACCGCCGCGTTGGTTTCGTCTGGCGATTCCTGTTGCGTTCCGTTCTCTTGCGGTTTGATGGGCGTGGGTTTGTCAAGCGACAGAATGAGTGCTGCAACAACGCCTGCCATAAGCACGATAATGAGCGTAAAGGCGATTATCCACTTAACCGCGTCGGATTTTTTGTGTTGATTGAATTCTTGATACATAATGTTTTTTACCTCCGAAATTTAGATTTTTAGTAAAAAAACTACGATCTGCTTAAAAGCAAACCGTAGTTTTTACAAAGGTTATGCTTATCTCAAAAGCATATTGAGGAAACTCTTGTCCGACGTTCTTGCAGGCTTAATCGGGCATTCGTAAACAGTCCCGTCCGCATCATAGGAACGCACAGAATAGGTGTTTCCTTTGATGGTTTTACCTTTGACGTCCTTGATTTCAAACGGCGTTATGATAAGATCCGCTTCCATTTCGCCGTCAAAAACGATATCCAGAACGGTATAACCGCCTTTGTCCGGGGGAATAACGCCTGCTTTGATGTCTCTGCCTCTGACGTTTCCTTTGATGAAATAGTGAAAGTATTTCTTTCCGTTACTCTCGAAAGTTTCTCTTTCGACCTTGCATTTTGCGATGTTTTCCATTGATTTTCAGTCCTCCTGTTTATTTAGATTTTTTACGAGAAATTTCTCTCGCTTCGCTTTTGGATTTACCTTCGGCAAGCGCTTTCTTATACTTGTAAAGCCCTGCGTGATCGCCTTGACACTGCAAATATCCCGAACGGATACCAGCCTCGAAATCGGTCAATTCCTTGCCTTCCTTTTTGCCGTAGGTATGAACCTTTGCTTTTCTGTCCTCGGCATAGCCTTTGGCGCGTTTAGACGGAATAGACCATCTGCGCTCGTTGTATTTGCTTGCGTTGGACGAAGTGTTTGTTGCTTCTTTTTTTGCCACTTTTCGTGTCCTCCTGATAGTTAAAATTTGTTTTCCCGTGTCGCCGATAGAACAGCGTTTGCAGGTCTTACGCTTTTTTGGGGATTTTTTCACCCACACAGCCCGCTATTAAGTTGTAAATATGGTAACGAACGCCGTTTTTTCTTTGAAACACTACGTTTCGGGCGATATTTCTTGTCGGTGAGCGGCCGCTCTTACACTTGCAAGCACCGCGCGAAATCATCGGTTTCTATTCTGTTTTGGCGTTCGGTTTACCCGAATGGGGTTAGTCTACATACGTTCTTGCGTACATAGTGCTTGGAATACGCTTGCCGTCAATGCGTTTGCGTTCACAAAAGATACATTCATACTCGCGATCGCGCTTTTTGGTGCGACGGTAAAAAGTATCGTGACTAAACACAAGGTTATCCTCGACCTCGCTGTATTTAACGCCGACGACCTGTTTTACAATGTAATCGCGTGTGCGATAGACGTTCATTGCGTCTTCCATAAAGTCCGGTACGTAATTCATTTTTTCAGTCCTCCATAAATTTTAATAATTTCCTGCATCGTGTCTTTGTCCTCTCCGGAGAGGGTAAGAAGAACTTTTTGTAACAGCGCCGTTTGCTTGTCGTTCATACGCGGTCTGTCTAATCTGAAACCGTCTACAACGTGGATACCGCCGCCGTTACCTTGGGTGGTGTAAACCGGATATGTAAGCATAAGGTTTAACACGTCATATTCGATTGTCCGCTTGCTAACGCCGAACTCGTTGGCGAGATTTTCTCTCGTTTCGTGCCGACGCATACACAAGGCTTCAAGTATGGCTTGTCGTCTTTCCGCTGCCGTCATATCCGTTTTTCACCTCCTTTTTCGAACTTCTTGCCTGCATTCTACAAGTCAAACTCGCAAGTTTTTTGCGACTTTGAAAAAATATTTTAATTTTTTTTGAGATTTTTTTCGGGAGAAAACAAAAGGCCCCGATAAACAGACTTTCTTCTTTTGAAAATCTATCTATCGGAGCCTCTCGAATATCGGTTTAACTCTCGATTATTCTTAGAATGTGACCTGATAAGGAATTACGCATATCGGCTTTGCCGACCAACCTTACCGTCGTTATCCCGTATTTAGTTGTTTATCTCTTGACCTCGCGGGGGATAAAAATCCACCTGTTCGTGCCGTCGCCCCATCAATTTACTGACGCTGACCGCTCCACATTTGGGGCATTGCAATTTTGCCAGACCTTCCGACGTTCTGTATCCGTAATGTAATTGTCCGCAGTTTCGACAATAACAAGCAACGGGCTTGTCCCATTTATTTGGCATTATATTTCTCCCATATAGCATCAATATTTTTTAATGCACGAAACCAAAACGCCCTGAACGTTGCAATTGTCAACGATTATATCTTTCATTCGCTTGTTTTCGGGGTGCAGAACGATTTTTCCGTCCCTGCGATACAACCGTTTTAACGTTGTTTCACCGTCAACAAGCGCGACTACGATTTCGCCGTCGTCTGCGGAATCCTGTTTTCTTAATACAAGCAGATCTCCGGGGCTGATACCTGCTTCTATCATACTGTTTCCTTCCGCGTGCAACATAAAGAGATGACCTTTCCCGAAAATGTCCGTAGGCAGAGCGTAGGTGTCTTCGTAATTTTCTTCGGACGGATTCGGTATGCCGCAAACGATACTGCCTATGAGGGGAGCAAGCACGAAATTGCCTTTTTTGAGTTTCGGCATAGGAATGATTTTTCCTATCTCGCTGCGTTTCAGAATTCCTTGGTTTTCAAGTTCCATAACGTAACGTCTGACCGTGGCAAGCGAACCGAGTTTTAGCGCGTTCATTATCTGGCGATAACTCGGCGAGATACCGTGTTCTTGCTGATAGGCAATGTTGAACTCTCTCACTCTTTTGAGCGTTTCATCGTTTAACGTTTTCATTTGTAACCCTCCATGTTTTACGAAACGGTGCGTTTCGTTTTGTGTGACTGTATTCTATCATAAACAAAAACGAATTTCAAATTTTCACTTCCCGATTTTGGGCAGTGAAAAAACATTTATAAAAAAATGCTCCCGCCGTAAGACGAGAGCATTGACAGTGTTAATATTAGTATGTCGATTTGATTGCATCCACGAATTTGTTGAACTCTGCGGTAACTTTTTTCGGCGCGGTAATCCTGACTTTGCCGAGCGTTCCTATTACCCAAGTAAACAACGGTTTCGATACCTGAACGCTTATATCTGCCGAATATGCGTTATCGTCTATTACGCGAATGCGTATATCGTCGCCGAAACGGTCGAAGACTTCCGAAAGCAAATCTTTCGTAAAAGTAAGCGTTACCTTATGCAATTCTCCACTGCACATTGAAAAAACTTGCTTTCTATACTGTTCCGTGTTTAATAATTCATATTCGGGGTGGGGTTGCCGTTTGGTTTCTTCAACTTTTACGTCGTCCATTTTATCCAAACGATAAGTAACGATTTCGTCGTATCCGTTGTTGAAACAGAGCATATAGTAATTATCCTTGTTCCAAACCATAATTATCGGATTTGCGCAGTATCTCTTACCGTTTTTACGATATACTTTGTTGTGCTTTTCGTCATAATCGAAGTATTTGAAAGAAATTTGCTTGTTTTCGTTTATGGCTCGCTCTATCCCGTCAACGCTGTAAATGAAGGAACTGTTGCCGAATTTGCCTTTATCAAACGACACAATATTTTTAGAAATAAGCATTGCCTGATATGAGCAAAGCGTTCCGGAAAGTTTGCCGATTATGTTGTTTTTCTGCGAAGCGGTAAGTTTCGACGCTTTGATTACGTCTGAAAGCAACACTATTTCCGCCGTATCGAACGGGCGATTTGCAACGTAATAGTAATGAAACTTTTTCTTGAAAGACAAAACTTCATAGCCGTATTTGTTCAGAAGGGCAATATCCGCCGCCAAAACTTTTCTTGAACCGCTGATACCTTTTTCGGCGAGCTTTTCGATGATTTCGTCCGTGTGCATAGGGTGATCTTCGTCCGTATACCGACAAAGAATATCCCAGAGAACAAGAAGTTTGATTTTGTATTCGTTAGGTTGAGCCATAAAATTTATTACTCGCTTTTTGATTCGTCCAACTTCTTAAAAATTTCAATTATATCATTGAGTTCATCATGTTTCTCAAAATAACTTTTGTAAGCATTTTGAGCATCGCTTATCAATTTGTCATAATACACAATACGTGCTTGCGATTGTGCCAAAGTTTTTTGCACTCGCTCCGGATCGCCGTCAACGATTTGTCCCAAAACGACAATGATTTCATAGTTTTTTGTGCTTTCCGAACGTTTTTGAAGACCTTTTTCAATAGCTGAAGAATATTTGCCAACTTGATCGACTAATTCGCCTAATGATACATGGCGATTATAGCGTTTTAATTCGATTACAATAGTTTTTCCTGCAAAATTTTTGAAGCAAATATCCAATCGTGCAGCTTTTTCTTCATCCGTTAATTTTACATCTTCTTCAAAATGCTTTTTTATACTTATTTCCATCTCGGTATTAGAGGTTGGACGTTCCCACGCTGGATCTAATAACCAAAGATGCTTAAATAAATAATTTTGAATCACTTTTTCTAAAGCGTTCTCGTCCTTATCAACTATCTCTTGAAATTTTCTGAGAACGTCCAAGCGACCATTGACGATTTGATAATACAAACTTTCTTCAAGCGCATCAACATCACCTAAAGTTTTACCAATATCCGCTAAAGAATCTCCGCTCATGTTTTCAATCACCGACAGATTATGCGCAAATCTCATTTTTTCAAATGCCAAAATGCCATATTTTGTCATTTCCTTTCTTTCGGACTCGTTCGATAAACTCTTATTGATATTACCAAAAACTTTTTTTGCAACTTTTTGTTCATCTTTGCCAAGTTTATCAAACCATTCTTTGATGGTAGGTTCCACTTCTGTGGCTTTCTTTATACCTTCTTCTTCTTTGATTTGGTTCCAATCGTTTCCAACATGTTTAATTTCTTCAATCAGAAATTCTTTAAGTGCTTTATATTGATCGCTTTCTTGATTAAAATTCTCTCGGCTCGTTGTTGCCATATCAACACTTTCGGTGGAAGATGATCCATCCTCATCAAAAAAATCAGCATTGATAACTCCAACGATGTATTGGTTATAATTACTCGAATTTTTTATGCTGGACAAAATATCCTCTTGTCCCATTTTTCCCCGGCAAAACAAGAAAATTTTGTTTGCGTTCTCTTCGTCATCAGAAGTTTTCAGTCTCTCTGGAGAATCAACAAAACCAATCCATCCCGTTACAGAGTAATTATCTCCAAAAGTGTTCGTTCTTGCCTCTGTTCCGTATACTAAATTTTTACAGGTTTTAGTAATATCAAAGCCGCAATCGCCATAAGTATAAATTTTACTTACATACTCAAAGTATTTTCTATCATCTAAATCCAAAACGTCTCCATTTATTTTAACTTGAAAATTATCGCTAAATACATTAAAACGACGAGACAATTCCGTTCTTATTTTTTCGATGTTACTCAAAGTTCTATTTTTTCGAATATTAGTTAATTTTATAATGGTTCCTTGATTTTCTATAACAGGAATTATAGGGGTAGGCTCAAAGCTTTTATGCTGTCTGCTATTTTCTGGGTTTGAGATAAAGGACTTTAACTCGTTCACATCAATAGAAAATGCATCTTTTGTATCTCCGTTATATGTATGAATTTCAATGTTATTTGCAATAGAAAACAAAGATAATTTTCCAATACCTTTTCTCCCCATTGGTTTCCTGTGAAATTTTGGAGTCTCCTGTTCGTCTGTTCTTTTTTGATAGCCAACTGTAAGAAATCTTTTGTTTACTTGATCATTGTTCATTCCACGTCCGTCATCAACGATCGTAACGCAATCTTTAGAAATGGTGATATCGACATTTTGTGCATCCGCATCATATGCATTTGCAACGGCTTCAGAAAGAACGGCAGGGATTTTTGTGTATAAATTGATACCCAAGTGATTTAGTACATTAAGGTCTAAGTTCATTTCGTAGTGAGCCATTTTATAGTTCCTCCCAAATGTTTTGAGTTTGATTTATAATATGTTGTAAAACGTTTACTACAACGCTATTGCCAAATTGATTATAGCACCGTTCTTGTGTTTGGGCCAAGATAAACGAGTCTGGAAAACCCATAAGTCTAGCACATTCGCGCGGGTAAAGTTTTCGAACGCGCCCGTTAATCAAATACATTCCCGTTTTTCCACCGAGACCACCGCCTTGTGAAGATAAGGTAGATGCCAAACCGGTTATCGAATAAATTCGTTCTCCTTGTCGTCCCAGACCTATTTGCCCAATTCGTATCAACCGTTTTTCTCTATCGACATCTTCATTTACTATTGTGTATTCACGCGTTATGTAATAATTACCCGGAACTTCGTTATTATTATCTTCTATTAAGACAGAATCGAGTGAAGAAAACTCGTCTAACGCCATAGGAAAATTAAATTCCCGAACGCCAAGGTCTTTTCTAAAAGCAATAATATAAATTCTATGTCTTGCTTGAGGAATATTATAATCCGCTGCACATAAAACACTATTAAAAACAGTATATCCATTGTTTTGCAGTTCAGTTCTGATTCTTAACAGTGTTTTTCCATCATCATGTTTCTCTAAGTTTTTTACGTTTTCCAACAAAACCATTTTGGGATGATGTTCGCGTATAACATCGATTATGTTAAAAAACAAACGACCACGACCATGTTCATCATCAAAGCCTTGTTGATTTCCGCTTATACTAAACGGTTGACAAGGGAATCCGGCACATAAAATATCATGTGCAGGTATATTCTTTGCGGAAATTTTTGTTATATCACCATAAGGTTGGATACCAAAATTTTTTTGGTAACTAATTTGTGCGTCTTTGTTTATATCGGAAGCAAATACACAACTCGCACCAAAGGAACTTAAAGCAAGATGAAAACCGCCAATTCCGCAGAATAAATCTATGTATGTATACCCAGTTAAAAATTTATTGTTAATCTCTATCACTACTCATGCCCACCTGATTTGACCTTATCGTTTCAATTACTTGCTTTATTTTTTCACCACTGTTTTTCTTTTTTAATTCGCATTCCCAAATACGAATAACCGTCCATCCGCGATTTTCAAATAAGGCGGTGATTTCTTTATCGTGAGCCATATTTCGCTCGCGCTTTTTCTGCCAATACTCGGCATTGTCCGACGGGCGCGTATTTCTACAATCATGTCCGTGCCAGAAGCATCCGTCGACGAAAATCGCTATTTTTTTGTCAAGAAATACAAAGTCCGGATGTCCTTTGACTTTGTAACCTCGTCTCCAACCGTGTATGTCGTTCTCCTTAAAATAGCGTATTAGTTTTAACTCTGTAGATTTATTTCCTTTAGAGTGAACCTTGCTCATTACGGAAGAACGTTTTTCCGCTGTGAAAATGTCCGACATTTTAACTGTTTGCGGCGAACTTTTCAAGAGTCATATTAGAAACTAAGCCGCTAATATCAGTTCCTAAATTATTTACGATGATGTTATCGAAATCTGCATAATCAATATTGCGAACTTCGTGGAATATGTGATTATAGAGATATTCCGCAAACGTATTTGCCAGAATAATAACAATAGGAGCGCCTTTGATATCTCTTTTTGTTGCCGGAACATATCTTGAAGTGATTACGATAGTGTATTCTCCGCCGATTTCTTCACGTTGCTCGCGAAGTCTACCGGCATTGATTCCTAACAACTTGTTTGCGGTTGATTTTGATTCGACCGCAAATTTTTTCTTTTTGGTTATGTATAAGCATTCGATATCCGTATGCGCTGCGCCGCCGCGTTTAACCGCTTCGACATTGTAGAACATATTGAAACCTTCCGTTAAAACGTCTTCAAACAGATAAGCCGTTTCGTTTTCCGGATTGTTAGAATATTTTTCTATAAGTTTCGGAAGTTCAAGAAGTTTGCTCAGATCGTCCGATTCGCCGATTTCTTTCAGTAACAACTGCGGATAAAAACTGTAAACTTCTTTAATGCAGTCAATCGTTAGCCTTTCCGGATCTTTCAACTGCACGGGAGTTGCAAAACACGTGTATTCGGCTAACATTTCTTTTATAAACGAAAGGCAGTTTGAACTAATAGTCACATAGCCTTTTGTAGCCTTTCGACCTGTAGGTAAACTTTTACTGCCGGATTTAGAAGGGTGATACAGTTTGCAGAGTACGTCGCCTTCGATTTTGTTGATTATACCAACTTGACTTAACAACGTTTGCGTGTAGTATTCCCACTCGTATACGGTATTCACATAGGTGTGCTCATCCGATTTTAATTTGTTGACAAGTTCAATATCCGGCAAATTTCTTATACTTAATATTTGCGTTACAATTTGCTCGTAAGATTCCGGCGTAACTGTTTTTACAAACGGAAGAATAAGTTCTTCTTCATAATTGTACAGTTTTCCATCAAGTCTTTTGTCTGTCAAGAGCTGAAATATCAATCTAAACGGATATAATTGAAATTCGCTACTCGTTCCGTTCGCAGGATGCTGAAATTGCATAGCAAACATCATCGCTATAAAAATCTTACGCAATTTTTGCTCGTCAGATATATATTTTAAGAACAAATTTCCCAACGGACTAAATATAAATCTCTTATCTCCGTTTGACTTATCCTCATATCCGAACATCCAAAACTCAAGAGTATTTATTCTATGATTGATAGAATCTAACGGGCGTTCTTCCGGATTTCTTGTTCTATACAAATCCAAAGCGGCAAGTCTTTCTTGCATTCTATGGCGTTCTAAGTCTGAAACGTCGGTTTTACAACTATTCTTAACATCCAAAGCAACCGCTTTAATCATGTCATAGTTGCAAGTGTGTTTATAAAGAATCCATTTATCACGAGATACGGTAATAGGCATTTTTATTCCCTCCCAATTTTATTCACGACTTCAAATAAAAGTTTCGGCGGAATCGCTTCGCCTATTACTGTTCTAATAAACGTATCGGTCGAATCCTTTGGAAAATCAATATCTTCAGGAATTGACGAAACGATAAACGTTTCAAGAAGAGTAAGAACTCTCGCGTCTGAATAGGTTCCGTCGGCAAGAAGCCGTCCGGGATGAACGTTATTATGAGAACTCATACTTCCGCTAAACGTCGTCCTTGTCGGACACGGCTCATCCCAAGTCATTCTCTTGAAAGTATTATGAAAACCTTTAATCCTTGTTCCATCTTCTTTTTTAGGGTAATACACTTCGTTTGTTAAAGCGCTTTTTCCTGTCGGCGTATGCTTTAATGCAAGAACCGCGCGGCTATTTTGAGGTTTAGCATAATGCCAAGGAATTCCGGAATCTTGTCCCGCTTCAAGAGAAGGTAAATATCCAATAGCCTTTGAAAGTGGAATTTCCGGCTGCATTGCAGGCCATCCCCAAACCAAACCTTTCTTATATAGTTTTACTATAGCGCGCGGGCGAGATTGACAAACTCCATAATCTTTTGCATTAAGAACGCGAATATCGACAGTATATTTAGCCGAATATTTTTTGTTCAGAATTTCCTCTAATTTCAAATACTCTCCGTCAAAAGGAAAGTACATGTCGAGAAACGTTGGAACGTTTTCGATAAGTATGTAATCAAAATCGCACGCGTCGATTATTTCCATTGCTCTTAATACAAGGAAATTACGTTTATCTTTTTCATAATGAGCCTGATTTTTATTTTTGCCCAAAGTGCTTAATCCTTGGCACGGCGGAGTTGCAAGCAACATTTTGACATTGTTTTTCTTTACAATATCAATCATATGATTTTTTGTTTCGTTATCCATTATATCGCCGCAATACATTTCTGCGTTAGGATAAAAATGCTGATAACATTCGGCTCGTTTAGGCAACAATTCGTTACCTGCAATTATATCAACTTTCGTATTGTGCAGAAGTAATTCGCCGATTCCAGCACTTGAAAATAATGAAATCGCTTTTATCTTATCGGTTTTTTTCATATTCGTATCCTTTAACTCTTCAATACCGCTAACGATGCTTTTTAACATTAGTGGGGGGATTGACTCGCCGATACATTGCCGTATTAACAATTCCGGAGTATTATCCGGGATGTTCCAATCGACTGGAAGAGAATCTAATATCATCAATTCTAACGGCGTTAGAACTCTTGCGTCAGAGTATGTGCCGTCTGGCAATTCGCGCCCCGGATGAACGTTTCTTTGAGAAGCAATGCAATCGTTACGCATTGTGATCGTCGGGGCGGGAGCATCCCAACGAATTCTTCTGTAAGAAGACTGGTATCCTTTTATGGGGGTTCCGTCTTTCTTTTGCGGGAAATATACAGGATTGTCGAAAGCCGTGCATCCGGTTGGCGTGTGTTTCATCCATAAAATATTTTCTTCCGAATGCGGTCTTGCAAAATGCCACTTAATATTTGATTTCTCACCTGCTTCAAGCGACGGCAAGTTGCCAATGGCTTCTCGAACTGTAACTTTGTGAGCATTTTTTTGCGGCCAATTCCATTTCGTTCCCTTTTTATGCATTTTAATTATCGCACGTAAACGAACTTGAGGAACGCCATAATCCGACGAGTCCACAACCTTACTGTCAATATCGTATTGCTCGCCAAATTCCATATTAAGCATTTCGATAACAGTACGCATTTTCCCTGCATAATTTAACTGGATTTTTAGTAATGTAGGAACGTTTTCAATCAAAATGTATGTTGGAGCAAGACGTTTTATTGTTTTAACAACATAGGTAATAAGGTAATTGCGTTGATCCGCTTCCAAAGATTGTTGGTGACGATTTTTACCGGCAACGCTCATGCCCTGACAAGGTGGAGAAGCCAATAAAAAATCTAACGGAGTAGGCGCAGCATTCATTATGCGTTCAAAAACTTCGTCTTTCGTAATATCTCCGCAAATGACATTTGTGTCCGGCGATATAGATTTATACAAATCGGCTCTTTGTTTTATTAGTTCGTTAGCGACCAATATATCTATACCCGCATCCTTGAAATATGTTTCTCCGATACCTGCGCTGGCGAATAACGATAATCCCTTTAATCTCTTTTTACTCATAAATTATATCCATTACCTCTCCGATATTGCAATGCAACGCTTCGCATATTTTTATCATTACATCCATTGACACGGGTTCGTTATTATTAAGTTTGGTTAAGGTTGTAGAGCCTATTCCAGTTTGTTCTTTTAGGTCTCTCTTTTTCATTCCCAAGTCAATCAACTTCTTCCATAATTTTACATAAGATACCATATTCAAACGACCTTTATAGATAATTATCTATAGTATAACACAAACGCACCGATATTTCAAGCGGAAATAACGATATTTCAAATAAAATTACCGATATATCGGCGAAATATTTAGCCGGTAATGTCTTGGGATGATTTGTTATTTACATCAATTTTCTTTTTGTTATCATTGTAATGCTCGATAACACACATAAGTAATGTGGAAAAAAACGCTTTGCGTTCGTTCGGGGATAAATGTTCAAGGCTCGGACGACCAATGACGTATATTTCACGCTCTTTTTTTGTTTGTTCTTTCATAAGATTGCCTCCTTATTTTGAGGAAAGATTAGCAATCAAACTCGCAGGTTTTCTTCGACTTTGAATAATTTTTTGAAGTTTTTTCTCGAACTCGCAAAGAACTTGCGACTTTAACTCGTAATCTTTGGACAAGAAAGAAACAAGACGTTTTTTTCTTTCTTGCGGAAATCCTATCCGATTTAGGTCTGACAACTCTTATATGGCAGACAAAAATCGAGCCACCGCAAGGGTAAAAAATATAGTGAGGACTATAAAGATACAAGAAATTTTCCTATATTTTTTACTGTTTCCTTGCCGTGTTCGCCAAAATCGGATTGTTCGGTTTCCGTCGAAAGACAAAAAAATAAATTAAAGGAGTAAAAAATCACTATGAAAAAAGCAGTTATCTACGCTCGATATAGCAGCGATAGCCAAACCGAGCAATCTATTGAAGGACAACTTCGAGTGTGCCGGGAATATGCGAAAAACAACAATATTCTCGTTATAGATACATATATAGACCGCGCTATGACGGGCACAAATGATTTGCGCCCTGATTTTCAACTTATGCTGAAGGACAGCGCGAAACGCCAATGGGAAATAGTCCTTGTTTACAAGTTAGATCGTTTCTCTCGCGACAAATATGAAACGACTATACATAAACACACTCTGAAAGAAAACGGCGTAAAACTTGTATCCGCTATGGAAAATATCCCGGATAGCCCCGAAGGTATTATCCTTGAAAGTTTGCTCGAAGGTATGAACCAATACTATTCGGCGGAACTTGCCCAAAAGATAAACAGGGGCTTGAAAGAGAGTTGGAGTAAAGGTCAAACGACAGGCGGACGAACTTTCTTTGGATACGACGTAATCGACAAAAAATGCGTTATTAACGAGTATGAAAGCGGAATAATACGCGAGGCGTTTACCAAGTATGCACAAGGATATAAAGCAAGGGCTATTGTTGAACTTTTCAAAGAAAAAGGATACCGTCGTAAAAACGGCACGTATATAGAAGAAAACTATCTTTACCGCATTTTACGCAATAGACGTTATACGGGAATTGTTGAGCATAAAGGCGTGGTATATGACAAAATCTTTCCGAGAATTATATCGGACGAACTTTGGCAAGCCGTCAGTGCTATTACCGACGATAACAAGATAGCGCCAAGCCGTAAAAAGGAAGTATTCAACTTCCTTCTTTCGGGAAAACTCGTTTGCGGAAACTGTAAGCATAGAATGGTTGGAATAAGCGGAACGTCACATACCGGCGAATCGCATTATTATTATGCCTGTCAAGCAGGCAGACGTAAAACGATATTGTGCGCAACCAAGCCCATACGAAAACAGTGGATAGAAGACGCCGTTATTGAAACAACGGTAAAAATGTTGAACAGCGTTGCCGCAATCAATGACATTGCCGTAAAGATTTATAACGTCCATCAAAATGAAACAGCGGACAATACGGCTCTGAAATCTTTGGAACAAAGAAGAAAAGAAGCCTTGCGCGCGCAAAACAATATGATTAAAGCCATTGAGCAAGGAATTATCACCGACGCGACAAAAGGCAGACTTACCGAACTGGAAGCGGAGATCAATCACCTTGATTTTGAAATTGCCAAAGAGAAAGCGCATAACTACGCCTTTTTGACAGTCGAACAAATTGAAACTTATTTGAGTCATTTTGTCTTTGACAATACCGACAACGTAAAGGTGCGCAAACTCATAATAAATACGTTTGTTAGAGAGGTGATTTTATATGAAGACGAAATCGTTATAACCTATAATTTCACCGACAGCCCTGAACGGCTGAAAGTCAATAAAGAGCAAATTTTACAAGAAGAAAAACAAATAAAACGAGCAAAACACTCTTTTTCTTTTAATTCAGGTTCGACCATTTTGGCAGGCTCTCCACCAGTCAGAATACAAGTTGAACCCCTCAACTTGTATTCTTTTTTATGCTATTTTGGGGGATTAAAGTTTCACGATGCAATAAAAAGGCTCGTTGACAAATATGCCTGTAATTTTGTCGTAACAAGAAATAGTCGTTGAATTTGAGTATAATAAAAAGCCCTGACAATCGTCAGGACTCTTTGTTATCGGGCTTGTAAATCGTATCTCGATTCTGTCATTATATAGTATTATTTCGTCAACTAAATAGTTTATCAATAATAGCGGTTCAAGTTTCAATGCGGATTTATAATAATTTGCGATCTCGGCTTTTGGAATAAGGCCTACCGTTTTGCTTTTTTCTATCGCTATTTTCTTTTCGTATTCAAGTTGTTGTTCTTCAAGTTCGTTTAGTCGCCTAATGGCATTGTTGGACATAACGCCTCTCTCTATTGCAGACATTATATTGTCTATTGCAAGGTCTATTTTTTGCTTTTCGCTTTGCAACAATTTCAATTCTTTTTGTTCGTTCAACATTTGCTCTTGCACTTGATAAATATGGTCTACGATTTTGCTTATTGCATTTGGCTCTGAAAGGGCATTTATTATGGCGTCCATCACGATTTTTTCAAGCGTTTCCTTGCGCACTATCATCAAATCGCAGTCGTTTATATTTCGCTTTCGTCCCGAACACTTGTAATAGTGTATCGTTTTGCCATGTCGTGAGGTTCCGGTTTCTGCCGTAACCGGCATTCCACAGTATCCGCATTTCACTTTATTTTTCAATAAATATACAACTTCAACGCTTCGTTTGCAGCGCAGATTTTTCTTTGCTGTTTGAGCAACTCTGTCAAAAATCTCATCCGATACTATTTTAGGAAATGTGTTCGTATATGTTTCGCCATGTACGGTATATTTTCCCGAATATCGCTCGTTGCTCAATATTTTGTAAACGTGTCCGCTGTTAAACGCTCTGCCTTTGAACAAAACGTTGCGGGCATTCAATTCCTTAAGAATTTGAGGCACGGTTACTCCGATTGAGTATCTTTCGTATATGTATCTCACGATTTCGGCGGCATCTTCGTCTACGTAAACGCGCTTGTTTTCAACACGGTATCCATACGGGACGCCTCCACCGCAGAAAAGTCCTTTCTTGCGGTTTTCGTTTAGACCTCGAAGCACTTTCTGAGATAACTCGGCGGAATAGTATTCGGCGATGCCTATGTACACGTTTTCAAGGATAATACCGTCCAAGTTTTTTGTTCCGTCCAGATTATCCGACGTACGCTGTGTTGCGGATATAAGAATTTTACCCGTCTTTTTGAGTTTTTGTTTGTTGACGGCAACTTCAACAGCGTTACGACCGAATCTGTCCAAGGCATACACGAGCACTGCATCCCAACTTGATTTTTCGCTGTCTTTCAACATCCTTTGGAAATCTGGGCGGTTATCGTTCGTGCCTGTCATGGCTCTGTCTATGTAGGTGGCAACCACTTGCAAATCATTGTCTTTGGCGTATTTATTGCACACGTCGAGTTGACCTTCAATGGATTGCTCCGTTTGGCTGTTGCTAGAATATCTAGCGTATATTGCTGCTGTTTTCATATTGTTGTTTTTGTCTCCTTTTTTTTGTGGTTATTTCGTCTTGCGACGGGAACGACAATAAACGGAAACGATAGTGTCTGAAACATAGTGGTTTTATAGGTTTGTCAAGGGTGCGGAAAGCATACATTTTACCCTTGACAAACCGCAGTTTTCGTTTACGCTCCCATCGCGAAAGACGATAAGAAATCGTCAGTTTGCCTTTGGCATTTGACTTATTGTTTGCGGACTCGCTTCGCCTATGATTTCACCGTCCGCAACGCAAGTGAAATTGTCGAAAAGAAGTAGTTTTTTGTCTTCAATGCCTATCCTGCACGCAACGTCGTCGTCCATAATATCGGACTTGAAATACGTCGGTAATCCGCGAGAATATACTATCTTTTCACCGGACTTTTCAAGGTATTTCATAATGTATCCGACGGACAAATATACATCCTGTTTCGTGCATAGCGGTTTGAAGTCATTTCTACCGAACAAAGACTTAAAGTGCGAGTTTATATAACTTAACTGCATCTTTTTGTTTTTTGTGCTGAAATCTCTTACTTTTTCGAGCTTGCCGATCATACTGTTTTCTGGTATGTAAAATATGCCGTGAAAGTGCAAGCGTTGCTTTGTTGGCGAACGCTCCCAAACGCCTATATACTTCCAACCTTTACGAGATGATAAATGCTTGAAACAGTTGCTTAATTTCTTGCGAAAGGTTTCTTCCGTATGCAAAGCCGAATCGTATGTGAAAGTGCAAAAATAGTTCCAATCTTGCAGGTTCACTTTGCGCATTAGCCTCACTTTCCTGGCTATGGAATTTGTGTTCTTTCGCTCTATATTGACATCCACAAAATCTTGTGCGGATTGAGGGTTTTCAAAATACGGTTCTAATTGATTTTGTATAAATTTTTTGCGCCGCTTTTTTGGCAGTTTCGCGCTCTCTTTGTATGCTTCTTCAAACAACGTTTTGGGGCTTTTGGGTTGTTCATTGCAAACTAATTTTTCTTCTACATTTTCCGTATTACCTCCGCTTATGTTTTCAAGCGATTTTGCTTTTCGTTTAGGTCTTGTCGTATGCGGTATTGCGATAAAGTGGCTTCCGTCCGAATAGACTTTACACTCGGGGAACGGCATTATCCTTTTGCGCATTGACGGAAGATTGCTCTTCCAGTTGCTGACGGCGTTTATCCAAAATCCGCATGAGTATTGAAACGTAGAACGCCTTTTGTTCGCTCTCGCTCAGCTTGCAGATATCTGGTTCACCGACGGTTGTTACTTTGAGATTTACTTGTTTTCTCTTCAATGGCATTACCTCCTTTTTTAGTATTTTTTTGCAAGGACGGAGAAAGGAAGTAAAGACGAAGATTTAACTTTCACGGACTTGGTTGCTACATAGGCTTTACCTCTTTTTCTCGGTCTTGCGGTTTTATTCATAACACAGTTGGAATGGTGTTGTACACAGACTGAACCGGCCATCTTCCTAGACTATTCTGCCTAATTTCAAGACTCAATCGCACTCTATCAAGACTTATCCGTACTCGCTACACTTTTACGTGTTGTGAACAATACACATCGTAAACATAAGCGAATGTACAAACAAGAACATCGTTGTGAACACTTTGGACGAGTTTGAAATCGTGAGCGAACACCGTTCGAACCCTTTTGTAATATGAACTACCGACAGCGTATCATTGCCGACATGTTTTGCACAAATGGGTGCAAGTTTAGTTTCAATGGTTTTCGTTCGGTTTTGCGGGACAACTCTCGGGAGCGAGAATGGCTACGCAATGGCTTTTGTGTGTTATGAACAGTTTTTAAGATAGCACAGAATCGTTTTTGAGCGTGAGTACATAAAATCCAACTTTATGGGAAATTTTTGTTAAAAAAATAAATGTTGAGTGGTAATTTGAATGGGAAAACGCATATTAAGGTAAACCCAAGTGGGGATTTCGACGCCGAAAAGACAAAGACATAATTCGCCGCTTGATATAAAAAAGAAATAAATCCGCCTATGAAAAAAAGAGCAAAAAAATCGCATTGCCGATGTGCGAGAAAAACGGGCCCGATTCGCAAGCGGTTTAGCGCGAACGGCCCGTTCCGCACGGCTGCGATTTTGCCTTTTTAGGCGGTTTATTTTTATACAAGGCGTATGCTTGTCTCGGCGAGGCGAAGCCGAGCCGACTTGTTCAAGACAAGCATACGCCTAAGTGCCAAAAGAGTTAAATATATCAACTGCTGTCAAGCATGCCCTAATATTGACATATTATGGAAATAATGTTATTATATGCGTGCGATAAACTTAATAAATTTGGGAAAAGACCTTTACTTCGGTAACAGGTGCATTTTTCGCATTACATAGCTTTTTCCAAATTGAGCATGTAGGTTTATCGTAAAAATCAGCGGGGATGCACTTGTTATATTTTTATCAGGTTATTCTAGATTCCCGCAATATTAATTACGAGGGAAAACATGGGAGTCCACAAAAAACAATCCGATGATAATCAAGAAATGATTAAGGCCATCGCTGACTTTCTAGTTGAAGATTATAGATTCTGCCGTTCATTTGTATCTGCAGTAAACAAGCTTTTTAACGAAGAAGCAAAAAAGTATGGTTCGACTTACTTATTTCATAAGAATAAAATTAGCGAATTGGCGGATAAACTGCAGCTTCAAATAAAGATTTTTGATGGTTTTTCCTATAATGAAGGTTTACCAATTACTCCGCTAAATGCAGACGAATTTACATCTACGGATGATTTATTTGTAAAACAAACGATTGAACCTGCCATAATTACATCCAAGGGAAATATCGTACACCAAGGAACAGTTATTTTAGCAGAAAAATAATTAATTTGAGGGGTTTTTATGTTTATTGGCATTGATTTAGGTACTACAAATAGCGCTATTACATCTTTTGATGGTAAGACTACACGCGTGTGGAAAAGTCCCGAACAAAACGATGTAACACCAAGCGTAATTTACATCGCAAAACGCGGTGGAAGATTTTATGGCAAAAAAGCATACGATAATGCACCGTTATGCCCTGAAAACACGGCGCAACTTTTCAAACGCCTTATGGGGTCAAGCACAAAAATAAAGGTTGCCGATATAGAAATGACACCCGAAGAGTGTTCGGCTGAAATCCTAAAAACCCTCTTTGGCTATTTGCCCGAGGATGTCCGAAACGACAAAAAAACAGGTACTGTAATTACCGTCCCTGCCGCGTTTAATCAAATGCAAAAAAATGCGACTAAAGAAGCCGCTTTTAGTGCCGGTATCAATAAGGTTGCTTTGATACAGGAGCCGGTAGCCGCTATTATGAGTGTAGCTAAACAGCAAAACATCAACGGTCTGTTCGTTGTTTATGACTTTGGCGGTGGAACATTTGACGTATCCATTGCCGAACGCGCCGGAAATAAAATAAATCTTTTGACAAACGATGGCATTGCTTTCTGTGGCGGGCGCGATTTCGACAAACTTCTTTTAGACAATATCGTTGTACCTTGGCTTAAGAATAATTTTAATCTTCCGGATGGTTTCAGAATAAACGAAAAGTACGCCAAACTCATCAGAATGGCGACTTGGGCAACGGAACAGGCAAAAATTGAATTATCAGCAAAAGAAACGGCAAGCGTACAACTTGACGAAAGTGTTATTCGCTGTTCGGACGAATCGGGAAACGAAATATATTTGGACGTTCCTCTTTCGAGAGAGCAATATAATAATCTTATATTCCCTAAAATTGACGAAACTATAGAAAAGACTCGTGAAGTTATAAGTAATGTCGGCTTAAAACCGGAAGATATAAACTATGTGGTTTTTGTCGGCGGACCGACTCAATATAAACCTCTCCGCGATCGAGTGTCGCAACAACTCGGAATTGCACCGAGTACCGACGTAAACCCGATGACGGCAGTAAGCGAAGGAGCGGCGATCTATGCCGAAAGTGTTGATTTCGAAACTGCAAAAGGCGGACAAAAAGCGGATAAAGGCATCATCAAAGCCCAATCGTTTGGTCTTGAATTCCGTTATAACGCACGCACTTCTTCAGATAAAGCTAAAATTGCAGTCGTTTTCAAAAATGCCGACAAATTGAATTTTGTGTTTAAGTCGCAAAATACGGGTTGGACAAGCGGAAAACTGACTCTTTCGAGCGGCTCAATAGTTACCGTAGATTTGACAGAAATGGGAGAAAACTCCTTTAGCGTTCAGTGTTTTGACGAAAACGGTACAGAAGTCAAATTGCCCGAATCGAATATCACAATAGCTAAAACCCTAATAAATATAGGCAAAATCCCGTGCGCTCACTCTGTTGGGGTAGAACTCGAAGATCCCGTTACAGGCAAACCAATTCTTGACTATTTGATTAAAAAAGACGATTTATTGCCCAAAAACGGTACTGTGAAATATAAAACGACTAAGCGTATCAGTGCAGGCAGTAACGATTCTATTTCATTCAAGTTATGGGAAGGAGAAATTCCCGACCCTGTCGAATACAACAGGTTTATAGGTGAAATTTCTATAAGCGGCAACTCTTTTGAATACGGAATTATCCCAGTCGGCAGTGAAATTGTATGTGATTACACATTTTCCGATAGCGGCAATATCGAAACGAAAGTAACTGTACCATCTGTCGGCATTACAGAAACAAAAGACAGTTATGACAGACTTAGCGGGCAAATCGATTTTAATAACGACGATACAAAAATTGTCAGCGAGGCACAATCCGTTCTTGAAAAAATAGAAGAATTGAGCGAGAATATTTTTGACGAAAAATTAGATGAAGCCGCAATCAAGATACGTTCTTATCTCGACAGAAGCGATGATTTGGATGCGGAAGATTTGCAGATGTTGTTTGAAATTACGCAAACGGGAAAAGGTGTCGTAGCCTCGTTTATGCGTGAAAACAAGGCGATTGTGTGGCAACAAGACCTTGATTCGGCAATGGAAAGCTTTTCAGAATTAGAAAGCCTGGCAACTGAAACACAAAAAAATATGATTTGCAAATTGCAAAACAATATCCAACGCGCAATAGATGCAAACAGCCCTACTGCGGAAAAACTGCTTGCGCAATTGCACGAAACGATAGCAAAAACAGCATTCAACAATGATGACATTTTCTATGCAATATTTGCTTCTATGGTGCAAAATCCGCAAGATTTCACAAATCCTGCTTTGTTTGGTCAATTGGTAAATCAAGGTTGCCAATGCGTTCAAAACAAAGATATTGGCGGATTGAAGTCTATTTTGCAAAGGATGATTCAAATTCGAGTTCCGCAAGAAGGTTCCGACGTTGATAAAATGCTGAAGGGCTCCGGACTTACTAAATAAATACCATTATGATAATTCACAACGATAAATTTGCTAATATAAAAATCAAAGCATTGGTTTTTGAAGATACAAATTACGAATTGTATCGGACAGTCTCAGATGCTACACTTTTTGTGGTGACACAAAAGTTGTATAAAAGATGGGTTGAGGATAAACTGCTTTTTGCCGCCGATCCGTTCGTTTCCATTGAATACGATGGAACTATTTATTCATACGCGGTTTCCGCAAAAAAATATGAAATCACTCCTATAAAGTTGGGAAATCCTTTATGCGATAGGAGGTCTGCTACAAATTTCGTTTTTGCAATGAAACAAATGCGACGTTTCATTGACATATCTCTTTATGATGGCATTTATTATGAAGAGTATGGGTACGTTCTGCCGACATATACGGAAACGGTGGCTTCGGATGACGCTACAATTGGTCGATATTTGTCCGGCGGAAAAACCGCGCATTTCAGTGATGCGGATTTTAGCACATTGTTTCTTGACGATTTTGCGTATAAAGATATATCCAAAATAACGAATATTGAACGCGCTATTCAAACGCACAAAGAGAGTGTATCTGTCAAGCAAGGTATTGCAACGGAAAAATTTACTCTTCCAGGCCGACCGGAATTGGAAAAGTTTTTCAACGAACATATAATTGATATATTAAACGAGCCCGAGCGGTATAAAAGACTTGGCATAGACTTTCCGTCATCGATTATTCTTTACGGCCCTCCCGGATGCGGAAAAACGTATGCCGTTGAAAAGCTTATAGATTATCTGCGTCTACCAAGATTCGATATAAATTCTTCATCGATTGCTTCGCCATATATACACGACACGTCGAAAAAAATTGCAGAAGTTTTCAAATGCGCTATAGATAGTGCGCCTTCGGTTGTCGTCATAGATGAAATGGAAAGCTATTTATCCAATCGAGATTCGCAATCGTCAAATTCACAACACTATGAAGAGGTTGCTGAATTTTTAAGACAAATTCAAGAAGCGCAGAAAAACAAAGTGTTAATAATTGCAATGACAAATATGTATGACAAAATTGATCCTGCCATACTTCGGCGCGGAAGATTTGATCATCATCTTGAAGTCGGGTTACCATCCGAGGAAGAAATCACTGCACTTTTAAGTAGTATAACGCAAAATATATCTCTCGCAAACGATATAGTTTTATTAGATATTGCGAAAAGATTATCAGGAAAGACTCTTGCGGACGTAGCTTTTGTGATTAAGGAAGCAGGTCTTATAAGCGGCAAAAACGGTGATAGCGAAATTACGTTAAAATCCATCAATGTGGCGATTGATTCGCTCCCTAAAGAACGAACGAAAAGGAGAATAGGTTTTGGAACAGACTAACGCATTTGAGTTGCTTGGTGCAACACCTTCGGATAGCATTGAAACACTGCAAGAATTGCTTGACGAAAAAGAACTGTTGTCGGATGACATCGCTGCCGTTCAGTCTGCATATGCCGACTTAACAAACCCTAAAAAGCGTTTAATACATGAAATCACTTATTTTCGAGCGGAAGATTTTGCGGGGTTCAAAAAACTTGTATTTCACGAATATGTGGAATCTCCGTCGGTTAAAGAAGTAGCCCAGATATTAGTCAATATGGGTTTGTGGTTTGATTCCGATAATGACGAATTATTTGACGATATCAATGCCTCTCGTGAAGAAAGCGGGTTTGTGGAAATTGAAAACGATGCAACGATAATTAAAGCGGTTGATGATTTACAAAACGATTGTTTGCAAGTTGCCAATAATTATCTTGATAATCTCAAAGAGAATTCGCTTGTAGGGGTTTTTAATCAAATTGTAAAAATAGACGAATATGAGAGTTTCTTCGTTGACGAGTTGATCACTCACTATGAGCTGATTATCAGCGAATCCTTGCAGAAGAAAGAAACAGAATGCAGAGATTCGTTTGAAAGTATTGAAAAGTCTTGTAATTCATTCAATAACGGTTCTCCGCTGTCGGCGTCCTTAAAAACCCAAATTTCAGTATTTGCAGATAAATTAAAAAGTTGGGACAATTATGCACAACCGTTACAAGTAAATATGCAGCGACATGGCGGGCAACATGAAGCAAGTGAACAATTATTGCGTGATTTGCGCAACAAAGTAATTGATTTATGCAACAAATCGCAAGAAGTTCTCGAGAATATGTTGTACTGTTACAACGCAATGAAACAGCATAATTTTTTTACCGCTTTGAACATAAAACAGCAAATAAACAATAAACTACCAGATTCATTAGGCTTGGTAGAAGGGCTAATTTCCATCATCAACATTTTTCAATCTGTATTTGCGGAATTAGATATGGATTCCGAACGCTTGGCAAAAGACAAAAAAGACTTGAGCGAATTAAAAAAATCTCTATCTCAGCTTAACGAATCTGCTCAAACGGAAAAACGTAGGCAAATACAAGCTCAAGAAGCAAAGGAACAAGCAAGTAAAAATTGTCGTATTGCCCACGGTGTATTCGCTATCATAAGCCTTGTAATAATGATTATCTGCTTTGCTTGTGGCGGTATTATTGGAGGCACTATATTTACGGTGATGACGGTAGCCTTTTTCGTTTGCTGTGCGTTTTATCCTCATTTTACAAATAAAATAAGCAAATGGATAATTATCGGAGGCCTTATTTTAGCTCTTATCATCGCAACAATAGTCGGAGTAACCACCGGGTATGGCGAACCTTCAAATTCAAGTAGCGTTTCAACCAATAATTCGTCGTCGACTAAATCTTATATAATTACATTTAATAAAGACGGCGGTAGCGGTGGAACGTCAAGCGTGTCTGCCAAGAAAGGTCAAAGTATGCCATATGCAACCGCACCAACTAAGAAAGGATATACTTTTGGCGGTTATTACACCTCTCGTAACGGGCAAGGAACAAAATACTATAGCGATAGTATGTCAAGTAGTCACATTTGGGATAAGACTGCAAACGTAACGCTATATGCGTATTGGATAAAGGATGACAACGGCATTACACTTACATCGAGCAACTTTAAAACTTACTTCAACTTTTCGTCGAGTTGCTCGGTGACACGAAGTAGCTATAATTCTTATGGGACGGCAACATATAGTTTTTCTATATCGCCTAAAAGTACATTCAGATATTTTAATAACTCAGACAATCCGTCGTCTATTACGGTAACTATCGGATTGGATATTTCATCCATTAGCACTTCTTACGGCACACCGTCGAAGTATAAAATTACTATAACACTGTATAAGTCATCAGGGTATTCATATTCAGGGACAAGAACGTATAGTGTTGGCTCATACGAAAGATATTGGATAGATGGTATCTACTCTGTAAATGGAAAAATTTACGAATAAAATTAAAGCAGGAGAAATTCATGGGATTCTTTGATAAATTGTTTGGGAAGAAAGGCGAGAATAACGATTTAATGAAAATAATACAGCAAAATCAAATGTAAATCAGTACTTCTATAAACTATCAATTCGCTTGTATCTATTTAAGAAATATCAGTTTTCTGTTGATGTTTTCGATAAAAATTATAAAAATAATGAAAATACTGCAAAATGGATCGCAACGGCACTTAACTCTATAAAACTGACCAAGCGGATACCAATCGGAGACGAATACTATAATATGTCATTCAAATTTGCGGAAATCGATGATGGTTCGGCAAAAGCTATAATTATTGAAGTTCCCAATCCAAAATTTGAGTGCGAGTGTAACTATGTCGGAATTGTTAAAAAGTGTAATGTCATACGCTACTACACAAACGAATTATATGAGGAATTAAACTCATTTTACTTGTGCGAATTTGTGGCTAATGGTTCACATCGCGCTTATAACAGAACATCTAAAAGTATTGAAGATTTTGCAGTCACAATACTGAATTTTTAATTATAAGCAAAGCAATAGCTCGGCTGAAAAACCAGGCTATTTGTATGAGATTATTCAACGAATGAAATACTATCGATTATCCGTAAATTGCCATGTATCTTTTGCGCATTTTGATAAAGTATTCAAACACGGTAGATTGCGCTCGTTCAAGTACGGCAGCGATTTCGGGATAACTCAATCCGTTTTGCCTGCATTCGAGCGCAATTTTCATGTTGTCTGTCAGATTTAGGCTGTCAACGATGGAATCATAGATGGTATAGTCTTTGACAACATCTTCTTCAATCTCGCAAGACGGCTCGCTGACGGGTGTCAGGGCTTCCAAACTTACACTACGGAAATAATCGCTTGTTTTTCGAGTTATAAGTTTAGACATCGCTCTAATGCACGCAATCTTGACTGTTATCGCCTTGCCCTTTTTATCGTATGCCAAAACATCGTTTAATCGCTTTCCATAATGATTACAAAGAAATAGCGCACATTCTTGGACTAAATCGTAACTGTCGCTGAAAGTGTGGTTAATATCGTTTTTACGCTTTATATCAACGCATAGGTCGGCATATATTTTCTGCATTCTGCTTCCCATATAACCAATAAGAAAGCGTGTTTCATACATCGCCAACTGTTCTGCCATTGCAAGAACATTGTTTTGAGAGATTGTTTCTTTGAAAACGTCATAATCTTTGATATGTTTTTTCATTTTCGATACGCTCCGAGTTTTATTTGCCTTTCGGCAACAAGACGTCGCAGCACCGAGAAAACTCAAAAACGTATCACTGCAAATCACAATATGCCTATGTCAACGACCAGCGTAAATTATTGCGCTTACAATAAAATAGCCCATATCGAACAAGCAATAATTTTGCCGTTGATATAGGCTTTTCTCTGTGCTAAACCGCCACGCCGAAAGGCAATGTAAAACTCGGAGCACAAGCACAATTAAATGATTATTCAACTTGTGTCACGGGCTTCCCACCACAACTGAAAAAAATGAACCCGATTTTATCGGGTTCGTTTTCTTTTCGGGGGCTCTGCGCGGCGATGCCGTGCCGCCTGCGGCGTGAACCCCTTCGGGCTGACCGCAAGCGAAGAGAGAAGCAAGCACTTGCATTTGCGGAAATCGAGCGCAGCGGACATATCCAACGATTGTGCGATTTGTCGCACGAATGCGTAGCATTGTTGCTTGCAACAAATCGTTGAGCGTAGACGATCGCTTTTGCGATATTCAGGGGTCCCCAAAAGATACTTTTGTACTTTTGGGGAAAAGG
>UMCA01002756.1_pt1 | contig 32426 bp, 28 predicted proteins | sample 1964111 | NCBI WGS metagenome assembly UMCA01 (sample SAMEA4835956, study PRJEB28245) | human gut metagenome | biome: gut microbiome; material: fecal sample | place: Denmark | collected 2008
AATCGTGCAAGTGTTGCATGGTCAGGTGCAGAATGCCCTTCTAGAAGAAATATGAAATTGATATCTCTTTTGCAGTTTTCGAGTGGAAGTTTTAGTTGATATCCACTCTGATTTAAAGTATAATCTTTTTGTAATTTATTATGTAATAGCATACTAATATTTTACTATAAATCCCAGGTTTTTCGAAGCCTGGGATTTATTTTTTTAGATTATATACCGCCTTAACATAAAAGAAGGGGCACCGCACTAATTTCTTAGTGCGACAGCCCCTTTTTTTATATCATTATTTAGTTTAAATTCTTAATAGAATTACTGCTTATACTGTGTCATTGATAAATCATCAATAGTCTTAACAACAGTATGAGGAATTGGCTTCCATTCAACCTTCTTAAATAACGCTACAATTGAGATTGGAATATATGTAGCTATAAAGAGAGGAAAAGAGAAAAGATACATAATCTTCTTTCTTGCAGGTGCAAGAATCTTCTTCCACTCAGTTATTAAAGTTATAAGTCCTATTACTAAAAGCATCATATAGAAATTAAAGAAACCAAGTAAAATAGCCTGAACAGTTGGACCAGCAATCTGCTTGAATAATGTAGGATTAAGACCACCACATAATAATATTATTACATTAAGAAGTATTGTTCCAAGTGTAAATAAAGTAGCAGGTGCAAGTGTCATTATCATATCATAGCAGGATACGAACATTCTCTTTTCCTTGAACATTGTCCTGAATAAGTCTCTGCCATACTTAAATAATACCTGATAGAAGCCTTTTGTCCAACGCATACGCTGATTCCAAGACTGTTTAAATGTTGTTGGCTGTTCATCATAGAACATAGCATCTTCGCAATAACCAACCTTTTCGCCATCAAGAATATTAGTTACAGTAAATTCAATATCCTCTGTTAAAAGATTGCATTTCCAGCCGTGGTTCTTCTTGATAATAGAGCTGTCTACAAGATAGCCAGTTCCGGATACAGCACAGCTTGTCTTAATCATCATTCGTGGGTTGTTAAGATATTTAGCTTCTCTTATAAACCATAAAGAATAACCGGCTGTAATCCAGTTAGTGTCATAATTCTTAGAGTTACGATAGCTTGTGACAACTTTGTACCCACTGTCGAATACTTTGTTCATCTCTCTGACGTAATTGACATCGATAATATTATCTGCATCGAATACGAAATAACCGTCATAACAAGTGTAATCACCGCGTTCTTCACATATCTTATTAAAGACATAGTCCATAGCATAGCCTTTACCAATAAGTATATTGTTGAAACGCTCATAAACAATGGCACCGTGTTGTCTTGAAATCTCCGCAGTATTATCAGTACAGTTATCAGCTACTACGATAACATCAATAAGCTCTGAAGGATAATTCTGGTTCTTAATACTGTCAATTAAATTGCCGATAACGGCATTTTCATTACGTGCGGCAATAATAAATGCGTATTTGTGAAGTGTCTTAGCTTCGGTGTTGTAATTCTTTTTTTTCTTTTTACCAAGCAATGCGATAATAACGTATATTCCCTGATAACAATAGAAGATGGTCAATACAATATACACAAATGCGTTGATATCTGATACGATTTTCATTTGAAATCCTCACTAATCATTAAAAAATAAAAGCCTGTTAAAACTTTTACAAACTTTTGCAAAGTTCTTTACAGATTATATCATTAGTTCGTTAGCTGTCAATAGTTAATCGAACTAATATTTCTAAAAAAAGTGACAAAATTCGCTCTCAATGTGATATTATATGTGTTATTATATAAAAGTTACATATACACATTGGCGAAAGGAATACTAAAATGTATAAAGAAATATCTCAATTAATTATGTATGGAAATCTCGATAACAGTTCTATTTTATCATCAATGGCAGATATATTCAATCGTTTTGATAACAAATTATCATCAAAAGAAGAGCTGGTTACAGATATATATACTCAGGTAAAAAGAATTTTAGAAGTTGCAACAGATTATGGTTTCGATAAGAATTTATGGCAGAATTATCTTACATATTTTCTTATTACTAATGAGAATCCATTCAGCATTACCTGTGAAAAGGTAGGAGCTAATGACGGAAGTGTTAATGTATTTGCAAAGAATGACTTTAAAGTATTCTACAATCTTTTCCATTATGATTTTTCATTTATAGAGAAAGAACTCGGCATTGACTGTTTCTCTATAATCTCTGATTATAAGGCAATCGTTAAGAAGGAGCTGATGTATAATAAAAATGTAAGTGAAAAGGTTCAGGCATTAAGCGAAAAGCTTGCCAAAGCTGCTAATGCAGATGAATTCTTTGATATAGTTACAGAATTCTATAAAGCATATGGCGTAGGCATGTTCGGACTTAACAAGGCGTTCAGAATATCTGCAACAGAGAATGGAAAGCTTACATTTAACCCTATTAATAATATGGATAAGGTTGTATTAGATGATCTTATTGGATATGAGATACAAAAAAAGAAGCTTGTTGAGAATACAGAGAACTTTGTTCAGGGCAGAAAAGCCAATAATGCTCTTTTATTTGGTGACAGCGGAACTGGTAAGTCTACAAGTATCAAGGCTATCGTTAATGAATATTATGACCAGGGCTTAAGAATGATAGAGATATATAAGCATCAGTTTAAGGATTTATCAAATGTAATAGCGGCCATTAAGAACAGAAACTACAAGTTCATTATATATATGGATGATTTATCATTTGAAGAATTTGAGATTGAGTACAAGTTCTTAAAGGCAGTCATTGAGGGTGGCGTTGAAACTAAGCCTGACAATATTCTTATATATGCGACATCTAACAGAAGACATCTTATCAAAGAAACATGGAACGACAGAAATGATATGGAATCTTCTAACGGACTTCACAGATCAGATACGATTGAAGAAAAGATGTCGCTTGTTAATAGATTTGGGTGTCAGATAAGCTATTCTAAACCATCTAATAAGGAATATTATAATATTGTAATAGGACTTGCCAAGAAAAATGAACTTGATATGTCAGAAGAAGAACTTATGGCTGAGGCTAATAAGTGGGAATTAAGCCACGGAGGCATATCAGGAAGAACCGCACAGCAGTTTATTAACCATTGTCTTGGAATGCGGAAGTAATATTTATTTGTAAAAATTATGATATAATATGACTACTTCGTAGTCACTTAGAAGTTTCTTCGAAACTTCGGATGCGTGGAAAAGCAATGCAGGGCATATGACATAATGAGCACAAAAGTAATGATATTATAAAACAGCATTTTGAAAAATAGGATAAAAACAACAAAATAGAATCATAAATAGTATTTTAAATATAAGAGCGGAGAGTAATAATGTATTCATATATAATAGGTGAATTTGTTGAGATGACACCAGAAGGGATAGTTATAGAGAATAATGGGATTGGCTATGACATTAAGACATCGTCCCTTACAGCTGAAAATATACCTAAATCAGGTGAATTTGTAAAGGTGTATACATATCTGCACGTAAGAGAAGACGATATGAGCCTGTATGGATTTCTTACAAGAGATGAACTTAACGTATTTAAATTATTAATAAATGTCAACGGAATAGGTCCTAAGGGGGCACTTGGAATATTATCAGCAATCAGCACAGATGATTTAAGATTTGCAGTACTGTCAGATGATGTTAATCTTATAAAGAGCTGTCCGGGTGTTGGTGCTAAGACAGCACAGAGGCTTATTATTGAACTTAAGGATAAGTTAAAGGTTGAGGAAGCCTTTGAGATGGCACTTAATAACAGAAATAAGGCAAATGCGGCAGCAGAGCAGGATAATTCTATTATTGTTATGAATGATGCTGTTGAGGCGCTTGTATCACTTGGCTATAGCAGTAAGGATGCGATTAAGGCTGTTAAGAAGGTTGATGATATTGATAAGAAGAATTCAGAGGCAATACTTAAGGAGGCTCTTAAAAGCCTTGCAACTTTATAGGTAAAATAAAAGAATATTTGAATATAAGAGAGCATTTGATTATAAAATAGTGCTTAGTTATAAAAAGGGTATTTAATTATGAGGAGGTGAAATACAACGTGGAAAAAAGAATAATATCCACAGAAATCCTTACGGAAGATGCAAAGATAGAGAATTCGTTAAGACCATTAAAGCTTGATGATTATGTAGGACAGGAAAAGGTTAAAAGAAACCTTAAAGTATATATAAAGGCAGCAAAGGAGAGAGGAGATTCGCTAGACCATGTCTTATTTTATGGACCTCCTGGACTTGGTAAGACAACACTTGCTGGAATTATAGCTAATGAAATGGGAGTTAATATAAAGGTAACTTCTGGTCCGGCTATAGAGAAACCTGGAGAAATGGCAGCAATACTCAATAATCTTAGTGAGGGAGATATATTGTTCGTTGATGAGATACACAGACTTAACAGACAGGTTGAGGAAGTACTGTATCCAGCAATGGAAGATTATGAGATTGATATAATGATTGGAAAAGGTGCTACTGCAAGGTCGATAAGACTTGACCTTCCGCATTTTACACTTGTTGGTGCAACGACAAGAGCAGGACTTTTATCTGCACCTTTAAGAGATAGATTTGGAGTTGTTAATCATCTTGAATTCTATAATTGTGATGAATTAAAGAAGATTATAGTAAGGTCAGCAGAGGTTCTTGGTGTTGATATTGATGATGATGGTGCATATGAGCTTGCAAGAAGATCAAGGGGAACACCACGACTTGCCAACAGATTATTAAAGAGGGTAAGGGATTTTGCACAGGTAAAATATGACGGTAATATAACTAAAGATGTTGCTGATTATGCACTTGACCTTTTAGATGTTGACAGGGACGGACTTGATAGGAATGACAGGCTTATTCTTTCTACAATTGTAGAGAAATTTGACGGAGGACCTGTTGGAATAGATACACTTGCGGCTTCTATTGGTGAAGATTCGGGAACGCTTGAAGATGTATATGAGCCATATCTTATACAGAATGATTATATTAACAGGACACCTAGAGGAAGAGTTGCAACAAAGAAAGCATATGATAATCTTGGTATTGAACTAAGAGAGTAGATATTGTATACTTACTATATATTATTGTTAAGCAGGTCAGGAGGATGCAGATGTCATCAAAGAATACAACAGAGGTAATCATAGGTGGAAAAGTATTTACTTTGGGAGGATATGAAAGTGAAGAATATCTTCAGAAGATAGCATCATATATTAATAATAAACTTGCTGAGTTCGGTAAAGACGAGAATTTTAGAAAGCAGTCAGCAGAGATAAGAGCTAATCTTATGTATCTTAATGTTGCCGATGATTATTTTAAGGCAAAGAAGCTTGGTGATGGTTTATCTTTAGAGATTGAGAATAAAGATAAGGAAATCTATGACCTTAAGCACGAACTTATTGCAGCACAGATAAAGTCTGAGTCTGCTGATAAGCAGATTGAGGAATTGAAGGGTAACATAGAGAAGCTTCAAAATACCATTGTAAAGCTTGAAACAGAACTTAATGATTCAAAGAAATAATTATATTTAGCGGGGCTGGGGACAATGTGCTACAGTCCCGATTTGATTAATAAGTATTATAGAATGAGGATAAATGATATATTATGGAATTAACACATGGTAACAACTACAACAGAATAGAAGTTCTTGCACCAGCAGGTTCTCTTGAAATATGTAAGGCTGTTATTAATGCAGGGGCAGATGCGGTGTATCTTGGAGGAGATATGTTCGGTGCAAGGGCATACGCAGGCAATCTTAATAATGAAGAGATGCTTGAAGCACTTGACTATGCACATAGAGCTGGGTGCAGAATATATCTTACAGTTAATACACTTCTTAAGCACAAAGAGATAGAAGGACAATTGATTTCATATATAAGACCATTTTATGAACACGGACTTGATGCGGTTATTGTTCAGGATTTAGGAGTTATGTGGCTTATAAAGAAACATTTTCCAGATATGGACATACACGCGAGCACACAGATGACACAGACAGGCAGTCTTGGTTCTAAGCTTCTGTGGGATATGGGTGCAGAGCGTGTTGTCACTTCAAGAGAGATGACATTAACTGAGATTGCACAGCTTCATAAAGATTGTCCGGATATGGAGATTGAAAGCTTTGTTCATGGTGCTATGTGTTATTGTTACTCGGGACAATGTCTTATGAGCAGTTTCAGAGGTGGAAGAAGCGGCAACAGGGGAAGATGTGCACAGCCCTGCAGGCTTTCTTATAAAGTATATGATAATGACAGTCAGATTAACGACAAAGATAATTCCTTTGCATTAAGTCCTAAAGATATGTGTGCCCTGCCTATACTTCCAGATATAATAGAAGCTGGTGTGTATTCGTTAAAGATAGAAGGAAGAATGAAAAATGTGACCTATGCCGCATATGTTACTTCTGTATATAGGCATTATGTTGATGAATACATTAAATATGGAAGAAAAGGCTATAAAGTAACTAAGAAAGATATAGATAATCTATGCGATATATATAACAGGGGTTCTTTTACGACAGGGTTTTATAACAGCAAGAAGGGTAAGGAGATGATGTCGTATGAACGTCCTAATCATAGGGGGAGCGAAGCATTAAAGGTTGTTAGCAATGATAAGGGAAGAGTTACATTTAAAGCATTAAAGGATATCAATCCACAGGATGTATTCGAGATTGACAAGGAACACAGCTTTGAGAGTGGCTCGTTTGTTAAGGCGGGTAATACTTTAGTGGTCAATCTTCCAAGAAAATATAATCTGTACAAGGACAGAATTATTAACAGAATGAAGAATTCTTCTCTTGAAAGACTTGTAAAAGAAAAGTATGTGCAGACAAGCTTTGAAAGAGATATTGATATGTATATGGAGGCTGTGAAAGGCTCACCATTAAGTCTTACCGCTGTGACTGGTCAATTCAGTGCAAGCATATCTGGCAGTGAGGTGACTAAAGCTTTAAAACAGCCAGCCGATTACGAAGATGTTAAGAGCAAGCTTATAATGACAGGTAACACCGGATATAAAGTGTCTGGCATAGAACTTCATATGGATAATGATGTGTTCTTATCGGTTGGAGAATTAAAGAAGCTAAGAAGAGAAGTTATAGCACAGCTTGATAATAATATATTAAGTTCATATTGCAGGACATATAAAGAGCCGGACGATAGTATAATAAATCCCTGCTGTATGACATATAACGAGCAGGATAATAGCATATTAAGTTCGGATTGTGATGCACATAATGAGCATAACAATAATTGCACAGGTATTGAAAGTCAATATAATGATGTGTCAGATAATGCTGGCAAGATGTTATGTACAGTATATTGTCATTCCTTTGATATTGTCAGCTCGGTGATTGATATAGTCAGCAGTCCTGATAATAAGCTGGATATTGCAGTTGGAAGAATATATCTTGATTTTGGAATGTATTACAGCGACCGGCAGAGATTTATTAAAGCGTGTGAAAAAATTAACAAAATGAGAATTAAGCTGTTTATAGCACTTCCTTATATTCTTGAACAGAGCAGGGCAAGACAGCTTTCGGCTATGCTTGATGATATAGAACATAATACTGGAATAATAGATGGCTATCTTGTAAGAAATATTGAAGAAATCGGACTTATAGGAAGCAGAAAGTCTAAAGTTAAAGATATAATTACTGATACAGGACTGTATGTATTTAATAAGTATGCAGGTTATGAATTGAAAGATATTGCTGATAAGGCGGGGGTAAGGCTGCTATCCCACACACTTCCGCTTGAGCTTAATAATTCTGAGTTACAGGATACTCTGACTGCTGGAAGTGAGATTATTGTGTATGGAAAAATACCTGCTATGGTATCTAAATCGTGTGTTAGAAAGACTTATGGAATATGTGATAAGAAGTGTAGTACAACTCTTTTAAAGCAGGGTAGTGATGTAAGCTACATAGTTGAGAGCGTATGCAGTTATTGTTACACAGTGACGTGGGCAGGCACATTTGATTTAACAGAAGAACTTAAAAGAAATGACCTTGGTGTTAGGTCGTTAAGATTTGAGTTCATAGATGAAGATACTTTTACAATAAAGAAAGCTTTAAGCTTTGAGGGGGTATCGCCATATAAGGGACATTTCTATAGAGGAGTCAATTAATTATGCAGACAGTTTGTTTGGAATTATCAAAATATGTACTTGCATTTCTTATGGCTTTCTATGCACTCGCGGCATACAGGGGTGCAGTAATAAGAAATGAAGATAAAAGAAAAAAGATATACCGGATACAGAATGTTATAATGGTAATTGTACATTTTACTGGTTATCTTATAATGTATGTTGTGTATGATGATATGAATTATATATATCTGTATTTTGCACAGCTGGTATATCTTGGTGCAGTTATTATGCTTTATATGGTATTTTATCCTAAAGCATCAAGACTGCTCGTCAATAATATGTGTATGCTGATGGCGGTTGGCTTTGTTATGATAGCAAGATTAAGCTATACCAAATGCGTAAAGCAGTTTGCTATAGCGGTTGCAGGCACATTGCTTACGCTTGCCATTCCGTGGTTGTTAAAGACTGTGAAAAGCTTCAGAAAGATGGGATGGATATATTGTGGCACAGGACTTGTGCTTCTGCTGGCAGTTCTTCTTGGCAATAAGATATATGGAGCTAATCTTGTTCTTACAATAGGACCTGTGTCAGTACAGCCGGCAGAATTCGTAAAGATATTATATGTAATGTTTGTAGCTTCGATGTTTAATAAAGCAACAACATTCAGACAGACTGCTGTAGTTACAGCATTTGCCGCACTTCATGTTATAATACTTGTGCTGTCAACAGATCTTGGAGCAGCACTTATATTTTTCGTGGTCTATATTGCTATGCTTTATATTGCAACCAAGAATGTGTTATATGCAGGTGCAGGCATTATGGGTGGAGGAGTTGCAGGTGTTATCGCCTATAAGCTTTTCTCTCATGTAAGAAAAAGAGTTATAATATGGAAAGATCCGTGGAGCCATATTGATGATAGTGGTTATCAGGTATGCCAGTCGCTGTTTTCAATAGGAATGGGTTCGTGGTTTGGATATGGTTTTTGCCAGGGTATGCCGGATAAAATTCCTGTTGCAGAAAAGGATTTTATGTTCTCAGCTATTTCAGAGGAGTTTGGATTAATATTTGCTATATCGTTATTACTGGTATGCCTTAATAATCTTATACTTATGATGAACATTGCATCAAGATGTAAGACATTGTTTTACAGGCTTGTTGCAGTTGGACTTGGAGTTACATATGGCTTTCAGGTGTTCCTTACAGTTGGAGGAGCAATAAAGCTTATTCCGATGACTGGTGTAACACTGCCGTTCGTAAGTTATGGAGGAAGCTCTATAATAAGTTCGTTAGTGATGTTTGCACTGATTAATGGAATGTATAATATGAGACTTGATGAAAGCGAGTATGAAGATGACAGAAAAGGTAAAAATGCAAAAAAACAATCAACAGCAAAAACAACGCCGAAGAAACATCAGGCGTAAAGAAAAAGAAACGGATATTGTAGAAGGAAGTAAAAAAGGCCTTAGAAACAGGGAAACTAATATAATATCTTTTGTGTTTATAGGCTTATTTGCAATTATGATAGTATATCTTTGTGTATTTAATATCAAAGATGCCAAAGATGTTATTAACAATCCATATAATAAAAGAATAGATAATCAGGCTGATAAGGTTGTGAGAGGCGATATATATGCTTCTGATGGAACAGTGCTTGCAACGACTGATACAGCTGATGATGGTACAGAGACAAGAGTGTATCCACAGAAAAAGCTTTTTGGCCACGTCATAGGATATAATTCCAAGACGAAGATGGGAATTGAGTCAACAGAGAATTATTATCTGTTATCTGAGACGGATAATATATTTGATCAGATATCCAATGATTTAACAGGCGATAAGGCAAAGGGACATAATGTGTATACAACACTGGATACAACCTTGCAGAAAGCAGCATATAAGGCGCTTGGCAGTAACAAAGGTGCTGTGATAGTTATGGAAAGTTCTACAGGAAAGATACTGGCAATGGTTTCCAAGCCTGATTTTGACCCTAATCTGGTAGATAAAGATTACGATAAATGGATTAATTATGATAGTTCTGAGTCAGTTCTTTTAAACAGGGCGACACAAGGATTGTATGCACCGGGTTCAACCTTTAAGATACTTACAACACTTGAGTATATAAGGGAAAATGGTACAGATAATTCATTTATGTATGTATGTGACGGAAGTGATTATGAGGAAGGCGGAACAACAATTCCCTGTGCAGATGGAAAAGCACATGGAAAGCAAGATCTTGTAGATGCTTTTGCTAATTCCTGTAATTCAGCCTTTTCGCATATAGGTGCAGGACTTAAGCTCACCTCATTTAAGAATCTATGCACCTCATTTTTATTTAATAAGAATATACCGGTCGCATTTGAATATAATAAAAGTTCATTTGCACTGAGTGAGGAGTCAGGCATAAGTGAAGCACAGGAAACTGCAATTGGACAAGGAAAAACTATGATAAGTCCACTCCATAATCTTATGATAGCTGCAACAGTGGCTAATGATGGTACGATGATGACACCATATCTGGTTGACAGAATAGAAGATGCTTATGGCAGAGTAGTAAAACAGAATAAACCAACAGTTATTGACAAGCTTATGACAAGTGACGAAGCACAGTATCTTACAGAATGTATGGAAGAGGTTGTTGATTCAGGTACAGGTGGTTCAATGAGATGGTCATCGTATAATGCTGCTGGTAAGACTGGCTCGGCACAATACGATAATAGTGATAATGTACATTCGTGGTTTGTTGGATTTGCTCCGGCAGAGACACCAGAGATTGTAGTAAGTGTTGTGCTTGAGGGTGGCTATTCAGGTGTATCAAGTGCACAATATATAGCGAAGGCTGTATTTGATGCGTATTTTCAATAATATGTTAATATGTTTGACAGGAGCTTATTTGTTGATGACGTCATATATATAAGAGATTGCGAAAAATGTCAGAAAACAGCACGCTATGTCAAACATTTAGCCTTGATAAAAAAATATCAGCATTGTATAATGGATTGGAGGAAACGATATGTCAGAAGCAGTAAGCTGTGGAGGAGTAGTAATATTCAGAGGCAAAGTTCTTGTATTATATAAGAATTTTATGAATTCACGAGATGGCTGGGTACTTCCAAAGGGGACAGTCGAAAAGGGAGAAACTTATGAACAGACAGCTGTGCGTGAAGTGAATGAGGAGACAGGTGCTGATGTAAGAATAAGAGCTTACATTGGCAGTACGAATTATTCATTTAAGGCTGGACACAAGAATATCGATAAGATTGTTCACTGGTATCTGTGTGAAGCCGATAGCTATGACTGTGTGCCTCAGAAAGAAGAATATTTTTACGATGCAGGTTACTATAAGTATCACGAGGCGTATCATCTTCTGGAATATCCGAATGAGAAACAGATACTTTCAGATGCTTATACAATGTATAGACAATTAAGAAAAGAAGGAAACTGGTGAGTAATGGTAGTAGATTCAGTTAATATGTTAGATGGTAATGTATATCTTGTAAGTCAGGGAGATAATATTAAACCGGCTGGTGCAACTGATTTTGATAATGTAATTAACAACATAAGTTCAGGAAGCGAGTCATTAGATGATATATTTAATGAAGTATCCAATGAATATGGTGTCAATGTTAACCTGTTAAAGGCGGTTGCAAAGGCAGAGTCGGATTTTGATACAGAAGCAGTATCATATTGTGGGGCACAGGGGATTATGCAGCTTATGCCGACAACGGCAGAATCGTTAGGCGTTGAAGATCCATTTGATGCAAGACAGAATATTACAGGTGGAGCGAAGATGCTTGCGTATCTTTTAGATGATTACAATGGTAATGTTACACTTGCCCTTGCTGCATATAATGCTGGAAGTGGTTCTGTAAGCAAATATGGTGGAGTTCCTCCATATAAAGAGACATTAGGATATATAGACAGAATTAATGATATATTAGGTGGAGCACTTTCTTCTGATTCAACAACAATTGATGGAGCTGGTGCTACAGATCTTTCACAGAGTATATGTGTTGGCGATACAGGAATAATGGTTGATTCCCGGAATAACAGCCAGCAGGGAGAGAATAACCAGGAGCTTTCAGCACTTAGAAACCAGATAACAGCTAATAAGTACAATATATCTGATGCAGTATTAAAGAGCCGTGCATCATCAGGAACAAGCAGTTCCAATGTGCTGTTCAGCTATGATGATTACAAATATGTAATTAATACATATAAAGCAATATTATCAAAGCTGTTAGCGGTATCATCGACTATTAATACAAGTGATGATAGTAATACATATAATACAGCATACAATAATTACAGTGATGATAACAGTGCTTTAGGATACTATAAGAATGGTCTGCTTAGCACAAGTCAGTCAGTCCTTAAAATGCTTAATATGAATTAAAGATTATAACCAGCATTAACACTGCTGGTTTAAATAGACAGCGAACATTGCCGCTTTGCAATTGATAGCAATGTAGAATGTGAGGGAAAGATTATGAACAATAAAAGAATTAAGGTTACATTATACAACAGAACATATAAAGAGATAGATATGAGTGACTTTACTTGTCTTCCAGAAGAATTATTTGCTAATAGAGATGACATTGTGGAGGTTGTGCTTCCGGAAGGTGTTAAGGTTATAAGCAACAATGCTTTTGAGAACTGCCAGAGGCTGGAGAAAGTAGAATTTCCATCGACACTTGAAAGAATTGAAAGTGAAGCATTTCTTAACTGCTTTAATCTTAAGAGTGCACAGTATGGCAAAGATGTAAAGATTGACCCTACATCATTTAAGGGATGTGCTAATCTTACATATTAATTTGTGGTTTTAATATTAATAATATGGCAGGAGCGGTATATATGGCGTGTGAGGGAGAGGTGCACAGCCAGCAGATTACAGCTTCCTGCCATTTTGTATTAAATCAGGACAATGATAAGTTAGAATAACCGTACTTGACGAATTGTCATAACTAATATACAATTCAACGTGGAAAAATATATAAATTACATTCAATGAAATCTGTTAAAAGTACAGACTTTAATACGTAACAGGAATGTGGAACGGAGAGTAAGATGAGCGAAAAGAAGACATTTGTAACATTAGAGCAACTTAAGGAGATTGATAAGACATATCCTACACCTTATCATCTTTATGATGAGAAGGGAATAAGAGATAATGCAAAGAGATTAAAAGAAGCATTTGCATGGAATAAAGGTTATAGAGAGTATTTCGCGGTAAAAGCTACCCCTAATCCATACATATTAAATATATTAAAGGAGTACGGCTGTGGAGTTGATTGTGCATCTGAGACAGAGCTTATGATGGCGTATGCACTTGATTATAAGCCGGGTGAGATTATGTTCTCATCTAATGATACACCAGCAGAAGAATATGCTTATGCCAATGAGATTGGTGCAACAATTAATCTTGATGATATTACACACATTGAATTCTTAGATAAAATACTTGATGGAAAGTTCCCGGAAACTATGAGTTGTAGATATAACCCTGGCGGATATTTCCAGCTTGGAACATCAATTATGGACAATCCGGGTGATGCCAAGTATGGTATGACACACGATCAGATTATTGAAGCCTTTAAGATATTAAAGAGCAAGGGTGTTAAGCATTTTGGTATACATTCATTCCTTGCAAGTAACACAGTTTCTAATGAATACTATCCAACACTTGCCAAGATTTTATTTGAGCTTGCTGTAGAACTTCGTGATAAGACAGGAGCTGATATTAAGTTTATTAACCTTTCTGGTGGAGTTGGTGTTGCATACAAGCCAGACCAGACACCTAATGATATTGCTCTTATCGGTGCTGGCGTTCATAAGGTATATGATGAAATTCTTACAGCAGCTGGTATGGGGGATGTTGCAATATATACAGAGCTTGGAAGATTTATGCTTGCACCTTATGGCTGTGTTGTAACAAAGGCTATCCACGAGAAGCACATTTATAAGGAGTATATTGGTGTTGATGCATGTGCAGTAAATCTTATGAGGCCAGCTATCTATGGTGCTTATCATCATATTACAGTAGCAGGTAAGGAAAATGAGCCTTGCGACCACAAGTATGATGTAACAGGTTCACTTTGTGAGAATAGTGATAAATTTGCAATTGACAGAATGCTGCCAAAGATTGATATGGGAGATTATCTCATTATTCACGATACTGGAGCACATGGTTATTCTATGGGGTACCAGTATAATGGTAAGTTAAGATCGGCAGAGCTTCTGCTTAAGGAAGATGGAAGTGTACAGATGATAAGAAGAGCAGAGACACCAAAAGATTATTTCGCAACATTTGATTTCTGCGATAAGCTTGATAAGCTTAATTTAAATTAATCATTGATTAAAATTAACGATTGGAAATAGGTATATGAAGAATTTAGGATATATTGCCAGTGAGATAACAAAGGGTAAGAATTTATCAGATAATCTTGTTAAATATGGAAAGGGATTGTCATCATTATATAATGGTCTTGCTTATATTAAGATGTCTATGAATTATTATACAATTCTTAATATGATTAAGGATAATGAGATAGATGATGAGCTGTTTCTTGAAATGTTCCAGGGTGTCAATGAGATAATAGAGATTTCTTCCATAGATTCAGCTGTTGCCAGTGAAGATGTTCTTACAGACAAGATTAGTTCGCTAAGAAACCGTCTTATAGCTATTATGGAAAGCATAACTGATTATGTTGACAAGTTTAAGATATACGAATATGTATTGAACAGAGTAGAATACCGCTTTAAGGATGATGAACTTGATGAGGAATACTATAATACATATATGACTAATGACATAATGCACTACATTTTATCTGATAAAGATAATGTATCTATCAATGGAAGAATATCTGAAATGGTTGGCCAGCTTCCGATAAGAATGTCAAAAGCAAGATTTTATGATCATATTAAAGATGCATTTACGCTGTATCACGGAGCACAGAAACAGACAATTGATGATTTCTATTATTCGTTAAGTACAAGTGCGATGTTAAAAGATGCTGATAAAGACTCAATGTTCTTTAAGGATATGAATGATTTCTATGTAACGTTAAAGAATGCAGATTATAAAAATCTTGACAGCAGTGAGTACACACGTTTAAGGGGTGCACTTGATATAGCTACAGAGAAGATGAACAATGCAGCTGATATATATGTGCTTCTTGCCCAGATAATTAATGATTTGTATACAATTATATTATCTGATAATAATACAATAGGGGATAATACAGAGGTAAATGTTGCTAAAGATATTATTCTTAAGTCTAAGAGCCTGTTTGAAGATGAGCAGGAGCTTGATGAGATAGCAGAACTCTTTACAGCTTTTGAGGGCAAACAGGAGCGTATATTAGAAACTGTAATGGCGGCTGATTTTGCAACACAGTATGCTGCTGCCAACCTTAATGATACATTAGATGAACTTGCACTGTCAGATATGTACAGCTCGCTTGAAGCAATCGGCAAGCTTCAGTCAGGAAGTGACTTTGTTGATATATCGCCTAAAGAATATTTTGATGAAATTCCTGATGATTCATATGCTGATATGGCGGCAGAAAAGCTTATTACAGAGCTTGATAGGTTATTTACAGACTGTCAGCAAAGTGTTAAAAGAGCAGTTATGGCGGCTGTATTATCAATGCTTCCAGTGTTCTTTAATAATACGGAAGAAATTCAGGATTATATCAACAGTTCATTAATACAGTGCAGTGATGAAGCTGAGAAGAAGGCTGTTGTTGAAGTAGTAAGAATGATTATTGCCGGACAATAAATGTATATTAAGCGGTCTTGTACTGCTTGGAAACGAGGAATATTGTGAAGTGGTATAGAAAGCTGTATATTGGTGAGAATGCAAAGAAAGATAAATATAAAGTATTTGGACATATAAGAAAGAACAGATTTTGTGCAGATACATTTTTGATAACACTTGCTTCTAACACTTGCAATATTCTGGATATATATTCGGCTAATATGCTTTTACAACCACATTTTAAGAATAAAAATGTAAACGAAGAAATATATGTAGTTGGACTTGCTAAAGGACGTGATGAGGCACTTAATCTTGTGAGAGATATAATTGATGAAGTGTATAATGCTACAGGTGGATTTGATATAAGAGAATATCTTGGATTTGGCAATAAATAATAATGGGGGCATTAATGGTTCATATTATATTATTAATTCTTAAAATAGCAGGAATAGTGCTTCTATCATTGCTTGGAATATTAATTCTGTTGGTGCTTATGGTTTTATTCGTGCCGGTAAGATATAATATTAGTGCTGATTATCATAGCAGGCTTACGGCAAATATTAAGATAAGCTGGCTTCTTAATGTTCTTAGGCTAAAAGCATCATATGCTAATGACTTATCGGTTAAGGCATATGCTATGTTCTTTAAAATATTCGATAATAATTCGGATAAGGAGAAGAAGCAAAAGAATAAAGAAGGCGATAAGTGCATTGATGATATGTATGTGGCGGACAGCAGTCAGGAAACTGCCGGACAATACGCTGCTGGTAGACAGAATGAAACAAGTGGTACTGGCAATAGTCAGGATACTGCTGTGCAGGTTGAAGCATTAGAAGCTGAAAAAGCCGTTGCTGATAAAAAGATGGTGGCAGATGAAGCTTTAGAAAAGACAGATGAAAAAGCCTCAAGGAGTTCTTCTAAAGAAAGGCTGGAAGAAATTCATAAAAAAGCTGACATAAAGCAACATATAGAAAGCAGAAGTAATTACCAGCATAATGAGGATGATAAACATAATAGGCAGTCAGTCAGCCAGCCTCATAAGAAAAAAGACCTCATTGGCAGGCTGAAAGCAGCACTTAATAGTGTGAAAGATAAGCTTATAAGCATAAAGAGCAAGTTTAAAAAGCTTTTAAAAGCCATTGTGGATAAGAAGAGAAGTGCTTGGCAGAAGATTAATGATTTAAAAGTAATTATTAATGATGAAGAGAATAAAGAACTTGTAAGGCTTATTAAGAAGGAACTTAAAGAACTTATAAGAGAAATAACACCGGTTAAGTATGATGTTAATGTGCGCTATGGTTGTGAAGAACCATATATGACAGGCAGGATATTAGGAGTGATTGCGGTTATATATGGAATTACAGGTGTTCAGTTTAATATAACCCCTGAATTTGAACAGAAAGTGCTGGAAGGGGATATATATATGAAAGGCAGGGTAAGAATATACCGCCTGCTTTTGATAGCTTTAAGAATATATAAAAACAACAGGTTTAGAAAGCTTGTGTTTAATAAGGGTTAGTAATGGAGGATTAATATGGCAGAGAATAAGAATGATTTTAATGAAACTGTTGCATCGCTTTTTAAGGGTATGGATTCCTTTTTATCAGCTAAGACAGTTGTTGGGGAAGCGGTACACGTTAATGATACAATTATACTTCCATTAGTTGATGTATCGTTTGGTGTTGGGGCCGGTGCATTTGCTGGTGATAAGAAGAATAACGCCGGCGGTGGTATGGGAGGCAAGATGTCTCCAAGTGCTGTTCTTGTTATCCAGAATGGTGCAACTAAGCTTGTTAATATCAAAAATCAGGATACTGTAACTAAGATTTTGGATATGGTTCCAGATGTGGTTGACAGAATAACTGGCAAGTTTGGTGATGTAAAGATGGATGATGATATTGATGAAGCTATCAGTGATGTTACAGATGAAGAATAGATTATAAAAAATGAGTATACAGCATATACATTTACAAAATGGATAATATGTATATCTGCGCCATATGTATTGATAACATCATAAAGATAAGGGCAGTGTACATAAGAAGAGGATTGTTATGTGCAGAATGTTGGGCTTTATTATGTTCTGGATTGCGGTTGGAATGATTATAGGGTTAATCTTTACAGGTAGTATGTTCTGGCATATAGTTATAATAATTGCTCTTATTATTATAGGTTATAATATGTTTTGTCATTAAAATGTAATATTTTTAGTAAAAAGGTGTTGCAAAATGTAATATGTTCTGATACAATAATTTCTGTTGTGGGTAAATTTACCCAATACCGGTAAGGAGGTGTAATTGATATGGCTAAATGTGCAGTTTGCGAAAAAGGTGCTCACTTTGGTAATGCAGTGAGTCATTCTCATAGAAGATCTAATAAGATTTGGAATTCTAACGTTAAGTCTGTTAGAGTTAAGGTTAATGGAGCAACAAAGAAGATGTATGTATGTACTTCTTGCTTACGTTCAGGTAAAGTTGAGCGTGCCTAATGCTATTAATTTTCGAAAATTTATATCAGTACATTAAAGTGAATTGCACAATTTAATAAAATTGCGTAATTCACTTTATTTATTTTAGCTTTGATAGTATAATGAAAATATACTTTATATGTGGGGAAAGTTTGACTGCGCAAAACTTCTTGCAAATATGCTTCATAAGAGGCTTTGCATAGATTCCTTAAAATACAAGTCGCAGTATGGAGGCTAGATATGAATGGAACATTAAACAACAAATTAGGAAAAGTATCCATCTCAAGTGATGTTGTTGCTCAGTATGCTGGTTCAACAGCAGTTGAGTGTTTCGGAATTGTCGGAATGGCGGCAGTAAGTATGAAAGATGGTCTTGTTAAGCTGTTAAAAGGTGATAGTCTTACAAGAGGTATTAAGGTTGAGATAGACAGTGACAATAGAATAGAAGTTGATTTTCACGTTATAGTTTCTTATGGTGTAAGCATTTCAACAGTTGCTGACAACCTTATTGAGAATGTAAAGTACAAAGTATCTGAATTCACAGGCCTTGAAATTAAAAAGATTAACATATATGTTGAAGGCGTTCGTGTTATAGATTAATTGTTTTTATAAAGTAGATTGACGGGCCTTGTTTATGGCAGAATGGAGGAAATAAAGTGGCTACTACTACAATAGATGCAGCACTTGTGCAGAAGATGTTTCTTGCAGGAGCTAAGAATCTTGAATCAAAGAAAGAATGGATTAATGACCTTAACGTATTTCCAGTACCAGATGGTGATACAGGAACTAATATGACTCTTACAATTATGTCAGCGGCGAAAGAGGTAAGTGCAATTGCCAATCCAACAATGGAGAGTCTTTCTAAAGCTATTTCTACAGGTTCATTAAGAGGAGCAAGAGGTAATTCAGGAGTTATTCTTTCTCAGCTTCTTAGAGGTTTTACTAAGGAAATGTCACACGTTAGTGAGATAACTGTTGAGACACTTGCAGTTGCAACACAGAGAGCGACAGAGACAGCTTATAAGGCTGTTATGAAGCCAAAGGAAGGAACAATCCTTACAGTTGCAAAGGGTGTATCTGATAAAGCGGCAGAGGTTGCAGGGAATGTGACAGATTTAGAAGAAGCATTATCAGTGATTATTGATTATGCAGAGGAAGTGCTTGCTAAGACACCAGAGATGTTACCAGTATTAAAGGAAGCTGGAGTAGTAGATTCAGGTGGACAGGGACTTGTAGTTGTTCTTAGGGGAATGTTAGATGCCCTTACTGGAAAGGTTACAGATTTCACAATTACAGAACCTAATGCTGAGTTTAAATCTGGTTCTAGTATGCCTGGAAAAGGTGCTGCTATTGAAGATGTAGATATTAAGTTTGGTTACTGTACAGAATTTATAATTATGCTTGAAAAGTCATTTGATGAAAAGACAGAGGCGGACTTTAAGGCATTTCTTTCATCAATCGGTGATTCAATTGTGTGCGTTAATCTTGATGATATCGTTAAGGTTCATGTTCATACTAACCATCCTGGTCAGGCATTTGAAAAGGGGCTTGAATACGGTCAGCTGACTAAGATGAAGGTTGACAATATGAGAGAAGAACATAACCAGAAGGTTGTGGCACAGTCAGAGATGCAGTCAGCTATTGCCGCAGATGCTATGAAGAAGCACGAGCAGGAGAAGAAGGAACAGGAACCTAAGAAAGATTTCGGTTTTGTTACAATAGCTGCTGGTGAAGGTATAGCAGAGATATTCAAGGGTCTTGGTGTTGATGAAGTAATACAGGGTGGACAGACAATGAACCCATCAACAGAGGATATTCTTAATGCCGCAGAGAAGATTAATGCAGATACTATATTTGTTCTTCCTAACAATGGCAATATTATTCTTGCTTCTAATCAGGCTGCATCAATTATTGAGGATAAGAAGATTGTTGTTATTCCAACAAAGACAATTCCTCAGGGAATTACAGCTATGATTAACTTTGAGATGACAAGAAGTGCAGAAGAGAACGAGATGGCTATGCTTGATTCACTTTCAACTGTACAGTCAGGTGAATTAACATATGCTGTAAGAGATACTTCAATTGACGGCAAAGAGATTAAGAAGGACAATTACCTTGGACTTGGTGACAAGGGACTTGCGGCTGTTGGAACAGATATGAATACAACACTTATAGATATGCTTGATACATTTGTGAATGATGACTCAGAACTTATAAGCGTATACTATGGACAGGATATTAAGGAAGATGATGCCAACGAACTTGTATCACAGATAGAAGAGAAGTTTGACGGTGTTGATGTGGAACTTCAGTATGGTGGCCAGCCAGTATACTATTATATAGTATCTGTTGAATAATAATTAAAGATATTAGCCCTTTATTTAATTGATGATGACACGCATATAAGCTGTCAGATATGGAGTAGATGTATGGATATTACTCAATTAAAAGGAGTAGGGGCTGTAACTGCTAACAATCTAAACAGGCTTTCTGTATACACAGTAGAAGATCTCGTAAAGCTGTATCCGAGAGATTACGATGTATATGAAGAGCCTGTTTTTATTAGTTCAATTGATGATGATACAGAGATTGCTGCTATAGAGGGAACGGTAGTTGGAAGCCCTGATATATATGGTAATGGAAGGCTTAAAATGCTGTCTGTTATCATTAAGGATTTAGAAGGCGGTGCGATAAAATGTGTATGGTATAATATGCTATTTTTGAAAGCATCATTAAGAATAGGAACACACTATGTATTCAGGGGAAAAGTGAACCATAAGAAAGACAGTTATATATTAGAACAGCCGCAGATGTATACAATGGTTCAGTACAATGAGGTTAAAGGTCAGCTTATGCCTATATATCCTCTGACGAAAGGATTATCTAACAAGACTGTTGTAAAAGCAGTAACACAGGCACTTGATAAATATAAAATCGGGTTGGAAAAGGAATATATACCTGAATATATAAGGGAAAAGTATAATCTTGCAGAGCATAATTATGCGATGGTTAATATACATTTTCCGCAGAGTATGGATGATTATATTATTGCAAGGCATAGGCTTGCATTTGAGGAATTTTTTCTGTTCGTGCTTGCAACTCTTAATATGAAAGCTTCTAACGAAAGAATACCTAATAGCTATGTTATCCCTGATAATGTAAAGACAAGAGAGTTCATTAACCAGCTTCCGTTTAAGCTTACTCATGCACAGCTAAGAACATGGGAAGAGGTTAAGAATAATATGAGTGGAAAGCATCTTACAAGTCGTCTTATACAGGGAGATGTTGGTTCTGGTAAGACGATTGTCGCTGTGCTTGCACTTATGAATACAGCATTTGCAGGGTATCAAGGGGCAATGATGGTTCCTACAGAGGTACTTGCCAGGCAGCAGTATGAGTCTATAAGAAATATGTTCGCCAATGCCGGTATAGATATTAATGTTGGACTTCTTACAGGTTCTATGACACAATCTGCCAGGAGAAAAGTGTATGATGATATAAAAAATGGTACTATTGATATAGTAGTTGGTACTCACGCACTTATTCAGGAGAAGGTTGAATATAATAATCTGGCACTTGTAATAACAGATGAACAGCACAGATTTGGTGTCAACCAGAGAAAACAGTTGTCAGATAAGGGGAACAATCCGCATATAATTGTAATGAGTGCAACACCAATTCCAAGAACTCTTGCGATTATATTATATGGCGATTTGGATATATCTATTATAGATGAAATGCCATCAGACCGACTTGCAATAAAGAATTGTGTTGTGGATGATTCATACAGGCCAAAGGCATACGCATTTATTAAAAAGCAGGTCAGCGAGGGCAGACAGTGCTATGTAATATGTCCTATGGTTGAGGATAGCGAGAATATTGAAGCGGAAAATGTAATAGATTACACGGATAAGTTAAGAGCTGAACTTAAAGGCGTGCGAATTGAGTATCTTCACGGTAAAATGCGTCCAGTCGATAAGAATGAGATTATGGAAAGATTTGCCAGCGGAATGATAGATGTGCTTGTATCTACGACAGTTATTGAGGTTGGGGTAAATGTTCCTAACAGCACGGTTATGATGGTTGAAAATGCTGAAAGATTCGGACTTGCACAGCTTCATCAGTTAAGAGGACGTGTCGGAAGAGGAAAGTACCAGTCGTATTGTATATTTGTTACTGGCAATAAATCCAAGAAGATAAAGGACAGGCTGGATATACTGCAATATTCCAATGATGGTTTTAAGATAGCAGAGGAAGATTTGAAACAGCGTGGTCCGGGAGATTTCTTTGGGGTACGACAGAGTGGTGATTTTGATTTCGGAATAGCAGACGTATTCACAGATGCCAAGACTTTAAAAGAAGCCTCAGATGCGGCTAAAGAGATGATGGATAGCGGCTTTGACATAGAGGATGGCGCTAACACATATCTTAAGGAAAAGGTTGATGACTATACGAGAAAATGTCTGGAGAAAATCAATTTATAAAGGAGACTGGTTATGAGACAGATGGAATTTACAATGAGCAGGCCTAATCTTGTTAAGCAGGGTGATGAGGTTGAGATAACTGAGGGAAAGCTTCCAAGCAGTTATTATTATACTATTGAGCCAGCAGTTGCTATGTCAGGCAATTACTCAACTCCTGACAGGCTTAAGTCAAGACATGGAGTTGTTAAAGAAGTCGGAGAGACAAGCAGAGGATATTATGTGCTTGCGGAATTTGAAGATTGAAAATATATTAATAATATGTATAATTAAATATTGAATATTAAACATTAAATGATTTATAAGGAAAGGTTTGGAATAACTAATGGAAAAGAAGAAAAGGGGCAGTTTCACGGGAGAAATAGGATTTGTACTTGCGGCTGCGGGAAGTGCTGTTGGACTTGGTAATCTGTGGAGATTTCCGTATCTTGCGGCACAATATGGCGGAGGAATATTTATTCTTGTATACATTATACTTGCACTTACATTTGGCTTTACTCTTATGACAACAGAGATTGCTATAGGAAGAAAGACAAAGTTAAGTCCGACAAGGGCGTATAAAGAGGTTGATTCTAAGTTTGGATTTATTGGGCCGATTGCATTTATAATACCGGTTATCATTCTGCCATATTACTGTGTAATAGGAGGATGGGTTACAAAATATGTCACAGTATTTGCGGCAGGACAGAATATAGCTGCTGCCGAAGACTCATTTTTTGGTAACTTTATTGGAAGGGAATATGCACCACTTATATTCTTTATTATATTCCTTGGGCTTACATCACTTATTGTAATATCAGGTGTAGAAAAAGGAATTGAGAAGGTGAGCAGTTATCTTATGCCAGCACTAATTGTGCTTGCGGTTATAATATGTATATATGTAATTACAATTCCAGGTTCATCAGCAGGAATTAAATATTACCTTCTGCCGGATTTCTCTAAATTCTCATTTAAGACGGTGTGTGCAGCTATGGGACAGATGTTCTATTCAATGAGTCTTGCAATGGGAATTATGATAACTTATGGTTCATATACTAAAGATGAGGTGAGCATTGTAAAATCTGTCAACCAGATAGAGATATTTGATACAGGAATTGCCATTCTTGCAGGAATGATGGTTGTTCCGGCAGTGTATATATTCAGCGGTGAAGCTGGAACATCACAGAGTGGTGCAGGACTTATGTTTGTAACGCTTCCTAAGGTATTCACACAGATGACTGCTGGAAGATTTATAGGCGGATTGTTTTTTGTGCTTGTGTTTTTTGCGGCACTTACAAGTTCGGTATCCGTTATGGAAGCAATAGTTTCAATGCTTATAGACAGATTTCATATAAGCAGAATTAAAGCGTGCCTTGGTGTTATTATATTCTCGGTTGCCCTTGGAATACCTTGTTCACTTGGTAATGGGGTATGGTCACACATTACAATACTTGGAATGGATTTTCTTACATTCTTCGATTTTATAAGCAACAGTCTTCTGCTTCCTATAGTAGCCTTCTTTACCTGTCTTATGATAGGCTGGTCAACGGGTGCTGACTATATTATTGGAGAAGCTACCAAGAATGGAGAAGCTTTTAAGCGTGAGAAAATATACCGCGTTATGATTAAGTATATAGCACCGGTATTATTGCTTATTATTCTTGTGTTCTACACATTGGCACAGTTTAATATAATTAAATTCTAATTCGTCACAGAATATGTATTTTTAATTCGTTACAGGTTATGCGATGAATATAATTACAGGGTTATGTGATTAATATGTATGTCAGATGAAAGCTGTACATTTTCTGCCACACAGGCAGGAATGGAGGCGTTCGTCTGGCATATTTTTTTATTGAAGGGAATATACATTTATATGCGTATATATGGAGGTTAGATATATGGATGGAAAAGAGCTTGTATCAGGTGCAGCGTATGATGTATATATGGATATTAAGAAAAGAACCAATGGAGAAATATATTTTGGTGTTGTAGGACCTGTAAGAACCGGTAAGTCAACTTTTATCAAAAGATTTATGGAATTGTGTATCCTTCCTTCTATGAAAGATGATAATAAAAGAAAGAGGGCACAGGACGAACTCCCACAGTCGTCAGGTGGAACTACAGTTATGACAGTTGAGCCTAAATTTATTCCGAGTGAAGCAGCACTTATAAGTCCATTTGAGGGAATTAATATGAAGGTAAGGCTTGTTGATTGTGTCGGATTTATGGTTGAAGGGGCTAATGGGCATCTTGATAATGGAAAAGAGAGAATGGTTAAGACGCCGTGGGATACTAAGGAAATAGCGTTTTCCAAGGCGGCAGAGATTGGGACTAAGAAAGTGATAAATGACCATTCAACAATAGGGATTGTTGTGACAACAGACGGTTCTTTTACAGAAATTGACAGAACAAATTATGTGGCGGCAGAAAAAAAGACAATTAATGAATTAAAAAAGATAAATAAGCCGTTCGTTGTAATATTAAACAGTGATAAGCCTTATGCTGCAAAGACCAAAGAACTTGCTGTTAATATGTCGGCTGATTATGAAGTTCCTGTTATTCCGGTTAATTGCGACCAGTTAAAGAATGAAGATGTTAATAATATTCTTAAAGAGGTGCTTAAGCAGTTTGCAGTGACACAGATTGATTTTTTTGCACCTGAATGGACACAGGTGCTTCCTGATGAGCATTGGCTCAAAAAAGAGCTTATGCAGGTGGCTGGAGAGGTGTTAGAAGGCATTAATACAATAAAAGATGCTGATAATTATAAATATAGTGCAGATAATGAATACATAAAGAAGCTTGATGTTACAGATGTGTCACTTTCGGAGGGAAAGGTGAGTGTAAAGATGTCCGTAGATGCTAATATTTATTATGGCATTTTAAGCGAGCTTACCGGAACTAAGATATTAAATGAATATGAGCTTATAAGTACAATAAGAGATCTGGCGTTAAGAAAGAAGGAATATGAAAGTGTATCTGATGCGGTAACTGATGTTAATATGTCTGGCTTCGGTGTTGTAACGCCTGTAAGAAGTGCAATAGAATTAGAAGAACCAGTTGTTATAAAAAATGGTAACAAATATGGCGTTAAGATTAAGGCTAAAGTTCCGTCAGTGAATATGTTAAAGACACAGATTAATGTTGAGATTGCACCTATAGTCGGAACTAAAAACCAGGCAGAGGATCTGATTAATTATATTAAAGATAATACAAAGGATAATCCGGACGGCATATGGGATACTAATATATTTGGAAAGACGATAGAACAGATTGTTAATGACGGGATATATGAAAAGACACATAATATAACTAAAGATAATATGGATAAGATTGGGGAGACTATAGAAAAGGTTATGAATGAGAATTCGGGACTTGTCTGCCTGATTGTGTAGCTGAGTGCTTGATTGTAAGAGAGAATTCTGATAAAATTAGTTGTAATTAATGTACTTTGCACAATAAAAGGCAAATAGGAGGACAATATGAAAAAGGTTGAAGATTATGTAAGAAGTATTCCAGATTTTCCAGAGAAAGGAATTATATTCAGGGATATAACAACAGTAATCCAGAGTCCAGAGGGATTAAAGCTTGCTATAGATGGAATTAATGAAAAGCTTAAAGGTGTTGATTATGATGTTGTAGTTGGACCAGAATCAAGAGGATTTATATTCGGAGTTCCAGTTGCATATGCTAATGGCAAAGGTTTTGTTCCTGTAAGAAAGAAAGGTAAGCTTCCTTGTGAAACTATTTCACAGGATTATGAGCTTGAATATGGCACAGCAACTATCGAGATGCATAAGGATGCCATAGTACCGGGACAGAAGGTTGTTATTGTAGATGACTTAATCGCAACAGGTGGAACAACAGAAGCTATTATCAAGCTTATTGAACAGCTTGGTGGTGAAGTTGTAAAGATTATATTCCTTATTGAGCTTGAGGGGCTTAAGGGCAGGGAAAAGCTTAGCGGATATGATGTTGACGCAGTTATAAAGTACGCTGGAAAGTAAAATAATAATGATGGCTGTATGTTTGCTTCAGAGTGCCTTAGTGGGATTTTCTGACAGGATGCAGCCTTTGTTTGGATATGGAAGGGGTGATGTTATGCCAACACCACATAACACAGCGAATACAGGTGATATAGCTAAGACAGTTATAATGCCGGGTGATCCTTTAAGGGCGAAGTATATAGCTGATACTTATCTTGATAATGTAGTCAGGTTTAACAATGTAAGAAATATATATGGTTATACAGGTGTATACAGGGATGTTGATATATCCGTTATGGCTAGTGGCATGGGTATGCCTTCTATGGGCATATACAGCTACGAGTTATTTAAGTACTATGATGTCGATAATATTATAAGAATAGGGTCGGCAGGAAGTATATCTGACAAGGTTGACTTAAGGGATATTGTGTTAGCTATCGGTACAAGTACTGATTCTAACTATGCTAAGCAGTATAATCTTCCTGGAACATATGCACCTGTGGCAGATTTCGGGCTTTTAAACTGTGCATATGAGCAGTCGAAGCTTTATGGTATTGCTGCTGAGGTTGGGAATGTCGTATCAACAGATGTTTTTTATAATGATAATACAGAATATAATAAGGCGTGGAGTAATATGGGTGTGCTTGCTGTTGAAATGGAATCAGCGGCACTTTATATGAATGCCGCCCGTCTTTCAAAGAATGCTCTTGCTATGTTTACTATAAGTGATAATCTTATGAATGGACAGTCATTATCGGTTGAGGAAAGACAGGAGGGCTTTGATGATATGATAAAGCTTTCACTTGAAACTGCAAGATTGTATAATATCGGGGGAGGCATATAATGGACAAGTCGGGTTATACAGATATGACAAGTATACAGATACTTGTATTTTTTGCACTTGTTATTATTATTGCTGTATATGTCACAGTTACGAATAATAGAAGAAAGCAGAATTTAATTATTAAAAAGCTGAAAAATGGCTGGGGAAAACCGTCACAAAGAAAGTATTCCGGTGAAGATTATGAGTGCATATCACATTACTTTAAAAGAAATGAAGATGAGAACTCTATAGATGATATAACATGGAATGATCTTGGTATGGATGCGGTATTTTGTATGATGAATAATACGAATTCATCTGCAGGACAGGAATATCTATATAAGATGTTAAGATGTCCCAATGCGGATATCCAGTCGCTTAAAAAGCTTGATAAGCTTGCCTCTGACTTTGATAAAAATGCTGCTAAAAGACTTGACATACAGAAAATATTTGTATGGATAGGACGTGCAAAGCATATATCAATAAGTGATTACTGCGATGTTGTGGTAGGACTTGAGAAAAAAAGCAACGTTCTTCATTATGCTTCAATGCTTTTTATTCTTGTAGCAGTTATATTTACCTGCACCATAAGCCCGGTGCTTGGAATATGGCTTTGTATCGCAGCTATCGCATTTTCGATAATAACGTATTATAAATATAAGGCTGCTGTTGATAGGTACTTCATATGTGTTAATCATATTGTGAAACTGCTTATGGGTGCAAAAAAGATAACAGCACTTAATATTGATTTTCTTGGTGAGTATAACGATAAGTTAAAGAATATATCAGAGGAGCTTTCAGATATAACAAAGAGGTCATGGCTTCTTGAAACGGGTAATGTTGATGGTTCTATAGCCGAAATTTTGCTTGATTACCTAAGAATGTTGACACACGTTGACCTTATAAAGTTTAATAATCTTATAAAGCTTTTTAATGATAAAGAAGATTATATATATGAGCTTATAGATACACTTGGTTTTATAGAGGCATCCATATCAGTTGCTTCATTCAGATGTATGCTTGGCAGCTGGTGCGTTCCTGAGTTCAGGAAGGATAATGATATGCAGCTTGAAGTAAGAAATGTATATCATCCGCTTATAACAAAGCCTGTAGCCAACTCTATAAATACTAAGCATAATGTACTTCTGACAGGATCTAACGCTTCTGGAAAATCGACATTTCTTAAGACAATCGCGATTAATGCACTTTTGTCACAGACAATATATACGAGTGTGTCGGAATACTACAGAGCACCTGTATACAGAATATATTCGTCAATGGCATTAAGAGATGACCTTAGCAGCTCCAACAGCTATTATATAGTGGAAATCAAGTCACTTAAGAGGATGTTGGATGCGGCTTCTAAAGAGGGACATCCTGTTCTTATGTTTGTTGATGAGGTGCTTCGTGGAACTAACACGGTTGAGCGTATTGCGGCATCATCAGAGATACTAAAGAGCATAAGGACTGATAAAGCACTTGTGTTTGCGGCAACACACGATGTAGAGCTTACATCCCTTCTTAGAGGAAAATATGATAATTATCATTTTCAGGAGGAGGTTACAGATGATGAGGTTGTATTTGATTTCAAGCTGTATACAGGACCTGCAACCACAAGAAATGCAATAAAGCTGTTAAAGACTATAGGTTATGACAGCACTATTATTAATGCGGCTGAGAGAAGTGCGGGCTATTTTCTTAATAATGGAAAGTGGAATGTTGAAAATTGATATGAGCTATGGTAAAATACTATGTTGTTTATAGCTGCTGCAAAGCCGGCAGTAGCAGAAAGGAAGGCTTATGGTAGGATTAACATTAGTTTCGGAATTAATATTTGAAGCGGTAAAGTTTGTAGTTATGCTTGGACTTTTAGTTCTTGCAGTATTTGCCGGTGGTAAGATTAGAAAAGGATTAGATGCTAAAAAGGCAGCTAAACAGGAGGAAGAATAAAGTGCAGTACAGAGGCGTTAACGAATTAAGAAGATTATATCTTGACTTTTTTGAGAGCAAGGGACATTTAAAGATGAAGAGTTTCTCACTTGTTCCACATAATGATAACAGTCTGCTTATCATTAATTCAGGTATGGCTCCATTAAAGCCATATTTTACAGGTCAGGAAATCCCACCAAGAAGAAGAGTGACTACTTGTCAGAAGTGTATCCGTACAGGTGATATTGAAAATGTTGGTAAGACAGCAAGACACGGTACATTCTTTGAAATGCTTGGTAACTTCTCTTTTGGCGATTATTTTAAGACAGAAGCTATTCATTGGTCTTGGGAGTTCCTTACAGAAGTTGTAGGACTTGATGCCAATAGATTATATCCATCAATATATGAGGAGGATGATGAAGCTTTTGAAATCTGGAATAAACAGATAGGTATTGCACCTGAGAGAATATTCAGATTTGGTAAGGAAGATAATTTCTGGGAACACGGTGCTGGACCTTGCGGTCCATGTTCTGAGATTTATTATGATCGTGGCGAAAAGTATGGCTGCGGAAAGCCAGGCTGTACGGTAGGCTGTGACTGTGACAGATATATGGAAGTATGGAATAACGTATTCTCACAGTTCAATAATGATGGTAAGGGTAACTATACAGACCTTATCCAGAAGAATATTGATACAGGTATGGGTCTCGAAAGACTTGCAGTTGTTGTTCAGGACGTTGACTCTATATTTGATGTTGATACATTACAGGCACTCCGTAATAAGGTATGCGAGATGGCTGGTGTTAAGTATAAGGAAGATGAGAAGCAGGATGTATCTATCCGTGTTATCACAGATCATATACGTTCAGTAACATTTATGGTAAGTGATGGTATTATGCCATCTAATGAAGGCAGAGGCTATGTACTTAGAAGACTTTTAAGAAGAGCGGCAAGACATGGAAGACTTTTAGGGATAGAAGGAAAGTTCTTATCAAAGCTCTGCGAAACAGTTATAGAAGGTTCTAAGGACGGATATCCAGAACTTGAAGAAAAGAAGGAATTCATTACTAAAGTTATATCTGAGGAAGAGGATAAGTTCAATAAGACTATTGACCAGGGATTAAGTATTCTTTCAGATATGGAAAAGGAACTTCAGGAGAAGAACCAGAGCGTTCTTTCTGGGGAAGATGCTTTCAAGCTTTATGATACTTATGGTTTCCCTATTGATCTTACTAAGGAAATCTTAGAAGAAAAGAACATAACTATTGATGAAGACGGCTTCATTAAATGTATGAATGAGCAGCGTGAGAAAGCACGTAAGGCACGTAAGACAACTAACTATATGGGTGCTGATGCAACTGTATATGATAAGATTGATCCAGCTATCACAAGTGAATTCGTTGGATATGACAAGCTGTCTAATGATTCCAAGGTAACAGTTCTTACAACAGAAGAAGATGTTGTAGAAGCTCTTTCAGAAGGAGATAAGGGAACAGTTATCGTTGATCAGACAGTATTCTATGCAACAATGGGTGGTCAGGAAGGTGATAAAGGTTATATCACAACTTCTGAGGGCGAATTTAAGGTTGATACAACAATCAAGCTTAAAGGCGGCAAGATTGGCCACGTTGGAACTATGACAAAGGGTATGCTCAAAGCTGGCGATACAGTTACTCTTACTGTAGATTCAGAATACAGAGCAGATACATGCAAGAATCATAGTGCAACACACCTTTTACAGAAAGCATTAAGAACTGTACTTGGTAACCATGTTGAACAGAAGGGTTCTTATGTAGATCCTGAAAGATTAAGATTTGACTTTACACATTTCCAGAGTATGACAGAAGAGGAGATTAAGAAGGTCGAAGATATTGTCAATGAAAAGATTGCTGAGGCAATTCCAGTAGAGACAAAGATTATGACAATCGAAGAAGCTAAGAACACAGGTGCTATGGCACTTTTTGGTGAAAAGTATGGTGAGAAGGTAAGAGTTGTATGTATGGGTGACTTCTCTAAGGAGTTCTGTGGTGGTACACATGTTGCCAATACAGCTAACATCAGACTTTTTAAGATTGTATCTGAGTCAGGTGTTGCTGCAGGAGTAAGAAGAATAGAAGCTCTTACGGATAAGGGAGTTCTTAAGTTCTTTAATAACCTTGAAACTCTTGTAAAAGAAGCTTCAATAGCAGCTAAGGCAGAGAGCACACAGCTTGTAAGAAGAATTCATACAATGAATGATGAGATTAAGGCACTTATATCTGAGAATGATAAGCTTAAGGCAGAGCTTGCTAATAATGCTTTAGGTGATGTGACAGATAATGTTGTTGATGTTAAGGGTGTTAAGCTTCTTGCAACTAAGGTAGATAATGTTGATATGAATGAACTTAGAAACCTTGGCGATAAGTTAAAGGGAGAGATTGGTTCAGGTGTTGTACTTGTTGTAAGTGCACTTGCGGCTGATAAGGTTAATATGATAGCGATGGCTACAGATGATGTTGTTGCTAAGGGTGCTCATGCTGGTAATCTTATTAAGTCTGTTGCTTCACTTGTTGGTGGCGGCGGTGGCGGACGTCCTAATATGGCTCAGGCTGGTGGTAAGAATGCTTCTGGTATTGATGATCTATTAAAGAAGGCACCAGAAGTGCTTGCAGAACAGCTTTAATTATAATAGTAATAATAACCACTATGATATTGGTTATAATATTAATTTAACAAATTGTGCTAAAATCGCAAAATTTCTGTTGACTTAGGTGATTTCTGTGATATAATATCTGTTGTGCGATTAGGTAAAACCCTATATGTATTGCCCAGCACAATTACGCAACAGAAGGGTGGTCAGGAAAAGGTATGTCAAATGTCATCGTTAAAGAAAACGAGTCTTTAGATAGCGCATTACGCAGATTCAAGAGAAAC
>UMCA01012210.1_pt1 | contig 26646 bp, 48 predicted proteins | sample 1964111 | NCBI WGS metagenome assembly UMCA01 (sample SAMEA4835956, study PRJEB28245) | human gut metagenome | biome: gut microbiome; material: fecal sample | place: Denmark | collected 2008
AGATGCAAATACTAAAACTGAATTCGAAAAAAAAATGATGGATGCCGGACAAAAAAGTACTGAAGAATTGCAAAAATCAATGATGGAAACTTATTCTAATTTTAATGCTAATGCAAAAGCATTGTATAATTTAAACAAATAATTATGGCAGACAGAGATACAGTAATTGTCGGCATTGGTCATTCTTCTTTACATCCAAATGCTACATCCCAGAAATTGGTTAATCCCGGCTTATTAAAATTGGCCAAACAAGATTCTGGATATGATTATAAAAGAAATGTTATTACCGAATATTTCTATTGCCGAGGTTTAGCCTTAATGATTTGTGAAGAACTTTCTAAACTTGGGTTAAAAGGAGTAACTTCCAATCGTTATAAAGATTCTGATATTAATGGAGGGTCTATGCAAGATCGTGCAATGGGGGCGGAAATTTCTGCTATTAATAGGGCTCTTCCTTCTCTTAATAATCCTAAATGTGCTATTAATCTTCATTTAAATGCCTTTAAAGCTAATCAAGCTTCAGGTGCAGAAGCTTATTGTCCAAATACTGAGCATGGTAAAATTCTTGGACGGATGCTTAATAAGGCAGTAAGTAATACTCTTGGGATTAATTTCCGTAAAGTTGTTCCTGCTTCAGTTACTACTAAAGATCTTCCAGGAATGGGTTTTCCCCGCTCGGTTAGAGTACCTGGTGTCCTTTTAGAATTATTTTTTGTTGATAATAATGAAGATTTAAAAAAAGGTTTAGAAAAAAAGAAGGAATTAGCTGTTAATCTTGCAAAAGCTTTAAAAGATTTTTGTGATAAAAATTATCCTGCCTTTGATCCTAACCAGGCATTAGAAGAATCTTATGTCAAATCTTCAGCCTTAGTTCAGGATAAAATTCAAAATAAGGTAGATGATGACCAATTAAAAACTATTGCTATTCAAACACAAGAAAATCTTCTTCCTATTGAAAGGGCATTAGGAGAAGGCGGAGATAATTATGATTATTATCTCAAAAATAATATTCGAATTGTCGGTACTAAACCTGTACCGTTTACTCCATCATTAATTGATGCAACTGGGAATGTTACCACTACTATTACTTTAAGAGAAGGCGGAACAGTTAATAAACAAATTCCTTATCCTTTATTTCAAAATACTGATTATACTTCTGACTTTCCTACCGGTAAAGAAATAGTATATGTTCAGACGCTTTATGAGATGAATTCCTATGAGATTAATTTTAATTCATCTGGACATACTCGCATCAATGCCGGAGGAAATGTAAAAATTGCAGCCGGCCAGCAGGTTGATATTATTTCTCCTTATGTTCTTAATATGGAAGGCGGAGAAATAGTAAGTATTTCAGCAAATAATATTGCAGTCTCGGGCAATACTACAATAGAAGGAGTTCTTGGAGTTACTAAAGGCGTTATTTCTTCTGGTCCAATTTATGCCCAGGGAGGATTAGCTGCACCGGCTTTTAATGGTCCCGCAACTATTGATAAAACTAACGAGCAAGAATTATATGGTTATCTTGCAGCAGCATTAGAATTAATGATTCAGCAAGGCAGAATCAATGTTAATGTAACTGGTACTTTAGCAACTGCTCCTATTTCAGAAGGTGCCACTTCAATTACTGTCACTGGAGGTTCTTTAGACTTTACTGTTTTGGGAGGAGGAAGCTTAACAGTAAATGATGTTAAATCTGGATTAGGAGTTGAAGGTAAAGCTTTAGTAACTACACCGCCACATTTGCATTATTTTAAACGTCTTAATGGAACATTGGCAAATTCAGCCATAGATATTCAACAATCTGTCGCTCCTACTCTGAATCAGTAAGTTTAGGCTTATAAGAATCTGATATGATAAAATTATTAAACTTCTTTGTATCAAAATCATAATCAAAGCTAATGCAAAGATAATAATTTCGAAAATTAATCAGCATATCTTCAAATTCAGAATAAGGAATCTTTTCCTTACAATATCTGATGAATTCTTTATACCCTTCTTTCCATTTATCAGGATTAGAGTTCATATTCTTTTCATTAAGAAACTTCCACAAATAAGTTTCTTCTTTAGTCAAATGTTCATATGCCATACAGCCTCTTAACTTCTTTATAAAGATTAATATTAGGATTATTCACGATAAATTTAAAATAATCATTGAATTTACCATATTCCTCTTCAGGAATAGGAGATGCTCCATATTTTAATAGATTTAAAATAATATTTTTAGAGAACTTTTCAGAATCAGGCCAATTAATTCTTTCATGCTTAATATAGTTGAACCCGACAGTATTATAAATTAATTTATTTTTATATTTTGTAATAAATGGAATAATGTCTTCAGTCTTACAATAAATTGTAAAAAAATCTGATTTAAAATTAAAAAAGATATAATCTGAATTTAAAGAAATATTATCTTCATCAATACTTTGAAAATTATTATTAATGATAATCCTATTAGACATATAGGTATTTTTCATTTTTTGCTTAGGAATAATTCTTTTCTGAGTTGACTTTACTTCAATTTTCTTGTTTGGAAATAATTTAGAGTTAATAATGTCACAACCAACTTCATATGCTACTTCCCCCTGTAAGATGTCAGCAATGATATATTCTTCTAATTTTGATGTAACAAATCGGGATTCTCTGGAATTACAAGCTGTATTCAAATCTATATAACTTTGAAATCCATTCATTAATGATGAAAATGTCCGGAATTTATCTGATTTTAATTTTTTCATTTTTTATTCATTAAAAATATATTCTGAAAAATAATAGGTGACTTAGTAATCTTCAAGAATAATATATAAATTTTAATTGAGCACCACTGAAAATTCAGATTTAGCCTACATTCACAAATGTGAAATTTATTAATAAAAATATATTATAAAATTGATTTAAAATAATAAAAGAAATAATAGATCAAATTTAATGGCTAATTTTTATGTTCCAAATTATACAGAAGAAGAATTAGATAATAAAGTTCTTCTTTTATCAAAAGAAAAATATACTCAACTGGGAATTAAATTTAACGATTATAATCCAATAGTTGACACGAAGAAAATAATTTGTTCAATATCTTATAATGATCCAAAAGTTAATTATATTATATATGATGATATTGAAAATGTAAAATTATTTGATGAACTTGGTGTAAATTTTTGGTATACAGTTCTTATTCAATATTTTTTACTTACTGCCAGAATAGGATCAAATGAAGCTCAAGATAATTTAAAGTATTTCTTTAATATTTCGGCAAGAAAAGATAGGACAGCTTTAAACTTTCTTAAAGTAAATCAGAATAAAAATTCAGGGATATTTTTAAAAAAAGGCTATCTTACTGAAATTGCATATTATCTTTCTAAAAAAGATTTATCTAGTTTAAGATATAATTTTATTGCTCAAGATGTATTAGATAAATTTTTTTATGTTTTTAAAAAGCTTGGGGAAAATAAAAATATTGAAATTAAAAGTAAAGATAAAATCTTGGTAAAAATTGGTATGGCAGCATTAGAAGCAATTTTAACTTTTCCTGAAACATGCGTTTAGATAATTATACTAGAAAAACTTTATCTGTACAAATAACATGCAATTATCAATATGGTAAAAGTGAGAGAGAACTCGGTGTTTGGCGCATTTTTGATAAAAATATTGGAATATGTACAATTAATGAAGCTATCACCATTAATTTTAACGAGATAAAACAATATTATGCAGTAAAATTTAAACCTATTCTTAGACAAATTAATATTTTAATTTGTTTTATTACTCCTGAACAGGAAAAGGCTCAATTAGAAAATCCTTATAAAGATTTTCAAGGAGCTATGCTTATTGGAGAAAAATTCTGTATTGATGTAGAATATGGAAGAAATAATCAGTCAAAAGAAATATTTCTTTCATCTTCTACTTTTGAGTATATCAAAACAATTTATGATTTTCTTGATATAAATCTTTATAATGAAGATATATTAGAAAAATTTAAAGAAAAATGCTGTAATACTTACCATAAAAATAAAAGAAAGTATTTGAAAGTTAATATAGTGAAGTTTCTTTATTTTTGTAATGAAATTGGATATAAATGGTTATAGCACCATTAAAATTTAAGAAAAATAATTTAATTATTTTAATGAGTAAATGGATTTCATGGGATTTTGATGATACTCTTTATGATCCATATTCTGGCCAATTAATTGGACAAACTTATAAGATCTTTAAAAATCAATTAAAATCCGGCGCAAAACTTTGTATTACAACATATAGATACAGAGATGAATGTGAAACTATTGAAAAATTGTTTCCAAATATTCCAATTTTTGCAACTGGAAGAGAATCTAAAGTTGAATTATTAAGAGGTTTAGAAGGAGGAGTAAAGAGTCATTATGACGATCATTTGACATTATGTCTTGAGTTATTAAACACCAAAATTTGCCAGCCAGTTTTTATTAAACATCATTGGATGCCAAATTATGATTTGCCAAAAGAATTAAAGATAATTAATATTACAGAAGTAAAACAAAAAAGATTTAGAGGATTATATGGATAAAGAATTATTTGAACCGTGGTTTGGAGAGGTTTTCTTTGACGGTACTGTTGCCGGATTTATTACTATCTCTGAACCAAAAGTAATTATATTTGTTTCTGAAATTGGTAATTGCCCAACATACGGTGGTGTTTTACTTTCTGAAAAAGATAAAGTAGGAAAAACAACTTTATTTCCTCCCGATAATAAAATTGAAGAAATAATAGAGACTGTCAGAAGTGATAGAGAAGAATAAAGAAGTTGATTATTCATATGTAACTTTTTATCGAGATAAAACTGGAGAAGTTTTAAGGTATAAATTTGGAAGATGCCTTAATGACTGTATTTCTGATTTTAAAGTTTATCTTGACGAAAATAAAAATCTGATTCAACTTTATAAAAATAATAAAAGAATTTTTTCTGGAAATTTATCTAATGAAGATACTTGGAAACGTAAAGTTTATTTCTATCTTTTGAAAGACATATTTCCAAATGAACCAATTAAAATTGACTGGAATTGGAACAATCAAAATATTCATATTCTTCAAAAAGAATTAAGCAAGGAACGAAAAGAAAGATTTGAGAAAAATCCAAGACATTATGTTCTTAAATATGGACTTGACTCTGAAGAAGGAAAATTATTAATAGAAGCCCCCTATATTCCAGGAAAAGAATTTAAGAAAATTATAGGAGGACCTAAATGGAAAGATTGGAAACTTGCTATTAAAAAAGATCTGAAAATGCCACTTCGAGTTATATTGACTTATATACGGCACAATAAGACTAATTATGACTTATATTTGAGACAAGGAATATGTATAAAATTAGCTCGGGAAAAGGTTAAAGATGAAATTTTTAATATTGCCTTATCTTGGGGAATTGATGAAAAGAAATTAGAAAAAGCTTTGACTCCTAAAGTTCTTAAAAAAGAAAGTCACAATATACAAACAATAATTAAAAAAGCCATGAGGCTTACTAGAACTAATGAATGGCAGAATCAAAGACTACGCTCCAAGAAAGCTTGAAGAAAAACAATTGAGTACATTAACTTTTGCTGAAAAGATTTATTCTCCTTCAGATAATTTATTAGAATTCACTTGTTTTTTACCTATTGAAGATACTATGTATAAGATAAACTATTCTAGAAAAAAATTTGATGATGCCGGAGAACCCATTGGAGATTTTTACCTTATTGGCGGAAGATGTATCCCTTGCGGTATAAAGTATAAAATTACAGACGAAGATTAAAATGAACGAATCATATACATTTAAAAAATACTTGTTGGGCCTGGCTGAACAAGAAGAATATGATGATATATTTTATTATAAGCCAGCAACAATTTTTATAGATTGCCGGTTGCCTGGTAATTTTGTAATTGAAATTAACAAGGAATATCCTTTGTGGGGGCCTACAAAATTTATTGCTAACCTAATGGATGCTAAATTTAAAACAACTATTCTTACTTGTTTCCTTGATGAAGATGAATATCAAAGCCTTCATGAAGCTGCAAGAAACTATCGGACTAAACGAGGAAAACAAGTTGAAAGCCGTCTAAAGTCTATTTTAGAACAGTGGAAAAAAGACGAGTTCTATGATAGAGATAAAATGTAAAGCACCTTTGATTTTATAGAAAAAATATAAAAATAAGTTATGTTTAAAAACCTATCCATCATTTCTCTGATGGCAATTTTACCATCATCTGCTCTTGAATATGGTCTCAGCCTTTCGGGTTCAGCTTATACAGGGCATGGTAAAATAATTGAGAATTTCGATATTCCAGATCTTTCCGGATTCGAATTATCATTATGGGGTAAGCAACAAAAGGTTGATTCAAAGTTTTCTCACACTTTTTCTTTTGTTTTTGGCCAATTAGGAGGAGAAAAAGAATATTTTAATAAAAATATTGGACTAGATCTTACCATTTATCCATTTATGCTTGGTTATAAAGTCCAGTATAATTATGCTGATCGAATTGGATTTTATGGTGAAGTTCTAGGCGGAATATCTTATGGTAAAGTTAAGGTTGATTGGCCGTCTCCATTTGGACCAGGTTTTGAAGAAAACCAATATAAAGCAGCTATGGGAACTTTTGAATTTGGAACAGGTATTTCAATTAGACTTGATGAAGATGTTCGTCTAAATGTTGGATATTCAATGTATAAATTTGAATATTGCCAACCATTCAATGGTGTTAAGATCGGGCTTTCCTTGTCTTTTTAGTAGGCTTAACTTCTTTAATTAATTCTTCGGTTTTAACTTCAGCAGAAGGCGTTTCAGAAACAATTTCTTCGGCTTTCTTAGCTTCTTCTGCTTGCTTCGCTTCAAATATTTCAGCTAACTTAATTTCTTCAGGAGTCATATCAGCCTCAGTAACAGGTTGAGGCTTAGTAACTGGAAACTGGCTGTTAAGCATTTCAACTAAACTCATTACAGGTCCATTAGTCATAGACATATATTTATGATAAACATTATAATTTATATAATACTATCAATAGTTGCAGTTATTGCGAATTTTTGCGCTCTTTTATTAATAGGCGATTTTATTACTATTATTTGGACCTGGTTTAAAAAGAAAGAAATTTGTGAAACCAAAAAGGAATTGTTGTTCAGTAATACTACTGGGTTTGGATTGATTTTTATGCTGGATGTTATTGTAATTCCTTGTATGTATTTGATTGCAACAAATTAAGCTATATAGCAAGTTTTGAATTTAAAAGCGATATTTGATGATGAATACCTGTGACATTAGAGAATATTTTGATAATATTTTATTAGGAAATCCTGAAGAAATTATTGATAATCTTTCTATTATAGAAGATCATTTTTTCTATGTTGTTAATTTTATAAATGAAAATAATGAAGATTACATCTATAGTATAGATAAATCTTTAATTTTTAATTTATGGGGATTGTTAGGACATCATGTTCGGGTATATTTGAATAACGAAGAACATAATTATAAGTTTACATATAGAATATCTCATAAAAAGTATAAGAAAATTTTGCAAGAAATAAAGGAACGAAAGTAACAAAAATGATAAAAAATCTTATCATAAAAGTTATAAAGGAAAATATTAAAAAAGGAAAATATTATACCTTTGATGATAAAGTAATTAGCCAAAATATTTGTATCGAAGATTATTTTGATAATTTTGGCCTTAAAATCAGAATTCATACTGATGAAAATTCTTTAGTTAATACCATTCAAATTGATCATAATGGTATTTTGATTAAAGAATTTAATATTGATAAAAATAACTTGGATATTGATTCTCTTCAAAAAGAATATCATCAGGAAAAACTTTCCGAAATTGAAAATGCTATTTTAGAAAAATATAATATCATTAAAACCAAACCTATTAAAATGGGTGTCGATAAAGATACCGGTCTTCCTTTTACATATTATACTGATGGTCTAGCAGAATGAATGATGATATAGTTTTAGAATTCTTGGAAAAGCTAAGTAAAAATCTTGATAATATTAAAGTTGATTATGATAGCGACCAAGTAATATTTCAGGAACCGGGTAATCCTTATAAGTTTGTATATTACAAAAAAAGTATGTATCCTTATAAAGGAGAAAGAATTAAAGTATATGTTTATGAAAATGATCAGAAACTATATGAATATAATGTCGATGGCCAGCAAATGTATAAACTAGCGGAAAAAGTCCTTTTCATTAAGGTTAATGTATTGAAAAATTATATTAATAATTTTCTTAAATCATGAATTGGAAAATTTATTCTGAAGAAAAACCTAAGCCTTTTAAGCAAGTAATTGCTTATAATCCTAAATGGAAAGTTAATAAAATTGTTCTGGGATATTTGGATGATAGTGATATTGATGAAAAGTTCAATTATGTATTATTGATACCTACGGATCAAAAATTTCATTCTTTTGAAGGTGAACCGACGAGATGGATTGACCCTGAAGAATTGGTTAAAGATATTGGATTAAATGGAGTCTTTGAAAGTTTTAATCATGTATTTGATTCGGTTTTTGGTTCATGGAATGGAAATTAATTAATATTTGGGGTGCTGTTCAAACTAAAACAAGTATAATTGAAATTGTTAATACAAAGTTAAAAGAGATGAACAATGAAAATTAAAGTTCAAACTCAATATACTATTTTTGAAAATCCATTTTCGGAGGAAATTTGTAAGAATACTCCAATGGTTAAGGTATATCTTAAAGACGGAGTTATTTCAACATTTGTCTGGAAGAATTCCAGGGAAGCCGCCTGGCCAATTTATGAAGATCATGAATATTTGACTCCATCCGAAGCTGATGAAGTGATTGATAAATTTATTCAATATCCTTGTGAGTTTATATGTATCTTAAGAAAAGCTTTTGAATTTCATAATGAAGAACTGCTTAAAGATAAAGATCAGTATTATTTGAAGGGGTTTCAAAGGAAAAGCAATCAGAAAAAAGCAGTCGGAGACGGGGCCGAATTAAAAATTATTTTTTATGCAAACCACAATTGAGCCAGTATTATCGATATATGTCAATGATAATGGAACTCTTTTTTGTTTAATATACAAAAACAGGAATATTGAAAAAAGCCTTCCTATTGACCTTTTTTATTTGACCTACAAAGATGAAAAAACAGCAAGGGAAGCGGCCGACATGCTTTTTAAGAATATAGATGTTCGGAATAAAATCATTAAAAAAGCCGAAAAGCGCTACAAAATAGAAAAAGAAGAAAAATCATTTCAAAGAAACGGATGGAGCAGGAAGAAAACTTTAAAGCATAACCTTAAAAAAGGTTTTAGAAAAGTATGCGACTGGCATTTGCATATTCCCTTCGATGATAATTTTGAGAACGACAGGGAAGGATTTTTGCTGGACGGAACCTTGTTAAAGTTTATTTCTTACCAAGTAATGCCTGTTAATGAAAATTTCAGAATATAATATTATTTTTTTACATTTATAAAAAAGTTTGATTTATGAAGCAGTTTGAAATAAGTATTCATACTTTCTTTTTTAAAGATGGTTTGTCCAGGTTATTTGTACATAAGAATAAAAAAATTAAACAAGGTTCTCCGATTAATTTTTACATGTTTAAATTCAACAATACGGAAGAAGCGGTGAGAAATATCGATTCAATGATTTCGGACAAAACTTGGTTGTCTGAAATAGTAACGGCTTCTTTTGATTTTTATAGAAATTTTTATAATAGTCAATTTGGCCGCTTCCAGAAAGAGATAAAGAAAGAACTTAATAGAATTAAAGTAAAAGAAAAAGTATACTTGCTGAACGTCTTTGAGACTTCTGGAAATGATATTAAGGCGAATTGCTACAGACAATTAGATTTATCATTATAAAAGTAATTTTAAAAAAGTTATTAACAGTATCAGTTTTTCTATATTAGAAGTTGATTAAACGGTTTTAAGATTTCTTAACTATTGTACTGTTACTTTACCTGCATTTATGTAAACGGTTCAGAAGGCGTTAATTATGTTTAATTTTTTGATACCCGTGTAATCATCATGTCGGACAATATATATAAAGTTTATGTTGAAGCTATGAAAAATGCAGTTGATTATCAGCATTTTTTCAATGACTCAACAGGTGATGCTAAGGTTGTATTGACTGAATTTATTAATTCAGCAGAAAATAGTGTGCGTATTTTTGCCCGTAGTTTAAATCATGAAATTTATAGTGATTTTGAACTCGTTTATGCTATTAAAAAAGCCCTAGATAGGAAAGTACATTTTGATATTATGATTCAATCAGAAGAACCTGATGAAAAGAGTTTCCGTTTAGTGTCTTTATTAGAAGACTCTAAGTATGCTGGACTTGTTTCTTTTGAGAAAAAGAAAGGTGTAGGATTGAATCATAATATATGTATAGTAGACTCTAATAAATTCCATTTTGAATATAATCCAGATGAGAGAAAAGCAGAGGCATCTTGGAATGACGAAGTTACTACGCGTAAGCTTGATAGTCTTTTAGACTCTATTAAAAAAATAGCTTGTTAATTTTTTGTATTGTCTCACATATAGAAATTTATTTGTAAAAAACTTCCTTTTTGAAAGAAGTTTTTATTTCTCTTTCCACGAAGCAGGAGAGGATAATTCCGAAAAATTTTAAAGAAAATAATATTCATCATAATTCAGCGGGCTGAATTTAAATTTTTATTTTCAAATTTTTATTTTTTAAAATTAAAATGCCATGGCCGAGTACCTTTGATTTATAAGGTCAATTATATATTAGCATTCCCTAATGCAAGACCTCTCATATATGGAAGGCATATTATATATCAAGCCTTAATTCCTACAGGTGCATATATAAAAAGAAGCACTGGCATAGCATAAGGCCATACCAGTGCTAGGAAGTCCTGCTTCAGTTTAGCTCAGGATTATTCTTCGTGAAGCAACTCCAGTTTTGAGTCGCCATATCTTCAATCATAATCTTTGCATTATGTTCTGCCATCTTTCTGCTGAATCCTTTCTTTAAAAGCATTTCAATTATCATCTCCAAAAGTTTATTATCTTCATTCATAATATTATTATATGATTGATCTTAATCAGTTAAGGTGACTTTGATAACTTTTATCAAAGGTGACTTCAATGACAAGTCATCAAAGGTGACTATTATCTTATAAACTGTAAATGTCCTTTTCTTGGGACCTATTTGCATAGGCCTTTTTCTCTTCTTGGTTAAGAGCTAAACATAGAAAAGTAATAAGAAGGGTTGCTATTCCTAAGCCAATCCCCTTTTCAATATCTTCCATTAAGAAGTAATCACAAGAAAGTACCAAGGTAGGAATAGTAAGAATGTATTTGAGCATCTTCATAATGTTATTATATGATTAGTCTCAGCAAGTACAGGTGATAAAATATAAAAATAAAAAAGGAATAGATTAAGTTCTATTCCTTTTTCTTAATGATTATTATCTTTTCTCTTTCAAAACAGTTTGCAAATCCAGTATTGCTTTTACGGCAAGGTGAAACTGATTCAATAGTTCATCATCATCAAAAGATAAAACAGTTTCTTCATCAACAATAATGTCAGACTGGTTAGTGGATTGCAGCTTTATCTTGTACATAACATTATTATGTTTTTAAACTCAAACAATACAGGTGGCTTTAATGATAAGTCATCAAAGGTGGCTTTTATCAAAGCTATCAAAGGTGGCTTTAATGACAATGCCGGCACCGGTATATTCTGAGGAATTCTTATAATAACTTTTTTAGAATATAAAAATAAGATCCTTTAGTCTTATACTCAACTTAAGACTTATATTCTTACAAATTCTTTTAGGATATTTTTTATAAATATTCTCGAAATATTTTGTATAAAAAAGTGTTCCTAAGACTGTCTTTCAAATCTTAGGAACCCTTGAATTAATTCATTATTCGCCGATAATACTCAGAGACATTTCTTCCTTGGAGTCTTCTTCAGTCAGATTAAAAGTGACCTTCCTTTCTCCTTGAGAACCGCAGTCAAAAACCATGAGGGTATTAGCTTCAGTAAAGGAAATAGGCCCTTCAAATCCTTTAAACAGATTAGTAAGAAACGGTTTAACCAGTTCAAGATACTTCTGAGAGATTTTCTTAATTTCTTCTTCTCCTTTCTCAACCTCGTTCCGTTCAAAATGCAAAGTGATCTTATCTTTATTCTTGGACTTGGTTGACTGAAGGCCTTGATAACCCGATTTAGCTACTGGAATGATAAGGATGACTTCCTGCCCATTCAGGTTTACTTTAACTTCGGTATTCTTAGTTTCAACAGTCGTTTCTTGATTTTTAGCTTTACTCATGTGTATTCTTATTATAAAGGAAATCTTAAACTATTAGGGTGATTACTGATAATAAAATTTAATATACAGTATATTGTATATTGTTTCTTATTTTTTATAGAGAAAAACTATTCTTGAAAGTCCGTTTGCCCTATATCAACAAACTTGATTTAAAAAAATATTGATTTGCGCTTTATTGATTTATTTTTAATAAGTTATAATAAAAGCACAGATTGGAGGAAGTTTTATTTTCCTCCAATCTGTGCTTTTATCTTAGTATACTGTATATTGTATTATAATCTGCTGACTGTATATATAATCGGTTCAAACCTTCTGACTTGTTTAATTGAATCATAAACATAAATTAAATGTTCAGAAACAAGTTTATTCCTCATAATATAATCTATAAATGATTTGCAAATATCTGTTCTGAAAGAAAACAATGATTTATATTGTCTTTTGCCTATGCTTATTTTTCTTGAATAAAAAGGATTTTGAATATAAATCGCAAGTTCAGCCTTACTTGCGATATAGCTTAAGCCAGGACCTGATACCTTATCAATATTTTCTATCATTCTACAAATATCAATAAACAGTTCCTTTAATTCACCATTAAAAAATGAATCAGTTATTTTAATAATATATTGGCTTTGATCTAATTGCATTTTCAGTTGGTAACTGTTATTCATACTTTTATAATATATTATATCTTGATCCTATCGGGTGAATATACCGTTTGAGGTACTTTTTACAATATAAAGAAATTAACTGCTTAAAAAATAGCCCAAAATATGATAATCTTATATAACTTATTGATTTTAAGTCAATAAAGTATAAATCGACATTTTTCAAATCAAGTTTGTTGATATAGGGCAAACGGACTTTTCAGATAAAAATCAAACTGAATTGTCTTCTTCTTAATGAATCAAAACTATACCATAATTGGTGCAATTAGTACTTTTTTTAGTATAAACAATAATTAAAATTAAATTATTGTAAAAATTGCTCTCATATAATAAGAATTGTATGTCAGTATACAATTAAAATTATACAATAAGCCTTGGTAAATACAGGTGATTATTCAAAAGTGGTAAACCTAGGGAAAATTAAATATAATACCTTGATAATCAATGGTGCTTCATTTCTGAAGCGGATTATATTCTAAGCCTCAATGGATATAGGTGATTTGAACTTGAATTATACAGTATCCTACAATTAAAATTGTATGTCAAGCCTTAGCAAATACAGGTGACTGATTAACAGTAATAAAAATACACCTCCAAAGGTTATGTAAGTTGTTATTATAAAAGTGTACCTGATAACAATCAATGTTAAAAGGAACAATATGATAAGTCAACAATATAATAAAAGATGAAACATTTTTTATATCAGCAGTTAAGGTTAACACCTGAAGGAAATGTGGATTTAGTTATTATAAAAGTGTTGACAATCAACAAACAAAACATAAACTACAAATAATAAAATAATATGAAAACGACCGCAGATAAAAAGAATACTGAAGTAAAGGTACAACTTAACGGAGGCAATCCGTTTGTAATCATCATCCCTGTAGACAAGTCCGGTTATCAATCGCTTCAATCGGTTAAGACCAAGCAGTCTCCGGCAATTGAACTGGCTTGTGTCAAGGGTGAAATGGACAAGGTTGAAGAACTTATTGGAAAGATTACTTCTAAGTATGAAGAACTTGTAAAACCTGCTCTGCAAGAGGCATTTGGAGATATTCCTCTCAGATATACTGAAGCTAATACACTGATGACATTCCAAAAGGGTGAAGAAGTATATCAGGCTTACTTTGAACTGAATATAGAAGAACGACCGGATGGTGAGGAATTGGTTGTAACTAAAAAGAAGTAAATCAAATTAGATAAATTATAACAAAAACCCCTCCGACTGAGCTAAATCAGTCGGAGGGGTTTTTTATTTGCTTTAATATAATGGAATTTGATCAAAAATGTATTGAATTATAATAAGTTGAAACAAAATTCGATCATTCCTTCGATGTATGGAGAAGATGTCATTTGACCGGACTTTCTCTGATTAAATTGAATTTGTTCTGATCTGGCTGGAATGAATGTAATATGGATGAACTTTCTCTGAACCAGAACGAATATAATCTAGCCTGGGATAATATATTCCTATATAAAACAGAACTTGATTGCTTAATCATCCGTTAGTTCGAATTTGGCGGAAATAAAATAATAATATGACTTAAGCGGATTATTTTACATATAATTTGAATCTTCATCATTTCCTTCACCTGTTTCGCATCATCCGGAAACATCGACGATCTTTTATATGCTCCTTATATTTGAAAGTAATACATTACATAAGGAGGGACTTCCGGAAACAATAACGATACCTTAAAACGCATTTTTTATTATAAAAATCATCATTTTATTATTTGACAACTTATTATACTCTTATAGAATCTGCCAAATCCCTGAAGTCTTTATCACGGACATCCGCTTTATACCACTTTTTCTTACTTTTTATTTCACAATATGTTATACATTTCCACTCATAAATGTAAAAAAATCCCGGCTTAAATTAATTTAAGCCGGGATTTTTTCAAATATTAATGATTTAATTCAATCGGTTTATATACAATTAACTGTCTTTTGCCTATTTTGTACAATATTCATTAATTTCTCGTTTAAGTTTCGCAATTTGTTTCAGATTGTTTTTAAAATCAACCACCTTTACTTCATTCCAATACTCGTCGCTTCTGAACGGAATGGAACTACCTTCGGATTTGAATAAAATTTCATCATCGTCATATATAAGCATATAGCATTTTTCATCCTTAATACTATTCCAACATATTCCGTTCCAATTCGGATGATGACTTATTCTTACGCTATCCATAATACTTTTATCCAAGCGGCTAATAAATTTTTCAACCTTGGGCCAAAGATTAACGGTTAAAAGGAGCTTTTTTTCGATAAAAATATAATATTTTGTATTATACTCAGGAATGTTCTGAATATATCCAAGACATTTGTCGTTTTCATTCACTATAATCCATTGTTCGTCCGGTTTAATATTCCTGAACATTGTTTCATCAAAATAAAGACTTGTCCGTCCGCAAATATTATTCAGATAAAAACGCAAATATTTTTCTTTAATTTTATCGAGTAAAATACCATTTACTTTGATATGTTTTCTTTCCCCTTTATTCAAAAAGTTATATAATTTGAAAGCATTTTCAGAAGAAGCGTTAAGTTCAATCATATTTTTATTATAAATTTCAGAAGAAGCGTTAAGTTCAATCATATTTTTATTATAAATTAAACCTCAGCAATCTAAGGTGTTCGTCCAATATTTTCGAATTTCTTCGTTAAAGTTTCCCACGAATATATTTCTTCTCAAATTCCAAACGGATATATTTTCACCTTCCCAATCTGCGGAAATAATGTCATCTAACGATTCGGCTGAAAATATTGAAGCCTTGATACAGCCTTCATCATCGGTATATACAATGAACCATTCGGGGTCAAAATTCATCAGTTTAGTCACGCGAACTCGTTTAGTACAAAAAACTAAATCAACATGGTTTAGCGAATCCGGATTCAGATTTTTTAGAAAAACTAAAGCTGCATAATAATCAGAAAAAGAAGCGAGCTTAACTTTATCAAGCCAAATTTCAAATGGAACCTCATTTTTACTATATTCCAAATCGGCTAAAATCCGTTCTTTTGAGTCTAAAATTTGCCCAACATTTATTTTATTGAGTATGAACATTTTATTAAGGCATTTAATTGGAGATATTTTCTTTTTTCCAGAAAATATTAAAATATTCCGGAGATAATCCAAAAGAGGCTCCCCATTTAGTACGGCGTTACTTAACAAATCTTTAGGTAAACATTTACTGATTTGTTTGATTTGAGAAATGTTGTCAACTTTTATTTCAAGCTTCATTATTTTATGGTGTTCGTTAAGTTTATTACGCAAGGTTCAGGTATTTTTTAACTAAGTCGCAATTAAAATCGCCTACAATCAATAGTCGTCACTTTATCAAGATATTTTGAATCAAGTTTTGATATAAAATTGCCTAAAACTTTAACATTATCAGCTGAAGTAAGATTTATGGTAATTTTCATACTTTTATAATATTTCTTTTCTCACTATTTTCCGGTGCTTCTTCCGGAATAAATTCATTAACAAACTTTAATTTTACCGAGCTCACTATATATTTTTCTTTATAACTTAAGAAAGACCCTTTTTTCCAGTCTTCAACAAAGCGAACGTTAAACGGCTTAAACGGCCGCCAGATGTGCTTAACGTCATAACTGTTTCGTCCGGACTGCCTGGTGTACTCTTTCATTAAAAAATCCCAGAAATAAAACCTCCTTTGCATAGCGTAACTATCCCAAACTTTATCGTCCTGCCTTCGATGGTCATAGTAAAGATACTTCAAAAAGAAGTTATGGCAAAACTCTTCATATTCATCAAGAAGTTCTTTATTTTCGAGCACGTTATAAACAGAATGCCTGAAATGCCATTTCTCCTTTAAGTCCGGCCGAAGAAACAAAATCGGAGAATGCTCTTCCCTTGTATTAAAGAAATATAACTCATCCGTATGTTTAATAAGCTTGAGCGGATCATATTCCGTCCTGAACTTTCCCCATTCTTCCTCGAATTCTTCCCAAGGATTCCTGTTGAGAACCTGAGTGCAATGATAATGCCCGATGTTTACTCCGTATTTTGGATTATGAAAAGTACTGCCCGCATCCCAAAAATTGCCTTTCAATGGATATGACCAATAGTCTTCATAACTTGACATATCCCAGGTATATTTCCGTATAGAACAATACGGAATTGTCAAAAACCTGAACAAGCAATCATTTGTAGGCCTCCAGATCATAATCAAAGAATAATCGTATAAAGATTCTCAAAAGATTCTAATTCAATCGTGTATAACGAACTTGATTATCTTCGCAAATTGATTCAATTAGATTGTTCATATTTTTATAGTATTCTTTTCCTTAAACTTTACTGGTAATCGGTCACAAATTTTCCATTATCGAGCCTAAGGACATAATATCCGGCATTTTCAAGGTCTTTAAGAGATTTAAACTCGTCGACATTTAAGTCTTCGATAGAATCATATTCGGTCCATTGAAAAATTACGTCATCCCGAGTTACGCAAAAATTGCCTTCTTGCGTTTCAGCCAATTCCTCAAAGAAATTATACAAAGCGTTAATAGCTTCCCATGAATAATCATCCATGATATTCAGAAATCTTCCGAATTCATCCGCACAAGTAATATTAGTAGTCAACATAAGCCTTTAGGAAAATATATTTTTTATTATCTTTATAATCTTATTATTTGATAGTATTTTGTACTTTTCAATATTTTTCTTGAAAAGACGTCAACATATTGATTATCTTCTATTCGAATAAAAAGATCATTAGATTGATTTTCACTCAAATATTGCCTAACTTCATCAATATTTGATGTTTGAAACAATATTTGATTTAACTCAGGAGATTTCTTTATGAAAATTGTAGCATTCATCAAGTTTTAATATATCCTCAATTGTTTTCTTTTGGCGTTTAATAATAGTTTGAACCTTTTTATAGAGTTTTCGAGCATGTGTCAAATAGGTATATTGAATCCAAAAGAAATCTCCTTGATAATGTCCGGCAATCGAATAAAGATCTATTTCAGGATTCTGGCACCAAAGAGAAATATAGTTGCCTTCATTCAACATAAAAGTTTCAGTTGCTCCTAAAAGGAGTTGTTCTTTACTCAAGGTTTTTTCATTGATAACACCGTACAAAGTTTTTTTTACCCTCAATTAATATTCTCATAATACCTTTAATATAGCTTTACTCTTTATAATTTAAGGTGTTTAGTCAATAATTGCAAAATCATTACTACATAGTTTTTCAACTTCTTTAGTAATCCATTCAACAAAAAACCCTCGTTTGAAATGGTTATCTTCACTAACAATATCGATCATTTTACGTCTATTGAGAATATCCCTTTTAATACTCTTAGGACAGTAATCTCCTGAAAAAGGATTTTGAAGCTGACTTTTTAAGACCTGATTGTTATAATTCCAGAAATAAATCTTATTAGGATAAGGAACTTCTCCGCGATTATAATGTTCAAGAGTTAAAATACTCTTGTTTATAAACTCATTCGGCGTCATACCAAAAGAAACCTTGTCCAAAAAATTTTTAATTATAGGAGAGCGATTCGGATCTATCCCTGTTTTATAAAAATTTTGAGCTAAAGACTTAATAGAAAATAAATGTTGCTCTGCATTCTTTTTTAAGAAATTGAATATATCATCATTATCTTCAACGTTAGATTTTAGGGCAAAAATTCTTTTGTGTTTTTTAGAATAAAAGAAAAGTTTCAAAAAATGAGGACTTACTGAAAATATAGCATCAGGATGTTCCTGAAGAAATGTTTTAAGAATTGATGTATTCAAACTTATCAAGTGCATAATTTCATTTTATAGTTCTCCTTATTTGAGGAAGGTGTCTAATATAAAAATAATAAAAACTCGGATAGACTTTTATCTATCCGAGTTTCCTAATTTTCAAGTTAAATCAATTGCTTACTGAATGCTCTGAGTCGGAACTTCAAAGTTCAACATTTCAGCTGCAGGTTCGAAACTCGTAATTTCGTTAAGAATGCTTTCAGGAAGAGAATCCTTTAGCGGTTCAACAACCATCTGATGCCAAGGTTCAACAATCTTTTCGTCCCAAGTAGCCTGAGCCTCTTCAGGAGTAGTCTTGCCAAGTAGAACCTTATTGGTCAGATTCGTCTTAGTCGTGCAAGCCTTCGACTGAATACCGGCATAATCACGAGCAGGAACACTTGCACGAATGCGAATAACGGTTCCATTGGTCAGATGAGCATTCAGGTCTACGTTCTTAATGTCTTTAGCCATTGTATGTTTTTCTTTCTATTTTAGTTTGTTTTGTTTTTTAATTAACCACTTAATGTGATTTACAATTTTATAATAAGATTTAACTTATTGTTTAAAGGTGTTCAAAATTTCTTTTTGATATTTTTGAGGGTTACAAAATAACATCGGAATAAAAAATACTATATCAAAGCAAATTGCAAGAGGAGTATAAATCAATATTCCGAAGGATATAATAATTAGAGCAAGTTTATCTCTAAATCTTGGAGCATCTCTCATATACTTGAAGCAAGTATAAATGAGCTCAAACTCAAATCTCAGAAACGGTAGTACCATCAGATGGACTGAATACAAAAGCACGTACATATTGAGCCAATGGAAGCCTCTGTCTCCATTCTGCTTTGAGTTGAGTAACTCTGTTTCGATAATTCCTTTCAGGTTTTGGACAAGATTTTAAGATACTTTCAGAAATAACTTTACAATGTTCAATATAAATCATATTTTCCTGATAAGAAAACTCCCGCTTAGGCTGAAGACCATTTAAAGTCTTAATAAAAGAATCTCGCATTTCAGATAAAGCTTGAATTTCTTCTTCATCTATGAGTTCTTGAAGTAAAGTTCGTTCAAGAGCATTTTTAATAATTTCAAGGCTTTCCCGAACTAACTCTAAATATCCATCATATCCGATCTTTTCGAATACGATATTTTTAAGACTTCGGTCGGAAGCTGAAAAATATTCTTTCAAAAAATATCTTTGCATATATTTGCTTATCTATAAAATGCTGCCGTTGCAGTTACCCCATTATTGAAAGTAACTTTTCCACAGTTAATATAACCATCTTTTTCATCCTTATCAAACTTAATAAAGCTTTTAATATATCCATTAGTCTTAATAAGACCATAAAGATGATTCATATCAAGAAACTTATAATTATTCGGAGAAAACATAATTATTTCGCCTGAAGATTTATCTTCGATTGAAATAAGATTTGCTCGTTCACAATAATAAAGAAAACCGCAAGAATACCGATCAAAATTAATAATTTGTGCACCTTTTAGGGTAACAAATCTAAAATTAGAATGGCGAAATTGATTTTTATAACTTGAAGCAAGATGTTTAATATCTTTTTCAGTAAAGGGATTTTCTTGAATAACTTTAGAATGGAATACCCATTTACCCGCTTTGGTTCGTCTTTCTACAATAATAGTCCGGAATTTTTGGTTTGTCTCTAGCATATTTTGATTTTAGTGTATGTTGTTAAGATTTTTATAAACTGCTTTAACGTATTCGTCCTTTTTAGAAACCCAATGTTTAGGCATACTAATACGTTCTTTCTTAGAGAGGAATGACCAATGGGTTGCTTTACCGCCTTTTGTCTTTCCCTCTTTACTCCAGATGCCTGAAGTTTTCATGCTTCTAGGAGTTGGCTCAATACTGTCATTCAACATAATTTTATGTTATTTGCGTTCTATTTTCTCAAAATTATATTTGCTTGCCATTGTTTCATTTAACCAAAAAGTACTTGATAAAGTTGATAAATGCCCACAATAAAAAGTATAACAATTGCTACACCCAAAGCTTGCATAAAACCTTCAAATGATTCAGGATCAGCCATAATATTTGATATAATTGATTGTTAAAAGAATGATAAAACCAATTCCAAAACCGGTAAGCCAGGATTTTATCATATTAAAATTTATCTGGATTTTCTGAAATCCACTTAGATCCCCATGCCATTAAGCAAAGAACCAAAAGAATTGCAGGGCCAACCAAAACTGGTTTAAAAGCCTCATATAGTTCAATAAGAAAAGTCATTTAATAATATCCTATCCAGTTGTTAAGTGTTGCCAGTTCTTCTAATTTTGTTTCTGCTTCTTGAAGAGTCTTAAAAATAAAATCTTCTTTATTCAGTCCTTGTTGAATATCCCAAATATATCCTCGTTTGATAAATTTGGAATGAAAATCTTCTCCTCCGATGATTACTCGGATAGAATAATCTTTTTTTTCAAAATGGACTGCCTGGAGATAAATTCTGAAACCATTACCATCCCCAATATGATATGTCTTTGATGGTTCCAGAACTAATTCCGTAATATTACTTTCGTTTTCCACGCTGACCTTTCTTATATCCCAAATTCTTCATCTTGAGAAGATAATAAATCCTCCCGACTTTAATTCCAGAAAGAACGGACATTTGTTTAACAGTACAATTCGGAGAATAGAACTCCATTAGTTTTTCAATCTCGGGCTCCCAATTTCGAGTTTGCCGACCTGAAGTAGCTCGACCTCCAATTTTACCAACATAAACAATATCACAAAGATATTTGCCAAGTTTGAAAAGATTGTTAACAGGCTTAATATTGTCCTTAATATTCAAATCCGAAAAATAATCTTCCTTTGCTTTATTGAGAACATCTTCAATTGTTCCAAATTTTACATTAACAATCTGAAAGTTTAATGTTTCGGTGTTGATAATTTTTATTTGCATGATATTTTTATCATACTTCTTACCTCGCTATTTGAAGGTGCTGAAACTTAAATTAGATAAAAGAAATGTTTCTTTTTGAAATTATACAAGATATATCTTTTTTGGTCTTCGTCATATTCGACTTCAGATTCTTCTTCTCGATAAAACATTTTAATATTATTAGACAAGCGAGTAATTAAAATACCATATTCCGGCCGTTCTTCAATTTCAATCGAAACTTCAACAGGTTTAAGAAAATCAAAATTAAGAGGAATACCACAATATTTTATTTTTTTCCCTTTTAACTTTTTAGCAAACTTTCTAAAGTCTATTCTATTTTTCATTTAATTTATTTTTAAGATTGTTTTATTCTTTTATAATTTAATAATCTTATTATAAAAATAATTCCTTAAAACGATTTTTAGAATAAAAAAGGCATTCGAACTTAATCGAATGCCTTTTATAATTAAACAACCTAGAAAAATGGTGAGTCTTTAGCCTCACGATAGTTCATATCAAATAGTCAGAAAGTGCCTGAACAAACTCTTTACCAATTTGAGTTATTGGCTTATTATAAAACATTTTATTATCAGCTTTAACAATAATTTGTTTCTTTTTAGGCCAAATTATACCAGGTTCTTCATTACCATAATCTTCAAGATATTGTCCAATACTTAAATTAGCAAGAAGAATATCGTCGATAAGTTCAAAAACATATTGAAAATTATTTTTATCAATTACATCCCCAACCTCCCAATCTTCATCTTCATTGTATAAAAGAATAAAGAGCTTATCTGATTGTTCAGGACTTTCATAAATGGCCATATAAACTGGCATATCCTCGTCAAGTGAAATATCTTCCCAATTCTCAGGATTACGAGAATCAATCGCATCATATTGTTTCCGATTTCTATCAATATCCCATTCTTTCATATTATTTTAATATTTATCGTTCAACACGAACTTTAACTTCTTTACCTACATAGGTTGAGGTAATAATCTTACCAAGATTTTCAACTTTAATATTTGGCAAAGGAGGATTTTCTTTATTAAGATATTTACAAGGAATCATCAAACCAAAACGATTATCAGTAAACTTAACTAAATGAGACTTCTTAAAACGAAGAGCATCAATTAGTTGGATAGCATATCCTTCAGCAATAATATCATTGGTTTCCTGATGAATAACTTGAATAACAGTATCATTATAAAGATTTTCTTCAAGATAAAGCTTGTTAAAAGCCCGAACTCCAAAGTTCAACTGATTAGGATAAAACTCGTTAAATTCCTTATCATAAGAACATGTTACAAATATAAATTGATTTGTATTGTTCTTCGTTACAAAAAATTTAATCATTGTATTTTAATTTTAAGGATTAACTTAAATTCTAAAGGTATCAAATATTAGAATAATAATCCATTGACTTTGCCTTATAATGAGTACCGTCTTCAAACTCAATAACAACACCTTCTCCATCTTCTTTTGGAGCTTGCTGGAATTGAAGCAGGAGATCTTTAGTTATGGTCATTTCTCCCAAAATAGGAACAGTTTCCAATTCTAAACCTAAAACTTCAGTGCACCACAAGAAATGGCCCTGAGTTCCATATAACCCCCATTTCCAAATTGTATTATCTTTTGAAGGGTGTATTGTTTTGAAAAGATTAAACTTTAAAGGACCTTTAGAATCTTTGTTAACTTTATTTCCATTAACCCCATGCCCGGTAATTTCTCCTCGAACAATAATCGTTTCATTATATTTCTTTACCCACTTTTCCAAAGCAGGCCTTACAATTTCATGTCCGACTTTTGTATATCGATTAAAACAATCATTTTTATAAGTAAAACGTCTTCCGCAACAATAAAATTCTCCGTCAGCAGTTAAAATATAAGTTGCAGAACAACCATCCATCTTTCGGGTCACAAGAGCTTTTTGTCCTAAAAGAAGCTGATGTTCAGGAATATTTTCCCAATTCTCTTCATCAGTCTTTGTAAGATTAAGGGGAAGATTAGGAAAAGCAACCGTAAGATCATTAGGAGGAGGAGGGCTATAATGGCCGATACCTAAGTCAATTGCTACTTGCTCAGGCTTTATACCAAGCATTAGATCCTTATCATGAATACTATATTCAGATGCCAAATCTTTAAGCTTTACAAAAATACCATTGGAATATTCTCCTCTAAGCTTAACTGTTCGAACTCGATTTTCTTTTCCGGTATAATTTAAAAAAGGTTCAGCCCAAACTTTATTATTGGGAAGTTTTGCATCCGGACAAATAAACAGTCCAATTTCATTTTCAATAAAACTGCCCTTTGGTACAATAACGGGCCAATTGTTTACTAGCCCCAAATCAAGCTTATCCGCATTAGGGTGAGGATGAATATTTGTAATTCTAGAAAAAAGACAATCCATGATATTAATTTTCGGCTGGAATAATTACAGCTGAACCTCTAAGAATATAAGTTTCTTTTGAGTTTAAAGGAATTACTTCAATATAATTGCTGTTTACTTTATAATTTTTGGTCATTAAAGTATTAATAATCTGGCCTTGTTCATTAAACTCAGTAATAATAACTATTGGAGCATTTTTCTTTCGGTAATGGTCATAAAAAATCATTCCGCTAATTCCAGTCATCACGACCATTGTAATTAATGTAATCCAACAGGCAAAATTCATAGTTCTTTATCTGTATATTCTCTATAAGCTTCGCGGAGAGTTTCCAGCCTTCCTTGTTTAGGAAGTTTAGAAGCCAAGGCTATTATTGCCTTGGCTTCTTCTTTTGGAAGTTCATAATAAAGCTTGTTTTCTGCTCTTTTAATTTCTTCTTCTAAAGTCATATTAAATGGTGATTACTTTATAACGTTCAGAATTAATAACAGACTCCATAAATTGTTCAGGATTTTTGCCTTGAAGAATCAATTCAAACATCCCGGGTTTGCAGCCGTTAATAATAATTGCTCCTTCATCATTCTTAGTAACAGGCTGGTTAGCCTTGTAATCGGCTGCAACATTCCAGTAAACAAGCTTGGGACATTCATATTCTGAATTCCTGAACATTTTCTTGATGGAATTCATTACATGTTCCGGCCATCTTTGCTGGTCGAACTGCATGTCAGAAATAACAACAATTACCTCGGGCATTTCTTCCTTAGGAATATGATGCTTGGTTGCAGTATTAAGAACCAATTCAAATACGGCATAAAGGTTAGTGCTTAGACCTTGACGAGGATTATCCTCAATATTACTAACCTTTTGCTTAATATTATATTCCGGATTCAAATCAACCAGATAAGGTTCAGAAGAAAAGGTAATGAACTTGTTCTGAAATACTCCCATATTGCGTTCGGCAATATAAAGGCCGAGAGAAATAGAACAGTTCATTGGAAGCTCTTCATAGGAAGTCATAGATCCGGAAACATCGACAACTGCAAGCCAGTTTGCATGGTCATCCTTTCCAAAATAATTCGGAAGGGCTTTCCACATTTGATCCATCAATGCCAATTCCTGGTCATCATAAGTACCACGAACCTTTCGTACAATCTCATAAGGATAAAGAGTCTTGGAATTTACTTTAGCTTTACCCTTTGCAAGTGAATTAAGATATTCAGTATACCTGTCATTATCATTCCGGGCAAATGCTTTTCGATACTTCAAAGCAGCTTGTCCCGGAACCTGGGAATAATCAAATTCATACTTTTTCTTAGAAAGATGAGATTCAATAATATTGATGGCCTTGCGAAGGCGAGAAAGCATTTTTCGATAAGATTTTTCATCCATTCCAAATACTTCTCGACGAATCTTATTTGCAATTGCCCTAGTATGTTTAGAAGACGTATTGCAAGAAGGAAGCCATTTCGCACAAAGAGAAATATCAGGCTTGTCTTTATCAAGCTTTTGAATATCTTCATTAATTTGAAATTTGATAATTTCAGCAATATGATTGCTAATGCTTCTTTCAATTCCATAAAGGGCAATCAAATCATCCCAACGTCCATAAAAAGGAATAAAACGAAGAACCTTACAAATAGTTTTAGGATCAATATCAATAAGTTCCTTCATTCCTTCTCGAAAGACATTTCTCTCGCCTTGTCCACCATTGCCTCGAATATCCCGAAAATAGAAAAGAATACGAATACAAAAAAGCTTATCTTCGGAATATGCCTTTCGAACAAGAGATTTCAAACGCTTAGAATCTGAGCGGCAAGATGCACCAGAAGCAAACAAATCAAGAAGACTGTCAAGAGTAGACTTATATGCCGGACAACCGTTTTCAGTTTCCGTATTATTATTTTCTACTGCCATTGCTTTAAAAAGTTCACTCATATTGATATTATTTGTTATTTCTTAATATTAAAAGGTGCTTTGTACCAGAAATAAAAAAGCTCAACAATACTTGCAGTGAAGTATTGTTGAGCTTTAACAGGAGAGACGAATCACTCTTTTTATTATGAAAAAATTAGAGGCGGTTGATAAGACCTTTAACATAATGTTGGGCGTCCTCAAAACCCTTTGATAATTTTTATAATAATTATCTTCCGATATTAGTAACCCTCGGGATCGGTAATCATCAATGCAGCTTTCACCTAAGGTCGGCGATGATGACCTCCTTAGTCAGGGAATCGTTATCAAGTAATTCCTGCCTGCTTTATATAACATCTGGTTATACGCATCATTTACCAGACTCTAGTAAAGAGAGGCGCCAGATTTTGATTTTAACCTTGATAATATTTTTGCCAAAGATAAATCTTTGTTACTGGAAACAACCACGTAGAGGTATATTACCGTATGTTTCCTATTGCCATCGAGATTCGAACTCGAGATAGCCGGTAGAAAGCCGGCTGTGATAAACCACTTCACTATGGCAACATATCAAGACTCAGCGGATTTGTTTTAAAAGAACAATGCTTAATGATTGCTGTTTGAGTCTTTCAAAGAATTTAAATCTTCTTATTAGAGAATTGTTGGAGTATTGGGCATTTACAATCCAATTTTTATAGCAACTGGCCTACCA
>UMCA01032678.1_pt1 | contig 25713 bp, 28 predicted proteins | sample 1964111 | NCBI WGS metagenome assembly UMCA01 (sample SAMEA4835956, study PRJEB28245) | human gut metagenome | biome: gut microbiome; material: fecal sample | place: Denmark | collected 2008
TCTGCCCTGTAAGGTATGCGTCCGACAGGCGGATCATCTGGATGTACTTATCCCCCACCGCCTGGGCTAGCCGATCGGTTTGCTGAATACAGCCCTTTTGCAAAAGACTGTGGATCAGCTCCTGCTTATCCGGATTGACGGACACATCCAGCATGGCATCCAGCTCCCGCCGGGATTTTGCCATCCGCAGGAACCGGAGCAGATGCGCTTCCTCCTCCGTCAGGGGCACATCCGGCACCTGATCGGACAGGGAGAAATGCTCCTCCACCCGCAGGTTCATGCCGGAGGGCAGCAGACACCGGACTGCGTCATAATAGGTACAGAAGGTCTGCTCGTGCAGCCAGTCGGAAAGCTCCAGCATTTCCCCGTTCAGCACCGGCTCCGGATCCGGCACAGCCAGCAGGGGCTTGAGCTTGGGATCTGCCGGAATCTCATGCCGCACCAGGATCATGCCGATCCGCTTCCGGTTGCCTCTGCCGAAGGGCACCAGCACCCGGCAGCCCGGCTGTGCGGACTGTTCCAGGTAAGCAGGAACCAGATAGTCAAACAGCCGGTCAAAGGAAAAGGCGGTGCCGCTGACCGCAACCGCAGCCGCCTGCACCAAGGGCTGTTCCACGCCCTATTCCTCCAGGGACTCCGGCTCTACGATCTTGTACTTGCCGCTGGCGATCTCCTCCACTGCGGTCTTGACGGGCTTTTCCTCCAGGGTCATGCCCTGCTCGTACAGTTCGTCTGCAATGGCTCTTGCACGCTTCGCAACCCCGATCACCAGGGAGTATGCGCTTTCGTTTTTGGTAATAATCTGTGAAATTGCCGGTCTAAGCATGATTCAACACCTCATCTATCTTGTTTCCGTTTTTCGTTCTCAGTTTTTCTGCCCGTACCACCGTGCGGAAGTCCTGGATGGCTTTTTCCAGTTCCCCGTTGACAATGATATAATCGTACCGGTCTGCATAGGAAAGCTCCCGGGCTGCCTGTGACACCCGTTCCTCGATCACTTCCGCTGCCTCCGTACCCCGCTTGTTGAGCCGGCGGCGCAGTTCCTCCACCGAGGGGGGCGCAATGAACAGGAACACCGCATCCGGACAAAGGGCCCGCACCTTCATAGCGCCCTCTACCTCGATCTCCAGGATCACGTCCCTGCCGGCATCCCGCATCTGCTCCACCTCTTTTTTCGGTGTGCCGTAGTAGTTACCGCAGTACTGGGCGTATTCCAGCATGCCTCCCTGGGCGATACGCTGTTCAAATTCTTCTTTTGTGATGAAATGGTAGTTCACTCCGTCCTGCTCTCCCTCACGGGGTGCCCGTGTGGTGGCGGAAATGGAGTAGTAGAAGCTGTCATCCTTCAGGATTTCCCCGAGAATGGTACCCTTGCCGCATCCCGAAGGTGCGGACACTACCAGCAGCAGTCCCTTATTCTTCATCCTGTGCCTGTTCCTCCTCATTATCATTGAGCCGTGCCGCAACGGTTTCCGGCTGCACAGCGGACAGGATCACATGGTCGCTGTCCATGACGATCACCGCCCGGGTTCTTCTGCCGTAGGTGGCATCGATCAGCCTGCCCTGCTCCCGGGCATCCTGTACGATCCGCTTGATGGGGGCGGACTCCGGGCTGACAATGGCGATCAGCCGTGCGCTGGAAACCATGTTGCCAAAGCCGATGTTGATCAGCTGCATTGTATCCGCTCCTGTCTATTCAATATTCTGGATCTGTTCCCGGATCTTCTCGATCTCGGATTTCAGATTCACCACCGTCTGGGTGATGGTCAGCTCCTGCGCCTTGGAACCGATGGTATTGACCTCCCGGTTCATTTCCTGGATCAGGAAGTCCAGCTTTCTGCCAACAGGCTCCTCATCCTCCAGCAAGACATGGAACTGCTGGATATGACTGCGGAGCCGGACAGTTTCCTCGTCCACTGCAACCCTTTCGGAAAAGACCGCAGCCTCCGTCAGAATGCGCTGCTGGTCAAAGCCATTGCTGCCCAGCAGCTCCTCCAGCTTGGCATACAGCCGGTTCCGGTATTGCTCCGTCATCCGGGGGGAGGCTTCCTCCACTACAGCTACCATGCCGCTGATGGCGTCCAGCTTGCTCTTGATGTCCGCTTTCAGTCGTGCGCCCTCTGCTTCCCGCATGGCAACAAAGCGATCCAGAGCGGCGGACGCCACCTGTCTGATTTCCTCCCAGACCGCTTCCTCATTTTCTACTGCCTTCTGTACAATAAAAATCTCCGGGAACCGGATCAGATCCGTCAGCTTCAGATCATCCTGCAGATGCAGTGTTTCGTTTGCATCCCGCAGCGCCTGCAAATAGCCCTGGGCGGTGCCCATGTTCACCTGGATTTTGGCATCGCTGCCATCGATCCGGTTGATGGTCACGCAGACCTCCGTCTTGCCTCGGGCGACCCTGCCCTGCAGCAGGGACTTGAGCTTTTCGTCCAGATACATATATGCACGGGGCACCCGGGACGAGAATTCAAAATACCGGTGATTTACCGCCCGGATCTCCACCAGGATCTCCTTCCCGTCCAGGATCTGCTGCGCCCTGCCGTAGCCTGTCATACTCCTGAGCATGTCGTTCCTCCCATCGGTCAGTGTCGGAGCATCCACCCCCAAAAGGGCGCACTCCGCCTATCTTATAAATTATACCACGCTCGCCGGGGAAAAGCAAGTCATATCCGAAATAAATGGCACTTATACACAAAAACAGCGGACCGACCGGAGCATTCTCCGGCAGGATCCGCTGCTGTGCGTAGTAACTGGGAATCATTAATCTGCAAACATGGGTGTAGACAGATACCGCTCACCGGTATCCGGCAGCAGGGCAACGATCACCTTGCCCTTGTTTTCCGGCCGCTGTGCCAGCTGGGTAGCGGCAAATACCGCTGCGCCGGAGGAAATGCCCACCAGAATGCCGTCCTCATGGGCAATGGCTCTGCCGGTGGCAAATGCGTCCTCATTCTCCACGGGGATGATCTCATCGTAGATCTTGGTGTTCAGCGTCTCCGGCACGAAGCCTGCGCCGATGCCCTGGATCTTGTGGGGGCCTGCTGTGCCCTTGGACAGCACCGGAGAACCTGCCGGCTCCACCGCAACCACCTTTACATCGGGGTTCTGGGACTTCAGGTAAGCGCCCACGCCGCTGAGGGTGCCGCCGGTGCCAACGCCGGCTACAAAAATATCCACTTTCCCGTCGGTGTCATTCCAGATCTCCGGGCCGGTTGTGGCAAGATGGGCTGCCGGATTTGCCGGATTGGTAAACTGACTGGGAATAAAGCTGTTGGGTGTCTGGGCAGCCAGTTCCTGCGCCTTTTCAATGGCGCCCTTCATGCCCTTTGCCCCATCCGTCAGCACCAGTTGTGCCCCGTATGCCTTCAGCAGGTTCCGGCGCTCCACGCTCATGGTTTCCGGCATGGTAAGAATGGTCTTGTAGCCTCTGGAGGCCGCCACGGAGGCAAGTCCGATGCCTGTATTGCCGCTGGTAGGCTCGATGATGACGGAATCCGGTTTCAGCAGTCCCTTTGCCTCTGCGTCATCCAGCATGGCTTTGGCGATTCTGTCCTTGACGCTGCCTGCGGGGTTGAAGAATTCCACCTTTGCCAGCACGGTAGCCTCCAGCTTCCGGTTGGCGGAATAATTCTTCAGCTTTACCAGGGGGGTGGAACCGATCAGATCTGTAATTTGCTCATACACTTTCATAATAGATACTCCCTTTCAGATTTGTGCAGGCCTTTTCTCATAAACCATATAAACATACCTGCTTTATGGGTATATTATAGCACGGTGGTTCCGCCTTGTCAATCCCTTTTGAAAAAATTTTTCCGAATCCATTCTGCTGCATGTTTTTACTGGTTGTCCCATATGTCGAATGGGCATACCTTGACAAGTTCACTAGGCTCTGCTATAATATAGTAAACCTATTAGAATGATAGGATTCAGCCCAACCGGGCACGGGAGTGAAGAACATTGACAATACACCAGATGCAGGCGGAGATCCTGCGGCTCAAACAGAAACAGAACGTGTGCATTCTTGCCCACAGCTACCAGGCACGGGAGATTTTAGAGATCGCCGACTTTACCGGAGATTCCTTTCAGCTAAGCCTGAAAGCGGCAAGCGCCCCCCAGTCCAGGATGCTGCTGTGCGGCGTCCGGTTTATGGCGGAAACGGTAAAGATCCTGTCCCCGGAAAAGCAGGTGCTGCTTGCCAACGGAGCGGCGGGATGTCCCATGGCGGAGCAGATGGACAAGGCACTGATCCGGCAGGTTAAGGAACGGTATCCGGATTACACCGTAGTGGCATACATCAACACCACAGCGGAGCTGAAAACCCTCTGCGATGTGTGCGTCACCTCCTCCTCGGCGGTGGATATCTGCCGGAAGCTGCCGGACAAGCGCATCCTCTTTATCCCGGACTGCAACCTGGGAGACTATGTGGCAAAGCAGGTGCCGGACAAGGAATTCAAGCTGCTCAGCGGCGGCTGCCCCATTCATGCCCGGGTGCATGCAGTCCAGTCGGCAGAATCCTCCTTCATCATCGGCACGGAGGTCAGCATCGTGGAGCATCTGTCCTATCAGTGTCCGGACAAGCGGTTCTACCCCCTGTCCAAGAATCTGATCTGCCCCAATATGAAGCTGACCAGTCTGCCGGATGTATACCGGGCGTTACAGGGCGGCGGAGAGGAGATCCATCTGGACAAGGAGACCCTCTGTAAAGCTCGTGTGTGCATCGACCGGATGCTGGAGCTTGGATAAACAAACACCCCTGGATGATAGGCAGATACGCATAAAGAAATTCCCCAAGAACTGTTATGAAAGACCTATACAGCGGGCTATGAAAAATAACAGGCAGAACCTCTATCATGGCGTTCTGCCTGTTCTTTCATTATGATATTTCTTCATATGACGAGGAGTACTGCTTGGCTTATTTATCACCTATCCAATTTGCTCTTTTTCTCTTTCCCAGATAAGCAATGATCGCACCACCCATATTGACCAGCAGAATTGTTGCAACCCACGAAAGCGGAAATGCGTGGTACAGCATCGGAAGCGATGGATACGCCCGGAACGCTGTGCAGATCCAGAGGGTACGAAATGCACAGGTACCGATCATCGTGCTGACAGCCGGGCAGATGGCATGTCCACTGCCGCGCAGGACACCTGCCGGAATTTCGTACAGATTACAAATTGGCTCAAACAGCAAAATACACAGGATCCGTATCCCGGCAGTTTCGATTACTGCCGCATCCGTTGAAAAGAAACCGGAAACAGTGTTACGGAACAGGACTATGGAGAAAATCGGAATAGAACTGCAAACGGCGGACAGCAGCAGGCTGCACCAAAGAATGGTTCTGCACCGTGCATATTGTTTCGCTGCATAGTTCTGGCTGGTAAAGGTGGTCGCCGTCTGACCAAACGCCGTGATAATGTAGTAAGTAACGTATTCAAAATTCATAGCGATGGTGCTTCCGGCAATCGCCGTTGCCCCAAAGCGGTTCACCGATGCCTGCACAAAAATGTTTGCCAGACAGAATACTGCCCCCTGCACAGCCAACGGAATCCCCGTTTTTAAAATTTCACCTATAAAGTGAAGTAAACCATGCGACTTCTGGAAACGCAAGTGGAACTGTCCATCTTTTTTCAAACGAATCAGCACAAGGAATGCCGAAAGACCATTGGAAACGTCCGTCGCCAAAGCAACGCCGGATACCCCCATATGAAACACGATCACAAAAAACAGATTCAATCCTATATTGGCAGCACCGGACACCACAAGAGCCAGAAAGGGATAGCGACTGTCTCCCCGTGCCCGCAGAATGGCAGAACCAAAGTCGTAAAGCAGTAAAAAGGGGTATCCCAGCAGATAAATACGCAAATAAAGCTTGGCAGAATGGAAAATGTGCTCCGGCGTCCGGATCAGACGCAGCAGCGGCGCTGCAACTGCCTGTCCGAAAAACAATCCTGCGAGCCAGAACAGGATCGACAGAAGCACCGCCGTCTGGACAGCCATCGGGATATGCTGCGACTCCTTGCACCCGATCAGATTGGCGATCAGGACATTCACCCCGATGGACAGGCCGGAGGAAACCGTAACGATCAGCGCAATGGTTTCTGTATTCGTCCCCACTGCGGCCAGGGCATTGGCATTGCTGAAATGCCCGACAACGGCTGTATCTGCTGCATTAAATAACTGCTGCACAATGCTGCTCAGTGCAATCGGCAGCGTAAAGAGCAGCAGCTTCTTTAACAACTTGCCGTACAGCATATCCACATCTGTAGTTCTCAACTTCTCTCAACTTCATCCTCTTTCCTCCCAAAAGGTTCTTGAAATATTATACAGGATGCGGTACAATATACAAAGCGAATATTATCGATACTATAAATCGGGAAATGGGATAGATGATATGGAGAACCCTCTGCTGAAATACCTTGCTTTTGTCAAGACTGTAGAAAAAGGAAGTTTTACCCGTGCTGCCCACGAACTTGATTATGTCCAGTCTTCCATCAGTAAAATGGTTGCCGATCTGGAAAAAGAATGGGGCATGACTTTGCTGGAGCGTGGCAAAAACAGTGTATGCCTGACCTCCGCCGGAAAACAGGTCATGCCGTTTTTACGGAATCTTCTGAACGACTATTGCGAGCTGGAAGGTCAAATCTGCCGGATGAATGGGATAGAGACCGGTGTTGTCCGCATCGGGACTTTTTCCAGTGTGTCCATCAACTGGCTGCCTAATATTTTTGCCAGGCTGCAAAAAGACTTTCCCGGTATCGAATACGAAATACTGCTGGGCGATTATGACGAGGTGGAAAGATGGATTCAAGAAGGCCGGGTGGACTGCGGCTTCTTGCGGCTTCCCACCCATTCAAAATTCAATACGGTTTTGCTGAAACAAGACGAATATAAAGTTGTTCTGCCGGCAGGACACACACTCGCAGAAAAGGAAACCATCCGGGCAGAAGATTTGAATGGTCTGCCCTTTCTCCTGCTGGAACACAGCGGAAAGACCGAGGTTTCCGATTTACTGGAGAGTTATCATATCCAGCCGGACATCCGCTTTACAACCTGGGAGGACTTTGCCATCATGGCGATGGTGGAGAAAGGACTTGGCATCAGCGTCCTACCGGATATGATCCTACAGCGAATCCCCTACAAAATTGAAGTCCGTTCTATGCAGGAACCGTATTATCGGTGCATTGGACTGGCAATGAAGGATCGAAAGCATATTACACCCGCTGTTCAAAAATTTCTGGAATACTTGCGGTTTCGGGAATGTACGCAATAAATGATACTATAACCTTACACAGAATCAACGGGAGGTGCATCACATGTATTTTGCATACGGTGAAAGAGAGATTTCCTACCTGCGGCAAAAGGATCGGCGGCTTTGCGAGGTCATTGACCGGATCGGGCATATTGATCGGGAGGTCGATACGGATCTGTTCTCCTCTGTGATCCACCACATAATTGGACAGCAGATCTCCACAAAGGCCCAGGCGACCATCTGGCTGCGGATGCAGGAAGCGCTGGGCAAGGTGAATGCGGAAACCATTCTCTCTGCCGGTGCTCCAAAGCTGCAATCCTTGGGCATGACGTTCCGCAAGGCAGAGTATATCACGGATTTTGCTCAAAAAGTTTGCAGCGGTGCCTGCAACCTGGAGGCTGTGTGGCACATGACGGATGCGGACGCAATCCGGGCGCTGTGTACCCTCAAGGGCATTGGCGTCTGGACGGCGGAGATGATCCTGCTGTTTTGCATGCAGCGCCCTGATATTTTCAGCTTCGATGACCTGGCAATCCAGCGCGGATTGCGCATGGTTTATCACCACAGAAACATTGACCGGAAGCTGTTTGAAAAATACCGTCGCCGATTCACGCCCTATTGCAGTGTCGCAAGCTTATATTTATGGGCAGCAGCAGGCGGTGCTATCCCGGAACTGCGGGATTACAAGCCAAAAAATAAAGGCGCATAGCCCATGCAGAAAAAGAATTCCGACCTTTTGGAGGGAAACAATGACTTTTATTCAACCATATGATTCACCACTGGGCGACATTTTGCTGGCAGCGGACGAAACAGGACTGACCGGTCTGTGGTTTGAGGGCGAAAAATATTTTGCCAACAATTTGCCCCAGAAACATATCCGGCAGGAAACACCAATCCTTTCGGAAACCAAACGCTGGCTGGATATTTACTTCACCGGCAAAGAACCCGATTTCATGCCGCCCCTGCATCCCATCGGTTCCTCCTTCCGGCAGGCTGTTTGGAGCATTCTTTTGCAAATTCCCTATGGGCAAACCGTGACCTATGGCGAAATCGCTCAGCAGCTTGCAAGGCAACAGGGAATAGCCCGCATGTCCGCCCAGGCAGTGGGCGGCGCTGTGGGACACAATGAGATCTCCATTCTCATCCCCTGCCACCGGGTAGTAGGAACCAACGGCAGTCTGACCGGATACGCCGGGGGCATCCATAAGAAAATCCGGCTGCTGGAACTGGAGCATACGGACACGAGCCGCTTTTTTGTTCCGAAAAGGGAACGGCGCTGTGATGGCATCTAAGAGCGGGATGCAGGTGATCCGGCGCAAAGCCTATGAGGCATTACCAGGGATCATGTTTCATGCTCCAGCTCCCTGCGCTTTGCCCGTCTTACCCGGTTGATATGCCGTTCAAAGTCCCCATTGTTGATCAGCTCCGTCAGAACTAGCTGGTCAAATGTGGGCACCGTACAGGAATAAAAACCCAGTCTATCCTGGAACTGATTAACAAGCTGTTTTGGGAGCACCATATACCCGATTCGCATGGAGGGAGAGATGGTTCGGGAAAAGGTGTTCAGATAAATCACGTTGTCAAAATCGGACAACACAAATAAGGTTTCCATGGGTTGGGAGGATACAGAAAACTCCGAGCCATAATCCGACTCGACAATGAATCTTTCCCCATATCCGGACCAGCGTATGTACTCATACCGCTTAGAGGCGGTGGCAGTCACGCCAGTGGGAAAGCTCCGATAAGGCGTGGTATGCAGCACATCCGCCCGGGTGGCAGCCAGAGCGCCGCTGTCAATGCCATCCGCAGAAAGGGGCAGCAGCTCATAGTCCACATCCGCCGCCCGGTAGATCTGCTCGATCTTGTCATAGGAGGGGGATTCGATACCGTATACCCGGCTTCTGCCCAGCAGCTCCACGATCAGACGGTACAGATATTCTGCACCGGAACCAATGACAATTTGCCCGATTTCCACCTGAATGCCCCGATTCCGTGCCAGATACTGCCGGATGGCACTGCGTAGCTGTATGCCTCCGGCGTTGGGTGACTTCTCCAGAATCGTTTCTCCGTAATCTGTCAGAACCTTCCGCATGGTTTTGCTCAATATGGATATAGAAAAGGTCGGATAAGAAGATGTATCCAGTTTTTTATGGAAAACTGGTACAGGCTCCGCAGTGGATCCGGCAAAGCCATCCGAAGGCTGAAAGATCACGAAATAGCCGCTCCGTTCCCGTGCCTCCGCATACCCTTCATCGCACAACAGTCCGTATGCATGCTCAATGGTAATGGTGCTGATACCCAGTTCCTCCGCCAGCATCCGCTTGGAGGGCAGTCGGCTGTTGTATGGGTACACCTGGTTTATGATATCGTTCCGGATCAGCTTATACAGCTGTAAGTACACCGGTCGGTTCTCTTTTTGAATCACATATTTCATCTGGCTATATTATTTTCTCCGTTTCTGACTATTGTATATCATCAGAAATCATTATACACTAGTAACATCAAATTTGCAAGGAGGAATTTCAAATGCAAGCAACATCCACAAAAAAGAGAACCGCCTTATGGCTATGTGTAACTGCCCTGTTCATGGCGCTGAACGTGGTGATGAGTTCCTTTGGCGTACCCGTTCCCGGAGGCCATCTGTATATGAATGACATCATCATCTGCACTGCCGCCATGCTTCTGGATCCGCTGGCAGCATTCATGGTGGGAGGCGTAGGCGCCTTTCTGGGGGATCTGTTCTTCTACCCCACTCCCATGTTCGTTTCGCTGGCAACCCATGGGCTTCAGGCCATTGTCATTTCCGTATGCTCCCACTACATACTGAAAAAGCACCCGGTACTGGCATCCGGCATCGGTGTCACCATCGGTGCAGTGATCATGGTGGTGGGCTACTCCCTGGGTCGTGCCTTTATTTACAGCACACCGGAATACGCTCTGCTGAAGCTGCCCTATCAGATTTTACAGGCTGTGGTGGGCGCTGTGGTCGGCATGATCCTGTACTGGAAGTGCGGCATCCGGAAGCTCTGGAGCTCCAAGCTGATGCCCCAGAAAACCTGTCCGGAGCGATAACCTGACAATCTCTCATACTTTCTTTCATAAAACCAGCTCCACCGGAGGATCCGATGGAGCTGGTTTCTGTCATATGATCAAGCAGGATTCAAAAGTTCCCGTTTTAACAGGCAAAGATCCATTGCATTCAGCTTGCCATCCGGGCACAGATCCCCTGCCTTCCAGTCAGCGAGGGAAGCATCCGGCGTGTGCAGCAGCCATTTCTGCAATGCGATTACATCTGCTACTGTGCATGCACCATCCTGGTTCACATCCCCCCGAACGGGTTGGTCAGCACCAGCGGGTACGATCCAGGCGTTGTCGTCTACGATCAGACAAAGCATGGTGATGGTGTCGCCAAAGTACACATCCTCCCCGTAATCCAGGATCATACTGCGGAGGCTGTCATGCCAAGTATCATACCCGCCGCAGGCTGCTGCCACCAGGAAGGGAGCATCAAAGCAAAGGTCATTCCAGTCGGAAACCGCCTCCCCTGCCGGAGTATAGCCTGCCATGATCTGCGCCGGATCGCCGCCGGTTTTCCGGGTAATAAATCCATTGAGGGCATTGGCGAACTTCAGCGCATCCGCATTTCCATTCACCAGATAATCCATGCTGATCCGCCAGGGCGTCCGGCATGCATTGTAATAAAAATTGCCGTCATGCTCGCTTTCCAGCAAATTTGCTGAAGCCGGCACAAATTTTCCGTTGCTGTCCTTGACAATGAAATCCGGCAAAATGCCCGTACCGTAGGTGTCCACCATCTGGTTGATGATCCGGTAGGTGCTCTCATACAGGGTTGTCCAGCGCGTATCCCCGGAAGCCTCCGCAAACACCGGCATGTACTGAACGATAAAATCCGAGGAACGGGTGGCTGCGTAGTAGGTATCCCCTTCCCTGGTGTTGTGCGCCCAGTCTCCCAGCTGTAACACCCAGTCGGTCTGATTTACCTCATAGGTCATAATGTCGTTCATCACAGCCAGCGCCGCCTGCTTGTAGTTGATGGCGCCGTCACTGCCCCACACCGTATCCGCCATCAGCAGCGCATAGGCAATATCCAGATCCCCGTCCGTTGCGGAATCCGCACCGGCGCTGTTTTGAATGGCGGATCCGTTGTCCGTCTGCTGCCACGCCATCAGATTCGGGCCGATGCCGCTGGGATGCGCCTTGTAATAACGGTACATGCCGTCGAAAATATCCTTCGCCTGGCCGTCATGCTCCGCCATGGACGCAGCAATGAGCATGCCATAGCCGTGGGCTTCGGAAACGGTCACCGCCACCTCTGCGCCGGCTTCTGCGTAGGTTTTCTCCCCGTAGAATACATAATACTGGGGATCTCCCGTCACATAGGGATCCTGCGCCAGATATTTTTCCTTCCAGTATGAATAAAATTGAACCGTTTCCTCTGAAAGTGCTCCCGTTTGCATTTCTTTCACCTCTGCCGCCGTCAAAACTGGTGCAGCATTTGCCATCATAACGGCTCCCGCAGCCATAACAACCGCAGTCTTTCTGCGAAGTTTCATAAAATCCCTCCACTCTATCCTGCTGGATTTGTTGCATTATACCATAATTCTAACGGGCTGTCAAGAAGCAAAGCAACACTGCACAGAGATTGTGCGGTGTTGTCTTAGGAAAGCTCCAAACTAATCCATTCAACCTCCTTGGAACATTTTTTACAACAAACATTTATGGCTATCCAGTCAAAAGCGTCAACATAATCATCTGGAGAAAACTTATCAGGATATTCATTCACACATTCTTCAATGAATTGTTCCTTATCTTCTATTTCAATATTAAGAGAAATTGAAAAAATAGTTGAACCGCACTTATGGCAAATATAATCTGTAAGGTCACTGTCCAGTGCTGTTTTCAAGTCACCGCATACCAGTCCATTGTATCCTTGTGTTGCTTCATCAAATATCAGGTGTTTCTTACGGCAGTTATTACATATAGCTACAACCTTTAGACCATCTTGTTCACTATAACTCATTGATGGATCATATTGGCGGTTTTCATTGTGCAAGATTGTAAAATATTCGCAGCCGCAATCACAGACAATACTTCCACTCAAATTGGTTGCGTTTGTTTCATGTTCGTTCACTCGAAAAATCGTTTTTAAGTGTGTTGGAATAGGATCATTCATATGATTCCTCCTGCATCTATATGACACAAGCAAGCCGAACGCTCACTCTCACTTTTGCATTATACCACAGCGCCCTGAAAAATGCAATTTTGTACTGTGTAGTGCAAAACATACATAAAGCAACACTGCACATCTCTATGCGGTGTTGTCTTAAATTATGAAAGCTCGGCTTCCGCAACCGGGGGCTCCGGCGTGATCTCGCCCAGGGACATCTCATAATCCAGCGCTGCCCGGTGGAACAGATACATGGCCTGCACCAGATGCTTCAATTCCGGGTCTGTGTTTTCAGCCCCCAGCACGGAACGCAGGTAATACAAAGGACTGTAGCTGAGAGACCATTTCGATCCGGACGACTGCTGGAATCCTGTTTGCTCAGTCACTGACACGCTGACCGGAATCCGGAACCTGTTCACCGAGATCCCGGCGGTATCTATATAATAATAGTTCCCCTTACTGCCGGTAAATGCATACTGGCTCACGTCAAACCCCGGCTCCACCCGGAAATAGTGCCGCAGCACCGTGTTGGATTCCAGCAGCAGTGTAGTGCCGTAATAGGTGATCCCTTCCGGCAGAGTACCGGAAGAACCGGGCATCAGCTCCGACAGGGTATCCGCTGTGACAGCCTCCATGGCTGCGGTGGGTGCCAGTGCCGTACCCTCAAAGTATGCCTTTGCGTAAGCACCATATTGCAGCATGGCCTCCGCCAGTGCCGCCGCTTCAGTGGAATATTCCGCCGAATTGTTGCAGATATACTTGGCGTAATCCTGCACGGTAAAGCTGTACACCGGTCCCTGCAAAGTATCGGTACATATCTGGGCAGTGATCTCGGAGGTCATCTCCTTTGCCGCCACCCGGCAGGTGAATACATAATAAGTACCCTCATCCACCTGATCGGTTTTCGCATCCGAAACGGGGATCTGCTGCGTCTGCCCGTTGGGCAGGGTGAAGCGCATGTACGCATGTTCATTCGCAAGAAGCCTGCTGTCCAGTTCCATATAGAAATGCACCCCGATGTCTCCGTCCAGGGTCAGGGAATGACCAGCCAGATGGACACCCACCTGGTTTTTGTACGCACCGCACACCTTGCACCGACCGTATGCGTAGGTGTGTGCCGGAATCATGTCCGCTTCCTTCGTATTGCTATAGACCAGGGTAGGCGTGTCCCCTGCGTCGCATCTGGAGTAGATCTTATTTTCATAAACCTTCACGCCCCCGAGTGTGGGGTTTTCCTGGCCATTTTCCAGATCCTGTCCCCAGGCTTCCCCCAACAGGTATGCCACCTCACCGCTGGCAAATGCAGCAGTGTTCTTGCCTTCGACGGTTTCCCGGTCTGCCTCTCCCGCAGCGAAGGCATTTCCGCCAAAAACATCACTGTTGTACCAACAGTGACTTATCGAGCCTTGTGGGGTTACACACACGCCTCCAGAAAAAAGGAGAGCGGCTCCCTCTGCGTTCAGTTTGCCAATATTATACCCATACTCCAATGTGGCACCCGAAGTATTTGTTCCACACAAACCACCCAAATACACACGATCTGAATCGTGACTCAGGGTACCCGAGTTGAACACATTCCGGATTGTTCCTTCATTTCGACCACATACACCACCGCATGAATCTCCTGTGCAGTATGTGCCGGCGACAACAGAACCGGTATTGTAGCTATTGGTAATCGTGCCGGTATTTTCACCGCACACGCCGCCGCAAGTCCTATATTCTGTTGCGTTTACCGTGCCGGTAGTATAGCTGTTGGTAATGGTGCCGGTATTTTCACCGCACACACCGCCCATACTTCCGGAAGCCGCTATTCCGTTCACCAGACCCATGTTATAGCTGTTGGCAATGGTACCGGAACTTACACCGCATATACCGCCGGCACTACCAACTTTCGTTTCAATCGTTCCGCTGAAATAACAATGTGTGATCGTTCCCGCATTTTCCCCGCATATACCGCCATTGCGTTCGTAACCCCTGAACCAGGAATCCACAATGCCAAGGTTCTTGATTGTGCCGCTCCCCGACAGTTCCCCGACAAATCCGGCGTACGTCCTGCCTGTATCATCATACAAGCCGCTAATGGTATGACCGTCTCCGTCAAAGGTGCCACTGAATGCACAAGTGTAACCAAGTGTTGCTTCTAAATTTCCGATGGGTGTCCAGCTTCGGTAAGACCCGCTGTTGAGATTCCCAACGCTATTCACCAGATTTTCATTGACCACAATGTCATCGGTCAGTTTTGCGTGGGCGGATGTGTCCGCATGCTCCGCAAACCAGTACAGCTGATCCGCATTGCTGATCTGATAGGGATTCTCCGCTGTGCCCTCTCCCTCCGGTTCAGCGGAGACTTCCTCCGCTGATACCAGCCAGCTGCCCAGAAGGTGATCCTGCGGCAAATACAGCAGCATGGAGCAAAGCATGGCTGCTGATGCGGCAATGGACAGTGCTTTTCGGAATCTCTGTGTCATACGCATTCCCTCCTTGTTTTTGCACAGGCAGTTTCTTAGGGCAACACCGCACAAAGCCCGCCTGTCGGCTTTGCACAGCATCTGCTGACGAATTTTCCGTCATAGCACATATGTTTTTCAGGCTGTTCCAGTCATGCTCAGCAATCAAGGAAAATAAACACTATTAAAGTTGTGTTTCGTCGGTATTTGTTATCAAATGATTAATAGGATATCATTTTATTTTTCTAATAAATCCCTTTGCTGGAAAATCAGGATACAGAAACTCCCAAATGCAGCCGCATGATTGACACTGATACCATTTTGTTGCATACCATTTGAGTTCTTTCTGTTCTAAGGTAGAATATCCTGTATGATACGGCTTGCTTACTGGTATTTCTATAAAAACACCATTCGCAACTTGATTATGACAAAACGATTTCATTTCTTCAAACAGTTTAAGAGAATTGATATCAGTATCAAATCGCTCCATACAATCGCATTTCAATTGAACCAATTTGCATCGACCTCCGGAATGTAAACTTGATTTCCTCCACCAAGCAATTGACCAGCACCACAATTAATGATTTGTGGACCAGGCAGGACGGCCCCTACACTGCGCCGGACGCCACGATCCGCTACGGTAGCCGGGATGACGGTTGCGATGGATCCAGTACATGCTGGATGCGGCAGGCTACGATTGCGGAAAAATTGACGATATTGCAGGCGTGAAAACCATCGGCTGCCATCCGGGCTTACCAGCAGGAGCATAGACTTGCCGTGAACGGGCTGGCAGGGAAGAAAACAGTGGCGGCGTTGAAAGGAGCAACCGCATGACGGGATTTGAATTATTCACCACGGTGCTGGGGATCATCGGGACGGTCTGCGCCATCGTGTTCGGGTACATCAAGTCCGGCGTGGATGACATCAAGCGCAAGCAGGAGAAAGAGGATGAGCGGCATGTACAGGTCGTTTCCAGGCTGACTGCGGTCGAAGCGTCCGCACAGCAGGCGCACCACAGGCCGGACAAACTGGAAGAAAAATGAATTGTGTAATAGTGTTTAGTTGTGTAAAGGTTAAGTCTATTCATGGATTATTCCTACAACTTATGCAGCAAATCGCTATAAACCGAGAATTTCTGTTTCTATGATAATAATTATAGCAACTGTACGGCATTGCCTATACTTATTGCTGATCCCGGTGCAGCCGACTGGTAACGCAGAATCCGGCAGTGAGATCCAGCAGTGCGCCCAATGCAAGCATCCACAGTGCCGCACTGTTCCGGCGGGCATAAACCTCCCGGTACGGCAGGGTACATACCAATGTGTAACTGCGGTACTTCCGGTAACATACCAGAGCGGAGGACTGGTATGGACTTGCGCTGAAGTGTCCCGCATTGCCGGAAAAATCCGCCGGCGCATAGGGGGACTGGGCACCCACCAGGGCGGAATACGTGTGACTCATGTAGCGACAGCTTTCATCCAGCACGGAAAGGGTTCCATTTTCCATGAACTGGGTTCCGCTTACCAGTTCTGACAGATCCGCTGACTGCATCAGCTGACTGATGTCATCCGGCTTAAAGGTGATCTGGATCACGCCGTCCTGATCCAGCCGTGCTGTGCCCACCAGCAGAATATCCCGGGTGCTCTCGTCGGGAAAATACCACTCGGAAAACACCTTATTCGTGATCGCCGGCAGGAAGGCGTCCTCCACCCGATCCCCTACCCGGGACTGATCCGTACTGAACCGGATCACGCCCTGCAGATCGGATACGCTGATGACCTCCGCCCCGGCAACCAACCGAAGCTCCTCCAGATCCGTTTCCGTCTCCAGCAACGTCGGTGTGGTGTTGATCATCATGGAAATGATCCGTGCCCGGGTCTGATAATCCGCCTGGGCTTCGTCCAGGATCAGGGACTGCTCCGACTGGAGCGCATCGATCTTCTGGCTCATCTGTACCAACCGGTTTTCCGCCTGCTCCATCGCCCGATCCCGATCCACCACCCCGGTGGCATACCAGGCAAAGCCCAGCATCAGCAGCGTCAGCAGCACCGTGGGCAGCAGAACCGCACGGTACTGGGACCAACGCTTCATGACTGATGGGCGGATGCGCCCATCCGCTCCGCCATCCGGTCATAGATCACATACATCTTCTGTACCGTATTTTCCAGAAAGTAATAGTGAAAAATATAGGGCACCAGCAGTACCAGGATCAGTCCCAGCAGGGGCAGCAGGAACATTGCCTCCGTCATCAGAAAAGCACCCAGAACCAGGAACAGAACAATGGCAAACAGCATGGTCACCAGAAAGTGGATCAGCCGTTCGTGCTGCATAAACCCGATCTTGTCCAGGTGCCGCTGCAGATCCGTTTCTGTGAAGCTGCGGTTTTCTTCCAGCAGCCGGTTCATTTGCTTCATATAATCGCTCAGATATTTGTGCATGCTCCCTCCATTGAGGCAGTCACACTGCCTGCCGATTTCCGGCATCGGCACACCAAAGATTCATCCGCATGTATTCCTTTATATCATAGCATACTGCCAGTAAAATAACAAGAGCAACACCACACAAAAATTGTGCGACAGATGTGTCAACAGATTTTTCGTCAGATTGCATAGAAACGATGCAGGAATGCCAGAGCATTGCAGGGAGTTTCTGTATGATATGACGGAACACCCGTTAGCAGAGGCTGTAAAAAAACACCAGGTCAGCTTTGTACGATATCGCCCGGGGCTTTACACAAATTTTTCTTGACAATCCTGCTGGAGTGTGCGATACTAAAAAGGTATTATGCAACAGACGAAAGGAACGTGAAATATGCTGCTTGAAATGATGTCCCTCAGTGAAACCCTGGTGGAATGGCTGACCACCCATATGAACGGCTTGCCCCGTGAACTGATTATTTTTGTAATTTCCCTGCTGCCCATTCTGGAACTGCGTGGCGGACTGCTGGCGGCGTCCATTCTTGGAGTGCCCATCGTACCGGCTTTGTGCATCTGTATCATCGGCAACATCCTGCCCATCCCATTTATCCTGCTGTTTATTGAAAAGATCCTCAAGTGGATGAAAACCACCAAGCATCTCCACGGCATTGCGGACTGGCTGGAGAAAAGAGCCACCGGCCCCAAGGCGGAACAGATCCGCAAGGTGGAATTTATGGGCACGCTGCTGTTTGTAGGCATCCCCCTGCCCGGCACCGGCGCATGGACTGGCGCACTGATCGTATCCCTGTTGCATGTGGACCGGAAAAAGGCAAGCCTGGCTATTTTCCTGGGGGTATTACTGGCGGCAGCCATTATGTGCGTCATCACCTACCTGATTCCCTGGATCGTCCGGCAGTTTTAACACAAAGGAGTGTTTGAAATGGCAATGACAATTTTCTATCCGGTGGGACAAAACCTGTATGTGAATCTCACCAACCAATGTCCCTGTAACTGCACCTTCTGCATCCGGCAGAACGGGGACGGGGCATACGGCTCCGACAGCCTGTGGCTGGAGCATACCCCCACCTTTGAGGAGGTGCAGGCGGCATGTCCTAAGGATCTCGGCAAGTATCACGAGATCGTGTTCTGCGGCTACGGAGAGCCTTCGGAGGCGCTGGATGTGCTGTGCCAGACCGCAGCCTACCTCAAGCAGCAGCCCGGCTGTCCGCCCCTGCGGATCAATACCAACGGCTTATCGGATCTGATCCACGGAGCGCCCACTGCTCACCGGTTCCAGGGCTTGATCGACACCGTATCCATCAGCCTGAATGCCGGAGACGAGCAGGAGTACAATCAGGTAACCCGCCCAAAATTCCCGGAAGCATTCCAGGCACTGCAGCGCTTTGCGGTGGACTGCAAGCAGTATGTGCCCCATGTGATGTTCACCGTGGTGGACGTAATCCCCAAGGAGCAGATCCGGCTGTCCCAGGAACTGGCTGATCGGTTGGGCGTTCCCCTGCGGGTACGCACCTACGATTCGTAATAGATATACACATCCGATACGGCAAAAGCCCGACTGCGAAAGACAGGTGCTAATAAAGAAGTTTTAATTCTTTGAAGATAAGGTTGCGTAACCAAGCGGTTACGCAGCCTTTCTCTTTTTGTCGTACTTCATACTGTCAGCAACGGCAGTAGTTATGGCAACATCGAAGCGATAGTGAATCTCGATCTGCTGAGTACGATGTCCGCTGCTCTTGTCAGGAGCGCGAATTACGATCTTCTCAATAAGTTCGTGCATGACCTCAGGCGTCAGCTCCGTGATATGCTCATACTTCTGTACTGCTCTGATGAAAGCAGTCACATCGGCGGACTTCTGTTCGGCAGTATCAATGTAAGCAGTCAGCTCTGCTACGGTTGCCCTGAGCGTCTTCTGCTCGTCCTCATATCCTGCTGACATCACTGCAAAACGCGCATCTGAGATTTTGCCCGAGACATTATCCTCATAGAGCCTTGTGAATAGTCTGTCCAGTTCAGCGATACGCTTCTCAACTTCTTTCAGCTTTTTCTTGGATTTGGCAAGCTCCGAGGACTGCTTCTGAACGGAATTATCCATAGCCGACCTCACAAATTCGTCCTCGTTCTCCTTGACAAAGGAAATCATCTTGTTCAGTTCACCGAGAACGATCTCTTTTAGCACGATCGTCCTGATAAAATGCGCTGTACACTCGTCTTTGTCATTAGCGTAAGTCCCACATTTCAGATGCTCCTGATCCGCTGTAAGCGACTTGGCTCGGCAAAGATACATTTTCCGTCCGCAGTCGGCACAGAAACACACGCCGGAAAAAGGATTGACTTCTTCGATTTTTGTAGGTCTGTGCTTATGTCTGCGAAGCTCCTGCACCAAGTCAAACTCCTGCTGAGTGATAATGGCTTCATGGGTATTCTCAAAGATCAGCCAATCCTCTTTCGGGTTATCCACACGCTTCTTGTTTTTGTAGGACTTCACATGAGTGCGGAAATTGACCGTGTGTCCGCAGTATTCAGCCTTTTCAAGGATATGGGCAATCGTTTCGCTGCCCCAGCGGTGCAGCTTGGCATTCTTATGACCATTATCCCTGCCCTGCGACAGAGCGTAAGCGGTCGGAGTTGGGATACCTTCCTGCGTCAGAATTCGGGCGATCTGCGAAGGACCGTATCCGTCAATGCAAAGGCGGAAGATCTTACGAACCACCTCGGCAGGCTCATCATCGATCACCCAAAGGTTCTTATCCGTTTCCGAATGCTTGTAGCCGTAGATCGGATTGGAAAGATGCTTTCCCGACTGTCCCTTAACTTTGAAAACGGCTCTGATCTTCTTCGACGTATCCCGGGCGTACCAGTCATTAAAAATGTTCTTGAAAGCCATCAGCTCGTTCTCAGATTTGAATGTATCCACGCCGTCATTGATCGCAATGTAACGGACATCATAATCAGGAAATATGATCTCGATGTACTCGCCAGTTTTCAGATAGTCACGACCTAGACGGCTCAGATCCTTAGTGATAACAGTACCGACCTTTCCTGCTTCCACATCTGCCATCATAGCCTTGAAGCCTTCACGTTCAAACGTCGTACCCGAAACTCCGTCATCGACATAATAAACTGTATTGCCAAAGCTGTTATCATCAGCGTACTTCTTGAGGATAGCCTTCTGGTTGGTGATGCTGTTGCTCTCACCCTGCAACATATCATCCTGGCTCAGACGGCAATATAATGCTGTAATCTTGTCTTTCATAATTTACCTCCCTTTCCGACAGATACAGCAAGCTATGCTATCATTATAGCGCACATTGGAAAATGATTCAATGCGCCGATATTACAAAGTTACACAGCCTGCTTCTCAGGTTCTTGTCCGGATTCACCGAGGAGTTTTTCGCTCTCACGGATGATAAGCCTTTTCAGAATATCCGAAAGACTTTCCTTTGAAGCAGGGTTGAACACGGTGGTCACCGTGTAAAGGGTATGTCCGATCTTGTACTCGGACGTTGCGTTAAAAGTTGTCTCTGTCTTTTCTCTTTCTACAGCAATAGTGTTGTTGTTCATAGCGTTATTCTCCTTTAGCTTCTCTTTATCTACGCTTATAGAGCGAGGGGATCGCTTTCTCTATCTGCCCCTCTTTCTGTTTTTGAAATTTCTGTGCGGAACGGCATCGCTGCCGCCCCATACACAGCTATCGTTCTGTTGTCGGATATATGTTAGTCCTCATAAGGATTTCTCGTATCCGTAAAACTCACCTGCTGACCGAACTTGTCATCGCTGTTATTGGTATCGCTGATTTTATCATCAGCGGATTCCGCAGTAACATCATTATCCGAACCAGCCAGACTGTCGGCTTTCAGTCTTGTAGACTGCTCACGCTCCCTTGCGAGAACTTCCAGCAGCTCACGACCTTCGCAGTTGTATTCTGCCTTGATCTCAAGGTAGCTCAGGTGAGCATTTTCTTCCACCAGCTTTTTGAGCTTTGCCTTACTGGTCTCGATCGTTGCCTTCAGCTTCTTGATCTTCTTCTCGTTCTCCTCGATCTTTTCAAGATACAGACCCATCGCATTCACCTCGCTTTCCGTTTCAGCATATTTCTGAAACTCAGATTTGCAGTCGCATCGTCCGACCACGATCAAATTATAGCGCGCAATTCCATATCAATACAAGCCGCAATGCGCACAAACTTTTGTTCATAGTTTGTTAATAATAGACCAGGGAATTTTGCGATTTCAAAATACGAAATGACGCTATTACGCCATAAAAAATCCCCGGTCATTTTGACGAAGCCGTTCCTGACCGCCCGAAAAAACTTTTCGGATAGCCATTGACTGTTTTTGAAATCTTTGGTATAGTGGATATGGGGAATCGCAGGAGCGACTATCAGAGAGATACAGAAAAAGTCGCACAGCTCCCATTCTCGATACACGAGAAAAAATCCGAGCTGAAAAGCTCGGAAATGCAAATCGCCCCACAGGGGCGAAACAAGAGTAGCAAGCACGGTATCATGTGGGCGCGCCGAGAGCGAACCCACATGATACAAGGCTTGGCAGAGGGCGCTGCCCCTACGACCCCGAATTTATAAAAACAAAGAGAGGACAAAAAGAGAATATGAAAGACGAGAATAAGCGTGATCTGTACCTGAAGGTAAGAGTGAGTCAGGCAGAAATGGACGCTATCAAGAGGAAGTTTGCGAACAGCGGTATGAACACTCTCAGCGGATTTGTCCGTGCGATGATCTTTGAGGGCTATATTGTTCATATAGACGAAAACGAGCTGAAACGGCTCAACGTATTGGCAAATAACATCGCCAACAATATCAACCAGATCGCTCATCGTGTAAATGTCACGAACAAAGTTTACAAGGAGGACATTGAAGACATCAAGAGCCTTGCCGATAAGCTTATTCAGCCCTTGCTGTTTCTGCAATCGAAGTGTTTGCAGTTGAGGCATTGACAGCAAAGTGCTGTAAGGAGAAATCCCGACAGCACCGAAAGCCAATATGTGCGCTCTGCACCGGATCGGTGTTTGAAATTGCTGCGCACTTCACAAAAATGGTTACAATCATTCCGCAAAGCTGGACTCCAGAGAGATTATCCGCTATAATGGATTCACGATAAAACTTTTGGAGGTATCAGTTATGTTAAAAACACCTGAATTGACAATGCCGAGATCACGCAAGGTCACGACTGTTTGCAACGGAAGGCGTGAGGTCTGGACGGACTACGAAGATGCGAAAGCCTATTTTCTTGAACTGATGATGTCTACGGACGGCGAGGAACATGAACGTGCAGAGTGCGTTTATATCCAACTGCTTCATGGATTGGACGAGTGCAGCGATGGGGATGAATAAGCAAAAATGGAGCGTTGCCGTAGTGGTAACGCTCCATTTCAATTGAATTTGGATCAAGATAATTGACTTGAAAAGTAGTAAGAAATATGCTATAATAATAGTAATCAGATAATCCAAACAAGGCGGTGAACAAGATGTACATCAGCAAACTTATTGTAAAAAACTATAAGCTCCTAAAAGAGGTAAATATTGATCTTAATGAAAAGATCAATATTTTCGTTGGTGAAAACGATTCTGGAAAAAGCACAATCCTTGAAGTACTATCGATCATAACATCAGGAAAACTGAATGGTTATGCTTTTGAAAGGCAGATAAAGGCAAATATGTTTAATGATGAAGCAAGAAAAGAGTACATTAACTCACTTGCAACAGGGTTACCGATATCTCCGCCGGAAATAATAATTGAAGCATTTTTGCAAGATGCTGATCCTCAGTATTCAGGTACGAACAATTCTCTTTTGAAAGATGCTTGCGGAATTAGGGTTAGGGTACACTTCAATGAGGAATATTCAGAATTATATAGCAGTCTATTATCATCAAAAGAGATTTATGACATTCCTGTTGAATTCTATTCCGTTGAGTTAAGATATTTTAATGGCTCTCCTGTTCTTCAGCGTTTTTCTCCGATAAAAGCTGCGTTCATTGATACAACAAGAAAAAACTATGCTTATGTAGTAGATAAATTCGTTGCGGACAATATCACCAATTTCTTAACACCCCAAAATCAAACGGATCTTACTACTGCATATCGAAAAAGCCGACATGATTTCAGTAATAGCGAAATTGTAAAGAAGCTTAATGAGGATGTCCGTAAGAATACCGATCTTGACGGGCGTGAATTAACAATAGACCTGAAAGAAGAGGATGTTGATTCATGGAAATCACAAATGTCAGTTGTTGTAGATTCCTGCCCTTTTGAGAATGGTGGTTTTGGAACCCAAAATACAATTAAAATGGGTATGGTACTAAAAAACGCTGATGAGCAAGTCAATGTCATTATTATGGAAGAACCCGAAAACAATCTTTCATATACAAATATGGCACGCTTAGTAAGTAAAGTGGAGAAATCCGAAGGAAAACAGGTCTTTATTTCTACACACAGCAGCTATGTTGCTAACAAACTGGATTTACAGAATCTTTTCTTGATTAGGAAAGGAATACCAACTCGTTTTAATGGTTTACCGGAAGATACGATGTCTTATTTCAAAAAGCTCCCTGGATATGATACTTTAAGAGTAGTTCTGGCAGAAAAAATCATTTTAGTTGAAGGTCCTACTGAAGAATTGATTATTCAGCGTGCTTATTTGGATAAGCATGGTGTCCTTCCTATCGAAAATGGGATTGATGTTATAGTAGTCGATTCGCTTGCATTTAAGCGGTATTGTGATATTACTGTTTTATTAAACAAGAAAACTGTTATAGCAACTGATAACGATGGCAATATACAAGAAAATATTACTAATAAGTATTCTGAATATACCACTAAATCCAATTTGATTTTTGTTTACGAGAGCAATGAAGAATTACATACTATCGAGCCAAGTGTTGCCGCTGTAAACTTTGATACAGATTCTCACGCACAAACTTTTAGAACTGTATTATCTAAAAGGAACTCAATGATGACAAAGAGTAAAGAGGAAATAATAGAATTTATGACTAACAATAAAGCAGAATGGGCTTTGCGGGTTTTTGATAGTGAGCTGAAAATTATTTATCCGGAGTATATACAAAATGCCATCAATGAACTTGATTAAAATAGAATGTGCCGGCTCAGGCAAAACGTGGAGTATTTGTCAAACAGCCTTGTCAATCGTATCATCAGATATCAAAAAACGAGTAGCGGTTATTTCCTATACCAATCAAGGTGTTCAGGCAGTACAGACTGAAATTAAGAAACAGAATAATGGCATAATGCATAGTCGTATAACCGTAGAATCATTATACTCCTTTTTGCTTAGAGAACTGATAAAACCATATCAAACATATATCTTTGGAATTAACGAAGTTAAGAGCCTTGATTTTTCACGAATGTATGGATTTATCAATAAACATCGTATTGGGCAAAAAGCAAGATATATGACAGTGGGACATAACATTACAGCGAATGAAGCTGCGGAATTGGTTGTTCAGCTTAATAACCGAAGTAATGGTCAAGTAATAAAAAGAATTGAGAGAATCTATGATACCATTTTCTTTGATGAAGTTCAGGATTTATCTGGATACGATCTTGAAATCATAAGGCGTATTGCTGCCTCATCAATTAACTTGGTATGTGTAGGAGACCCTAAGCAGGCTACGTTCAAAACAAACAGTGGTCAGAAAAATAAAAACATTTCCGGAGCGAAGATGGAATTGTTTTTCAAAAATCTTGAAAAAAGCCACTCGGCGCAGTTAACTTATAATAATATAAGCAGACGTTTTAACGTGGATATTTGTAGATTTGCTAATGATGTTTATCCGAGCAGTAATGAAATGTCAACATTTATGACCTCAATTACACCGCATGATGGCGTATTTCTTATTCTTAAATCTGATATTCCTGATTATTACGATCAATATTCTCCGCAAGTTCTTAGGTACGATAAAAAAACAGATACTTTGGGATTATCCTCTATGAATTTTGGAGAGTGCAAAGGCTTGACTTTTGATAGGATTTTAATATTCCCGAATAAACCATTCTTGGAGTATATTCAAAAAGGTAAGGCTTTGGGGAGTCCTGAAAAATATTATATTGCTGCTACACGTTCACGTTACAGCATAGCGATCGTAGTTGATAAATTCCCTTCAAAATCAAAATTCCAATTAGAAGATACTATCATACCTGTTGGAACGGGTAATATTATCGGTAAGAAAATACTGTTTAGTTGATTATAGGAGCATTGCATATCACGAGCAATGCTCCTTTTGTATTATAAAAGCTACTTGCAATAAAACGTAAGTAGCTTTTTTCACATATTCAGCGCGCATACAGCGCAAGAACTGCGCGCAGTTGCTCTATAATACAGAAAAGCCGATTTCTCAAAATAGATACATT
>UMCA01059121.1_pt1 | contig 25690 bp, 18 predicted proteins | sample 1964111 | NCBI WGS metagenome assembly UMCA01 (sample SAMEA4835956, study PRJEB28245) | human gut metagenome | biome: gut microbiome; material: fecal sample | place: Denmark | collected 2008
CAGAACAACATCCTCGTAACGGATGCAGCCATTGATGAGCAGCGTATTCGCCTGCAAAATGCACAGACGGATTACAAACGCTATCAGGAATTGCTGAAAGAAGAAGCCGTTACTCCTCAACAATTCGACCGGGTAAAAACGGATTACGAAGCTACACAGGCACGCTATGAACAGCTGTTACGCCAGAAACAATCGACTTTACTCCAGAAGCAGGAGCAAACCCAGCGATTGGAACAGAATGAATCGGCTATTAAACTGGCAGAGGCTGCACTCAACCTGGCCAAACTGAACCTCTCTTATACAGTGATTCTGGCTACTACAGACGGAGTGACCGGACGAAAAAACATTCATGAAGGAGAGTTAGTTCAGCCTGGACAAGCCTTGGTGACTTTGGTAGATGGTACGGAGAAATGGGTCATAGCCAACTACAAGGAAACTCAGACTACCGACATGAAGAGAAATCAGCTGGTGGAAGTAAGAGTAGATGCTATTCCTGATGTAAAATTTAAAGGGCGTATCGCTTCTATTTCGGATGCTACCGGAGCTTCCTATTCACTTATTCCACAAAATAACTCGGCGGGCAACTTCGTAAAGGTAAAACAGCGCATCCCAGTCCGTATCGAGTTTACGGAAAACAACCGCCCGGAAGATTTGCAACGCTTGAGAGCCGGAATGAATGTAGAATGTTACGTTAAACAGTAAACACGAAAATGGCTGAACCACGTCCTCAGATTCCTTACTTCAAAGAATTCCTGCCCACTCCGGTCTGCATCGTCCTGTCGCTCTTCTTTGCCATGGTCTTTCAGTTTAACGGAGGAGTTTTCCTGCCAGCTGCTACCCAGATGTCGAGTGCATTAGGATGTATCCAGGAAGATGTAACCATGGCAGCCTATGCCTCTTTCATCGGTATGACCGTTATATTTCCGATACTGTTCCGTCTGAAATCCCGGTTTACCACCCGGTCCATTTTCATGACGGTATGCCCGGTACTCATTCTCTGCAACCTGATTACCATGCATACAGAAAACATCTTTCTCATGATTTGTGTATGCTTCGTATCGGGATTCTTCCGCATGTGGGGCACCTTCGAGTGTTTCTCCAATACCCGCCTGAGCATTACACCTTCCGGAAATTTCTCGGTTTTCTATCCCGTTATCTATATCATCGTGCTTGAAAGTATACAGTTGTCCGGACTGGTCACCATGCACATCAACGACTGGGCCAACTGGCAATACATGCACTGGTTTGTCATCGGCATGCTGATGGTGGTATGGATTTGTGTCATGTGCCTGACACAGACTATCCGCCTAGGTAAAAAGATTCCCTTATATGGCATAGACTGGATAGGCCTCCTCTTATGGACAGCCATGCTGTTCGCGATTGTTTTTATCTGTATCTATGGAGACTTTTACGACTGGCTGGACAGCGTGCAGATTCGCTCCTGCATTGTAATAGCCGTAGTGTCCTTACTGATAAACATCAACCGGATGACTTCCATACGACATCCGTATATAGACCCGCAGGTATTCCGCTACAAAAAATTCCCCGTAGTGTTGTTCCTGTTCTTGATGCTTTGTCTGTTTCTCACCACCTCCTCCGTACTGCAGAATGCATTCATGACCTCCATCTTACAGTACGATACGCTAAACGCCATTTCATTGAACTGGTGTGTATTTGCAGGAATCCTGGCCGGAGCAGGCATCGTATTCTTCCGGCAAGCAGTATTAAAAAAAGGATATAAATTATTGATTTCTGTCGGATTTACACTGATAGTCATATACCAGTATTACATGTATTTTCTGATATACCCCGATTTGAATATTGAAAGTTTGTATCTGCCCAACTTTTTAAAAGGCATCGGTCATGGAGTACTTTATATTTCGTTGACCATTTATGTAGCAAAGCACATACCCTTCAAGCATTTCTTCCAGTCTTTGTGCGTACTCAGCTTCATTCGTACCAGCATTGCAACCCCGCTGGGAGCAGCCATATTGAACCGCTGGATGAAACACCTGCAACGTGACAACTGGGGCTTATTAAGCAGAAACATGGACAATCTGCACGAGTGGATGCCGGATGTATCACTCATGCAACTCTATGAAGAAGTAAACACCCAGACCATGCTGACCAGCCTGAAAGAGTTGTTCGGCTGGGTATGTCTGTTAGGAACTGTTTTTCTTGTAATCGTGCTCAGCTACCGAATCTGGCGCGACCGCCACTTGGCAGCTCTCAAAATGCTGCATAGCCTGCCCGTAAAGAAACGGTACAGGCCATCCAGCGTACATAAAATCTCTAAGAATTAGAATTTATAGCCAGCAGTGAAGAAGAATGCCAAGTTGCGTGTCTTTGAATTGCTGGCTAATTTGCAGCATCCAAATTCTCCGTCAAGTCCTACTGTCCAGCGTTTAAAGTCGAGTGCCACACCAGCCATCACACCGGCATCAAAACGGCGCAGCCCTGAGACGATTTCTCCTTCAATCTTTGATTCCCCAAAGGTATTATAAGAAACAGTCAAGTCATCAATGTCAATATTCCGCTTGCCGTTTACCCCATAAGCCAAATAAGGACCTGCCGTAAACACCATATCAAAATTAGCAGCCGTGCCTACATGAAAGGCAGCCAGCAAAGGCATCTCAAAATAATTCTGGTTTACGTGCATATCCACCACATTCTTCGTATTAGCCCCTACATAATCCACGTCTATGCTTGCTCCTTTCGAAGCCCAGTATAATCCGGTCTGGAATGATACCAGTCCACTCAAAGGTACATCAATTCCTACTCCAACCTTCTGGTTAAACAATGGAGAAGAATCTCCGGCATCCTTTCCCATCCAGGTACTCATACCCAGTCCAAGTTCCATACTCCAAGTTACTTTTGTCTGTGCGGCCATTGTCAAAGCTACGAACAAACCTGCCACTATGCATGCAATCTTTTTCATAAGCTCAAATAATAGATGAATTACACAAATTTAAAAAGATAAAGCGGAGAAACAAATAAAAAGGGAGCAAAAAAGAAGTTTTCACCTCTTTTTGCTCCCTATCTATTAGTTATTCAATCGTTCTTATTAGAATTCGTACTCAATACCAATGGAAATATTTTCGCCATCCAAACCGACGCCGAATCCATTTTCTTCTCCACGATAATAGTCGTCACGATAACCAGCAAAACCTACTTTAGTAATAAAGCTGAAATTATCATTCAATTTCACTGCCAATCCCGGTTTCACTCCGATTTCAAAACCATTTACAGACTCTGCATGTTTCTCCTTGTAAGTAGAGAATCCAAATCCCATATCCAAGAACAAACGTACAATCTTGTTTTCATAGAAAGAGTAACGTGCATACGGAGCCAAAGCAAACGCATTGCTATTGAGCTTATCACCATCATAACCATTGTGTGCATAAGCCAATTCCACACCTACGGCCCATTTTTCACTCAAGTTATAACCTACATCCGGTGTGATAGAGAATGAAGTCTTATCTACATCATTGTTTCTCCACAAACTGATACCACCACCTAAATAAATGCCTTCCTGTGCGCTGGCAGTGATGGCAGCCATTACAATTACTACGAGTAAAAATAATTTTCTCATAATCTTCTTTTTTTAGTTTTACAAATATATTAACAACTGAATACAGTTTTTTGTTCACTCTTATCCTTGTTTGTGTCTGTTGGCTCTCCGGCGGCGATATTCCGCTTTCATCTTGGCAGAGCCAGAACCATGCAAACCCGTAATGTAAGTTTTCTTCTTAGCCTTGGTCTTTACTTTCTCTTCTTTCTTTTTTCCGTCAGAAGACTTCCCGCCTCTGAACACAATTCCTTCTGTCAATATCTTTTCAATATCCATATTCTTTCATTTTTTAGGAGATAATTTCACATGTTTTCCTGCTTTCGTACATACCAGCGTACGTTTTAATGGGACACGGGTAGACATATTAAATAATAATCCAGGACTAAAATGTTGTCCGTTGGCCCTGAGTTCAAAATGTAGGTGCTCTGTGGTAGCACGTCCGGTTCGCCCGGTCAATCCTATTACCTGACCCGCCTTTACTGAATCACCCGGTGCAACAAAGTTCTTGGAATTATGACTATACACGGTTTCCAATCCATTAAAATGCCGCACCACAATCACCTTTCCATATCCGCCGTAACTTTTGGCCATGCGCACCACACCGTCGAACACACAAAGAATAAAATCATTGGCCTTGGTCTTTATATCTGCTCCCGAATGTCCACCACGGCTTCCATAAGCAGAAATGACCTTTCCTCCGGGAAGCGGAAAACAGAACTGTGAATCGGCCAGACACTCCAAGTGTATCTCCACGCTATTTCCCTTTGAGAACAGTCCCGGTGTATGTACCCTGACATGGCTACGCTCCATGTGTGTAAATACTGTTTTCACAGGTTCATCAGCCTGCATATTTCCCATACAAAGGAACAACAGTCCAAGTATTACAATCAAGCGATTCATTTCACTCAAAATAAAGAAGTTCTACATCCTGGGCATCCGCAAATTCCTTCAACAGGTTCACCATATAGTGTACGTCTTCCTCCAGACCTTCACTACCACTATATGCATTCATAATAGCCAACAGATGAGTGGTTTCCGATGAAATCTTTGTCCGTTCATTATCACTTGTCGGTGTACCTACACCTCCCACGGCATCACGATATACGGGCATTCCCTCAATGTTCAATTCTCCACGGCCAATACCTTCGTAAGGCTCACCCGCCTTTCCGATACCTAATACCAGCTTGTCTCCTTGAATCTTATCCCGGTCAAAGCCACCGATAGAATGTCCGCTATTGATGGACGCCAAGTTAATCAAATCGACCAGCGTATCTATCTGATAAAGTGAAAGTCCTCTTAACAAGCGGCGGCATAAAGCTTCTGAAGAAGGACGGTAACGGCTGGGATCTTTCCCACATTTCTTATAAGCCTGACGAGTGGCCTGAATGGCAGGCATCTCTTTGATAGAATCAATGGTATATTTCTGACGGTAAAGTTCCGTAAACTCACCGATACGTTTCCACAGTTCTTCACTATATGGAGAATTCTTTACCGTCGCAAATACAGCGGCTCCACGAAACTGCGGCCAAGCCTGCCGTAATTCCTCTGATACTTCAATTTTCAAATCCATTTCGCTATTTTCTTAAATGGTTCTACATCCGCATAATCCCCGACAAAATACGTCCGGAACGAATGCCCAGCCGACGTGCCGAGAAGAAATCCGTATAATTCTGATAGGTACAAATCCCTGCTACTTCCACATTCTCCTTCTTTACTCCTTTAGACAGCAACTGCATCCGGTTGGCTTCCCAAAGGTCGAGGTGCCACTTTTCATCTCTGCGGGCGATGCAAGCCATATCAAATCCGGCTGCTTCAAAGGCCTCATATACCTCATCTCCCACTTCAAAAGCATCCAGAGAGATACCCGGCCCGATATAAGCCTGTACATCTTCTCCTTTCGTACCATAAAGTGCCGCCATCTTGTCCAATGTTTTTTCCACGATGCGCTTCACTGTTCCCCGCCATCCGGCATGTATCGCCGCAATCACTTTCCGCCGGGTATCATAGCAAAGCACCGGGATACAATCGGCAGTAGAAATGCAAAGACAGACCTGCTTCAAGTCGCTGACCATCGCATCCACTCCTTCCAGTTGCTTCAATTGCTCCTCTGAAGAGAGCCGTAAAAAAGCCTCATCCACGACCTTCACCACCGTATCGTGTGTTTGATGAGGTACAACCAGCATCCGGGGATGCACAGGCAACAACGAACACAGCAGTTCCCGGTTCCGTTCTACCTTATCGGGCACATCACCACAATAATGATTGCAGTTAAACGAAGCATAATTCCCCTCACTGCAACCTCCGTGACGTGTCGTAGAGAAACAAAAAATGTCGGTGTGCGAACTTTTCGGGCCGTACACCAACATTCTTTTATCATCAGTCAGATTATTCATTACTTTTGTGGTTCGTCCTCCCAGTCTTCCTCTTCGTACTCGTAGTCAAAGTCATCATCCTCATCCACATCTTCATACTCATAGTCAAAGTCTTCGTCTTCGCCCATATCTTCCAGCTCCTTGCGAAGCTTGGTCATATCTTTCGGACGATGTACGATGGCTTCCCGACGTACTGCTTCCAACTGGTTACTGTCTTTATTCAGTTCGGCCCAGAGCAAGTCTTTCAACTGCTGGATACCCATTCCAGACACCGAAGAAATAAAGACATGAGGTATATCTTCAGGCAATGTAGGTTCCAGCATCTGCATCAGTTCCTCGTCCAGCATGTCACATTTGGTAATAGCCAACACCCGCTGCTTGTCCAGCATCTCCGGATTAAAGGTAGCCAGTTCGTTCAACAGAATCTCATACTCCTTACGTATGTCATCCGTATCACCCGGTACCATAAACAGCAGCAATGAGTTGCGCTCAATGTGACGCAAGAACCGCAGTCCCAGTCCCTTTCCTTCACTGGCTCCCTCAATGATACCCGGAATATCCGCCATCACGAAAGACTTCCCTTCGTGATAAGACACAATTCCCAGGTTCGGTTCCAGCGTGGTAAAAGGATAATTGGCAATTTTCGGACGTGCGGCAGAAACCGAAGAAAGCAAAGTAGATTTTCCGGCATTCGGAAAACCTACCAAACCTACATCCGCCAATAATTTCAATTCCAAAATCACCGTCATCTCCTGCATCGGTTCACCCGGTTGGGCAAAACGGGGTGCCTGACGGGTTGCTGTACGGAAATGCCAGTTTCCCAATCCTCCGCGTCCGCCTTTCAGCAAGATGACTTCCTGTCCGTGCTCCGTTACGTCGCACACGTATTCCCCTGTTTCGGCATTATATACTACCGTTCCACAAGGCACTTCAATGACTTTATCTGCCCCGTCCTTTCCGAAACTCTTGTTTTTCGAGCCGTTACCTCCGTGTTCCGCAAACACATGACGATCGTACTTCAGGTGCAGCAATGTCCAGTAATTGCGGTTTCCCCGCAAAATCACATGACCTCCTCTACCACCGTCGCCACCGTCCGGACCTCCGTTGGGCATATACTTCTCACGGCGCATGTGCACCGAGCCACGGCCTCCCTTTCCGGAGCGGCAGTAGATTTTTACATAATCAACAAAATTCGATTCAGCCATAAATTCAAGTTTAAGAACTGGCAGACCGTCACCGGCCCGCCAGTTTTTTATTATTTAAAGTTTATCAATAGCCGCGCAAATATCAGCGAAGATACCGTCCATAGTACCCAATCCCTGAATGTGGCAATATTTACCGTCGTTCTTGTACCAGTCAATCAACGGAGCAGTCTGAGAGTGGTATACTACCAGACGCTTCTGGATAGTTTCTTCATTGTCGTCAGCACGACCAGATTCCTGTCCACGTTTAATCAGACGAGTCATCAGTTCATCTTCAGGAACTTCCAGGTCAAGCATGATAGAAACTTCCTGTCCGCGTACCTTCAACATTTCTTTCAAAGCCTCAGCCTGAGCGATTGTACGAGGGAATCCATCGAAAATCACACCTTTGCTATCCTTGAAGCTGTCGAATACGCTAGCCAGAATATCAATCATCAACGCATCCGGAATCAACTGACCATTGTCGATATAACCTTTTGCTGTTTTACCCAGTTCCGTGCCGTTCTTGATTTCTGCACGCAATACATCTCCCGTAGAAATATGGTTCAAGCCATATTTTTCCACAATACGAGCACTCTGAGTTCCTTTACCTGAACCCGGAGCACCAAAAATTACAATATTCAACATGTTGTCTTATAATAAATAAAAAAATTACTCTATCACTGTATAGATATCGCGGTAGTTCCGTCCGAAGCCATCGTAATCCAGTCCGTAGCCCACGATAAAATCATTCGGAATATTCATCGCCACATAGTTTATATCCAAATCCACCTGCAACTTATCCGGTTTCACCAGCAGCGTAGCAATACGGATTTCTTTCGGATTGCGTGCTTTCAGGGTTTCCAGCAAACGCTGCATGGTCAGCCCCGTGTCCACAATATCCTCCACAATTACCACTGTACGTCCTGAAATGTCTTCATTCAGTCCTACCAGTTCTTTCACCTTTCCTGTAGAAGCCGTTCCCGCATACGAAGCCAGCTTCACAAAAGAAATCTCACATGGAATCGTCAGATGTTTCATCAAATCGGCCGTAAACATGAACGAGCCGTTCAACACACTCAAAAACAACGGATTTTCACTCTCCAAGTCATGATTGATTTCATTGGCCACACGTGCCACCTCCTTCAGGATATCCGCCTCTGGGATAAACGTTTTAAAACGCTTGTCTTTAATCTGAATCGTATCCATGTTATAATCTAGTTTTAGAAATTGTGCAAATTTACGGATTTTCCCTAAAACCTCCACACTTCCCCCTGAGTATTTAAAGATATTTTCAATAGAATATATATCCCATTCGAGGCTTTTTTCGTACTTTTACCGACAAAATAGCTATTTTATATATACAATGAAAATTTTAAGTTGTACACAACAAAAAGAGGCAGATGCATATACCATCGCCCACGAATCTATATTGTCAATCAACCTTATGGAAAAAGCTGCCGGTCTGCTGGCACAAGCTATCAGCGAGCGATATGACAAGTCACACCGTCTTGTCGTATTTGCCGGTCCGGGCAACAATGGGGGCGACGCACTGGCTGTAGCCCGCATCCTTTTCCTGAAAAATTATCCGGTAGAAGTCTATTTGTTCAACGTAAAAGGTACCCTTTCTGATGAATGCCTCACCAACATCCAGCGCCTGAAAGAAAGCGGATTTGCCAACTACACAGAAGTCAGCAACCAGTTCGACCCGCCTCATCTGGGCAGTCACGACGTAGTAATCGACGGTCTGTTCGGTTCTGGACTTCAAAAACCGTTGAGCGGAGGATTTGCAGCCGTAGTACAATACATCAATGCTTCTCCTGCCCAGGTGGTATCCATCGACATTCCTTCCGGACTGATGGGAGAAGACAATACCCATAACATCCGACAAAATATCATCAAGGCCGACCTGACCCTGAGTATTCAATTGCCTAAACTCTCTTTCCTCTTTGCCGAAAACGCAGATGTGGTAGGCGAATGGAAATTGCTCGACATCGGTATAAGCCGTGAATTCATCGAATCAGCCAAGACGAACTATTACATCACTGAAGCCAGCGAAATGCGTGCGCTCATCAAGCCAAGAAAGAAATTTGCCCATAAAGGCATGTTCGGCCACGGCCTGCTGATAGCCGGTTCCTACGGTATGGGAGGGGCTGCCCTGTTAGCTTCACGCGCCTGCCTGCGTTCGGGCATCGGACTACTCACCGTACACACCCCTGTATGCAACCATGACCTGCTACAGAGCAACGTGCCCGAAGCCATGGTACAGGATGACGTACACGACCGCTGCTTTGCCGAAGCTGCCGACCTCGACAACTTCCAGGCCGTAGCCATCGGGCCGGGATTAGGACAGGAAGAAATCACGGTGCAGGCGCTGTTCGACCAGGTAAGCAACTGCTATATTCCTTTGGTCTTAGATGCAGATGCGCTCAACATCTTCAGCAGCTACCGTAACTACCTGACCCGTATTCCCCGCCACAGTATTCTTAGTCCACATATCAAGGAACTGGAACGCATCATCGGACGCTGCAGCAACAGCTACGAACGTTTGTCAAAGACGAAAGAACTGGCAGCCCATCTGCAATGCTACATCGTACTGAAAGGAGCATGGACAGCTGTCATTACCCCCGACGGAGTGACTTACTTCAACCCCACAGGTAATCCGGGTATGGCCACAGCCGGAAGCGGCGACGTTCTTACCGGTATCATCCTGTCACTGCTCTCACAAGGCTACACACACGAAGAAGCCTGCCGCTTAGGTGTCTATGTGCACGGTCTGGCCGGTGACATCGCCTGCCAGCAAAAGGGAGTAATCGGTATGACCTCCGGTGACATTGCAGACGCATTGCCGGCCGCATGGAAACAACTAATGGAAACTAAATGACAGACAATATGAAAAAAGGAATCATTGCATTGGGACTGCTGGCCTCTCTGAGTGCCTACTCCCAAGAAAGCTATGTGCCACAGGCAGGCGAGGGCATCGTGTACTTCCTGCCTAAGACCAAAGTAGCCATTGACATCATTGCCACCAAGGTAGACTACCAGCCGGGCGATTTCAGCCTGTACGCCAGCCGCTACCTGCGTCTGAACAATATCAGTTCACAGCCTGAAAGCCATTGGGAAATCAAGGATATTCAAGTCCGCCTTGTAGGAGTGCCCGACTCTACGAAAGCCTACATCATGAAGTTGAAAGATAAGAGTATGGCATCCAATGTAGAACTGACCGACAAAGGGATTGTAAAAGCCATCAATACGACCTCTACCGAAAAAGAATCTCTCCCTGACTACAAGTTAGAGAAGCCACAGTCCCATGAGAATGCCCGCAAATACATGACAGAAGACATCCTCATGGCTGGTTCCAGCGCAAAAATGGCAGAACTGACCGCCCGCGAAATCTATAACATACGCGACAGCAAGAACACCATCCTGCGCGGTCAGGCAGAAACCATGCCAAAGGACGGAGCTTCTCTTCAACTGGTTATTGACCAGCTGAACAAACAAGAAAAAGCGTTGATGCAAGCATTTACCGGTACGACCGACCGCACAGATAAAGTCTTTACAATATTGGTAGAACCCGGCAGTGATACACAAGAACAGGTTGCCGCTCGTTTCTCCACCCAGTTAGGAGTACTTCCGACCAACAATCTGGCTGGTGACCCGATTTATGTTTCCATCCGCAACACTTCTACCCTTCCCATACCGGAAGAAGATAAGAAAAAGAAAAAAGCAGATGGTGCCATCTACAATGTACCGGGTAAAGGAAATGTCACGGTAACTTATCAGGGTAAAAAACTTTTCAACGACGAAATGGCATTCACCCAGTTTGGCTACACCGAAGTATTGGTAGACGGCTTGTTCGACAAGAAAGTAAACACCCGCGTGATTTTCAATTCCACCACCGGTGGTATTTTAAAGATTGACAAAGACTAAGACATTGAATTTATAAAAATAAAAAAAGGTCGTTCCTCACTCATTGGAAGAACGACCTTTTATATTTTCAGTATTTAGCCTTATTTCTGTTTCACCAGCTTCATATACACAGGAAGTCCGTTTCGCAACAAACAAGACACTTCCGTATTTCCATTCTCCATTGTCTTTAAGAACACACCAGGCACATTTCCATCCATCTGCCAGATACCCTTCAGTTCAATAAATGCAGGGGTAGGAATCTCCTTCCAGTTCTTCTTGTCCAGCATTTTAGGACGCAAGTTCGGATTGGCCATACCCAACGACAGACTACCATCCGTATTCTTTTGTTCTATCAGCAACAGTTCTGTAGCCGAAGAAACTACCTCACCGGCTGTCAATCCCTTCGTAGGAGTAAAGAATGAATAAGCCAGCACATTCTTCGGTGCATATTTAATAATGTGCAAGGAATCCTGCATTTCCACTACCGAGAATAATTCTCCTTTTGTCTGACGGTCGGCCACATTCTTCATCTTGGCTTCATCCGCTGCCGGAACTACTACAAAAGAATAAGACTTTTTCTCCGGTTTCACCCCGTGGTTCATATACGCTTTTGCTACCACTTCTTTAGCCGGTTTGCCAGCCATACCTACAGAAGAAGGCGTTTCCTGTTCGTCATAAATCACTGTAAGTTCATCATGACCTGCCGGAATAAAGAAGCCGGTTGAAACAGGATTAATCATCGTCACAGATTCTGAAGAAGCATAATTCTGGCGATTTCCTTTCGTTACCTCCTGTCCGTTCACAGTCAACTTATTGTACTGCTTACTTACTACCGACTGGAATAAGTTCGTAGCCGTAATCATGTTGTCCGCATAATCACCCTTTGCAGAAATACCATTACCAATACTGAACAACATATCGTCAATAGCCAACACCGACTTACAGAAAGTCAAATTGGTAGGAGTAAATCGCTGGCTTCCCCAACGGTCATCCTGATCAAAAGCAGTAGCAAAGAGTCCGTAATCCTTCATGGATACAGCCCCGGCAAAATTGCTCGTTCTGGCCTTCTGGTCAAAACGATCCTTATCGTTCTTATAAGGCATCATTTCCGCCCAGTCAGTATAATGCACTGTCGTACTTCCCGGCATCATGTTCCAGTCCCATCCGGCACCCTTGTTCTCATTGTTAGAAGGATAACCTGTAGGAACCAACCCTCCGTCGTACAGAATCTCCAGTGTACCATGGCTCTGGTAACGTCCGAAACGATTGGTCTTGTTATAAATCTCACTTCCCCACAACATAGCTGTAGGCGACTTCATCACAGCCACCCATCCCGGCTGGCGATACACTCCTGCCGAGCTGTAGTTATACTGATAAAATCCGTTGGCATCAGCAGCCGGTACCGGATACTTATCGGTCTTAAAGAAGTAATTATAATAAGCAGCCAGTTCCTTATCTAAATCCGTACCTGTGGCATCCGCTCCAATCTCAATCAACTGTTCGAACAGCTTTTGCGTAAAGGGTACTTCAATACTATAGAAAGGATGGCGTCCTGCCATACTGTTGGCATAAATCCGGTTTTTGTCACCTTCTGCACGCACAGCAGTCATGTAAATCGTTACGACAGCCTTTTTCAGTCTTTCGTACGATTTAGGGTCAATCTTGAATGAAGTCCCCTTGAAACGATAGAAGTATTCCACCCATGTTTTGTAGGAATACATGTATCCGTTATAGTGCGCATTGTGATGGAAACCTGTACCGTCCGGCTTCAGGATATCCTTATTGCCCACATTATAGCGCGTACATACCCGCAGGAAGCCGGAGAGCAACTGCAAGTCCTGCACAGCCTGCTGGTCGTTCGGGTTAGCCAGTGCCAGATTAAACACGTATGGCACAATATTGAAAATATAGTCCGAACTAATCCAGTTCAGGATGGCCTTATCTCCTTGACGAATCACATCCACTTCCAGCAATTTCTGTACGGCGGCAATCATTTTAGCCTTACGTACCTCATCACATACCGGAATGGCACTCATCAAATCAGTAGGAATCTTTCGTACATCACTATAGTTGCTATATACCAGCTTAGGCATTCGAAGGAAAAAGTTATGTGTAAACAGATAATCCAGATATAAATCCAAATCACCTTTGGCTGATTTACCGTATTTCTGCACTCCGTATGACAACGCACGTACCGTTTTTGCCACATCTCTCAGATGCTGATTCATCACTTTCTCACCCCATAAATCTGCTCCTGTCACGGTATAGTCTCCCGTACGCTGCAGCATCAGCATCTTTAGCCCCACCTGTGCGGACTTCAGCTCACTCTCAGAAGCCTTCGGTTCCGGGAACTTATATTTCTTACGGAACTCTGCAAGTTCTTTCAGCTTCGTTTCATCCACATCCTGATTCACTGTCTGCTGTACTGCCGCATTTGTCGTCATGTTACCGGCTGCATACACAGCCGGAGTACACATTCCACACAAAAAAAGTAAATAAAGATTTCGTGTTAAATTCATGATATTTAAAGTTTTAAATTATTTCAAAGCCTTCAACCAAGCTGGAACACCACCCAAACGGCGTTCCAATTGTGCCTCATAAAGTGACTGAGGTTCTACCGGCACACCATTACTTTCATCCAATTTCACCTGCTCTTGTACAAACTTGACAGGATCACCATGGAATCCCACAATAACCGGGGGTAAGATTTTCCAATATTTCCACCCCGTACGCCACCAGTCAAACTCCCCATTTGCCGGCAGTGTACCATTGCCATTCAGTTTCGTATTCGTAGAGAACATATTCCAGATAGTCAGGTCATTCAAATGATTCGGCACTTGATTGGCGTCTCCGCCCTGTCTGGACTGTACAAAACCACCTGTACAATTATCTATCAGCGTAGCGCGAGGCTGAGTAGCATGCGATTCAAAGCAAGCATCATCTCCCCACGTAACCTTCCAGATAACAGCCCCCATACTGGGTTTTGATACACCGCAGGCATGATACTGCCCGGTATTAGTCTGGAACGTAGGATATTCATCCGCCAACGGACCGTCTGTACAATCACGCACCGCACCGATAAATACCCGGCTGGAACCTTGGGAACGGATGGCTGCATGACCGCGATTTCCGGTAATATTAATCTTATTAGCAGAAAAATTCGCACTCGAAATAATTGAGGCTGCCTCGCTCACATTCTCAAAATTCACACGCCGCATCCATGAATTGACAACGCGCATAAAAGCAATCGGTTTGTAAGCCCCATCGTCAATCCAACTACGATGATGTTGAAAATCATCTACCGCATGCCCCACAAATGTCAAATCCTCTACTCCCACATTCTCATAATAAGAATATTTACGCAGCTTCCAGTTCCATTGCGCATCCACCTCATGCATAATCGGTTCTTTAAAGGTAATTTCATCACCGCTGATGTTCACAATCTGATGATAATCCTCCACCTGCACTCCTTCTGTCGAGATATTGGTCATCGTCGATTCCCAGGCATACGGCAGCAGTTCCTGTTTCACCAGTTCCGGACTATTATCGTGCAAATACAGACACACCCATTCACCGACTTTAAAATTCGATGCTCCGGCCACTTTTACCTTAAAGGTTCCTTTCTCGGCATTTCCCGTCACTTCATACTCAGTTCCCAGCCATGCATTATGCTTGATGTTAATCATTACCGGAGAAGAATACATCACCTCCGTATCGGTTGGCAAATTCGGAGTATCCATTTTTATGAACGTTTTGTCGGGTCCGTCTCCTTTTATTACAAAGTTTCCACCATAGATAATGATAGACGAGCTCGTATTATTTCCTTTTCCGTCGTACGCAGGGTTTTCAACATCTTGTCTCAGCGTATTATCCTCCTCATTATGCAGCACATATTCTCCTGCCGGAAAGTAGAATACCACTCTTGCATTGGCATTTGAATACGATTTGCTTTCGTCGTCAATGCGTACTAATTTTTTCTCTTTCAGCAAATTCAGGAATGCCTCTCGTGCTGTCAAATCAGGATGGACATCCATATATTCCTTTACATTAATCGTTTCATACCCTAATGCAAATCCATCGGGAGCTTCCACCTCCCCATGCTTGTAACCGGCATAAGAAAAGTCCAGCAGCACATTATCGGCCGAACCTGTCACAAATTTGTTCCAGGCATCCGTGGTACCTTTTCCCTGCACTTGTGTACTAATTTTCTTCTCTCCACAAGGCAAAGAAATAGTCAATGTTCCCGCATCCTCATCCGTCGAACATCCGGCAAAAGGAGAAAAGGCCGCAGCCGGTTCCTTTTCTACATCCCATACCTGACGGGTGCCTATTTGTATCCACTGAGAACCGTTATAAGAAACTTCCCAGAAGTTTTTTTCTCCCACCCGGAACTGAGGAGTAAAAGTTCCTTTCCCTGCTGAACTTAAAGCTGCCGCCAACTGTCCGTCTGCAGTAGTCAGGTTTTCGGTTTTTCCATCCAGTTCACACACCCAATAACCATCTGCATCAATACCCACTAATGGGACGGAGTTCTTCTTTACCTGTTCCTCCTCTGCATACACGGTGAGCACATGTCCGTTATCCAATTCTACCAGATAACGTCCGTTGCTTTCTTTCATACAAGTAAGTACCTTCACTTTTCCCTCAGCTAGCTGCTGCATATCAGCCACATCACGGTTCATCTGAACAATTACATCACTCACTGTCGGTGTATTATCTCCTTCCGAACCTTCGTTGCCTTCATTACCTTTCGGAGTATCATCCGTACATGCACATACCATCCCTATCGCCATTATCGTCCAGAAAAGCAACAATCTGCCCGTCAAGAATCTTAAACAAGTTTTTTTCATTCAAATTCCAGTTCTTATTATTTTCTTACAACTATATGGCAAAACTACCCCGTAATAGCAATGCATCTACTACGGGGCAGCATCTTTATTTCAAGGCATTCAGCCAAGGTGGTACCACTCCAAATCTTTGCCGAAGCTGTGCCTCATACAATGACTCTGGAGTAACCTTTGTCCCCGTACTTTCTTCGTATGTCAGCTGACCTTCTTCTTGTGAAAAAGTAACTGCTTGTCCATGTGTTCCAACCACGATAGGAGGATAGATTTTCCACCATTTATCCCCGGAAAGCCACCAATGAAAATCATTTTTCCAGAAATTTCGCCCTTTTTCATCAGTTGTACCAGTCACATTCAGATTCCAGATCGTCAAATCTCTCAAATGATTTGGGGCTTCCGTTTCTGCTCCTCCGGCATGATAATACACCAGCCCTCCGCTACAATTGTCAAACAGAGTGGCACGAGGCTGAGTGGCATGCGACTCAAAGCAGGCATCCTGTCCCCAAGTAACATTCCATACCACCGTACCGATACTTGGTTTTGACACACCACAACCATGATATTGCCCATGTCCAATCTCATCTATACTCTCATCTCTTACTTTTCCAATAAAGACACGGGTAGATTCCTGAGCACGTACTGCCGAATGTCCACGTTTACCGGTAATACGAATATTATAAGCAGAGCAATTGGCAGACTGATCAAAAGTAACTGCTTCACTAATACTCTCGAAAGTCACATTCCGCACCCATGAATTGACAGCACGCTGAATTGACAAAGGCTTATAGGCATAATCATACATCCAGCCCTTACTTTCGTCCGCTCCTTGTCCATGGTGATAATAAGGAGAAAGTAACGATTCTCCTCCCACAAAGGCCAAATCTTCTACTCCCACATTTTCTATATGCTCATATTCACGGATTTCCCAGCCACCATTATAATCATTAATAGACACATCAATATCACTCATAATAGGGTCATAAAAAGTAATCTCCCCACTCCCTACAGATTCCACCTGATGAAACTCCATCACCTGAATACCATTTCTGTCTTCTGCATTACCATTTACTCCTGGTGTTTGAGAAATACTCCAACCAGAACGATTTCTAAACAACGGTCCGAGTTCCTTTTGCAAAAGTCCATCATCTGCACTACGCAAACGCAGCTGCACCCAACTGCCAGAGGTAATCCCAGTTGTCGCAGAAACCTTCACCGTACGATCACCTTTAGCAGCATTTGCGGTTATCTCCGCCAAAGATTCAGAATCCTTTGTATTGCGAGGACCATTCGTATGCCCAATCGAAATCAAGGCCTTGGTAGACCCTTCATCTGTACCGATATGGTCTTCCATAATCAGTTTTGTTTTATCCGGGCCATCTCCTTTGATAATAAAGTTACCTCCATAAATCTGGTAAGGAGCCTCATTATTATCTGATTTACCCTGCAATACATACTCTCCTTCCGGAAAATAAATGACAATTTTCGCATTGGCATTCAATGCACTTGGATTTGTTTTGCGAATCAATTTGTTTTTATCCAGAATATCCTCTAAAGCATCCCGAGCTGATAATGAATTCTCTTTCATATAATCAGCTACATTATAAACGGTGTACCCACTCCACGAAAATCCATCTGAAGGAACCGTTTCACCATAATTATATCCGGCATAAGAATAATCCAACAATTTATTTTGGGAGTCCCCAGACAAAAAATACTGCCAAGCTTTGGCAGTATTTTCAGAATCTGTTGTGGTTAATAGTTTCACTGGAATAGTGACCGCCCTGCAATACCCTTCTTTCGAGAATATCTTCAGCACCAGTTTATCCTCATACTCTCTATTTAACGTATTTACCGAAGGAGCCTTTACAGTCATCAACGTTTCTTCAACCTTGATTTCCCAGTCTTTTGTCTCAATTACAATCTTATCTACATTTTCTCCTTGCACTACATTCCATAATATTGTTTCACCCAAGTGAAATTCTACCGGTGTAGTTTCTCCGTATTCTACGTCCAAACTTAATCCATCAAAAATATAGACAGTCTTGTTTAAAGTCTCCGTGGCTCCTCCTTCGCCCTCAGACGTCCATGTAAAAGTAATAGACTTACCATCAGGTGACACTTTCACATCATCAAAAATAGAAACCACTCCCTGGGCTTTACCCGGATTTGCCAAGCCGATACCATCTTCCCAATTGGTACCATCAAATGAATAAATCCAGTATCCCTGCGCATTCACAGCAAATTCAGGAGTTTTTCCATTTACGGGATCTGCACTCACTTTATTTCCATTTTCCGTCAAAGGAAGTGTTTCTCCATCTTTTGTGTAATACCAGTATCCATCCGAACCAATAGACATCACCGGAAGCGCCTCATTCGGCTCACCGCTATAGACATTCACTTCCATAGATTCTCCATTACTCAAATCCAGAGTATAATCTCCATTCTCAGCCTTGCTATAACCTACAATCATATACTGGCCATAAAGCAAGCCCTGATAATTGGCAATATCCTGATTCATCTGTGGCAACATTGCCTCAATCTTCTCCAAACGGGCATTCAAATCGTCAATGTCTTTTCGGAGATCGTCTCTTTCGCTGCACGAGAAAAGTGCAGCGAGAGAGAGTAAACTAATAAATATATATGTTATTTTCTTCATGGCTCAATTTATTTATTCAAATTTGGCACCATATTCTGCATAAGTAGCGTTTGGAACAAAGATTCCATTATCCATATCAAATGTACCGCCATAGAATGGATTTGTTTCACTAGTTTCAGAATCAGCTTTTATATTTGTTATATTTTCAGCTCCATCGAACATATTATCATTAAATCCAAAAGCTGCTATCCAAGAATTGGTATTTGATCTCAAACTAAACCCTACATTATGTTTACATGTAGTTCCACTTATAGCGTTAGTAGGACGTAATATTATAGCATTTGCTGGTAACTCAGAAGCCCAGAATAAATTGTCTTGAAAGTCAACATCACCTAATTGTAATTCATAATACATACCAGTCCAATTAGGACAAACATTCACAAATGTATTATTTTTTAAGACCAATTTAGCAATCTTTGATGCCTCCTTTGCCGTTGAATTAACCAATTTAAAACCATTTCCAGTCAACGGTGCTTCTGTATAAAGTATGTTATTAATTAACGACAATGTACCATAATCAAGAGACTTACACGCATTCATATGTACTAGATACATAGGTGCTGATAATTTTATTTTACAGTCTTTAATTGTGAAATTTGTAAAATAGCGACTGTCAGTAGTTACTTCATAGAAGTTCTTTTGTCCTAATATTATATTACATGCATTAAATAATATCGCTTTATCTTGTGCTCCATTTTTATAAGCCATCAATGAACAAGCTGTATTTGACGTTGCTGCATCAAAGATAACATTATTAAATATATAATAACCATCAGCATCTGTTGGCTTACTTGTCATATTCATATGTATTCGATATTTTAAGACAACTTTAGAGGTTGTATCAGTCGGCTTATCCCCCATAACAATCAAACTGGACGCAGCAACGCCTGTTGATGGTTGATTAATAGTCAATGTTACACCAGGTTTTACAAAGTATACTTTCGCATCATAAGACGTAATTTCTGTATCTGATGAAACCTCAATTGCCTCACCAAAAACTGCCTTCGTTATATCTATTCCATTCACTGTAATCGTTTCCCCTGCATCGTAAAGAGCTTTATAACTAGAAATAACCTTTGCAGCTTCCACCTGAATCTTATCAACAGCCCAAGCTACTCCTTTATTTACCTGAACAGTCAAATCTTTTGTGTTATCTGCAGTTGCCGCACGTCCCAAAATCGTAGATGCTGCAGATTCAGCCGGTGCTTTAAGTGTAAGAACAGCAATATTAGTTTGTGCATCAGGCTCACCCAACACGGCTGTCCAACCTGCAGGTGCAGATACAAATGCATTATCACCTTTCACCTCTACATTCAGCGAAACTTCCTCACCATAGCCCACAGTCAAAACGCCATTCTTAAATTCAGCCACATTTTCTGTCTGAATATCACAGGCCAAAGCCTCCACAATAGGCAGAGAATACTCCTCATCATTTTGTAATGTGACAACCAATTCTCCATTAACCACATCTACATCTTTAAAGAACTCATCTGTAACGGTAACGCTACCACTTGTAGTTGCCAAAACAGGCTGACCGTCTGCACCCAATACCTGTGTAGCTCCATTACCAAAATCCACAGTCCAGTATCCATTCGCATCTATCGCAAATTTAGGAGTAGGCGCATTATCGCCTACGGCCTCTTTGCCAGAATCTTCTCCATTGATAACCCATGTACCATTCTGGCTTATCGTAATCTGCGGATAATTTACCGTACCTTGTTTACCCTGCGTAAGTGTTAACTCTGTATTATCACTCAATACCAGTTTATATGAATTGCTAGCTTCATCATACACACAAGATTGAATGGTTTGTTTTCCATCGGTCAAAACCTTCAAGACATTCATGTTATCATTGATGGCACTCACCTGAGCTTCAAGGCTCTCCACACGGTTTTTCAATTCATCCACATCATTTCTCAAATCATCCGTATCACATCCTGCCCATACAAATAACATTAGCAGGAAAGGCAGTAAAGATTTAAAGTTTTTCATAAGATATATCATTTTAGTTATTATTTTACATTGATTACCATATTAATTCTTTTCGACTCACTATGTTTATAGTTTTCATTAGACACATAGAAAGTTGCCCGATAAGTACCGACTTCATTGTATGTATATTCATACGAAGAGAAGCGATTGGTCATATTCTTTAAAGCTACTCCCGTGTCTGGTGAACAAGCATTAATCACCAAATAATCTGATACCAGCCACGATTCACGTAAACCTTTTCCTTGAGTTGCGCTATGCACATAGAAGCTACCGGTAGTGGCATTAGAAAGGTTCCACATACCCCAAATGTTATTGGTTACAGTACCATACCACAAAGCGCTTTCAATCAGATTATTACTAGAATCATAATATCCATTGTTTTTTGACAGGTTCGGATCGATTTCTACACTACTCACATCGGAACTCCATACGTTAACGGGAGTAAATCCCATTCCTGAAGCATACAAATCAACAGTAGAACCATTTGTCAATACATTCGTAATTTTGACCTTATTGAAGTTCAATCTTGGCTGTTGCTTTGATGCATCATGCGGATGTACATGAATAGCCAATGTTATATTCTTTCCAAAATGAGACATCATATCCATTTCATAACTCACTGTCTTATTTGCAGCTACCGGAAGTTCTTCCTGCTTCACCCATTCTGTCCATCCTGCAAAATCCGTCAACAGCTGACAATCACCAGGAAAATCATCTTTATAAAGACCGGGGAACTCTTCAGACATATACATGCTGAAAAGGTTATCATATCCACCGCTATATTGCGTACTAATTTCTACAGTCAGTTTTGAAGAAACAATCTGTGTCGGGTCAATCGTAGTCCTTTCCCGATAATCAAAATTATGTCCTGTTTCTCCGCTAAAAAAGGTAATGTTATCAGGATCTCCCCCAATATTAAATTTAATAGGGGTACCCTTTGTCACAGTAATTACTTTACCGTCATACACTACATTATCGTTTGTTTCAACCGTTACATTCACATCCTTTAGGTCTTTCTCTAGTTCATTGTTACATGCCCCAAGAGAAAAAGCTGCCAATGTAAGAAACAATAAATTATATGTTTTCATAATTTTATCTACTTTAATATCGTATTCATAATTACCAGCCAGGATTATTTTCTGTAATAGCCTTGTTCACAGACATTTCCTGGTCAGGTATCGGGAAATAATTATAAGCTTCCGTCACATTCTTAAAATAGTTATGTACACTATTAGTCTGAACTTGCTTCCATTCATCTCCTGCAGATAAAGCCACATTTACCATTTCATGCATATTGGTTACAAATTCTCCCCAGCGTATCAAATCATAACGACGAGTAAACTCAAAGCACAATTCCATTGCACGTTCATCTTTTACAGCTTGACGGAAACCAGTCTGATCCAAACCACTCAGCGTAGAAATTCCAGCTCTTGAACGAACCATATTAATACATCTATATGCCAGTTCATTAGGACCTCCATTCACTTCATTCTCTGCCTCAGCAATCATCAGCAATACGTCCGAATATCGCAAAATAGGGAAATTGATACAAGTATAGTTCTTATCCTTCTTATCTGCCTCATATTCACGACGATACTTTGCACAAGCACGTCCTTTATCCTTTACTTCACTAGGATTCTCAAAATCTCCCACCTGATGATAGTTTTCTGCTGTTCCAGTATATTCTCCATACGAATAGGTTTTCTCACCCCAATTATGGAATTCATCAAGAATTTTTCGCATAGAACCTTTTACAAAATAACGTCCTGTAACAGAGACTTTGGATTTGTTATCCTTTTCCACATACTTAAATGGAGCCAGATTCCAATAAAAACGTTCATAATCACCATTAGCTGTATATAAATCAAACAGCTTCGGAGTTGCAAATATAAACTGATAGCTGTATCCCGGGTCGTTTTTACCAACCACATCGCTATTATTTGACAAGTCAGGACCTTCCAATCCTACATTGTTTCCCCAGCGACCAGCGGCTTTCACATCCGTCTGATTTCCACCAGCAAACTCTACTTCCCAAATGCTCTCGTACTTTCCAGTACTATTGTATTGGTCTGAACACAGATCAATAAATACATCCCAGTAATTATCAACCAAATCATGACCTTCATTCATCACTTTCTGGGCATATTCACTTGCCTTAGCAAAATATTCGGTTTCTTTTCCAGATGGTTGAGTTTTCATTCTATGATACTCTCCAGCACGGAACAAGTATACTCTTGCTAAAATACCCCATGCAGCAGAACGAGAAACGCGACCAGGTTTATATCCTAACTCACTGGCATGTAACAAACCGGCATGTTCTCCATCTGCCACTTCAGACATTTCAGTGACGATAAAATCATAAATTTTATCTCTATCAGTCCGAGGAAGACTCAAATCCACTACCGTATTAGTAGATTCTGTTTTAAATGGCACATCTCCCCAGTTTTGCACCAACGTAAAATAATAAAAGGCACGTAAGAAACGAGCTTCAGCTATATATTGCGCCTTTTTCTCATCTGTAAGGTCTGTTGCCCGATCAACGTTCTCCAAGAACATATTAGCACGGTTAATACCAGAATATAAAGTATACCACATACCTGTGACAGCCGGATCACTAGATACAGTATTAGCGCAAATAAGTCCCTTATCAGCAGGCTGACGTGTACTAGTTCCACCATAATGCTGCAAATCATCACCACCAGCAAGATACATAAAGTTATCTCCATAGAAAGTTGATTGTCCCAGTATGGCATACACACCTGTCAAGAAGGGTTCCGCCTCTGCAGCATTATTAAAATATTTTTCAGGAGAAAGCTTATAGGGTTCCTTATCTAAGAAATTGCACGCTGAAACCAATCCCCCAAACAAGAAAGCACATAAAGCGTATTTTATTATTTTCATATATTTCACGATTTATAATTCAACCCTTTATTAAAATCCCAAATTAACACCGAAACTCAAAGTGAAAGCTCTCGGATAAGAAGAAAAGTCGAGTCCTGGAGTCAATGCACTGTTACGAACAGATACTTCAGGATCATAGCCAGAATAGCTAGTCCATGTCCACAAGTTCTGAGCAGCTACATATACTCTTGCATTGCTTAACTTTGCCTTTGCAATCAACGTTTTTGGGAAAGTGTAACCCAATGTCACTGTTTTTAAACGCAAATAGGAACCATCTTCAATAATACGTGAAGAAATTACATTGTTAGACGCAGACTTAGTAGCTGCAGGAATATCACTTTCAGGATTTTCCGGAGTCCAACGATTGGCATAAGAAGCAAACTGATTCAAATCCTTTTTACCACCTGCATTTTCAAAGAACAAACGGTTAGCATTCATAATGTCATTACCGTATGACCACTGGAAGAAAACACTCAAGTCAAACCCTTTATAAGTAAAACTATTGGTAAAACCACCTGTATGAATCGGAAGACCACGACCAATAATCGTACGGTCATTTGTATCAATAATTCCATCCCCATTTACATCCTTATACTTAGGCATACCGGGTTGTGTATTGGCTTCTGAACTAAAATATGGAACATTGTCTTTCAGGGTATAGCTATTTCCTGATTTAACAAAATCATCATACTTATAAGTACCTTCATAAATATAACCATACATCATCCCCATCGGCAAACCTACTTTAGCAATATAACTAGGTTGAGAATTATAATTCTGGTCAAATCTAGCAGCAGTAGTTAATGACAATTGGTTTTCTGCCAACTCAAGTACTTCATTCTTGTTGAATGCAATATTAAAGTCACTGGTCCAAGTAAAATCTTTTGTCTGAACATTCACAGTGCTCAAGCTTAATTCCAAACCATCATTACGAACCTTACCGATGTTCTTCGTTGCACTATAGTATCCAGAAACAAGAGGCAAAGAAGCTTCCAAAAGCAAATCACGCGTAGTTTTACGATAAACATCTGCCGTGAAATTCAATCTTTCATTAAAGAAACTCAAATCCAAACCAACATTCCATTGCTCAGTTGTTTCCCATTTTAAGTCTTCATTTGGAAGTGAAACAGGTACCATACCTACACTACTCATGTCATTATCAAAAGGATAAACGCCACTCGGTATACTTCCATTGGAAATATAATCTCCCTGTTTTTCCTTCAGCATCTGCAACAAAGCATAATAGTCATACTCTCCAATACGGTTATTACCTGTTAATCCCCAGCTCACACGTAATTTACCTGCTCCTACAACTTTCTTAATTGGAGCCATAAACTCTTCTTCCATAAAATTCCAGGCTAAAGAACCAGAAGGGAAGTAACCATAACGATGTTTTTTACTAAATTTTGAAGAACCATCGGCACGGAATGAAGCAGTTGCATAATATTTTGATTTATAATTATAATTCAAACGCGCCAGATAAGACATCATAGACCAAGAGCTCTTCAATGAAGACGAAGAAGACAAAGTACCATCTGCCATTCCAGCCATTCCTAATGACTCATTTGGAATATGAGTAGATTTCAGCGAATAATATTCATAATCTGAATTCTGGAATGTAATACCCACCAAAGAATTAAAGAAATGTTTCTTCTTAATATTAGTCTGATAAGTCAAGGTATTTTCATTCAACCAAGTCAAACGTTCATTACGAATTATCTGTGCATTTACTTTATCTGTTGAAGTCGGGCCACCGTAACGGGTATTCGAATTATTAAACTGATCATTCTTACGCGCATCGTATGTATAACCACCCGAAACCTTCAATTTCAAACCTTTAATGAACTCATAAGATACATATCCATTTAACTGAAGATTATTGATATAATACTTGCGATATTCTTCCTTTAAAGAACGAATCGGATTGAAACGATAGTCATTACTACTATCAATAGCCTCATCCATTACATCGTTCAACAATGATTCCATCGATTTATTAGGATAAGTAACAGGACGGTATCCCCACACACTATAAAACAAGTTATTCATACCACTATAAGAAGTTTCAGATGGTGTACTACCAGTCTGAATACTACGAGAATAATTAGTGGTAAGGTTAATATCTAACTTATCTCTTTTAATAACCGTATTGGCACGTGCCTGAAAACGTTCATAACCAGAATTCAACAAAATACCATCCTGATTATAATATGATACAGAAGCATTATAACGAACACCTTCTGTTCCTCCTGTCAGTCTTATAT
>UMCA01039110.1_pt1 | contig 23546 bp, 18 predicted proteins | sample 1964111 | NCBI WGS metagenome assembly UMCA01 (sample SAMEA4835956, study PRJEB28245) | human gut metagenome | biome: gut microbiome; material: fecal sample | place: Denmark | collected 2008
AAAGTCTTGATGTAACAGCGGATGGACTGGGCGAGATATCCACAAGGCAGGATGTGTCAGTAAAAGCACAGTCATCACAAAGACAGAATACATCAGGGATAACAAGAGAGTTTCTTGGTAAATATGGATTTTAAAAAGGAGGATATATGTTTGAGTTTAACACAGTAGAAGAAGCAGTTGAAGATTTAAAAGCAGGTAAGATTATACTTGTCACAGATGATGAGGACAGGGAGAATGAAGGTGATTTCATATGTGCCGCTGAGTTTGCAACAACAGAAAATGTTAATTTTATGGCAACATATGGAAAAGGTCTTATATGTATGCCAATGAGTGAGGAGATAAGCAAAAAGCTATATTTCCCACATATGGTAGCAGACAATACAGATAACCACGAAACAGCATTTACAGTATCAATAGACCATGTTGATACAACTACAGGGATATCTGCAAAAGAAAGAGCCTATACAACAAGAATGGTAGTAAGTGATGATGCCAAGCCGGAGGACTTTAGAAGACCGGGACACAATTTTCCACTTATTGCAAGGAAGAATGGAGTTCTTGAAAGAAACGGACACACAGAAGCAACAGTTGATTTGATGAGGATTGCAGGACTTAAAGAATGTGGCTTATGCTGTGAGATTATGAAAGATGATGGCACAATGATGAGAAAGAACGACCTCATTGAACTTGCCAGAAAATGGAATTTAAAATTCATAACAATAAAGGCAATTCAGGAATACAGAAAATGCAACGAAAAGCTTGTAGAGTGTGTGGCAGTAACTAAAATGCCTACAAAATATGGAGAATTTGTTGCACATTGTTACATTAATAAATTAAATGGAGAACATCACGTTGCTTTAGTAAAAGGTGATGTTGGTAATGGAGAAGACCTTTTGTGCAGGGTTCATTCAGAGTGTCTTACAGGTGATGCTTTTGGTTCATTAAAATGTGACTGCGGACAGCAGTTTGCGGCGGCTATGACACAGATTAATGAGGAAGGCAGAGGAATACTGCTATATATGCGGCAGGAAGGCAGAGGCATAGGTCTTGTTAATAAGCTTAAGGCATATGCACTTCAGGACGAAGGAATGGATACGCTTGATGCTAATCTTGCCCTTGGATTTCCAGGAGATATGAGAGAATACTACATTGGAGCACAGATATTAAAGGATCTGGGTGCTAAGACATTACGTCTGCTTACCAACAATCCGGATAAGGTATACCAGTTATCTGATTTTGGAATGAAGATAAGTAAAAGAATTCCAATTAAAATGGAAAAGACAGCTTATGATGGATTTTATCTTAACACTAAGAAGATAAGAATGGGTCATATGTTATAGATTTCATATGATTGAAAGTTGAAAAAATCCGACATATAGCAGTATTGATGATTTATGAAAATTGTAATGAAATTAAATTAAAAAGACGAGGAGATTAATAGTTATGAGAGTATTAGAAGGAAAATTAGTAGACAATGGAACAAGAGTAGGTATTGTAGCGGCAAGATTTAATGAATTTATTGTATCAAAGCTGGTTGCAGGTGCACAGGACGGACTTATAAGACACGGAGTAAGCGATGACAATATAGACCTTGCGTGGGTTCCTGGTGCATTTGAAATACCACTTATTGCTTCTAAAATGGCAAAGAGCGGAAAATATGATGCAGTGATATGTCTTGGTGCAGTTATAAGAGGAGCTACAAGCCATTATGATTATGTTTGTGCGGAGGTTTCTAAAGGAATAGCTAATGTATCACTTAATACAGATATTCCAGTGATGTTCGGAGTGCTTACTACAGATACAATTGAACAGGCAATTGAGAGAGCAGGAACAAAGGCAGGTAATAAGGGATTTGAATGTGCAGAGGGTGCTATTGAGATGGTAAATCTTTCCCGTGAGCTTGAAAAATAACAAATTAATTGATTTTATCATCTGTCAAGGGTATATTGAAAGTAATGATAATATGTCTGTCTGGTTATTAACCAGTGTTAAGGGGTGATACCAATGATGATGAAATTAAAGAACAGAATATTAGGAATATTACTTTTGTTTATCCTGCTTCCACTAAGCATTTTTGGTGGATTTTCAATTTACCAGACGAATAGGAAGATTGACGATATGACAGAGTGCAATCTTGCGACGGTGAGTGAGAATCAGAGAATTAATATTAAGAATTTCTGTGAGGACAGGAAGTCCGAAATGGAGATGGTTGCTAATTATGCTATGACACAGGCGGCAATCAAAGAAAGTGTAGGAGAGCCAAGTCCTTATGATGCAGGTAAAGTTGATTTAGAGTATATTAACAATGTGTTGAAGGAACGAAAGAAATATGGAGTGTTTGTTGCAAGTATATCTATATTGGACAAGGATTTCAGGGTAGTAGCCTCAAGTGAAAGTTATGAGGCAGGTGATACAAAACAGAAGAAAAGTCTTTCACATTTTGTGACTGACAGCTCTGAACGTAACAGTTTCCAGAAAGCCTGGGATGAGGTTGACCATAACAGTAACCCGGTTGGTAAAATATATTATAAATACAGGGGTGATAGTTATGTAACTTATTATTCTGATGTTGATAACACTAATTGGGGAATGAGACTTACTGAGAATCTGAGTGCACAGAGGCAGACAGGCAGGTCATACACAGTTATGTTATGTCTTGCGTTTGTATTCTTTGTCATTGCTATATTTATTGTGCAGATATTTATTACAAAGAATGTATTAGCACCAATAGAACAGATAATGAATGTGTTTAATGATATCAAGGCTACACAGGACTATTCAAAGAGACTGCCTAAATCAAATAGTGTTGAGATGAACCAGCTTTCCGATGAAATTAATGGACTTCTCACACATATAGAAGATGAGAATATTCAGGAAAAGGAAAGGCAAAGACATTTAAGAGAACTTGCTGAGTGTGATCAGCTTACTGGAATTAATAATAAAAAAGCGATTGAGCAGAAAATGCTTGCTATGGTTCAGAGTGCAACTGATAAAAAAGTGCGTATAAGTGTTGGATTTCTTGATATTGATGATTTTAAAGATTACAATACTAATTATGGACATCAGGAAGGCGATAATGTAATCAAATTTGTTGCCAATACATTAAAGGATAATTTTAAAGGTGAAGTTGGACGAAATGGTGGAGATGAATTTGTATTTGGTTATGAAGGGGATATAAGTAAAGAGGAACTTGATAGGAAAGTAAAGAAGGTCTATGATATTCTTAACAAGGGCTATAAAAGAGGCGATTTGCTAAAGAATATGTCTGTTCCTTGTAGTATAGGTATTGTAACTGCGATAGGTGGAAGCTTTGATTATGCCAAGCTGTTAAAAGAAGCAGATAATGCAATGTATGATGCTAAGATTAATGGAAAGAATACATATGTAATAAGGGAGTTATAGGAATATTATTCCTATAACTCCCTTGGTTTATATAGTTTTAAGCATTTTTTACAAGTACAGCATAAAGTGTTCTTGAAAGAATACTTGCGACAACAAAGCATACAACAGCTTCAATTGCACCCTGTGTTCCGACAAATGCGATAACGAAAGTAAATGGATTGCTTGCAGCGAATTTAGTTACATAAGTCTGAATAAAATCAGTTCTATAGAAAAGTGCAACAAGTGTACTCATAAAGAGCAGTGTGTTAAGAAGTGGGCAGGCAAGGCTTGCGATGTAGTAAGATACCTTCTGTACACTGCGGATATTATGAAGTACCTTGAATATAAGTCCTGTAAGAAGTCCCTCAAGTGTTCTTGGAACAACTGTAAGAATAATAGTGAATACAGGGCTGATATTAAATAATGCAAATGTAAATACAGAGCCGCCAGTTACTGCCTGATAGAGGCTTGTAAGTCCGAAAGTAAGACCACATATAAGTCCACCAACAGGACCAAGAATTATAGCACCAACAGCTACTGGAATTGTCAAAAATGTGATAGTAAGACCTGGAAGTTTAATGTATCCAAGTGGTGTAAAAGCCATAATGATAATAATTGCTATCATAGCGGCAAGTTCAACCATATATTTGGTTGTAAAAGTTTTGTTGGCAGTATTATTAACTGCACTTGTCTGGTTGTTATTCATAAAATCTCCTTTTCGTCTGATAAAACGGCAATCCTGTCTTTCAGACATTTTTAATTGTAGCGTTATGACAGATGGGATAAACACGAATAAGTGTATACAGATACCAAAATATCTCATATTAGTGTAAGTACATAAATAATGTAGATATACAGACTGGTATAAATTGATATACTATATTGTATATCAATCAAAATGAAATCAGAATATTAATTCAGCATATTTAAAAGTAAAAGTTCAGAATAAAATCTTGTTACACGCCAATTGAGGTCGCACATCAATTCTTTCTTCTACCATTAAAAAACTTCCTTGAAATAATTAATCCAATAATTATAAACTATAAATACCAATGATTACAGGTGATAATAATTACTGGCAGCTGATACATTTTCATCCGAATAACGCTCACGCGTATAATATCATACTTGATAATACAGGGCAATACATAGATTGGATAAAATTGTATACAATGTTTATAAAGTATTAATAAATGCTTCTTATTTCCTTAATTTACATATTTTCTCAATAATGATAAAATAAGAAAATATCGTGGCAGACTACTTTATGTTATTGCCTGATTTGAAGAGATATAGTTTATGAAGAGTTTAATAGAAAGGAAGAATTATGAGCAGAATATTGAAAAGTATTGCCCCATACTGGAAATCAATAATAATTATTCTGTTGTTACTTGTGTTGCAGGCGAATTGTGATCTTGCACTTCCACAGTACACATCGAATATTATTGATGTTGGTATCCAGAATGGTGGTATAGGACATAGTATTCCAGAGAAGATTACTAAAGATGAATATGATATAGCGAAGATGTTTATGACGGACGAAGAGATAAGCATATGGGAGAAATGTTTTGAGGAACAGGATGACTTATATGTCCGTACAGAAAATAATGATAAAAGGTTAGATGAATATGATGATACACTTGCTATGGCACTGATTATTAATAATCAGATGTCATCAGTTACAGTCACACAGTTCAAACAGCAGATGGCGGCACAGATGGGCGTTGATGTATCTGAACTTGAGAACGTTTCAGTTGCAGACCTTGGAAAGAGAATGGGTGTGGAACTTGAAACATTTACTAAGGATATTGAAGATGCTGATGGTAATGAAGTTCCAACAGAATGTGTAGATATGAGAATTATATTCAAGGCAATGTATGATAATGGTGCAATGTCTAAAGATACGTTTATATCTATGAGAGATGAATTCCAGTCAACATTTGATACAATGGGTTCAACCCTTATATCTTCAATGGGAAAGGCTTACGCTAAGTCAATGGATGCAAAGGCTGGAATGGATATGAAGGCCATACAGAAAAGATACCTTTGGATATCTGGTGCTAAGATGGTAGGAATGGCACTTCTTATTGCGGTATGTACTGTATGTGTTGCATTCTTTGCATCAAGGGTTGGTGCTGGAGTTGGACGTGATTTAAGAGGAAAAGTATATAAGAATGTAATGAGCTTTTCTAATGCAGAGCTTGATAAGTTCTCAACAGCTTCACTTATCACACGTACAACTAATGATGTACAGCAGATACAGCTCGTATGTGTTCTTATATTAAGAATGGTTCTTTATGCACCTATTATTGGTATCGGTGGAGTTATAAAGGTAATGTCAACAGGTGCTGGAATGGAATGGGTAATAGCCCTTGCAGTTCTTGTAATTATTGGCTTTGTACTTTTACTTATGGCAGTTGCAATGCCTAAGTTCAAGCTTATGCAGAAGCTTGTTGATAATGTCAATCTTGTATCAAGAGAGATACTTACAGGTCTTTCTGTTATCCGTGCATTCGGTAGAGAGAAGAAGGAAGAAGAAAGATTTGATAAGGCTAATAAAGAGCTTACAAAGACAATGCTTTTTACTAACAGGGTAATGACATTTATGATGCCGGTTATGATGCTTATAATGAACTGTCTCTCAGTAGGTATTGTATGGGTAGGAGCTCACAGAATTGACAGCGGTGTTATGCAGGTAGGTTCAATGACAGCATTTATTACATATGCTATGCAGATTGTAATGTCATTCCTTATGCTTACAATGTTGTCAATTATGCTTCCAAGAGCGATTGTAGCAGCAGACCGTATAGATGAAGTTATTAATACAAAGTCATCAATAACAGATGCAGAGTCACCTAAGAGTATAAGCAATCCTAAAGGACTTTTAGTATTTGACCACGTTAACTTTAAGTATCCGGGTGCTAATGAAAATGCTCTTGAAGATATCAATTTTGTGGCTGAACCGGGGAAGACAACAGCTATTATAGGAAGTACAGGATGTGGAAAGTCTACACTTGTTAATCTTATTCCAAGACTTTATGATGCAACAGAAGGTTCAATAACTCTTGATGGTGAGAATATCAAGAATATCTCAATGAAGGAATTAAGAGATGAACTTGGTTATGTACCACAGAAGGGAATATTATTCTCAGGTACTATTGAGTCTAATATCAAATTCGGTGCACCAGAGGCTTCCATGGATATAGTAAAGGAAGCAGCTGAGATTGCACAGGCAACTGAATTTATTGAAACTAAGTCAGCAAAATATGAAAGTCCAATCGCACAGGGTGGAACTAATGTATCTGGTGGACAGAAGCAAAGACTTTCAATTGCAAGGGCTATTGCTAAGAATCCTAAGATATTTATATTTGATGACAGCTTTTCAGCACTCGATTTAAAGACAGATGCGGCACTTAGAAAGGCACTTGCTTCTAAGGTTACAGACAGTACAGTTATCATAGTTGCACAGAGAATAAGCACAATACTTCACGCGGACCAGATTTTAGTTATGGATGAAGGTAAGATAGTAGGAAAGGGTACTCACGAGGAACTTCTGAAGAATTGTGAGGTATACCAGCAGATAGCCAAATCTCAGATGTCAGCTAAGGAACTGGGAATTGACGGAAAGGAGGAAGCATAATTATGGCAGATAATAACTCATATAAGCAGACTCCAAGACGAAGAGGTCCAGGAGGCGGTATGGCTCCTGCAGAAAAAGCCAAGAATTTTAAAGGCTCAATAAGCAAGCTTATGCAGTATATTGGCAGATATAAGATTGCTATATTGGCAGTTATGATTATGGCGGCGGCTTCTACAGTATTTACAGTAATAGGACCTAAGGTATTAGGTAAGGCAACAACAGGTCTTTCAGAAGGCCTTATGAAAAAGATTACAGGAACTGGTGGAATTGATTTCTCATATATTGGAAGAATTCTTATAATTGTACTCTGTCTGTATGCGTGCAGTGCAATATTCAGCTTTATTCAGGGCTGGATAATGACAGGTGTTTCACAGAAGGTGTGCTACAGACTTCGTAAAGAGATATCAGAGAAGATTAACCGTATGCCTATGAAGTATTTTGAGAGCAGGACATACGGAGAAGTTCTTTCAAGAATAACTAACGATGTTGATACATTAGGAATGGGTCTTAACCAGAGTATAACAACAATTATTACATCAGTTGCTACAATGATAGGTGTTCTTGTAATGATGTTAAGCATTTCACCACTTATGACAATTATTGCGATAGTTATTCTTCCAATATCCGTTGGTCTTGTATCATTTGTTGTTAAGAAGTCACAGAGTTACTTTAAGACACAGCAGGAATATCTTGGACATATTAATGGACAGATAGAAGAAACATATGGCGGACATATGGTTGTTAAGTCGTTCAATAAAGAGAAGGATATGGTGGATACATTTGACAAGACTAATGCTGTATTATATTCATCAGCCTGGAAGTCACAGTTCTTCTCAGGAATGATGCAGCCTATTATGATGTTTGTTGGTAACCTTGGTTATGCAGGTGTTGCACTTTCAGGTGGTATGCTTGCTATCAATGGAGTTATCACAATTGGTGATATTCAGGCATTTATACAGTATGTTAAGAACTTCACACAGCCAATAACACAGATTGCACAGGTTATTAATCAGGTACAGTCTATGGCAGCAGCTTCTGAGAGAGTATTTGAATTCCTTGAAGAAGAGGAAGAAGAACAGATAGCTGCCAATCCAGTACCTACAGATAATATCAGAGGTGAAGTTGAGTTTAAGCACGTTAAGTTCGGATATAAGGAAGACCAGATTATTATTAAGGATTTCTGTGCCAATGTTAAGCCAGGACAGAAGGTTGCTATCGTTGGTCCAACTGGTGCAGGTAAGACTACAATGGTTAAGCTTCTTATGAGATTTTATGATGTTAATTCAGGAGAAATCCTTATTGACGGACATAATATCAAGGACTTTAACAGACGTGAATTAAGAGATGCATTTGGAATGGTTCTTCAGGATACATGGCTTTATAAAGATACTATTATGGAAAATATCAGATATGGAAAGCTTGATGCTACTGATGAAGAAGTAATCGCTGCGGCTAAGGCAGCACACGCACATCATTTTATAGAGACTCTTCCGGGTGGATATAATATGGAACTTAATGAGGATGCAAGTAATGTGTCACAGGGACAGAAGCAGCTTCTTACTATTGCAAGAGCTATTCTTGCTGACAACCCAATCCTTATCCTTGATGAGGCGACAAGTTCTGTAGATACAAGAACAGAGATTCAGATACAGAATGCTATGGATAATCTTATGAAGGGCAGAACGAGCTTCGTAATTGCCCACAGATTATCAACTATAAAGGATGCTGATATTATACTTGTTATGAAAGAAGGAGATATCGTAGAGCAGGGCAATCACGAAGAATTACTTGCTAAGGGTGGTTTCTATGCTGACCTTTATAACTCACAGTTTGAGGAGGCAGAAGCATCTTAAGCTATGAGAGATACATTTATAGAATGGCTTATTTTAATCAATATAATAACATTTGTTATATATGCACTGGATAAATATAAAGCAGTACATCATCTTTGGAGAATACCTGAAAAGACGCTTATATTCTTAGCAATTATAGGTGGTTCTCCAGCGGCAATACTTGCTATGTATACAATAAGACATAAGACAAGGCATATTAAATTCACACTGGGTGTACCAGTTATACTTGTTATTCAGATAATCGTGCTTTATATTCTTTATACAAGATATGGTATATTTACAGGGTGAATATGAAGATTAAAGAAGTAATATGTTAAAAAAGTATAGATATAATATAGGACTGTGAATAAAAAAATCTGGGTTTTACGATTAACATACCGTTATGTGAGTTAATCATAAAATCCAGATTTTATTAATTGAAATTATATAATAAGTATTATAAGCGTCTGATTAACCAATAACGCCTACAAATCCGCATATCAGCACGATTATACCAAGTACAATTCTGTACCAGCCGAACACCTTGAAATCGTGTTTCTTAATGTATCCCATAAGAAATCTGATAACGAAAAGAGATACAACGAAAGCTACAAGCATACCAACAAGGAGAATTATTCCTTCCTGCGAAGTCATTGAGTTATGAAGAAGGAACTTAACACCCTTAAGAAGGCTTGCTCCGAACATAACAGGTACTGCAAGGAAAAATGTATACTCAGCAGCAACAGTTCTTGAAACACCAAGAATTAGAGCACCGACAATAGTTGCACCTGAACGTGATGTTCCAGGGAATATAGCAGCGATAAGCTGAAAAAGACCTATATATGCAGCAAGCTTATAATCAATGCCTTCAATAGTTCTCACCTTGGCTTTCTTGCCGTGGTGCATAGTCTCTACAATAATAAATGCAATACCAAAGAGTATAAGCATAATAGCTACAGTTGTGTAGTTATAGAAAAGTTCTTCAAGCTTTTCATCAAATAATACGCCGACAATTGCGGCAGGTATGCACGAAACAAGAATGTGAAACCAGAGCTTGAATATATCACACTTGATATAAGCACCTGCACCCTCAGATGAGAGTGGTTCTTTATTATTGTTCTTTCCAAATGGCCATAACTTGTTCCAGAATAGTATAACAACTGCCATAATAGCACCAAGCTGGATAACTACCTCAAACATACTATAGAATGCATCAGATACTTTTAATGGCATAATTTCATTTAAAAGTATCATATGTCCTGTGCTGCTTATAGGAAGCCATTCAGTGATACCTTCGACAATACCAAAAAGTATCGCTTTTAAAATCTCTAACATTATTCCTCCAATCGGATACGGATATTGTATCATAAATATATGTATAAAAAATCTGTAAAATTCTTATATCCGTTCACTTTATTTTTTCTTAGAATTAATAATATGTTGTGATTATAATTCTGTTTCAGTTAGTATTCTCTCATTGCATAGAGATACTGTCAACTGTGAATTATCTAATTTACAACAAATTTTTATAAATTTCACTTTACACCGGTTATTGATAAAAAATATTGATAAGAGCCAATATGCGTGTTAAACTTATTCGGATATTTGATAATTACTAAAGCATATTTAATAAGATAACAAGGAGTCAGTTAATGGAAGTATATTTAAAACCAATAATATCAGCCTGCTATGTGTTTCCTATACTTGCTGTAATATTTACAATACCTTACATATTATATGAGTATCACAAATATGGTTCAATCCTTATACTTAGAACGGGGATTGTATATACATTTATATTCTATATGCTGACATCATATTTTATGACAGTGCTTCCACTTCCTCCAAGAAGCTCGGTTACACCAGATACTGCGAGTGTCCTGCTTGTTCCGTTTGATGCAATAAGGAGAATTATAGCTACAGCCAATGTCACTTTGTCACAGCCATCTACATATGTTAACCTGTTTAAATGTTTTGATTTCTGGCAGGCTGCATTTAATATACTGCTGTTATTTCCGTTTGGAGTATATCTTAGATATTATTTTAAAAGACCCTGGTGGCAGGTGCTTATATTTTCATTTGGGTACAGCCTGTTCTTTGAATTGACACAGATTTCAGGACTGTATGGAATATACAGATATCCATATAGGTATTTTGAGGTTGATGACCTTATATGTAATACATTAGGTGGAGTATTAGGTTATGTATGCACACCGCTTATAGTGTTTATGCTTCCGAAAAGGGATAGACTTGATGAGGCTGCATATAAGAGAGGGCAGATTGTATCTGAATTCAGGAGAGGTGTTGCGTGGATAATTGATATGGTAATTATAATGATTCCAGTGCTGGCGGCTATGCTGTTGCTTTGGCACGAGCATATAATTACCAGGAAAATGGTGCTGGGTTCGGTATATGATGTGAGATATGTAGTTATTTTATCGCTGTATATCGTTATTGTGTTCACACTTACGACAAAGCTTACAAGAGGGCGGACAATAGGCAAGTCACTGGTTAATATACGTCTTATAGACTGCAAAGATATGGTTATTAATAAAGTTCCACATATAAAAATGTATAAGCTGTTTATAAGATATTTTATAATATATACAATAAGTGTACCCTCATTACTATATGCGTATAACTTTTATCGTATGGCGATTGAACTTGAAGGGGTAAAATTATGGGCAGTTACAGCAGGATGTGTGATATGTATTTTAATTACAATATATATGGCATTTGATTTATTATTGTGTCTGTTTAGCAGCACAAGAAATATGCTATATGACAGAATAACAGGAATTACACATAGAAGTGACGTAATAAGCAGGCAGGATAATACAAATTTAACAAGTTAAAGATAATATTTAGCCGAATAAGATACATTTCGAATATATAACAGGAGGTACGATTGTGACAATAAAAGATTTGCCAGCAGGTAAAAGTGCTACAATATTAAAAGTAGGTGGAGATGGTGCATTAAGACAACATTTTCTGGATATGGGACTTATTCAGGGTGCAGAAGTTACAGTTATAAAATATGCTCCTATGGGTGACCCTGTTGAATTAAGAATTCATAGCTATGAGCTTACCATAAGACTTTCAGATGCAGAACAGATAGAGGTAAGTGAGCCTTATTGTATTGATAATAAAGCTGTGGAAAATGTTAAAATGAATAGTATAGTAAAGGAACATCCGGGATTTGGTGAAGGAGGCAGGTATCACGATAAGGAAAATGAAAATCCTCTTCCAGATGATGAAAAGCTGACATTTGCACTTGTAGGCAACCAGAATTGTGGAAAAACAACCCTTTTTAATGTATTAACAGGCTCCAATCAGCATATAGGTAATTTTCCAGGTGTTACAGTTGATAGAAAAGACGGAGTTATAAAAGGTTATCCTGATACACTTATAACAGATTTGCCAGGAATATATTCAATGTCACCATATAGCAGTGAAGAAATAGTAACAAGGGAATTTCTGCTTATGGACAAACCTAAAGGTATTATTAATATATTAGATGCTACTAATATTGAAAGAAACCTTTATCTGTCAATGCAGCTTATGGAATTAGGAATTCCTATGGTAATTGCACTTAATATGATGGATGAGGTAAGAGTCAATGGAGGTTCTGTAAGAATTAACGCAATTGAGGAATTGCTTGGAGTTCCGGTTATACCAATATCAGCGGCTAAAGGTGAGGGCATAGAAGAACTGGTAAGTCATGCCATTCACGTTGCAAAATATCAGGAAAAACCACAGATATCAGATTTTTGTTCCAAGGACAGTGCGGTTCATAGATGTATACATGGCATTATGTCGCTTATAAGTGACCATGCAGACAAAGCAGGATACCCTGAAAGATTTGCAGCCTCCAAGGTTGTTGAGGGGGATTCACTTGTACTTAAGCATCTTGAACTTGAGCAGAATGAAAAAGAAATGATTGAACACATTATAGTACAGATGGAAGAAGAATGTGGAATGGATAGAGCCTCAGCTATAGCAGATATGAGATTTGCTTATATTGAAGATGTCTGTAAGAATACGGTTGTAAAGCCAAGAGAAAGTAAGGAAAGAATACGAAGCCAGAAGATTGATAAGCTTCTTACTGGTAAATATACAGGTATCCCAATGTTTATAGCAATTATGGGACTTGTGTTTTATCTTACATTTAATGTTATAGGTGCGGCACTCTCCAATGTACTTGATATTTTAATTACATTTGTTACAAATGGGGTTGATAATCTTCTGACAGCAATGAATGTTAATTCGGTATTGCATGCACTTATCATAGATGGAATATTCAATGGGGTTGGTAGTGTATTAAGCTTTCTTCCGATAATCGTAACATTATTCTTCTTTTTATCAATTCTTGAAGATAGCGGTTATATGGCAAGAGTCGCATTTATTATGGATAAGCTCTTACGTAAACTTGGATTATCAGGAAGAAGTATAGTGCCTATGTTAATTGGTTTTGGATGTAGTGTTCCAGGAGTTATGGCAAGCCGTACACTTTCATCTGAAAGAGACCGTAGGATGACAGTTCTTTTAACACCATTTATGAGTTGTTCAGCAAAAGTACCTATATATGCCTTTTTCTCAGCAGCATTTTTCCCACATTATGCAGCGCTTGTTATGATAGGTATGTATTTTATAGGAATTATTGTTGGAATAATTATGGCGTTTATATTTAAAAAGACATTATTTAAGGGAGAACCAGTTCCATTTGTTATGGAGCTTCCTAATTACAGAATGCCTGGTGCTAAGAATGTGGTACATTTGTTATGGGAAAAGGCAAAGGATTTCTTACAGAAAGCATTTTCTATTATATTTATTGCAACAATACTTATATGGTTTATGCAGAATTTTGATATAAGGCTTAACGTTGTGGCAGATTCAAGACAGAGTATACTTGCTGTATTAGCAGGTATGATTACTCCGTTGTTTAAACCATTAGGATTTGGAGACTGGAGACTTGTAACAGCTATACTTACAGGCGTAATGGCAAAGGAAAGTGTAGTATCTACGATATCAATTCTATTTGGAAGTACGATAGAGATGGTATCTGTTATATCAGCTGCGGGTGCAATGTCATTTCTTGTGTTCTGTCTTTTGTATACACCTTGTGTTGCGGCAATTGCCTCAGTTAAAAAAGAACTTGGAGGTAAATGGGCAGCATATGTTGTAGTTATTCAGTGTGTTGTAGCATGGATTGCGGCATTAATTACATATATTATTGCTGGAATTTTATAACTCTGATAAATATGTATGCGAAAAAAACATTGCAAAATCAGACTATTGATGATAAATTATCAATAAGCTAATTCCTAGAGGGAGTAATCGGCATATTTATATATGCAGTTATATCGACATAATGGCTTATAAGCCCGGTATTACTTTAAATGATGAGACTCGTGGACAGTATCAGTACTGTCTGCGGGTCTTTTTTATATAACTGGAATTCGTTTTCGTTAAAACATCAATTATTATATATGATATGACAATTGGTTATAATCTTTCTTGGAGCAACAGATAAAATATAGAAATGAGGACAATTAAGAAATGAGTATTGTTGAATTATTTATACTGGCAGTAGGACTTTCAATGGATGCTTTTGCTGTATCTATATGTAAGGGCTTGTCGCTTGGAAAGATAAAGCCTAAGCATATGTGCATTGCCGGTGCGTGGTTTGGTGGATTTCAGGCATTGATGCCGCTTATTGGCTATTATCTCGGAAGTCTGTTTGCCGATATGGTTACCAGATATTCACACTGGGTTGCATTTGCACTTCTTCTTGCAATTGGTGGTAATATGATTAAGGAGTCATTAGGGGAAGAAGAAAATGTCAGCAATGATATGGGATTTAAGAGTATGTTATTACTTGCAATTGCAACAAGTATTGATGCACTTGCAGTAGGCGTGTCATTAGCATTCCTTAAGGTTGCCATTCTTCCAGCGGTATTATTTATAGGCTGTATTACATTTGTCTGTTCAGCGGCAGGTGTTAAAATTGGAAGTATATTTGGTGATAAATATCAGTCTAAAGCAGAACTTTGTGGAGGGATTATTCTTATTCTTATAGGAATTAAGATATTACTTGACGGTTTGGGAATACTTTAGTTATAATATTATAATTAAGTAAGAAATGAGGATTAATATATGAAAGAAATGTTATTGGCATTATTACTGCTTATTATAGGTTTTGTGCTTCTTATAAAGGGAGCAGATTTCTTTGTTGACGGAAGTTCGTCAGTTGCGAAAAGATTAAAAGTACCTTCAATGATAATCGGACTTACAATTGTAGCTATGGGTACAAGTCTGCCAGAATGTGCAGTTAGTGTTACAGCTTCACTTAACAATAATAATGCTTTAGCTGTAAGTAATGTAATAGGTTCTAATATATTTAACCTTATGGTTGTGTGTGGTGTATGTGCATTATTTACACCATTGGCGGTATCAAAAGATACTTTAAAGAAAGAATTTCCATTTTCTATCATATGTGCCATTCTTCTTGCGGCACTTGGTGCTGTTGGAATGACACTTGGAAGAATTGACGGAATAGTATTTCTTGTAATATTCGCAGTTTACCTTTGCTTGATGATTGTATCAGCTAAAAATGCACGTAACGAGGCACTTAATAAAGAACTTGAAGAAGAGGTTGATGAAGAGATAAAAATTCTTCCAGTATGGCAGTGTATTGTATACATTATTGGTGGAGCAGTAGCTATTAAGTTCGGTGGTGATTTTGTTGTTGATGGAGCTTCCACAATTGCAACTGGATTTGGTATAAGCCAGAATCTTATCGGACTTACAATAGTTGCACTAGGAACAAGTCTTCCAGAGCTTGTTACATCAATCGTTGCGGCTAAGAAGAATGAAGTGGATATGGCATTGGGAAATGTCATCGGCTCTAACATTTTTAATATTCTTCTTGTATTGGGTGTTGCTGGGGCAATAAGTCCTGTAGCATTTGTAACAGAAAATCTTATCGACATTGCTATTCTTGTTGTTATGAGTGTGGTTGTATGGATATTCGCGTGGTCAAAGAAAAAGCTTGTCAACTGGCATGGTGCAGTTATGCTTGTATCATATGTGGCTTACCTTGTATACATTTGCATAAGATAAATATTGCATATAAGGCTGTTTACGTCATATATGAATTGTAATAAAATTATATATGGCAGTTCCGATTTCACCGCATCACTAAAGATAAGGAGAGGGACGGAATATGAACACATATAAGATGGTTCTTAATGAGGATACCAGAGTATTAATATATGGTAATAGCATTAAAGTAGTACGCATCAGAATTGATGAAATCAACTATATAAGCTGTGCCAACAGAATTATTATGATTCATACGAATAATGCCAGTGATAGATTTTATGGGAAGATGAAGGATGTATATAATTTATTGGGGAAATATGGGTTTGAGTACATTAATGAGTCGGAGATAGTTAATTGTATGAATGTGAGTAGTATGACGGTTAATTCGATAATATTAAGAGAGGGAACAGAACTAATATGTAGTAAAAAATTCAAACAAAAGTTCAGAAATCTTATGTGGAACTAAATTCATACCAAAGTTAAAGGTGAATTCCTGTCGGGTGCTATAAGGTACTGGCAGGAATTTACTTTTATATAACAGGAAATATATATAACCTAAGAAAGCGGAATGTCAGAATATTAAAAAAGTATAAATAACAAGTTTTTTAAGGCTTGGCTGTTTGTAATTAATAATTATAAGTGGTAAAATGTTACATATTTTATATTGTAATTATTATGTTGTAATTAATAGAAATGGAGGCTACAATGCAGGCATATACTGTATCGCAGTGGTTATTATTCTTTTATATATATTGTTTCTTTGGCTGGGTATGGGAATGTTGTTATGTATCAGCCAGAAAAGGAAAGTGGGTAAACAGGGGATTTCTTCATGGACCAGCACTTCCAATATATGGTTCAGGTGCAATGGTAATATTGGTAAGTACTATAGGAGTAAGGGATAATATAGCTTTAATATTCCTGTTTGGAATGATATCATCAACAATACTTGAATTTGTTACAGGATATTGTATGGAGAAAATGTTCGGCGTAAGATACTGGGATTACAGTAATCAGCCATTAAATTTAATGGGACATATATGTCTGTTCGTATCATTAGGATGGGGTGTGTTCTCTGTTCTTCTTGTAAGAATTGTACACAGACCTATAGAGGGCATTGTATATATGCTTCCAGATACAATTACGGACATAATAGCATTTGTCTTGACAATAGCTATGGCAGTTGACTTTACACAGTCATTCAATGAAGCTATGGATTTGAAGGCTGCAATTGAAAAGCTTGCTAATAGTAATGAACAGATAAGAATTCTTGCCAAAAGACTTGAGGTTGCCTCAGCATTTGTTGAAGATGATTATAATAAAATGAAAGAAAAATTCGCTGAAGGTAAAGCAAGTGTTATGAATAAGGCAGGTTCAGTGGGTAAGCTTAAGGGTAGAATTTCATTCGAGAATGATATGAATGAAAGAAAAGGTGTTAAGCTTGCAACCTTACAGAGAATGACAGAGGCTGTTAAAGAGAGTCTTAAGAATAAGATTATGGACGAGAAGGCGGCTAACCAGCTTTTAGAAACACTTGAAAATGAAAAGGTAAATCTTAAGGCTGATACTGGAAGAAACTACAAGAGCGTATTCAGAATTATGAAACGTAATCCGGGTGCTATTTCAAGAAAGCACGAGGAAGAACTGAATGAAATTAAGAGAATGATTAAGTGATTTTAATGTGAGTTCCGGGCTGCTGGTGATTTTAGGAATTGTATTAATTAAATAAAATGTTTGGATAATGAGGATTGTATATGGAAAAGATTATAATATATAATGTAGCTGATGCCAGAAAGATTATAACAATGGCGGCTAATATGCGAATAAAAAGCATAGTTATTGACAATACTAAGCTTTCAGATACATTAGAAAATGTACTGGCATATAGTCAGGATTACAGAACTGATGATATTATGCCATTTATTAATAAAGATAAAAGCATAGTTATATTCTGTGATGTTACACAGAAACATCTGGACAAGCTTTTATTTGGTATCAGAAACAACAATCTTAATGTCGATTACAAGGCTGTTATGACTAAGACTAACAAGTTGTGGACATTGAATAAAATATTATATCATATGGAGATTGAAAAGAAAAACGAAAGGAGATAATTATGGAGATTATTCACGTTACAGAAGCAACATTTAAACAGGAGGTACTTGAGTCGGATAAGCCAGTGCTTGTAGATTTCTGGGCAACATGGTGTGGACCTTGCCAGATGCTTGCACCAGTCCTTGAGGAAGTAGCGGCAAAGCAGGACGATGTAAAGATATGTAAGATTGATACAGATAAGGAACTTAATCTTGCATTACAGTATAAGGTAGCTTCAATACCAACCCTTCTTTTATTTAAGAACGGAGAAGTTGCTGCAACTAATATAGGCTTTATAGGTGAAGAACAGGTTATGGAATTCATAGGCCAGTAAATAAATGTTAACTATTTGCGCGGCTTTTCAGCGCATCTGAAGTTTCGAAGAAACTTCTAAGTGACTACGAAGTAGTCATATTATATCATAATTTCTGCGTTGTTTTTCAACGCATACGAAGTTTCGAAGAAACTTCTAAGTGACTACGAAGTAGTCATATTATATCGTAAACAAGGAAAGGGCAGGCACAGCATCAGATTTATTATCTAGATGAATGATGCTTGCCTTTTTACTACATTTGCTAAGAAATGAGGTTATACATATATGAGAGAATTATATCTTGAATGTTATTCAGGAATAAGCGGAGATATGTCTGTTGCGGCACTTCTTGATGCCGGAGCGGATAAAGAATATTTGTTAAAAACACTTGCAACTATGCCTCTGACAGGTTATGAGGTTAAGATAACAAGAGTTAAAAAGAATGGTATAGATTCGTGTGATTTTAATGTAGTGCTGGACAGCGGACACGAAAACCACGACCACGATATGGAATATCTGTATGGACATCTTAATGGCGAAGGGCATACGCACAATTTTGAAAATGTACATTCGCATACTCATTCAGCACATCACAGCCACAGGGGGCTGAAAGAAATATATTCTATTATAGAGCAGACACAGCTTACTGAGAATGCAGAAAAGCTTGCTAAGAAAATATTCAGAATATTAGCAGAAGCAGAAGCCAAGGCACACGCTACAGATATTGAAAATGTTCATTTTCACGAGGTTGGTGCAGTAGACTCGATTGTGGATATAGTGGCGTTTGCTGTATGCTTCGATAACCTGCATATAGACAGGGTGTATGTTCCAGGTATCAGCGAGGGAACTGGAACAATAAGGTGCCAGCACGGAATAATTCCAGTACCAGTGCCAGCGGTTCTTAATATAACATCAGCTTATAATATAGAATTAAGCAATACCAATATTAAAGGCGAACTTGTAACGCCAACGGGAGCGGCGATTGTAGCGGCTGTAAGAACAGATACAGCACTTCCACAGCATTTTACAATAAAGAAGACTGGATATGGTGCAGGCAAGAGAGAGTATGAGCTTCCGGGAGTATTAAGGGCAATGCTTATTGAGAGTAATAGTGAAAGCTTAGACGAAAATGCTGACTTAATATATAAGCTGGAAACGGATATTGATGACTGTTCGTCAGAGATATTAGGATACACTATGGAGCGCCTGTATAAGGCGGGTGCAAGAGAAGTGCATTTTCTTCCTATATATATGAAAAAGAACAGACCTGCATATGAGCTTGTTGTAATATGCTGCAAGGAAGATATTACGACTATGGAAAATATCATATTTGAGGAAACAACGACAATAGGAATAAGACGTTGTGCAATGAAGAGAACAATTCTTCCAAGAAAAATTGAAAAAGTCAGTACACCATATGGTGAAATTGACGTAAAGGTGTGTACGCTTCCTAATGGCAAAGTTAAGAGATATCCTGAATATGAAACTATTAAGAGCATATGTGAGGCAGAAAATGTGCCATTGAGGGATATAATTGGGAATATAGGAGAATAAAAAATAATTAAAGACTGTTACAAGAAATTATATGCTGGCATTATATAGAACATAGAAATATAAAAGTCCTGAGTAATGTCAGCATATTAAAATATAAGTTTCGTGTGACAATCTTATATTATAAACCTGGAAAAGCATTTCGATATTATACATTTGCAGAGGCAGAGTTATGGTTAATATATTTTATTGATATGGGAAAATGATATAGCCGTCACCTGTATTTTTATAGTTGTACTATATCACTAAGCATTACAGAAAAATTAATTAACACGGTTGCCATCAGTACCAATAGTTACAACTCTTACAGGAATTGTCTTGCCGCTGTCAGCTACAGCCTTTTCAACTGCATACTGCAATCCACCACAGCAAGGTACAGTCATACGTGTTACAGTTATGCTCTTTATGTTATTATTCTTGAATATCTCGGTTAATTTCTCAGAATAGTCAACCATATCAAGCTTTGGACATCCGATAAGTGTTATGTGGTTACGCATAAAATCGTGGTGGAATGTACTGTAGGCATAAGCTGTACAATCTGCTGCAATAAGAAGGTCAGCTCCATTAAAGCATGGTGCAAAAGGAGATACAAGCTTAATCTGTACAGGCCAGTTGTTAATCTGGTTTCCACTTGCCGCTTTGTTAGCAAGTACTTCAGCTTCATTATATTCAGGAGCTTCACGCTCAATAAAACGAATTGCATTCATAGGGCAGGCTGGCAGACAGTCGCCAAAACCGTCACAATAATCATCTCTTAAAAGCTTAGCCTTTCCGTCAACAATTCCAATAGCTCCCTCGTGACAGGCGTGTGCACATAAGCCACAGCCGTTGCAGAGTTCTTCATTAATTTCTATAATCTTTCTTATCATAATCAAATAAATCCTCCTATTTATAGTAGTATTTTTATTTAATAGAAAATTCTGATAAAAATTCCTGTTAAATAAAAAGCCCTCTGGGCAGATTCACCATACGGCGGTAATGTAGATGCCACTAAAGTGTTCCGCCATAGGTGGAGAATCCTGTGAAACAGGATTCTATCCTGCAGACCCGCTAAAATGTCTTAATAAGTATATGTTGTGGTTATTTTCAGCCATATTTTCATAGCTGGCTGATTAGTTTGAATTATATCTTAACTACCTGGTAAGTATAATATTAAATATTAATAAAGTATGTTGTAAATACAACAAAAATAAGATTATAATGTAATGAGTGCAAAAGAAAAGGAAGCGGCTGCGAAGCAGACATTTACTTTTCTTGCACCATTAACGAACGAATATCCTGTGAAACAGGATAAAGAGTGCGGAAGCACGAATTCGTGAGTGTAGGATATGCTAGGTTATAGTACAGGTGTGTAGTATATTAAGTTAATAGTGCGAAAAGATAGAGATTGGCAAATGAGTGCAAAAGAAAAGGAAGCGGCTGCGAATAGACACCGTAGATTTTATAGATTATTTTATGAATAATATAGAGAAGAATAGGATTGAAGAATATGGGCAGAATATTATATGACATTTCACAGGATTATATGGGAGTTATACAAAAGAGCAGGCTGTTTAGCGGTATAGAACCAGACGAGGCTAATGGAATGAGCAAATGCCTTGAGATAACATTTCGCGAGTATGACAAAGAAGAAGTTATATTTAATGAAGGCGATAAAATATCCAAAATAGGTATGGTGATTCAGGGCAATGTGAGCATAGAAAAGGCTGATTACTGGGGCAACAGGCATATTATGACATATGTGTCAGCGGGTGAAATATTCGGAGAGGCATATGCATGCAGTAACGACAAGACATCCAATGTAGAGGTTGTTGCGGCAGATAAATGTATAGTTGCATTTCTTGACACATACAAGGTTATGACGGTATGCAGTTCATCGTGCCAGTTCCACAGTAAGCTTATTCATAATCTTATATATATGCTTGCTGACAGGTGTGTGGTTATGAACGAGAAGATTACACATTTATCCAAACGAAGCACTAAGGAGAAAGTATTGTCATATTTATCAGCAAGAGCCGCCAAATGTGGGAGTGATGAGTTCGATATACCATTTAACAGGCAGCAGTTGGCTGATTATCTTTCAGTTGACAGGAGTGCAATGTCAGCAGAATTAAGCCGTATGAAGAAAAATGGAGAAATTGATTTTAGGAAAAATCATTTTATTATAAAATGTCGTGATAAACAATAATCTGCCGCTGTAAAGACACATAATCTGGAAGAAAATGTTAATTTCAGCCGTCATTGTATAAAACTAAAAACAACTAAAAAATGTATTGAAATTAATTGACAGGGGTGTTAATATACCCTTGCGAGAGATAGTTAAGAAATTAACATTTCGCTTTATATTTTTTGAGAGTTTTGTATACAATATACAAACTATTATACAAATTAACAGTTATTTTATTAAGGAGGAACCAATAATGGTAAATTTTGATCAGTGGAATGGTTTCAAAGGCAGACTTTGGAAAGAAGAGATCAATGTAAGAGATTTCGTTCAGAACAATTACAAGCCATATGATGGAGATGAAAGTTTCCTTGAAGGACCTACAGAAGCTACTAACAAGCTCTGGGGAAAGCTTCAGGAGTTACAGAAGGAAGAAAGAGCTAAGGGCGGCGTGCTTGATATGGAAACAAAAGTTGTTGCTGGTCTTACAGCTTATGGTCCTGGATATATAGATGAATCTATGAAGGAGCTTGAACAGGTAGTTGGTCTTCAGACAGATAAGCCACTTAAGAGAGCATTTATGCCTTATGGTGGTATCAAGATGGCAGAAGAATCATGCAAGAACTATGGTTATGAACCAGATCCAGAACTTCATAAGATCTTCACAGAATATCATAAGACACATAACCAGGGTGTATTCGATGCTTATACACCAGAGATGAGAAAGGCTCGTCACAGCCACATCATCACAGGTCTTCCAGATACTTATGGACGTGGACGTATCGTAGGTGACTACAGAAGAGTTGCTCTTTACGGTATCGACTTCCTTATGGAAGAAAAGAAGAAGGATCACGCTAACTGTGGTTGTGGAACAATGACAGATGACGTTATCCGTTTAAGAGAAGAAATATCTGATCAGTACAAGGCACTTGCAGGTATGAGGAAGATGGCTGAAAGCTATGGTTATGATATCAGCAAGCCAGCTACTAACGCTAAGGAAGCTGTTCAGTGGTTATACTTTGGATATCTTGCAGCTATCAAGACACAGAATGGTGCTGCTATGTCTGTAGGTCGTGTATCTACATTCCTTGATATCTATATTCAGAGAGATCTTGAAGCTGGTACTCTTACAGAGAAGGAAGCTCAGGAACTTATTGATCATTTCGTTATGAAGTGTAGAATGGTTAAGTTCGCAAGAATTACATCATACAACGAATTATTCTCAGGAGATCCTACATGGGCTACTCTTGAAGTAGGTGGTACAGGTATCGATGGACGTTCAATGGTTACAAAGAACGACTTCAGATTCCTTCACACACTTGAGAACATGGGACCTTCACCAGAACCAAACCTTACAGTACTTTACTCTTCAAGACTTCCAGAAAACTTCAAGAAGTATGCTGCTAAGATTTCTGTTGATACATCTTCAATCCAGTATGAGAACGATGATGTTATGAAGGTAACATGGGG
>UMCA01016710.1_pt1 | contig 20120 bp, 9 predicted proteins | sample 1964111 | NCBI WGS metagenome assembly UMCA01 (sample SAMEA4835956, study PRJEB28245) | human gut metagenome | biome: gut microbiome; material: fecal sample | place: Denmark | collected 2008
GAAGCCGAAGTATCTATACCTCCTTTACCGTTCCAAAGCATACCGGGAACAAACAAAGTGCTATATAAACGCGGATCACGATTCTCAAAATGAGCAGGATTAGGCTTGCTGACATCCAAGCCACCCCCACCGTTCAGTTCGGCTATCTTCGTATCGGTAGTCGGTTTACCGTCTTTGCAATAATAAGCATCTGCCAAATCTATAGTACCATTCATTGCTTCCAGCGGAGTATTCCAATGCGCATTAAAAGCAGCACCTTCACTCATACCCGGTCCTTCATAACGGACTGCAAAAATGATTTCAGGAGAAGTTTCTCCACTTTGAGTAAACAGTTTGGCATAACTCGGATCAAGCGAGTATCCCAAACCTTGCACCTGCTTATAAGCAGCAATCGCGTCATCCCATTTTTCATTATACAAAGCCACACGCCCCAGTAAGGAAAGAGCAGCTCCTTTGGTGATATGTCCCCGTGAAGACGCATTTTGCGGAAGTACTTCAGCCGCATCCTGCAAATCAGTCATAACATGAGCCACAATAGCCGCACGGTCCGTCTTTTCACATTCAGCCTCGTCAATGGTCAAAGGGGCGGTCAGGAAAGGAACATCCTGATACGTCATAGTCAAGTTTATATACATCAATGCACGTATGGTCTTTGCCTCAGCCTGATAAATCGCCTTTTGGGAAGCATCCATATCCACTCTATCAATATTAGCAATCAGCACATTACAACGGCTGATCACTTCATAGCAATCTTTCCAATAACTGCCAATGATAGAAGAACTTGGGGTATGAATTCCCATAGCCATATCATAACCTTCCATCCAGCCACTCCAATTAAAATGCCCGCCATTATCTGATATACAATCCATATATAAAGGGCCCAATGAATATTGGTCGGAATTATAAAGCTGATTGCTCTGCAAAGCATCATAACAAGATGCCAACGCCATCAAAGCATCATCCGGCGTCTGCCAAAATGTATTGGATGAAGATTCTGTCAATGAGTCCCTCTGCAAAAAGCTGTCAGAGCAAGAAGTCAGCAAAGCTCCTGACAACAGAGCCAGCCCTATAAAGTTATTAATTGATTTCATAGTTGTTGCTTTTAAAATTTAACGTTAACACCAAATGAATAAGTTCTTGTATTGGGATGTACATCATTACGGGAATCTGTACTCAGTTTTTCAGGATCATAATCGTCCAAGGAAGTGAAAGTAAGCAAATTAGTTCCTGCCAAATAGAGTCTGATACTCTGAACGCCCAACTTGGTCAAAAACTCTCTTTGCCTGAAAGTATATCCGATTTCCAAATTCTTCAGACGCAAATAATCACCTTTTGTCAACCAAAATGAAGAATAGTTATTATTAATAGTTCCTCCCAAACGAGGCATGCTTCCATTCGGATTACTTTCAGACCATCTGTCCAACCAACGGCTAGTCTTGTTTCCACCGTTGGAAATAGTAGTTTCATCCCAATTATAACGATATACACCTGCAATGCCTTGCCAGAATGTATTGACATCAAAATCTTTATAAGAGAATCCCAGATTGAAAGAATACTGCATTTTAGGGAACGGATTTCCGATAATAGTACGGTCAGCATCATTTATATTACCATTATTGTCTATATCTTCATACATGATATCACCTAATTGCGGTTCCTGGTTGTTTTGCAGAATCTTCTGTCCGTTCGCATTTACACGGTCCAAATCTGCCTGGGTACGATAGATACCGATGGCTTTCAGCCCATAATAAGAGCCGATGGCTTCACCTTCACGATTGATCGTATTATCCTTAATGTCTTCTACCCCTTTCATATCAGTAATCTCATTTTTCACACCTGAAAGCGAGAAACCTGCCTGCCATGCCCAGTCACCTTTCTGATCGAAATAATTAGCAGCCAGTTCCCAACCCCGGTTACGAACCTTTCCCGCATTCTGATAAGGAGCATCCAAAGATCCCAGGAAAATACCCGGCATAGCGAGCTTCATCAAAATATCCGAGGTATTTTTCTCATACCAGTCAAAAGTGACATTGATCTTTCCACCCCAAAAAGCAGCATCAAAACCAAAGTCTGTAATAGTAGTTGTTTCCCATTTAATGTTCTCATTAGGTATCTTGGCAGTCTTCATACCAATCTGTTTGCTATCACCGAAATAGTAACTGCCACTAGCCGCCAATGTAGCCGCATAAGCATAGTTACCAATTTCCTGATTACCCAATTTACCCCAGCTACCACGCAATTTCAATGAGTGGAGGAACTTCACATTCTCCATAAATTTCTCATTTGTCATGATCCATGCACCCGAAAATGAAGGGAAGGTAGCATAACGATGTGCCTTGGGCATACGTGACGAACCATCGTGACGGACATTCATCTCTAACAGATAACGGCCTCCGTAATTATAATTCAAGCGTCCGAAGAATGACTGCAAGGAACTCTCTTCCGCTGATCCGGTCACATGGTCATTCATAGTACCTCCATCCATTTCATAAATATTATCGGTAGCGAATCCCTGCTTGGACGCCTCATTCTTGTCCCAACGGGTAGCCTGGATAGAATGGCCTGCCAACAGATTGAACGAATGTTTTCCTACAGAAAAATCATAGGTCAGAATATTTTCATTAATATAAGTCGTTTCCAGATAATGATAATCTGTCAGTTTATTGGTACCGACTGTGGTCAGCGCATTTCCTTCAGCATCGTATCTTATATTATTCTTCGGATTGAAAGTAGTCACATCGTTCATATAATATTTATAAGCCAGACTTGAACGGAACTTCAATCCTTTTATGATATCAATTTCACCAAAGAATTTACCATCAAAACGATAATGCTTGTTATCTTTATAGCCCATATTCAAAGCTTCAATCGGATTTTTGAATACGGATTGGGAAATATTGGGATTTCCATCCAAAAATCCATAATGTCCGTTAGAATAACGCACAGGAACAGTAGGACGGGTAAACCAAGTAAGGTAGCGCATCAAACCTTCACCGGTAACACTGGTAGTAGGCTCATCAATGTTCTGACGGCTTCCCGAAAGATTCAGACCTAATTTTACAATACCCAATTGTGCATCCAGATTGGAACGGAAATTAAAACGTTGATTGGCCGTTTCACGCAAGATACCATCCTGCTGGAAATACTGAGTGGAAATCATGTAATGTACCGCTTTACTACCACCGTTCACAGACAAATGGTGTTGGTGCATGGCTGCTGTACGAAACATTTCCTTAGCCCAATCGGTATTGGCAAAATGATCGGGGTCTGATCCGTTTTGCAACTTTTGTAACATTTCATCCGTGTATGCTTTGGAAGGCCAGCATTCGTTATACATCTTCGCCCATTCATAAGAATTCACATAATCGGGCAGCACGGTAGCTTCTTGCAAAGCGATACTACCGGAATATGTAATGGTAGGTTTCTGCTCACCGCCCCGTTTGGTAGTCACCAGAATAACCCCGTTGGCAGCACGTACACCATAAATAGAAGCCGAAGCCGCATCCTTCAATACGGAAACACTTTCAATATCATCTGCAGGGATTTCCGCAATCTGGCTTACCGAGCTTTCCACTCCATCGATCAAGACCATCGGATCATTGTGTTCAAAAGTTCCTACACCACGGATACGGATTTCGGGACTGTCATGACCGGCCTGGGCACCATTGTTGGTCAACATAACACCCGGCAAACGACCCTGAAGCATATTGGCAGTATTCGCTACCGGCATAGAAGCTACATCCTTGAAATTTACAGCAGCAACAGAACCCGTCAGATTTTCCTTCTTCTGCACGCCATAACCGACTACTACCACTTCGTCAATCATTTCCGTATCTTCCTTCAGATTTACATTCAGCACCGTATTGTCTTTCGAAATACGATATTCCTGATCGGAATATCCTATAAAAGAAATGACAATAGTAGAATTAGAAGCCACCGTGAGATTGAAATTACCATCCAAATCAGTCACCGTTCCATTGGTTGTTCCTTTTTCAACCACACTGGCACCGATGACCGGTTCGCCTGTGGCATCTTTTACAATACCGGAAACTTTAAACTTGTCTGCTTGCAGACTGGAAGCGCTCACATTCATCGCAGGGATGAAGAAGCAGAGACACAGCAATAGACTCAGTACCCGGAATGTACTGGTTTCTGTCAGAGTTTTCATGTTCATAATACTTTTTTTAAAGGTCTAACAAATAAAGATAATTCGTTTTATTTGCCAGCAAAAGTAAGAGGAACAGAAAAGAAACAGGGAGAATTATTACCGGAAAAAGGCTGTTTATTCCCTATAGAGCCTATTTCCGGTAATAATCAGCCATCATACTTCATCATATACTCTGTAGGAGAAAGTCCGAATTTCTTCTTAAAGCAGGAACTGAAATATTTAGGGTCGTTGAAACCTACGGCATACGCCAAATCGGCTATACGGATTTTCTTTTTCTCGTCTATCAGCCGACAAGCCGCTTGCAAACGGACATTGCTGATAAATGCAGAGGGAGTAAGTCCGGTCAACAGTTTCAATTTATCTGCTAGTGTAGTCCGGGCCATACCCATCTCCGCCATAAACTGTGCATGTTCAAAATCACAATCACTCAAATGGGCATTCACACAATCCACCGCTTTCCGAATGAAAGCTTCGTCCATCGAGGTGTAATTTAATTCTTTGGCTTCAAAGACCAACTGCTTACGAAAATCCACCCCCATACGTTTGCGCCGTTTCAACAAGTTATCTATCTTGGCAAACAAGACAGAGAGGCGGAGCGGTTTACAGATATAACCATCGGCCCCAGACTCATACCCTTCCACATGGTCTTCATCACTAGTCTTGGCCGTTAACAAAATCAATGGAATATGGCAGGTCTCAAATTGAGTCTTCACCCGGCGGCACAATTCCATACCGTCCATTTCGGGCATCATAACATCGGAAACAATTAAATCCACTTCCTGTTTGGCAAGGATCTCCAAAGCTTCCGTTCCATTAGCGGCCTTCAGAATATGGTATTTGCCATGCAACAGACGAACCATCAAAGCCAATAATTCCTCATTATCCTCCACTAACAAAATAGTCGATGCTGCCGGTTTCTCTTCCAACATATCAATCTCCGAGACATTCTCCATTTCATCTGCCGATAAAACAGCATAGTCCACATTTTCAGTATTCTCGTCTACCTCATCTTCAGCAAAAGCCTCACGTCCTATAGGAATTTCAACCACAAAAGTATTCCCTTCCTCCTTATCGCTAAATACCTGTATCGTTCCATGATGCAACAATACCAAATCTTTAGTCAGCGACAAACCGATACCCGTCCCTATGGTATGGAATTTACGATACTCCCCTTCATAGAATCTCTCGAACATATGATCCAATTTCTCTTTTGGAATCAACTCGCCGGGATTGTTCACACTCAATTTAAAAGTCCTCTTTTCCTCATCATGAGCCTGCGACACCACAATAGTTCCTCCTTCAGGAGTATATTTAGCGGCATTGGAAAGCAGATTGTACACCACTTTATCCAATTTATCCACATCAAAATATCCCGAATATTCTTCAGACAAATCAAATTGTATGGACAATTTCTGCTTTTTAACCAAAGGAGCGAAAGCCGACACTGATTTTTTCAAGAACATACTGACATTTCCATGCGAAACTTTTAGCCGCAACTTGCCATTCTCCACTTTCCTGAACTCTAAGATTTGCTGAATCAACCGGATTAACCGCACAGTATTATCAGCTATTACAGAACAAACCGACGAACTTGCCGGTACTTCTTGTTTCAGTTCATCCACCGAAGCCGATATAATAGAAAGCGGAGTCAGCAACTCATGAGTGATATTGGTAAAGAACTGTAATTTAGCATGATTGATTTCCTCCATTTTCTGCCGTTCTATCTTCCCCATCTCTATGGCCTGTTTCATCCGGATACGGTTTCTGACAATCCGATAAGTATACCATGCCAATGAAACGAACAACAAGACATAAAGGCAATAAGCCCACCACGATAACCAAGGCGGCGGAAGAATAGTTATACGCAGACATTTCATATCCGGAGACCAGATTCCATTCTGATTGGCTCCCTTTACACAAAAAGTATAAGTACCTGCCGGAAGATTGTTATAATAGGCAAACCGACGTCCAGCCTCAACGGACAACCATTCCTTGTCATATCCCTCCAACCGATATAAATAACGGTTCAACTCAGGATTGATATAGTTCAATATTGAAAAATCAAGACTGAAATTATTCTCCCGGTATCCTAATACAATTTTATCAATAAAATCAATAGCTCTGTTTGCAGCAATCCCCTCTCTGACGGAAAGAGGATAGGTACGTACCGATACATTATGTACCTTTATATCTGTAATTACTACCGGAGAATAGGCAGTATCCTGAACTATTTTATCAGGATAAAAACTGTTCAATCCACGGAATCCTCCGAAGAAAAGTTTCCCATCCGCCCCCTTGAAGCAAGAATTCCGGTTAAACATATGGTCTTGCAAACCATCATCTACCGTATAGGTATGTATTTTCGGTGCAGCACCGTCCAAAGGTATATCAATGTGATACATTTCCGCATTGGTAGTAAGCCATAAAGTATGCTCATCATCCTCCAGCATGCTGAAAACAACATCTCCATTCCGGAAATAATCATTCAAGACTGAAACAAAACGATCATTCTTCCGGTCATACAAATCGAGTCCGTTACCATTCGACCCCACCCATACTCTGTTGTATCCATCCACACAAACACTCATCGCCCCGACAGTGGATAATGTACCATCCGAAGGCGTATAAAACTTAACCTTATATGTTTCTCCGGATGTATCTATCCGCCATACCCCTTCATTACTAGTCGCTATCCAGATAAAGCCATCTTGATCTTCCGCCATTTTGAAAATAGAAATTTGGGGCAATGCCTGATTTGTCAAAGTCACCAGTTCATTCAAAGAATGAAGTCTTGATTCCGTATCCAAGATAAACACTCCCGAACGTGTCCCCAACCACAGATTCCCTTTCGAATCTTCCAACAAAGAATAAATACAAATATCACTCAGCTCCGGATTGGTAACGGTATTTATCACGTGTGCTTTCCCGGCTTTGACATTATAGAACCACACTCCATCATCCCAAGTGGCAAAACACAATTCATTTGTCCTTTTACGATAAATAATATCATTGACCGTCGATGTATATCCCATATTCTTCAATATAGGATGAGAGCGGTAAGGAACAATGGTATGCTGTTTCATATCATAAAATACCAGACCGAATCCCATGATTCCCATCCACAGATTCCCATTATCCTCCTGATAGACACTGCGGACAGAGCTGGTAGGGCAATGCTCACGCAAAGCCTCCAAAGAATCATAATTAAACCGGAACTTATTTGTATTTACAGTACAAACACCTCCTCCCAACATACCCAGCCACATCAGCCCGTCTTTACTGCACAACAGAGAGTTCACCTCATTAAAAGGTAAATCTCCTTGAAGGTTGCCCGGAACAATATTGGTAAAATTCCCGTCTCCCGATTCATCTTCCAAAATACTGACCCCACTGCGTGAACCGATCCAGAGCTTCCCGGAATTTTTATCCTGAGCAATGGCGTAGATAATATTATCCAACAGAGAATGAGAATTTCCCTTGATGTTCCGGAATGTTTTAAATGAGAAATGTTCCGAATCATACGGATTAATGAGTTTCACCAGTCCATACCGCCAGGTACCGATCCAAATATTCCCGGCTTCATCCTGAAATATGACATGCGCCGAATTACCAGGGTTAATCCCGTCGTAAGTATAATACAATTCCTCTTGAGGACTATAACGCAGCAGCCCCTGTTCCCAAGTACCAATCCATATTTGACCTTTCCGGTCTTCGACAACAGACTTTATATCCATGTTTTTTTCACAATCGAAAGTACGGCTGCCGGCTTTTCTGCGAAACAATCCCTTGTTGCTTCCCACCCATAAATCTCCGTTACTTGCATAAAGGATACTTTCTACATTGCTTACCTGTAACAAAGGACTGATTATTTTCTCTATCTCATCCGTTTCTTTATGCAACACGTATAATCCATTGTGCGTACCTATCCACAAATTATTCTCCTTGTCTTCGGCCACCATATTCACAAAACTATCAATGGAACGTCCATGATTCACTCCATCGGGTTTATATACAACAATAGAATAACCATCGTAACGCAAGAGACCATTGTAGGTCGAAATCCATATATACCCCTGGCTATCCTGAAATAACTTCCTGACTTCATTGGTAGGGAAGTTCACCGAAGTGGAAATGGATTTAAAATGATAAGTATTCACCTTATTATCAGCCCAAAGCAAAACAGGAAAAACAAAAAGATATATTACTCCAAGAATATATTCGCAGTTACGGTGTGCCAAGTGCATAGATTCAACTTTAAGATTTGATGCAATATTCGCAAAAAAAAGCATTTTAAGCAAATATTCCATAAGATTTGTTCTAAATTTCCCCCATTTGCATACATAAGAAACTAAAATTATACTTCCAGAAACACTTAGAACAAAAAGGTTAGAGGCTGTTAAGATAAAAAATTGTATATTTGCCGATAAGTGTGACCTAATTTTAAAACAGAGAAACATGCATTACAACGACCAAGGCGCTGATTTTAAATACCTAATTGTCAATGAGCGTGACAAGCGTTTCGGCTTGTCGGTGACTACCGTCGGATTCCAGGCTATCAGGGCCGGAAGCGTTTATCCACCACGCAACCACCCGGACGCCTATTATTTCACAGCCCAGAAAGGACGTGTGCTGCATGAATATCAGTTGGTATATATCACTAAAGGACGAGGAACTTTCGCCAGCGACACAACCCCGTCTGTCGACATATCCAAAGGGCAGATACTTTTCCTGTTTCCCGGACAGTGGCATACCTATGCGCCGCTGCAAAAGACAGGATGGAACGAATATTACATCGGTTTTGAAGGCCCGATTATAGACAATCTGGTAAAAAACAGCTTTATCTCAAAAGAAAGCCAGATTCTGGATATCGGTATCAATGAAGAACTGGCCAGTCTTTTTGCCCGTGCACTGGAAGTAGCGGAAGCAGACAAGACCGCAGCGCAACAATATTTGTCCGGCATCGTTTTACACATTATGGGAGCCGTACTTGCTATCTCGCAGAACAAACGCTATGAGGTGGACAATGCGGCACAAAAAATAGAAAGTGCCAAAATCATCATGCACGAAAATGTGTACAAGGATATAGACCCGGAAGAACTGGCCATGAAATTGGGAATCAGTTATTCCTGGTTCCGCAAAGTATTCAAAGAATACACCGGTTATGCGCCCGCCAAGTATTTCCAAGAGCTGAAACTGCGCAAAGCGAAGCAGCTGTTGATTGAAAGTTCCATGTCAGTGAAAGAGATATGTTATGAATTGAATTATACCTCTACTGAACACTTTTTCTCGGTATTTAAAAAGCGTACCAATTTCACCCCTACCGAATATCGTAACTTCGGACGGGGCGGAAAAGAAAAAGAGAATGAAAACGAATAAAGAAAAAATGAGAAAAATAACCATCAATCTGGCTGCTGTGGCAGCCTTTTGCATTGTAGTTGCATCACCGGCCTTAGTAAGCAGCAGTTGCGCTACTCCAAAAACGGAGCAGGAAGATACCACTATCATACGGGAAGATTCAGGTATTACGGCATTGAAATACAGTAGTCCCGAAGTTCCCGCCAGTATTGAGTTCTGTGGCAAAACCATTGATTTGAGCCGCTTTGACCGCCACGAGCGTATGGACCGTGAACTATTGGCATTCACCTATATGCACAGTACTTCCTTGCAAATGCTGAAAAAAGCCAACCGCTATTTCCCCATTGTAGAACCCATACTGAAAGAAAACGGAATACCTGATGATTTTAAGTACCTGATGGTAATAGAAAGTAATATGAATCCCACCGCCCGTTCTTCTGCCGGAGCTGCCGGACTATGGCAATTCATGCAAGGTACGGGACGGGATTACGGATTGGAGGTAAACAACAATGTGGACGAGCGTTACCATATTGAGAAAGCGACCCGTGCCGCCTGCCGCTATCTGAAAGACGCGTATGCAAAATATAAGGACTGGGTGGCTGTCGCCGCCTCTTACAATGCCGGTCAGGCACGCATTGCCAGCCAACTGGCCAAACAGGATGTGGACGACTCGTTGGATTTGCAACTGGTAGAAGAGACTGCCCGGTATGTGTACCGCATTCTTGCCGCCAAACAATTATTCAATGCCCCCACTACTTTCGGTTTCCGCCTGCGTGCATCGGATTTGTATCCGCCTATTCCTTATACGGAAATCACTGTGACGAAAGGAATTGCAGACTTGGCACGTTTCGCACGCAGCAAAGGAATCAATCTGGCCATATTAAAGAATATGAATCCCTGGTTACGGGAAACATCCTTGTCCAACCACAGCGGGCGGACTTACGTGATAAAAATCCCTACCAAAGAAGGAATGACTTATGATCCGAAAAAGACGGTGGCGCATGATAAGCGATGGGTGATAGAATAACTTTCTATCATACAGCATTCCATAATCAATTTACCAGTTTTCCTCCACAGTATTTACAATAAGCAGCCCCGTCCTCATGTCCGTCCTTACCACAATGCGGACATTTCAGGGCCACCCTGCGTCTATGTTCCTGGATCATAGACGCAGAAACAATTCCTGTGGGGACTGCAATGATGGTATAGCCCAGTAACATTACAATGGCCGAAAGGAAGCGCCCTAGCGGAGTTTCCGGAGTGATATCCCCATAACCTACCGTTGTCATCGTCACTATCGCCCAATAAATACTATTCGGAATATTATTGAAAGAAGTGCCCGGACGCTGTCCCTCAATCATATACATCAATGTACCGATCGAAGTCACCAATATCAGTACAAACAAGAAAAAAACAATAATCTTCCGACTGCTGAACACCAAGGAACGCAACAAGAAATTACCTTCATTCAGATAATTGAAAAGTTTAAAGATACGGAACACACGAATCAACCGGAAAGTGCGGATCACCAGCAGATAACGTGCCGTGCCGAAAAGCCAGCCTATATATAGAGGTAAGGTAGCCAGCAAATCCACTATACCGAAAAAACTCAGAGCATACTTCCGCGGTTGGGGAGAACAATAAAGCCTCAACACATACTCTAACGTAAAAAAGAAAGTAAAAACATACTCCGACACCCGCAGATAAGGCCCGATAACGGTATCCCAACTCTTGATACTCTCGGCAATAACCACCAGAATACTCAAGACAATGAACCCTATCAACGCCACATCGAATAACTTTCCCATCGGTGTGTCGCTTTCAAAAATAATCACATATATTTTATGCTTTAATTTCTCATCATGCAGTAAATTCTGCCATTTACTCCAAATACGCCTCAGAAATGCCATAATTTTTTAGGATAGAACACAAATCATTCACAATTATAACAAATATTGCCCGATTTATGTCCCATCGGTAACTATTATTTTCACTATATTTGCACAAAACCAATAAAATAATAGCATGAAGAAACAACTTATGACAGGTCTGTTCACAGTCCTCGCCCTTACAGCAGGCGCACAGACCTTCCAAGAATGGCGCAACCCGGAAATAAATGCGGTAAACCGTGCGCCGATGCACACGAACTACTTTGCTTTTGAGAATGCAGATGCAGCTAAGAAAGCAGACAAAAAACAATCAACTAACTACATGACTTTGAACGGAACCTGGAAGTTCAACTGGGTAAAGGATGCAGACTCCCGTCCGACTGATTTCTGGAAAACCGGCTTCAACGACAAAGGCTGGGATGACCTGCAAGTTCCCGCCGTATGGGAGCTGAACGGATACGGTGATCCTATTTATGTGAACGTAGGCTATGCCTGGCGTAACCAGTTCCAGAACAACCCTCCCGAAGTGCCGACAGAGAATAACCATGTAGGTTCTTACCGCCGTGAAATTGTAGTTCCCGCCTCATGGAAGGGAAAAGATATTATCGCCCATTTCGGTTCGGTTACCTCCAATATGTATTTGTGGGTGAACGGACGTTATGTAGGCTACAGCGAGGACAGCAAACTGGAAGCCGAATTTGACCTGACTCCATATTTAAAACCGGGTCAGAAAAACCTGATCGCCTTCCAAGTATTCCGCTGGTGCGACGGTACCTATCTGGAAGATCAGGATTTCTTCCGGTATAGCGGCGTGGGACGTGACTGCTATCTATATGCCCGCAACAAAAAACGCATTCAAGATATCCGTGTAACTCCCGACTTGGACGCAGCTTACCAAAACGGCAGCCTGGCTGTCAATCTGGATTTGAAAAGCAGTGGTAAAGTCGATTTGGAACTGGTAGATGCACAAGGCAAGCAAGTGGCAACCGCTACCGCCAACAAATCCGGTCTGGTGACCATGAACGTAGAGAACCCCAAAAAGTGGAGTGCCGAAACACCTTATTTATATACCTTGCGTGCCAGCATGCAGGGCAGCAATGAAGTGATTCCTGTCAAAGTAGGTTTCCGCAAGATTGAATTGAAAGGTGACCAGATCTTGGTTAACGGTAAGGCAGTCCTGTTCAAGGGGGCCGACCGCCACGAAATGGATCCGGATGGAGGCTATGTAGTATCTCCCGAACGTATGCTACAGGATATCCAGATAATGAAGCAATTCAACCTGAACGCTGTACGTACCTGCCACTACCCGGATGACAACTTATGGTACGATTTATGTGACCAATATGGTATTTACGTCGTGGCCGAAGCCAATATAGAATCTCACGGTATGGGCTACGGCGACAAGACGCTGGCCAAGAACCCCTCTTATAAGAAAGCCCATCTGGAACGTAACCAGCGCAATGTACAACGCGGATTCAACCATCCGAGCATCATCTTCTGGTCATTGGGTAATGAAGCCGGTGACGGCCCCAACTTCGAACAATGCTATAAATGGATCAAAGCAGAAGACCCCAGCCGTGCCTGCCAATATGAACAAGCACGCCAGAAAGAACATACCGATATCTTCTGTCCGATGTACTATGATTATAACGGCATGGAAAAATATGGTCAACGTACCGATGCTACCAAACCATTGATTCAGTGTGAATATGCCCATGCAATGGGTAACTCGCAGGGTGGTTTCAAAGAATATTGGGATTTGATCCGTAAATATCCGAATCTGCAAGGTGGATTTATCTGGGATTTCGTTGACCAGTCCTGCCGCTGGAAAGGAAAAGACGGCGTGATGATCTATGCTTACGGAGGAGATTTCAACCGTTTTGACGCTTCTGACAATAACTTCTGTGACAATGGTTTGATCAGCCCCGACCGTGTTCCTAATCCGCACATGTATGAAGTAGGTCACTTTTACCAGAATATCTGGACTACTCCCGCCGATTTAAGCAAAGGGGAAGTAAATGTGTTCAATGAGAACTTCTTCCGTGACCTGTCCGCCTACTATATGGAATGGCAAGTACTGAAAGATGGAAAAGTAATCCGCACCGGACGCGTGGATGATTTAAAAGTCGCTCCTCAGGAAACAGCCAAGATTACGTTGAATATCGGCAAGACCTGCACCTGCAAGGAATGGTTGCTGAACGTTTTCTACAAACTGAAAAACCGCGAAGGTTTGCTGCCCGCAGGTTTCACCGTCGCCAAGAATCAGTTGACACTGAATGATTACAAAGCACCGTCTATGGATTTGAAGAACGTGGAAACGACCAATGTAGCCACCGTTGTTCCGCAAATCATCGACAACCAATATCATTATCTGATCGTAAAAGGCAATAACTTCGTAGCCGAGTTCAACAAACAGAACGGTTACTTAAGCAAATATGCAGTGGACGGAACGGAAATGCTGAAAGAAGGCGCAGCCCTGACCCCTAACTTCTGGCGTGCCCCGACAGACAATGATATGGGAGCCGGCCTGCAAAACAGATATGCCGCATGGAAAAACCCGGGATTGAAACTGGTTTCCTTGAATTCCAAGACAGAAAATGACCAGATAGTAGTGAATGCGGAATATGACATGAAGAATGTTTCCGCCAAATTATATCTGACTTATGTCATCAACAACGAAGGAGCCATCAAAGTGACCCAAAAGATGACAGCCGACAAGAATGCCAAAGTATCTCCGATGTTCCGCTTCGGTATGCAAATGCAGATGCCTAAATGTTTTGAAACCGTAGAATATTATGGTCGTGGTCCGGTAGAAAACTACAGTGACCGCAACCACAGCACCGACTTGGGTATTTATCGCCAGAGTGTGGATGAACAATTCTACTCCTATATCCGTCCGCAGGAAACAGGAACCAAGACCGATATCCGTTGGTGGAAGCAACTGAATGCCGGCGGTAACGGACTGAAGGTAGTAGGTGATGCTCCATTCTCTGCATCCGCTTTGCATTATACCATCTGTTCACTGGATGATGGCGAACAAAAAGACCAGCGTCACTCGCCCGAAGTACAGAAAGCAGACCTGACCAACCTGATCATCGACAAGGCTCAGATGGGATTAGGTTGTGTAAACAGCTGGGGAGCTCTGCCGTTGCCTCAATATATGTTGCCCTACGGTGATTATGAATTTACTTTCATCCTGACTCCGGTAAAACATAGCGTCGAGATAGAATAAAACACAGGTTAAACAATAAAAACAAGGTGGCTGGATTTGTTTTCAGTCACCTTGTTTTTATTCCCTCTGTTCTTCATAGCTACTGCCATCTACAATTTTCATAAAACAAGTATCACACAAGTATCTGCCCCAACCATCTCTTCAAAACACATTTTCCACCTTTTTTCCTTCAAATTCTTCATACGCGGACAATGTTTTGAACCTCAAGCCATTACAATGAACCATTCTTATTCCAATCCTTCATAAATTCTTCATAAAGTTATATCCGTTCCCTTCGCATGAACCAACCACGGGAATCCATTCCGACAACCCATCGAATCTTTTTCCTTATTTTACCGTACCCGATTACAAACCTCGGTTGTATTACTCATAAAGAACAATTAAACACTAGTAAAATGAGATCAGACGGCTATTTGAAAACAGCGTGGATCATGACCGTATTATTCAGCATCATCCTTCCGCTTCATTCACAAACACCCCGGCAATTCTCTATAGAATTAAAGGACAAACCACTTCCCGCCGCCCTTAAACTAATCGAAAAGGAAGGCGGAAAGAATATTATCTTCTCCTATAACGAAACAGAAAGCTACCGGGTTACAGCCTCCATCCGGCAAAAAACCGAACTTGAAGCCATCGGCACTGTCCTGAACGGCATTCCTTTCATTTGTAAAGAACGGGAAGAATACTTCGCCATACAGAAAAAGGGAAGAGACATACGCATTACCGAAATACGAGGACAAGTAACCAATGAAAAGAATGAACCGCTGCCCTACTCCAATGTACTCTTATTGACTCCCGGCGACTCCACCTTTGTAAACGGATGTGTCACCCGTGAAGACGGAAGTTTCCTGATGATAGCGGAAGAAGGGATACCTTACTTGATACGGGTTTCTTATATAGGCTATAAGACGGAAGTGCAACCTTGCCACCCTACTCTTACGTTTCACCTGCTTCCCGACGCCCCATGATAGAAGTGGGTCCCAACGGACTAAAAGCCAACGTGGCAGGAACTTCCCTGGCCCGAATGGGGTCTGCCGCAGAAATGTTGCCCCATCTTCCTTTCGTCACCGGCCATAACGGCGAATACAATGTAATGGGATGCGGTTCTCCTGTAATCTATATAAATAATAAGAAAGTACGTGACATGACAGAACTGGACCGTATCCGGGCCAACGAAATCTTATCCGCAGAAGTCATCACCACTCCCGGAGCAGAATATGCCTCGGACGTAGCAGCCGTCATCCGCCTCCGCACCATCCGCCGGCGCGGACAAGGGTTGAGCGGCCACTTCAATACGACTTATTCACAAGGACATTCCGCCAACGCCAACGAATATATGGCATTAAATTATCGCACCGGCGGTCTGGATCTCTTTGTAAAGGGATATATGGCACAGCAAAACTCGTATGGAAAAACCACAAATATGAACCGCATCAAGGGTTCCGCCATTTGGCAAACCAACAAAAATGATGTGCAGACCCATAAGAGCCAACGTTTTTCCGGTGAGCTGGGATTCAATTATGAACCGGATGAACACCATTCTTTCGGTCTGCGCTATATGCCCGAAACCGGAATAGGGAATGCAGACAGAAATTCATCCGGTAAAACCGTCACCAGACGTAACGATGAAGAAACCGACCGGATAAACTTTACTACAGCAGAACAAATACATACAGGTTGGGATCACGCGGCAAACGCCTACTACGCAGGAGAACTGGGCAAATGGAATATTGACTTCAACGCCGATTACCTGTTCAAACGCTCGCATTCCGACCAGAACGCCATGAATAATGACGATGCAACCGTGCAAGCAGACAGTCGCATGCGCAGCTCCCTCTATGCCGCCAAGCTGGTAGTCAGTGCCCCTTTATGGAACGGACGTTTTTCATTCGGTACGGAAGAAACTTTTACCAACCGCCATGATATCTTTACCCAAAACGGTTTCTCTGCCGATGCCGACGACCACATCAAACAATCCGTATATGCCGCATTTGCTGACTATTCAAGATCCATCCGCCATTGGAAACTGAATATGGGAATACGTTATGAACATCAACAAACAGATTATTATGAAAAAGGGATAAGGATAGATGCACAAAGCCCTACCTATAATGATATTATTCCTGTATTGGCCGCCAGTTGGTCACACAATGGCAAAAGTTTCAGCCTCTCTTACCGGTTACGTAAAAATAACCCCGATTATAGCCTATTGACCAATTCCATCCGCTATCGCAGCAAATATGAGTATTCTCAAGGAAACCCTTTGCTGAAAACCCAAAAGACGCATCGCTTTTCGGCCGGCGCCTCTTGGAATTGGCTCTATTTCTCAGCCTATTTCAGCCGTATTCTCAATATGTATACCAATATAATTATGCCATACAAGGAAGATACACATCCGGGCGTCCTCTTATTTGCCACACAGACCATTCCTACAACCCATAATTACGGCATTAGTTTCAATGCCTCTCCCAAACTGGGGTGTTGGGAACCACAACTCAATGTGAATATGGCTTTTTTGGACATGAATGCGAATAAAATAGGAATCACCGAACACCGGAACCAACCCCGTTTCTATATCAGTCTGGACAACAACTTCAACCTTCCCAAAGGCTGGTTCTTCAATATGGAAGGATATCTCTCCACCGCTTCCCGGCAAGGATTTTTTGTAACGCGCACGGAAGGACAAATCAATGCACGCCTTTCCAAATCCTTTTTAAAAGAGACACTCACCATAACATTCACCGCCAATGATATTCTTAGAACAGGGTATTTCCATTTTGATTTATACGGCATAGATGCCTATATGGAAAATCGGATTTACCGGGATTTCCAACGCTTCGGCCTCCAAGTATCCTATAAATTCAATGCCACCAAGAGCAAATATAAAGGAACCGGAGCCGGACAAAGCGAAAAGAATCGTCTGTAACCCCAGCGGAGAAAAGGAAATTTCCGTACCTTTGTTCACGGAAGACAAGGAAACATGCAGATTTTATTCAGGAGAAGAAACCATAAAGAAGAGCACTTCGAACGACTGTTCGCAGAAATGTACCCACGCCTCGTCCGCTTTGCTACCACCCTGATGAGCAATACGGAAGAAGCCAAGGACATAGTAAGCGAAACCATGGAACAAGCCTGGAAGGAGTTCGACCAACTAAAGGAAAACACCCGTAGCGCCTGGCTCTATGCCACCGTGCGTAACGGATGCCTCAACCGCTTGAAGCATTTGAATGTGGAACAGCAACACATAGACCGCCTCATCGAAGCCACCCGTGCGGAAATGAATCAGGGTTACCGCGCACACGAGGCACTGTTGCAGCAAGCGGAAAACATAGCCCGCAGTTTGCCCGAACCGACTTGCACCATCTTGCGAAGCTGCTATTGGGAGAAAAAAACATATCAACAGGTAGCCGACGAATTGGGAATCAGCCCCGACACCGTGAAAAAACATATATCAAAAGCATTGCGGACTCTGCGCGAAGCGATACTGAAAAAGGAGGATAAACAATGAAAAAGGAGTTTTCAACAAATGACCACATCCATCCGGACAACGGAAAGAATCCCCATAACCAAGACTCCCCCCAAAACGGAACTTGGAATGACCATCAATTGGAACAACTCTTTGGTGAAGCATTGGGGGATATTCCCACCGCAGACGAAACCCGGAAAGCCTGGCAGACATTCATCCGTCGTCACCGTATCAGACACCAATCTATCCGACGGATAACGATACCAGGTATAGCTGCCGCTGTCATCGCCTTGGTACTTGTATTCCAGCCTTTTTTGCAACCTGAGCCGCAGGAAGTGGAAGTCTTCACTTCACTGGAAGTTCCTGAGGAAATTACTTTTCGGGAAGAAGGGAAAAGGATAATTGTAAGCACCCCGCCCGCTACCATTACCTCCGTTCAATTAAGCGACGGAAGCAAGGTATTGCTCAGCGCAAACAGCCGTCTGGAGTATCTAAAGGAGTTTACAGATACCATTCGCAGTATCAAACTAAGCGGAGAGGCCCGTTTTGAAGTAGCCAAAGACGCTTCCCGCCCCTTTATAGTATGCACCGAGCAACTACAAACACGAGTACTGGGAACGGTGTTCGATGTGAAAGCATATCCCCGTTACTCGCCGGATGTCATCCTCTATCAAGGACGAGTGAATGTAAGTCATACCAAGCGCAATCAAAGTAAGGAAATGCACCCGGGGGAACAAATATCCTTGGATAAACAAGGAAAACTCCAATTGAAAAGAGTTGATACGGAGAAGAGAAAAGGATGGGCGGAGAATGAATTTTCTTTTGACAATACCGACTTGAGGCAAGTCATGCAAGATATAGGTTCATGGTATAACATCAGCATCGTATTCCGTTCACGTCCGTTACTGGACGAACGCATCTATTTCCATATCAACCGCCAACTCCCGGTGAATACCGTACTGGACGCCCTGAATGATTTGAAAATCGCACAGTTCACCATGAAAGAAGGAAAAATAATAGTGGAAACACCACAAGACAAGAAACGATAACATCAATGGGAGTTCAATAAACAAGCCTGTATTTTCACCTGGAGATTAACATATCAGCGTTCTTTTCATCTTCAGGTGAGAACCATTCAGTTTATCCCCCCTGTGCTAAAGAACTGACAGCACTATCTCTCTTTCCAGTTCCCTCGTGTGAAATCGGGAATCTCCACCGGTACACTGCCCTGCCGCACGGAACGCTCGCTCAGTTCCGTAATGCAGGACCATTCGGCGGCGTCATACACATCCTGATCCAACGGCAAACCGTTCCTCAAACAATGAATAAGCCGGTAGTCCATGATATAATTCATCTCATTCGGCATATTCTTCCGCCGCGCCTCCTCGCCGATAACTGCCGTAAAAGGATGTTTATACTGCTCCATCATCCGCTCAAACTGCTCACCGGACAAAGGTTCCTTGCCATATTCATCGAGCAGAAGACAGGGAACAGGATATTTCTGCATGAATCCCTTCGTGCCGCACACCGTCTGATGGCGGCTGTACGGGCGAGGAGTGGTCACATCATATTGCAACAAGATAGTTCTTCCTTTTGCGGTATGAATCAGCGTGGTATTCACATCCCCCATCTCATAACTCTGCGCCGCTTCTTCGGAGGATGCGCCAAACACCTGTCCGGCATAAGCAGACAGACCGGCCTGACGCGAGGACATGGAAACCAGATACTCCATACGGTCTCCCCGATGAATATTCATCCATTGGCAGACAGGACCCAAGCCGTGAGTAGGATAAGGATTCCCCGTATGCTGCTGGCTGTAAAGCTTTATCCAGTGATTGTGATACCCACCCGCTTTTTCGTCTGCAAAATAATGCTTGCGCAAGTCATGGATGTATGCCCCCTCGGCATGAGTGATTTCGCCCAACACCCCCTGCTGCACCATGTTCAATGTAGTCAGGGCAAATGCATCGTAACAACAGTTCTCCAGCATCATGCAGTGACGGCGGGGTT
>UMCA01005087.1_pt1 | contig 17704 bp, 10 predicted proteins | sample 1964111 | NCBI WGS metagenome assembly UMCA01 (sample SAMEA4835956, study PRJEB28245) | human gut metagenome | biome: gut microbiome; material: fecal sample | place: Denmark | collected 2008
TTTTCCCACAGATTTCACAGATGCTCACAGATTTTTCCCACAGCTCCTCACAGTTCCTTTTACCTTTTTACCCTTTTACTTTTTTACCCTTTATAGCTCCTTTTACCTTTTTACTCTTTTACCTTTTTACCTTTATATATTTTCCTGTCAAAAATTATGGTGAATCTTCTTTAGTGATGTTTATGTATAAAATGTTAATGAATGGTGGATTTTCATTATAAAATCAGCAAAATTACGTACTAAAATGTTTTTTTCCACCAAAAAGTTACGAAAAATACCCCCCCCCCTATTCATTTCTTTTTATTACTTTTGCCCCCAGAAAATTCAAACTATCATGTAAACGGTTAATTTTATAATTACCTATTTATATAATAAAAGCGAAATAAATAAATAGACTTAACTAAACTCTTTTAATAGATGGTTAAACGATTGATTTTAGCTTCAGTGTTACTCATATTTGTATCACTAGCTAATTATGCGCAAAACATTGGAGTCAAGTCCAACCTCTTATATTGGGCTACAACAACTCCTAATCTCGGTGTCGAGACTGCCTTAGGCAAGAAGCATACCGCTCAGGTATTCTTTGGCTTCAATCCTTGGAAACAGTCCGGCGGCGACCAGTCAAGCCTTCGTCATTGGCTTTTGCAACCAGAATACCGTTACTGGTTCTGCCAAAGCTTCAATGGTTGGTTCTTGGGTGTTCATGCCATGGGCGGACAGTTTAATGCTGGAGGGGTGAAGTTACCCCTTGGCATTTTCAAATCTCTACGCGACCATCGTTACGAAGGATGGTATGTAGGTGGTGGTGTGACCGCTGGTTATCAATGGCCTCTTTCCAAGCACTGGAACCTGGAAACCTCTGTAGGTTTCGGATATGACTATATCCAGTACGACAAGTTCAAGTGCGGTGCCTGTGGCGAGAAGGAGAAGTCATCTCATGACAACTACGTGGGTCCTACCAAGGCAGCCATTTCTCTTATTTATATGTTGTAACTCATTAAACATAATCTATGAGTATGAAAGATTTTAAGAACTACATATTATTATTCAGCTCTCTTTTGATGGCTATGCCTCTTGCAGCCCAGGATTGCAAGAGTCTCAAGCTGGCTGCCGATAAGATAAAGGTATCTAATGTTCAGATGTCTCATCACAATGACCTGATTACGGTTGCGATGGATCTGAATCTCGATTCCCTGGATCTCCCAACCAACAACCAGCTTGTATATACTCCGATGATCAAGCATAAGGGTGAGCTGCTCAAGATGCCGGAGATTGTTATCAACGGCAGAAGACAGCAGATTATGTATGACCGTGGAGTAGGGAAGAAACAGTTGCAGCTTTCACCTCAGGCTTTGGTGGTGAAGCGAGACAACAAGAAGCAGCAGACCGTGAAGTATCTTGCCTCAGTTCCTCTTTCTTCTAAGGAAAGAAACTACGATCTCGATATTCACGAAGACCTTTGCGGTTGTGGTGATCTGCAGGATGGCAACGATTTCACGGTTGCTCGCCGTCGCCAGCCGGTAGCTTCCTTCGTCCGTCCGGAGGTAGAGGCAATCAAGGTTCGTCATCTCGATAAGCGTGCTTATATCGACTTCCCTGTCGACAAGATAGAGCTTCATGCTAACTACCGTCGCAATCCGGCTCAGTTGGACAGCATTGTAAGAACCATCAATGCCCTGAAAGATGATAAGAACCTGGAGGTGAGCGGCATCAACATTCATGGTTATGCTTCTCCTGAGAGTCCTTACAGCCATAATGATTATCTGGCAAAGAACCGTGCCAAGACCCTGACCGATTATGTTCGCCGTATGGTAGCCCTGCCAACCCAGCTCTTCACCGTTTCTTCTACGGCAGAGGATTGGGATGGTCTCCGCAACTATCTCAAGGAGAGTAACCTGGAACATAAGGCAGAGATTCTGGCAATTGCCAATGATGAGAAGATGAATCCGGATGCCCGTGAGCAGAAAATCAAGAAGCTGTATCCGGCAGAGTATCGCTTCATGCTTGATACCTGGTATCCTGCCCTCCGCCATTCCGACTATCACATCACTTATAAGGTGAAGCCATTCGATGTAGCTGAGGCAAAGGAGATTATCAAGACCAAGCCACAGCAGCTCAGTCAGGAAGAGATGTTCCTGGTGGCTCAGACCTATGAGCCTGGTAGCAAGGAGTTTAACGAGGTGATGGAGATTGCCGTCCGCATGTTCCCAGAGAACGAAACAGCCAATCTGAATGCTGCCAATACCCGCTTGAATGCTGGTGATGCAGTTGGTGCCAAGGCTTATCTTGACAAGGCTGGCAACAGTCCTGAGGCTCAGAATGCCCGTGGTGTATATGAGTCGTTGATTGGCAATGACCAGCAGGCTCGCCATTTCTTCGGCTTGGCAGCCAAGGCAGGTGTCAAGGCAGCTCAGGAGAATCTCGAGAATCTATAAAAGGTTATAAATAGGAATAAAAATATCAATTAGATTAAATGAATCAATTATGAAAAAATCTTTATTGTTTTCCGCAGTATTGGCTGGTCTGATGCTCGGTTCTTGTTCAAGTAGTGATGACTTGAATGGTGGTAATAACACAGGTTTCAATGAGAATGGTGATGGTTACGTTGCTGTTGCGATTAATCTTCCAACACGTTCTGGTGTCACTTCACGTGCCAATGATGTTTTTGGTGATGGTGATGCTAACGAGTATGAAGTAAAAAATGCAAAGCTTTTGCTTTTCAATGGTGCAGATGAAACTAGTGCAACTTTTGTGCAGGCATATCCTCTCACATTAAAATCAGGTGAAGCTGGTGATCCTAATAAGCAAATTACTACTCATTATGAGCAAACAGTTAAGATTAGTAGTTCTGGTCTTACAAAGAATATTTATGCTTTGGTAGTTTTGAATGATAATGGTCAGAACTATACTGTAGGTGATAAATTGTCTAAGATTTTGGCAGTAGAATCTTCTACACTTAAGAATAACGGTTTTTTGATGACTAATGCTCCTTTATCAACAAAGGTAGGTGCAGCTTCTTTTGATGGTGCAGTTAATACTTTAGTTCCTGTTACTAAAGATAATATTCAGAAGACTCCTGAAGCAGCAAAGAATAAAGCTGTTGAAATCTCTGTAGAGCGTGCTTTGGCAAAGGTTGAAATGGGAACTGCTATGACGGCTGTACAGGATGGTGAATTTAATGGTACAGTTAAAGAGGCAACAGGTGTAAAAGCTGGTAGTAAGAAAATTTACTATACAGTTACAGGTTGGGAGTTGGCAAATACCAATACTAAGACATATTTTTCTCGTACTTGGGACAATACATGGGCTGGTTATCAGGCTGCAAGTTCTACTTCATACCGATTTATTGGTACAAAGAGCTTGAATGATGATACTAAAATTCCTGCTTCAGAATTGTATCGTACATATTGGGCTATTGACCCTAATTATAATGCATTTACAAGTGGGGCTTTAGAGAACTCTCAAGTTGCTTCTGTCAATAAGGATAAAATCAAGTATTGCTTAGAGAATACATTTAATGTTTTAAATCAGAAGATTCAAAGTACTACTTGTGCTATTGTTGGTGTTCAGTTCTTCACTGCTGATGATGATGCAGCTCCAACCAAGTATACCCCTATGACAGATTTCTATACAGTAGATTCAGATCCAACAGTTGTATATGACAAAACAACTATCGAGAAATTGATTCTTGGTAGATATGTAGCGGCAAACTCTGCTAAATTGACTCCTTGTATTGATGGTACTGTAAGTGCAATGGATTTGTTGGAGGTAAAAGAAAATTCTACTGGAGCAGGAGTTGTTTCTTATACAGTAACTGCTAAGGCAAGTAGCAACTGGATTACTGCTAAAAAACCTACAGAAGAAACGTTGGATGGTTGGAAGACAGAAGTAGATGTTAAGGATTTAGAGCATGTTAAGAACGGTATTAATTACTATTATGTTCCAATTCGTCATTTTGATGATTCTGAAACTCCTTGGTCTGCCGATAATAAATCGACATCTTACCCTGATAATGATGGAAAGGCTGAGCAGAATTGGTTAGGTCGATATGGTGTACTCCGTAATAACTGGTATCAGCTCGAGATTACTAATATTGCTGGTTTTGGATCAGCTAAGGTTCCTGATTTGAAGAATAATACAGATGATGATGATAACTTGAAGGAGTACATCGCTGTTAAGATCAACGTCCTCTCTTGGGCTAAGCGTAAACAGAGCGCAACTCTCGGTGAGTAATTTGATTAAGATAAAATATAGAAAACAATAATTGATTAGCGATATGATAGCGCAGAAGATAAATAAATGGTTAAAGGGTGTCATGGCAGCTGCCATGACCCTGACCGTCGCGACCTCATGTCACGATATGTGGCACCAGGACTACAGCGACTGCCCTAATGGTGTATATGTGAAGTTTAAGTATGATTATAACCTCCAGCGTGCCGACATGTTCAACGACCATGTTGGACAGGTAACGCTGTATGTATTCGACGAGAACGGAAACTATATAACTCAACAGACCGAGACGAATTCTGCGCTATCATCGCCTCTCAAAGACCCAAATTATGTGATGCACGTCGAGAACCTGCAGCCAGGTAAATATCAGTTCCTTGCCCTTGCCGGACAGAATGCATACGCCGACCAGTTAACTTCAGGCCGCGCCAAGTTCGTTCGTACCGCTCCATCGGCTACAGGAGATAAGATGCAGACACTGGAAGTGAATCTCGACCATGAAAATAGGGGAGAGTATGATGAGGTTGTCAACAACAGCCTTCCTCTCGATACCCTCTGGCATGGTAAGCTGCTGGAGGCAGTAGAGGTATCATCCTCAAAACCTTCTTATGCAACCATCCCTCTGGTGCGTGATACCAAGAAGATCAACGTAGCGCTTCGTGACCTTGATTCTCCACAGGATATGGATGTCAACGACTACACGATGACCATCGAAGACCATAATGCCCGCATCCTTTGGGATAACTCTCTCGATGAGAGCCGTAAACTCATTTATACCCCTCATGCTACATGGAATACGGTAGATGAGACAGAGCAGGGCAAGATAGCCCATGCAGACTTTATGACTTCCCGCATTCTGAAGCACGAAGATTACAACCTGGATGGCCGACTCCTGATTAAGAGTAAGGAGACCGGAAATACGGTAGTCAATGTAGACTTGCCAGACCTCTTGAGCCGTCTTCGCACCAGCGAGGAGTACAGTTATAGTGCACAGGAATTCCTAGACCGTGCCTACGATTACAAACTTCAGTTCTTTATCCAGGGTGGCAAGCTCAAGTATTGCTATATCACCATCAGTGTGAATGTACTGAGTTGGAGCAAGCGCATCCAGTTCGAAGAACTCCATTAAAACTCTCGAATCCAAATAGAATCGAAAATAAAAAATATTAGTCCTACTGGCTTCTTGTAAGCCCTAAAATATAAAGTATATGTTTAAGATGAAATCGATAATCCGCTCATTGCTAGTCCTTTTACTGGTAATGTCCTTCACATCCTGTGTGAGAGACAATATCAGTGACTTTCCAATGCACAATGGGGATATGAAAACATATCTTCAGGTACAGGTGACAGTGGAAAATAGTGGATATACACGAACGAGTAGGGCTGTATCAGGACCTCAAGGAGGTGAAGATGGAGATGGAAGAGAACAAGGAATCAATAAAGAAAATGATGTCAATTCCCTTACCGTCTTACTATATAAATCTGATAAAGATGACTTGTCGGAAGCTGATGCAACAATAGATTATGTATATACATTTATCGGTTTAAAGTCATTATCATCTACGAGTGGTGTAACTTATACTACTGGTCCGCGAGAAATTGATCCAGTCATTGTTGGTAAAAACTATCATGTTTTGGTTATCGCCAATGCTGGTGATATGACTTCCAGATGTAAAGGAAAGAAGATAAGCGAAATCAGAGATATGCAAATGGATAAGGTTTGCACTCGCAATGATGTTATCGCCAATTTCACTGATTTTGTCATGTCATCAAAGACAGATGCAAAGATAGATTTTACAAAGGAAGGTTCAGAAACAGATCCATATCGGGTAGATGTAAACATCGAGCGTTTGGCTGCCCGTATCGACATCATTCCAAATGAAACTTATGATGCAGCAAGCAATGCTTATTATTATAATGTAATGGATGGAACAAATGTAGTAGGCGGTTTTAAGCTCGAATCTGTTACTCCTAGCAAAGTCTTGACAAAGGGAGAATACCTGATAAAGCGAGTTTCTTCAGATGCAGCTGTATCTGCAGTTACTTATTTCGGATTGGAAGAAATGGATGCTACTACTAAGGCTTCTACTAATTATGTGGTTTGCCCTTGGACAAAAGATCGTGCAGGTCTTACTCTCTCGAATGCCGAAGGTCCTGCATCTTTATATAATGTAAAGAAGACAACTTCTACCAGTACTGCTGTAGAAGAAGCATCTTACATCCTCGATTATGTGATGGAGAATACAACCACCGATAACACCGAGGCTAATTCTACTGGCCTTATCTTTAAAGGCAAGTATTATGAAGAAACAGAATGGGATGCAACCAATAAACAGCCTAAAGCTGGTTTTACAGGTACTGATAAGGAATATACCTACACCATTCGTCATAGTGACCCAAATGGTACTGGCCCTTCTACCGCCCCAATGTATTACGGTATCGTCCGCAATAACATCTATCAGGTAAAGATAGAAGGAGTGGTGGGAAAGTCTAAAGGTATCAAGTTGACCATACATGTAGTCCCTTGGGCACATTACGACCATGGGGAAGTAATATATTAAACTCTTAGAATAATTTACAAAGTATAACTAAAATGAGAAAACATATAATGAAATATATGACTTGCCTGGTGATGCTGCTGACGGTTTTTGCAGCATGTTCGCCAGATAGTGATGCTTCTGATCCGGGAAGTATCACCAACAAGACATATACTCTACATTTTAATTTGTCTCCAGTATCAGGAAGTTCTGCTTCTTCCCGTGCAGAAACCTATACTGCAGGAAGCCCCAATACATGGGAGGACGGTTCTAAAGAAGAGAACATGAAGAGTTGGACAGTTGTCTTTGTAAAGTCTGATAAAACGGTAGCGAAAGTTGTTAAGCAGCCAACCGTAGCAGCAGGCAAAGATAAGGAAGATGTTGTAACAGTTACCGGATTGGAAGCAGGAACCTATTCTGTCTATTCTTTTGCCAATATCTCTGATGATGATCTCGGTACGATTACGGAGGGGGCTCGTTCTCCTGACTTCGATTCCAAATCATTTGCTGTCAATGGTAATGATATGGATATTAAAGCGAAAGGTATTCCTATGAGCAATAAACAGGAGGTAACTATCGGCTCTGATGGTCAACCGAATGTTAAGCAATTATATGTAGTAAGAATGCTATCCAAGATTACTCTCAAGTTCCGCAATATGACAGGTGGAGATATTACCGTAAATAAAGTGAGTATCAGTGATATTACAAGCAATCCTGCTACAGGAACAGAAAATGTCAAGTTGCTTCCGGCAAAGCCAGTTTCATCTGCGAATGTTCCCCAAGCGCCAAATTTGGTAGAGAATGCTAAAAGAGATGATTTTACGCATACTATTACATCTGGTTTGACAGTAGCCAAGAACACAACTGATTATGATACAGATAACAGTCGTTCGGTTTCATTCTATGTCAACGAGAGTAAAGCAGGCAATGCTTATCCTTACTTTGTAGTAACGCTCGAAACGAATGTTGGTTCACAGCGATATTTCATGTATACCGACTGGAATCAGATAGCCCGCAATGACCATCATGTCTTAAAGTTGGCGCTGAGTGATTATAAGCTTCGACTCAAGGTAGAGGACTTTGGATCTATCGGTTCGACTCCGTCATTGAAAGATGACGGAAAACAGCTCAATCTCATTTTCCATGATTTAGAGGAGTTCCATATCATTCCTTCTGTTACGAAGTATAGTGATGGATCATCAGTCTCTTTCACTGATCTTGAGTGGACGAGACTCTCGGAATCGGAGACTGGAGCAGAATCAAAAGCCTTCAGTACTAAGCCATATATAGTAACTGATAAAAAAATAATAGAAGCTGCAACATTAGGTGAGTTAGGCAAGAAGATAGGGCCAATCATCTATCAGCTTTCAGTAAAAGTTAATGATGGAGTTGATTCACCAACGCTGGTATATCGGGTAGCTATCTCTCAGGATTTAACCTGGTACTCAGCAAGGCGCCATAACGGTGCATTTTGGATATGTAAACAATAATACTTATATTAAAAAACATTGAAGCTTATGTTTAAGTCTAAGATTTTTAATAGTGTAATGAGATATATGTTGGTAGCAATGCTTGCATTGCTACCAAATACTATATGGGGATTAACGGAGATTTCTAAGTATGCTCTATTGGATAATGGGAGCTTAAAAGTTGCCGTTGATGGTGTAATCCCATCTGGCAATTATTCTTTGTGGTATATAGAGAACTCTGCAGGTGAGAAGGTCGAAATAAATTATAATTGTTGGGCAGGTGCTCTTAATGGGAATGTACTTGTGGTTAATAATAATATTAATTCTTGGGATAAAGTTGAGATATCTGCAAAAGATGGTAATACTGCAAATTATCATCTAGTGGTTATGACATCATCAGATGAGAAATTAAAACAATTGGATACATCTGTTGCTGAAAAGAAAATCACTTTTAAGTTGGTGTCACAGAAGGATATTCCTTTGCTGAAAGATTATACAGGTGCAAACAAAATGTCTGTAACAGATTTTGTGGCAGATGGTAGTACATCTTATTCTTTTGATCTAGCTTCTTCTTTAGAGTCTCTATTATCTTTATCTTCTACTTCTGATGGAAGTTCATTTGATACGAGTTCTAAGAAGATTTATTTGCGTATCAACTTGCGCAATAAAACAACCAATGCTACTCTGAAAGCTAGTGAATATAAAATAGAGAAATCTACCGAATGGGGTAGCTATAATGAAGTTAATAATACAACTTTAAGTAATAATAGCTGTAAGAATGATAAAGGTACTTTTTATTATTCTGATCAGCAGACTTCTGCTAATAGAAAACTTTTTGGATATAAAATTACATTACAGAATGCTGAAGATGTGATGTCTAACTATGCGATAGACGTCTATCTTTCTGATGAAGCTGCAGATGTTAGTAATAATACTCTTCTCCAAGAGCCAACTCTTAAGGCGAAGATTGCTTATAATTTGTTGTCTCAATCAGAGAAGGATAAGTTGACTTTTGATGCAACCGATGATTCTTCATTGGATGCTTCTAAGGTTTTCAACTTCCGTCAGGCATTCTTTTTGAAGACAGCAAATGTACAACTGCTTACTGAAGAAAATAAGCAGCGACTTTGTAAAGCTCTTGGTGTAACCGATTTGAGTAAAGTAACTAACCTCTATGTACGATGGATGATTACTGACAAGAGCGGTAATGCTATATCTGGCATTACTGCATCAGGCTTGACTCTTCGTAAAGATAAGACAACAGAAAAAGAAATATATTATACATGGTTCTCTGAGAATGCAGCCAGTACTTTGTCTGCAGCGTTGAATCCTACCTTCACTTTCCCTAGCACAATGTCATGGGATAATTTGAAGGTATCTTGTGTTGTTTCCAATACAAAACTGGTTGAAGATACGAATGTAAAGTATGGTGTCATGATTAAGGAACCTGATGCGTTCAACATCAAGTTTAACGTCAGCTTGGAGGAAGCTCCACTCCTTAATGATTTGGATGCTGCGTATTCAGCTAATTTAAAGACAAAACTTCTTTATCTTAAGGAGACAACAATAAAGAATAAACAACTTGTCATTACCGATATTGCTTCACAAATAAAGGATTTTAGTCTCTATACGAAGGATGCTAGTGGTAATTACGTAGCATCAGCTACTAAGCCAATATACTATCGTGTAAGTATTATTGATAAAACAACGAACAAGCCAATTAGTTCTATAAATTATTTTACAGTGTCTGAAGCTGGAGATATTAATGGTGCAGTTTCTTCATCTTTCGAATGGGAGTACAAATACAAGAATTCAAAAGGATTATTCTATTATTCAAAAGATAAGACTTCTGTTCCTAAGTCAGATTTATATATTGCGTTTGGATATGATAATGAAACTGATTTTAAGAATAGTCGTATAGAAGTATATTTCTCAGATGAAGCCCCAGTGCTTAAAAATTATCTTGTTGTCACAGAACCAACAATTAAAGGTAAGTTGGTTTATGATATCAAGAGTGCCACAGATGCGCCTTTCAAGCATTATAAGGGTTACGCCAATGCTGATAACGATTATGAGGTAATTGATGCTTCGAAGAATCAGCTACGTCAGAAGGTGTCTACATGGGAGTATACCTATGTTGTTGATAAAACTGACCATAAGACTGTGTCTCTTATGTTGCCTATACAGAATTTCGAATCCTCTGGTGACAATTTGGAGCCTTTAGGTTATTTCAGATGGTATAATTATGATACAGATAATGCATCAGCAAACTTATCTGTAGAGGGATCTTCTTCTCTATTGAATTCTGTGAAAGATGCAGATAATGTAGATAAGGGATTGATGGCTTTCAATTTGATGCAGCATGCTGTGCAGTCAACAGTGGGTGTAAAGTATACTCGTCCTAGTGACCCAAATTGGAAGGGTGAAACTATTGCTTGTGACGTAAGCCGCTACATTGATGGAATAGATGCTACTGGAACCTATATGGAACATGAACCAACCTTATCCATCAGATACATTTTCCATATTATTCCGTCTACGCAAATGGCTGAAATTCTCCAGGAAGATCTTGTAAATGATAGCAAGGACCTTACGTTTGAGGATAATAAGAATGTAACGGTAGGATTTAAGGATGATAACTCGAATATGACTTTGCGATTGGATTTTGTAGATCCTAAAATGTATTATTTCTATCCAGTTACCAATACTAAAAAGCATGTATATTATCCTGCCGGTTCAACTGAAGCAGATACAAATGCAATTATCGCTGAACGTAAGATTACGGAAGCAGACTTTTCTTCTGATATCAAGAAGGCTTCCACGATAGAATGGCGAGCTTATAATGGTACCAGAGACAAAATGTGTATTCTTGGAGCAGGTAACGTTCCTGATTTCCCACGTTTCTTTGATTTGAGTATAAGTCTTCTGAATAATGCAAAGTGGACTGATTTGGATGGTGGTATTGTTACCAAACCAACCTTTAATCCAGGTGATCACTTTTACGTAGTGGCTTATGTTAAGGATGAGACTGGGAAATTTAGTAGCCCGATGGCCAATTTCAGTATACGATACTTCCGTTTCTATCCAAAGACTTTCGAAGAAATGGGTGCTGATGATGTGACTCGCCAAATATCTTATCTTGATGAGAACTATAACAATATTGCAGTTGTCTCTTTTGATAATGATAGTCCAGAACAAACATTGTCTGCGCCTACAAGTCCTGATGATAATCAAAGTAAGAATCCATCAGCATGGAACAGGCGCAGTTATGGTTTTGTTTATAAGGATTTGATTGATAAAAGTGCAAATAAGAATGACAACACTAATGTATTTTATAATACCAAACATTCTCCTCTGCATGGTGAATATGGTATTTATAAGACAGCCAATATAGAAAATATCTCAGGTGCTGGAAAAAATGGTACAGATGGCTACGTGTGGTATTCGGATAAAGAACTGCATGATAGAACTTACGCGCTTACAGGAAAATCTCAGTCGGGTTCCTTCCTTTATGTAGATGCTTCTGATGAAAGCCGTACCATTGCTTCTGCAGAGTTTACTGCAAGTCTTTGTACTGGTCAGCAGATGGCATTTAGTGCTTGTATTGCTGATATGACCTACGAAAATGTCAAGCCTCAGATTATGTTTAGGTTATTTGGCTTAGAGAAGGATGAGTTTGGCAACATAAAGGATAAAAAGTTATTGCATTCTTTCTCTTCCGGTGCATTTGGCACAAACCGTCTTAGTTCTGAAGAGGCTAAATGGTATCAGGTATATGGTAAGATTACGATTCAGCAAGATGCACAAGCAGAAAAGTATTCTGACTTCCGTATCGAGATTGATAACTATAGTAAGGGTACAAAAGGTGCTGACTATGCTGTTGATGATATCCGTATATATTTAAAGCCGGCCAAGGTTGAAATCTATCAGGACCGACCAGCCTGCGGTAAAACGGGTACAGGTAGCATCAAGTTGAAGATACGTGCCATTCACGAAACTTTGAATGCTATACTTAACCATAAGGATACGAAGATTCATTACCGTTTAGTGAACGAAGATGGTTCCCCTGTAACAGGAGAAGGTCTTTACAACTATTCGTTAAAAGGACCTGATGATGCTACAGCTAAAGAAATTACGACGAACAAGAGCTATGCATCTGTTGATGTCTTTGATTCAGAGGAAACCTGTGCAAAGTATGAAATTGATGGTGTCAACATGATAGAAAAAGATGCTGATGGTGAAACCTATATCATCCTGGCTAATCATCCTTTCAAACTCACAAAGGGTAAGAAGTATTATGTGTCAATCTGTGCTGATAGTGATCCAGATGCACCTAATGCAAATTGGGGTAAACCTTCTGATGTCTGCTCTATCTATAGTGCTATATTTGAGATGATTGGTCAGACACCAATGATTACTGATACTGATGGTAAAGTCATTACAGAGTATCGTGTGAATTGTACTGATTCTGACCCTAAGGTTAAACTTACAGGTAGTCTTACGACAATTAATCCTGTTACTGGCGAAAAGATTACGCTTACTGATGTGCCATTCTTGTGGTATATTGATGACAGCAGTACGCCTGTCGATGCAACACCATCAACAACCATTGAGATACCTGTTAGCAAAATAGGATATGGTGCTCATAAAATTTATATGAACCCAAAAACGAGTACAAAAAATGCTGATGGGGATATGGTATTTACTGTTAATGGTGTCGAATATCTGATGTGTACAGAGAAAATTCCTGTGCCTCTGCGTATTGCTAAAGATGGTCCGCAGCTAAACTTCGGATTCAACGATGTGGATTATCCTTTCAATGAAGCCAGCTATGGAGCTTCGCTTCGTATCGGTTTGCCACAATTGAAGAAGCTGAAGGAAAAGAATGGATACTTGCAGGTTCCATTGCATAGCGCAAGCTACAAAAGCGGGGAAAGCGACAAGACTTTGACATTCATTGATGATAGTAAGTCTACAACAGGTACGGCTTCGGCTGATGTTTATGTTGCAACTACCAATGATCCATTGTGGAATGCAGATGGGGCAACATTACTGTCAACTCCTGTTGCAACATTGGGTTCTAAGACTCTTCCTGAAATCGTGGCAAATACACAGTCTACCCTCGACCTCAAGTTCGCTGATGATGTCTTGAATAATTTCCACGAGGGATACTACTACGAGCTTAGATTCGTCTTCGAGCAGGGTGCTGCTTCTGCGGCTACTACCAGCTGCCCTGGCGAGTCTTATCTCAAGTTGAAGATTGTACCGGAGTTCATTACCTGGACTCCTACTGCCGATGGTGGTATGAATGCTAACTGGAATAATGATGATAACTGGCATCGCTCATCATCTACAGAATTGTATGATGATAAGTATACAGATTATCTGGCTTATGGAAGCAGTATGTCGGGTACACCAACTTCAGCAAAGGATATTCCTACGCTGAACAGCTATGTGCCAATGAAGTTTACCAAGGTAACCATCGGCAATCTGAATGGTTTGCCATTCCCTGACCTCGGTAATATCGTTTATCGTAGCACCAATCAGATTGCTACCAAACTCACCAATGGCAAGGGTAATGAGGCTACGAAGTATATCCAGTATGACATCATGGCGTTCTGGGATGAAGCAGCTGCTGATAAAGGATTGGAAGCAGGTAATCTGAAGTGCGAGAAGTTCTATGGCAATACCTGCCATCAGATTTACTTCAAACCTCAGGGCGAGCTTCGCGACCAGTGCTATCTGGTATATGACAAGGCTTGGGTAGAGAAGGAACTGGTGCCTAACAAATGGTACACCATGGCTTCGCCTCTGCAGTATATCTACGCAGGTGATATGTATGTGCCAGCAATTGATGGTCAGCAGAAGACCAAGGCCTTTACGGATATCAAGTTTGATGATGGTACTGCTGCGTATAGCCGAAGCAAGTATCCGGTTTATCAGAGAGCTTGGATGAAGAGTGGAGTAGAGGAGATCACACCTGAGAGTTATCCTGCATCTCATTATCCTGAAGGTGCAAAGACTGATGATATGAATCTCAATCTCGGCTATTGGAGCCACGTATATAATAAGATGGACGAGAGATATGCCGCAGATGGAACAACATTCGGTGGCTTCGCTATCAAGGCTGGTAATGCGCTCTTGCCAAAGAGACCTACAGATGGTACTCCATTGCCAAATGCGATTCTCCGTTTGCCAAAGGAAGATACTAACTATCAGTACTTCGATTATGATGGAAAAACGACTTCTGGCAATAAATCTGCAGCCGTTGAAAAGGGCACAGGCCATGGCAAGCTCCTCGTTGCTTTCAATAACGATGAGAAGCATCTCGCTGAGATGACTCAGAGCTTGGAAACTGAAAACAACAGCGGTTTCTATCTCGTGGCTAATCCATATACCTGCTCTATCTCGATGGCTAAGTTCTTCGAGGCTAATACTGGTTTGCAAAAGGCAATATGGATGGTAGAGAATGGCGAGGTGAAGGCGATTTCCAATGCAGAATTGGATAAGCAGAACTATGCTATCCAGCCTACTCAGTCGTTCTTTGTCAAGAAGAAAGGAGGCGAAACGGTAGAAAATGTAAGGTTCACTTCTGCGATGTATGTTGACCGTACTATCACTCCTGGCCTGTTGATGGCATCAGACTATGTCAAGAGCATTGAAGCAACGACAGAGAATTCTAACGGCCAGACCTCAAAGGCACGCATCGCTTTGCGTCCGGAGGCTTCTGCCGACTATGATGACCAGGAGGATGTGGATCTCTTGTATGATCAGAACCTGAAGGATGTTCCGCAGGTTTATACCGTTGCCGGCAACGAGGCGGTGGCTGTGAATGCTGTTCCTAAGTTGTCCTGGATTCCGCTCGGTATCGTGAGCCAGCAGGCAGAAGAGGTTTCACTCACCCTGAAGGGTGTGAACAAGCTCGATGCTCCGGTTTATCTCTATGATGCTGCATCGGCAAGCTTTACAGAAGTTCATGATGGCGAGGCTGTGAAGGTGAAGGCGGGTGATCACGGAAGATACTTCCTCACCCAGACCCGTACCTCAACCGGCATCGACCGCATGGAGATTGAAGAGCAGAGCGCACCGGTGAAGGTTTACTCACCAGCTGCAGGCATGATCGTTGTTTCTGCCTTGGGTGGTGAGAAGCTCGACAGGGTTCAGGTATTTACATTGGATGGCAAGATGGTTCACAGTTATCAGTTGCCTGATAAGCAGAGAATGATTCTCCGTGTTCCATCCGGCATTTACATCGTGAAGGCTTCTACCCAGTCCTGTGCTCAGGCTAAGGGTCAGAAGATTTCAGTAAGATAGTATATTCTGGTTTTTAAATATCAATACTTATTTTTTGATAATCCTTTTATACCCATTATCTGATACCTTACTATATATAGGGGCATCTTTGTTTCTTTGGTAGAGACGAAGGTGTCCCTATCATTTTTATTATTTTTTTTAACACGCATAATTTGCTAGTTCCCAACAATTATCTTATATTTGCAAAGAGTTTCTGTGTCTCTTATGTAGAGATTCAGATGAACGACATCAAAAAACGAGCTTGATTCGCATGATGAAAGAGACAAATATACACTCACAGGTTACGTCCACTATTGCAGGGGACGACGGCGAAGCCGTGGCAAAAAGTGAAGAAAACGCTAAGAAAAAGGTTCCGGAAAAGCCTAATGAAGGGCTTGAAAAACCTGCTGATGCAGGATGGTATGTGGCTGTAGTGAGAGTGAATTGTGAAACGAGAATAGCTGATTCTATACGAATCAATCTTAATCACAATCATGTTTGGTTTGATTACTGGATTCCCAAGGTAAAAGTAGTTTATATAGACAAACGTTCCAATAAGCGAAAAGTGAAAGAAAAGCTATTTCTTTCCACCTTTATCTTTTGCAATGTTTCTCCGAGACAACTTGACAAAATCCGCTTCCGTTCGGATGTGTATAAGATGCTGACGATGCCAGGTCAAAGGAAAATATACCAAATTCCCGACCAGGTTGTTGCCAACTATCGATATTTTGTAGAGAATGATGAAGAGCCTGTCACTGCTGCCCCTGTTCCTTTGAAGAAAGGAATCAAAGTGCGAGTGGTAGCAGGCAGCATGAAAGGTGTGGAAGCATACGTACAGAGCTATAATGGCAAGAAAGCCGTCATCGGCAGCGAAATCAAGTATATCAGTGGTGCAACGCTTACGATAAGTAGAAATTTACTCGAAGTCGTTGAAGAAGATTAAGTTGTAGATTGATCTTGTTGCATAAAAAAACTATGAGTTATCTGAGTAAAATGTTATAGTAAGTTATAGCAAAGCGGTCCCATCCCGCACAACCATGGCGAAGACCTTTGATGCCCCGCCAACCTTATAGCGTAGCGGTTCTGAGCACCGAGTTGGGCGGTTACATCCTTCCTCCTGACGAGGAAGGCTTGGTTAGGATGTGGAGCTCCCTTTGGCTAAAGGGAGACGGAGGGATTCGAAAAAATCGTACTTTTGTCGCTAAAATGTATGATTATGGCAAACGACAATAATATACAGCCTATGGCTGATGATTCACAGATAGTACTTTATCAACCAGACGAAAGCATTAGGTTGGAGGTGAAACTGGATCAAGATACGGTTTGGCTCAATCGTCAACAAATGGCGCAGTTATTTGGTCGTGATATCAAGACTATAGGTAAGCATATCAACAATGCTCTTCATGAAGAGCTAGCTTCTGACCCAACAGACGCAAATTTTGTGACAATTGAAAATAGTAAAAATCCAACTGTCGCAAAATTTGCGATAGTTCAAAAAGAAGGTGGACGTTTGGTTACTAGACAAGTTGAGTTTTATAGTCTTGACGTTGTTCTATCTGTTGGTTATCGTGTCAAGTCTAATAGAGGCATTCAATTCCGACGTTGGGCGAATGTTGTTTTACGTGACTATCTTCTTCAAGGTTATTCCGTGAACCGTCACTTAATAGCCTTACAGGAGAATATAGACAAGCGTATGACCCATATTGAGGATGTCCAGGCTAAGCAGCAACAGCAGCTTGATTTCTTTATTCGGACTTCGACACCTCCTGCAGAGATGGTCTTCTTCGAAGGCGATTTCTACACAGCAAGAGTTGCTTTAGAGAACCTTGTTCGTTCAGCCAATCATCGAGTAATCATCATAGATGGCTATGTTTCATCGCTAACCCTGAGTGTGTTAGATGTTCGTAAACCGGAAGTTTCAGCGACAGTTTATACTATAGGTGTAGGTAAAGGAATGCAACGTCTCATGGATGAGCATGACCGCCTCTTCCCCGATAATCATATAGACATCCGAAAATGGCGTAACGAGTCCCATGACCGCTGGCTTATTATAGATGACACCCTCTATCATTGTGGTCATTCATTAAACGCCAATGGCGGTCATAAGATTTCCGCCATAACCCTGATGGGCACCTCTCCAGAGGTAATCCTCTCAAAAGTAGAATAAAAAATAATATT
>UMCA01029883.1_pt1 | contig 17532 bp, 10 predicted proteins | sample 1964111 | NCBI WGS metagenome assembly UMCA01 (sample SAMEA4835956, study PRJEB28245) | human gut metagenome | biome: gut microbiome; material: fecal sample | place: Denmark | collected 2008
CCGTTCCTGGGCAATGACGAACGTCTGTTCTGGCAGAGAAGCGAAGACCGCAACCGCGGAACTGCTTCACTTTACGACCAATTAGGTCTGGCTTGCTATGAAGCTATGGAAGCATTTGTAGAATATAAACCTATTTAAGTGCATATCACATTTTAAGCCAAAAGACACAGAAACGCAGAAGTTCACCCCAAAAGGAAGAACTTCTCGTTTCCGTGTCTTTTTTATTTCTGTATTTACCAAATCTTTTTACCTGCATGAAAAAACTACTCATTCCCGCATTTGCATTTTGGCTCAGTTGCCTCTTCCCCTCGTGTACCTCGACTTCTCCCAACCATTTTCTGAAAGAAGCCGACTATCGCAACAAAGTGGAAGCTGATTTCGGACAGAAGAAGGAGATTCTCAACCGGGGAAATCTTTTTGACATCTTCAATGAAGACATGTCGCTGGAGGAACGGGAAGCCATGATGTTCCTGTATGCCTACATGACTCCGGGCGATATTTCGGATTACTCCGGAGAGTTCTATCTGAAAAATGTACGTCTGGCACTTCAGAACCGAAAAGAGACTTCATGGGGAGCCGGAATTCCCGACATGATATTCCGCCACTTTGTACTCCCTGTCAGAGTGAACAATGAAAACCTGGATAATGCACGCGAAGTGTTCCGTCAGGAACTGATGCCGCGTGTGGAAAAACTGTCCATGTACGATGCCGTGCTGGAAGTAAACCACTGGTGCCATGAAAAAGTAATCTATACCCCGACCGACATCCGTACCAGTGCTCCGATGGCTACTGTAAAAACGGCTTACGGACGTTGCGGTGAAGAATCTACCTTCCTGGTAGCCGCTCTCCGTGCCGTAGGTATCCCTGCCCGTCAGGTGTACACCCCGCGCTGGGCACATACTGACGACAACCATGCCTGGGTAGAAGCCTGGGTGGACGGCAAATGGTACTTCCTTGGTGCCTGCGAACCGGAACCGGTACTGAACTTAGGATGGTTCAATGCTCCTGCCAGCAGAGGTATGCTGATGCACACCAAAGTATTCGGTGCATACGACGGACCGGAAGAAGTGATGAAAACCACTGCCAACTATACGGAAATCAACATCATCGACAACTACGGACAGAGTGCCCCCGTCACTGTCACGGTGGTAGATGCTCAGGGTAAGGCCGTAGAAGGTGCACACGTAGAGTTCAAGATTTACAATTACGCTGAATTCTTCACCGTAGCCAACAAAACGACCGACGCACAAGGAAAAGCATCACTTTCTGCCGGATTGGGCGACATGGTAGTCTACGCTTCGGCAAATGACCACTTCGGCTTGCAGAAAGTTTCTTTCGGAAAAGATAAAGAAGTCACATTAACGCTTTCTCACCGTCCGGGAGATGTATTTACCGATACCTTGCACATTGTGCCACCGGCTGAAAAAGCCAACTTCCCGGAAGTGACCGATGCACAGCGTAAGGAAAACAACCGGCGTATGGCTCAGGAAGATTCTATCCGCAATGCTTACGTAGCCAGCTTCCCCACCGAAGAAAAGGCCAAGGCTTTTGCAGAAGGACTGAAACTGGATGTGAACCAAACAAGCACATACATTCTGAAATCCAGAGGAAACCATGCGGACATCATGCAGTTCCTGTCGAATGCTGCGGAAAAGGGACAGGGTGCCCGTGCATTGGAATTGCTCAGCACACTGGCTGATAAAGACCTGCGCGACACACCTTGCAGCATTCTGGAAGACCATTTGTATGCTACCGATGCGAAAGCTGACGTAAAAGAAGTGCTTGCACCGCGTATTGCCACTGAAATGCTGACTCCTTACCGTACCTACCTGCAGAAAGCCTTGTCTGCCGAACTAGCCGCACAAATCAAAGCTGACCCGCAAGTGCTCGTGAAATGGTGTAAGGACAGCCTGTCTATCCGCAACGACCTGAGTACGATATTCACCATTACCTCACCCGAAGGTGTATGGCGCAGCCGTGTAACCGACTCACAGTCCAGAGACATTTTCTTCGTAGCTGCTGCCCGTAGCTTAGGTATCCCCGCCTGGAAGGATGAAGTAAACGGTAACATCTGCTACCGCCTCAACGGAAAACCGGTATTGGTGGACTTTGAAAGTTCAGAAGGTGGAAGTCTGTCGGAAGGTGTATTGAAAGCTACTTACCAGGCTATTCCTCGACTGGACAATCCGAAATATTACACTCACTTCACCCTGTCGAAGTATGACAACGGCACATTCCAGTTGCAGAACCATCCGGAAGATGCCAGCTGGGCTTCTCTGCTGAAAAACGGAAGCAGCATGTCGACCGGTTATTATATGATGGTAACGGGTAGCCGTATGGCCAACGGAGGCGTATTGATCCAGGTTTCATTCTTCTCTGTCGACAAAGGAAAGACCACGGTGACTCCTCTCTGCATGCGCAACAATACGGAAGAAGTACGTGTCATCGGCAGCTTCAATTCCGAAGCACTCTACACCCGTCCGGGCACCGATGAACAAGTATCTGTCCTCAACACTACCGGAAGAGGATATTACATTGTCGGCGTATTGGGCGTAGGTCAGGAACCGACCAATCATGCCCTGAAAGACATCGAAGTAAAGAAAGCGGAATTTGAGAAATGGGGACGTACGATTGTACTGCTTTTCACTGACGAAGCAGCCTATAAGAAATTCGACCGCAAGGAATTCCCCAACCTTCCGTCGAACGTAGTGTTCGGTATAGACAAAGACGGAAGCATTCTGAAAATGATTGCTGAAAATATGAAGCTGGGCAGCAAACCCACCCTGCCGGTGATTATCCTGGGCGATACGTTCAACCGTGTAGTCTTCGAATCACACGGATACACCATCGGCATGGGCGAGCAACTGCTCCATGTTATCCACGGACTGTAAGCGCCTCAATGGTGCGACGCACCTTTTCGGGAGTCGTGACCGGATGAGCATATTCATCCATATCCGTACCTCCCATCGACAAAGCCGGATTGCGAAGAAGCATCCGGCTTTCTTTTTGTTCGCGTGCCGAAAAATGGAACTCACCGGCTCCCGTCACACGGGCCAGTTCCGCAATGTTATGTTCGTTCACTCCGCAGCCCGGCATGATGATAATGCGGTCGCCCGCCTGCTTCACCAGTTCAGCCAGCAAAGGTGCCCCTTCCATGGCCGTAGGCATCTGGCCAGAAGTCAGCACACGGTTCACCCCCATGCCTATCAGTTCTTCAAGTGCCTCACGGGGAGATTTGACATAATCAAATGCACGGTGGAAAGTCACCGAAAGTCCTTTGGAAGCTTCCATCAGACGCTGCATGGCCGGCTTGTCCAGCTCGCCTTCCGGTGTAAGGCAACCGAACACCACTCCATCAGCTCCCGCCTGACGGGCAGCCCGAATATCTTCTTCCATAATCTCCAGTTCAGAAGGCGTGTACAGAAAATCTCCTCCACGCGGACGGATAATGACATGCAGACGGATGTCAATCAACTTACGGGCCACTTTTATCTCGCCCAACGACGGAGTAGTTCCACCTTCCGGCATGCCGGCACACAATTCTACCCGATGAGCACCTCCCTGCTGGGCAGCCACGCAACTCTCTGCAGAGTTTGCACAAATTTCAAACATGTAGTTTTTCATCTCTCAGTCAACTTTAAACAGTGATTTTTTTCACCCTCAGAAAAGGCCTTTGCATTTACCGGAAAACGCTTTGACGCTTCAATCAAAACGCAAGTACGTTTTACTTAAAACACAAGTGCGTTTTACATGAAACGCAAGTACGTTTTATATCAAACGCAAAGGCGTTTTAGCACAAACGTAGGAGCGTTTTTTCCGAAAGTACAAATCGCGATGTCTGAAGGCTGGTATCTATAAACAAAAAAGCTTATTAAACCGTTCTTTTTCAGTCTAATAAGCTTTATGTACGCCCGTGGGGAGTCGAACCCCAATCGAAGGAACCGGAATCCTTTATTCTATCCATTGAACTACGGGCGCAAATATCAATAAGCACACTTTCCAACGTCCTTTTTTGAGAAAGGATATTTCGAAAGCGTGACAAAAATACAATTATTCGGTCTTTTCTCCTAATTTTTTCCTGAAAAAATAGGGAGTGAAAACTAAAATAGTTTTACTCTTACACGCCTATACGACCTCACACATCAGAACTGGAAGTAGATAAACGGCTGAATATCGCTGCTTTTCACCTGAATGACCAGATAAATCAGCGCAATCATTATCAGTGCCTGGGCTATGAGCGGCATACGCACCATGCCCCGGCTGCACGCATTCTGCCAGCTGTCGGGACAGAAATGAAGCAAGAAGCCTACTCCCATCAATGCAAACACTTTCCAGTAGCCCGTCAAAAGCTGCTCCAGCAATTCCGGATGGAAGGCTGTAAATATCTGGCGAATCATGGTCACCGAAGCCTCAAACGTGGAGTTTCGGAAGAATATCCAGCAGAAGCATACAAAATGGAAAGTCAATACCACAGCAAAGAATTTACGTATTCCTCGGCTGCGATATTGCTTGGGCCGGCCCAACAGGTTGCGGAAGAACTTATGCAAGGCCAGTGCCACTCCATGCAATCCGCCCCACACCACAAAGTTCCACGAAGCACCGTGCCACAAACCACCTAACAGCATAGTCAGTATCAGGTTGATGTAGGTACGGATTTTTCCCTTTCGGTTACCGCCCAGGGAAATATACAGATAGTCGCGCAACCAGGTAGACAAGGAGATGTGCCAGCGATGCCAGAAATCGGTCACACTGTCCGCCTTATAAGGCGAATCAAAGTTGGGAGGGAAATGGAATCCCAGCAGCAGGGCAAGTCCGATAGCCATGTCACTGTAGCCCGAAAAGTCACAGTATATCTGCAAGGCATATCCGTAAATCCCAAACAGGTTTTCCAGTCCGGAATACAATCCCGGATTGTCGAAAATACGCTCCACGAAGTTCACGCTGATGTAGTCCGAAATCACCGCCTTCTTGAACAAACCGCTCACGATAAAGAAGATGCCCTGACCGAACATCTCGGACGTGACGGACAAGGGCCGGCGGATTTGCGGAATGAAATCGCGGGCACGCACGATAGGTCCTGCCACCAGCTGCGGGAAGAAAGACACATAGAAAGCATAATCCAGCAGACTGGACAAGGGTTTCAAATCACGCCGGTACACGTCGATGGTATAGCTCAGCGACTGGAAGGTAAAGAAAGAAATCCCTACCGGAAGGAATATGTCCAGCGGCTCGAACCGTCCGTTCCACAACGGAGCCAGCATTTCGTAAAAGAAATTGGTGTACTTGAAATAACATAGCAGCCCGAGGTTGATACACAAGCTGCACACCACCAGCATCTTCCGCTTCCAGTGCTCCACCGTCATCTCCATCCTGCGCGCCAGCAGGAAGTCGGACACCGTGACAATGCCCAGCAGGAAGAAATAGGTTCCGCTGCTTTTATAATAGAAATAATAAGAAAACAAGGTGACAAACAGCAGGCGTGCCGTAGTCCGTTTCTGCAAAAGCAGATACACCAGGCTGAATCCGAGAAAAAGAAGCAGGAAGAAGCCGCTGCTGAAAATCATCGGCTGCGCCGCATCGTATGTCAATACCTCTTTCAGTCTGTCCAAGTCAATTCCAAGTTCCGTCCAGTTGAGTTTCCACATAATTGTTGTATGATTTGATAATCGCTTCGTGTAATAATAGTCCCTGCAAAATATATCCTTCCTGCGTGAAATGAATCTTGTCACGCTGGAAATAGTTTCCATTACTCCAGTTCAGACAAGCATAACGTTCACCTCCTACCACGTGATACATATCCCATATAGCGAGTTTCCGCGAAGCCGCATAATCCAGTTCTGTCTTTACCACTAATTTCGTACGAGGATTGATTACTCTTGCGCCCCGTCGGCCATTGCGGACATACGCTCCGGGAGGAGTGGTCAGCAGATATACCGCCTGCGGACATCCTTTCTTCAATTCTTCTAACAGATTATCCATCTGTGCCAAGTGCTCCGCCGAAAAATAACGGCGACCATGCGCTTCATTGGTGCCGAACGAAAGAATAACCAGGTCCGGATTCAGTTCGATAATCTGACGAATATTCTCAGGTGTAGCAAAAGAAGCACAAGTCGCTCCGTTTACTCCTACTATGTGATACACAATTCCTGCGGCCCCCGTTTCCTGCGCCAGTCCCGAAGTACGGTAACTCACCTGCATATCGAGCACGGCCTCCCGTCCGAAATCGTCTTCCAGCTGACGCCGTACAATATAAGGATACACATGCCCCCGCACATGAGAATCGCCGATGTGCACGATACGTAACGGACGGTCGAGCACGGAAAGCTTCTGCCAGAAAGGCTCCAGTTCATGCGTAGGGTCTGTAATCGTATTCTCAGTTGTTCCCTTAAAGCCGGCAGGCATCGGATTGCTGACTTCCACAAAGCGCATCAGCTGCTGCATGGCCTCGCTGTCGGACACATGACCGGAATGACGGTCCGGACGCGACTTCTCCGGCAACACATCCTGCGCTAAAAGCGGCAATGCCCCCAAAAGGAATCCGAAGAATATCCTCCAAAAACGTATCTCACTCCATTTCATAAGCTTTTCGTTTTTCGTACTGTTCCTTGCCGTACATCAACGTTTCAAACAAAAGTCCGGCAATGTGCTTTCCTCCCCTGAAATTGATGTGAGTATAGTCATAATTGGCCATCTGAGGCTTGTGGTTCACCATCTCTACCATACTACCTTCTCCTCCCATAGCTTCGAACATATTCCAGAATGCCACACCCGTTTCTGCCGCAAGTGCCTGCTGGTAACGAATCAGGCGCTTCACCCCCGGCATGGTACGCAATTCGCCGTTTTCATCCTTGTTTTCTCTATCTCCCACCCCGACAATCAGGACAGAAGCCTCCGGAAAGGCCGTCTTCAAACGCTCCACTATCGGTTTCATCGCATCCTTGTAATAGGTATAGTTCATTACCTTGTCTGAAGCTACATTCAGCCCGTACTGCAACACCACCAGGTCGTACGTACGCAGGCGGTTGTACTGGCGGAGTATCGACATCGGAATATTCCCCAGCTGCTGTCCGCTGCTTCCACGGGTGCTGAAGTTGTCGACCACCACTCCCTGATGCGGGTCCATCGTCACGGCATAAAACAAGGCAGTGGAATCCAGCTCCTCCACATTCCAGCGCACGGAACCTATCCGCCCGCTCACCGAAACGGCCTGCAACTCCTCTTTCCCCTCTACAGAAAAATGCCTTGCTTCTCCTCCGTTGACCGAAGCGGCCAAACGCAAAGAATCGGAAGCAAGGAAATAACAGGTAGACACCTCGCAGGTATCAAGCCGCGACAAGAAACGCTTCTCCCCTTTCAGAGCCACGTAAGCTCCCGCAGAAGGAATAAAATAATGGTTGGAAATGTCCTGACGGGAACGGTCGAAATAGGTGGAGTCCGTCACGGAGTGACTGCTCCATCCGCCAAACGAATGATGGACCGTAGGACGGAAACCGGCTATTTTGGTAGTGATAGATACATAGCCTACCCCACATCCGCCAAAACGTTTCTGCAACATCTCGCGCAAATCGCCGGTCAGGATGTCGGCCTCAATGAACGAATCGCCGAAATAGGCAATGCGTACCGGACGGTCTAAAGAAGCCACCTTTCCCAAAGCCTCATAAAAACAGTTCATCCCGCGCCCCGCAGAATCGGCATATTCTTCGATGCAGACCATTCCGCTCTTGCAGGTATCTACAAAAGCCGGCTTTACCGGAGGAGGCAACACCAGCGTATCAGAATCCACCGGTGCCACGATTTCCTTTTTTATACGGATGTCCGAAAGCAGGTCTACCTTTCTCAACGGTTTCCCGCAAAAAGAAACGGACGGCAAAAAATGCATGGCAAACAAGCCTGCCACCACCAGAAGGGTGAACAGAAAAGTGTATAATAATTTATTTTTCATGAACTTTCCTCTAAAACCGGGTGCAAAGATAGCGAAAGGTGAGTGCAATACCAAACCAAAAGCTTGCTTTTGAGTGCAGGTACTGCCGAACCGCATCCTATCTTCGAGGCATCAAAGATAAAGGAATTTTAAGTATGAAAAGTTATCTGAGGTGTTTTTCTCGAATATTCTTCAAGAAATCATCTACCATGCGGTAACCTTTCTCCGTGGTGATTCCCCGCATGTGCAAAATAGTGATTTCACTGTAAATCTCGGCCAGCGGATAATGGTCTGTAATGTCTGAATAAATCAATAAGTCCATCTGCATGGCCATGGCCTGATTAATAATCTGGAAATTAATGTCGCTGCGAAAAATACCTTGCTCTACTCCCTTTTGAAAATAGGCCAGTGCATCAGCATCTCCCCTGCGACGGTCATCATGTATATAGTCCAACACCTTGGAATATTTGCGCAAGTCACGAAAGAACAGAGGGTTTACCGAACACAACTCATTGAACTTACGCTCATAAAATGTAAGGATTACTTCCAGCACATTATTCGCGCTGGAAGCAATCTCTTGCATATACTCATTCATACAATGACGATAAAAACGGAAAACTTCCAGCAGAAGTTCTTCTTTATCTCCAAACAGTTCATAAAGCGTACGCTTGGATATAGAAAGCGAACTTGCTATATCGTCCATGTGGACAGCCTTAATCCCCAAAGTCATAAAAGATTTGGAGGCTGTTTCCACCACACGCAACTTTAACTCTTCACGGTCGTTTTCCTTTCTTCGCCCTGCCATTATCTACATCAATGAATAATTCCTAATTTTGAAGTTTCCACAAACTGGATAATGTTTTCAATTTCCGGTCCGTTAGGAATCTGTTCACGAATACGTCCCAATGCATCATGCAATGAAGTATTTGCCTTATAAAGGATACGGTATGCCTGTGCAATGTGTTTGATAATGGTTTCAGAAAAACCAGTATGCTCCAGCACTTTTGTATTGATGCTATAGAATGCAATCGGTTCATGGGCTGCTACAATATATGGAGGAATGTCCTTGATGAAACGGCATCCGCCTTGCACTACTGAGAAGCTTCCCAGACGTGTATTTCCCTGCATCAGCACATTGGAAGTAAGGATGGCATTGTCATAGATGATACAGTTGCCCGAAACCTGTGAACCATTACCGATAATGCAACGGTTACCCACTTCCACGTCATGAGAAAGACGGGCTCCACTCATGATGAAGTTGCCATTGCCTACTTTCGTAGCATGTGAAGCATGTGTACCGCGAATAATCACGGCATTTTCACGAATCACATTATTATTGCCGATAATGGCCAGTGTTTCTTCACCAGTAAAGGCAAAATCCTGGGGAACTGCTGCCACAACAGCTCCCTGATAAACTGTATTTCCATTTCCCATACGTGTGCCGCTCATCAGACTGGCATAGGGCATAATCACGTTGTCATCGCCTATCTCTACATTCTTGTCGATATAGGCAAATGGATGAACCGTCACGTTCTTACCCAATTTGGCTGACGGATCTACATAAGCTAAAGGACTTATCATAGTTTTCTCATTTTAAGGTTAATCAATTTCTTCCTCCTCCCAACGCACTGTACAAATTGATGACAGCTTGCATACGCTGGAAATTATCAGCTACTTCTGACAACTGTGCACTCAGCAGATTCTGCTGTGCGGTCAGGATTTCCAGATAAGTGGCATCTCCGCTCTGGAACAAGGCCTTGGTATAAGTCACTGCCTTATCCAACTGCTCTACCTGTCCACGGTCTTCCACCAGTTTCTTATTCTGTGTATCAAACAGATACAGAGCATCGCTCACTTCCTTTCCTGCTTCCAGAATAGTCTGCTGATAATTCATCTGAGCAATCTTTTCTTCTGCCTTTGAAACCTTCAGGTTGGCAATCAGCTTACCGTTATTGAAAATAGGCTGAGCCAATGAAGCCAAAGCCTGCAGCATAAATTCGCCCGGATTAGACACAGTAATACCTGATCCGTTTGTCCATCCTGCCATACCTGTAATGTTCAAGCCCGGATAGAAAGCTGCACGTGCGGAATTAGTTGTATAATAAGCAGCCGCAAGCGTCATTTCAGCCATCTTCACGTCCGGACGATTTTCCAATAACTGCATCGGTACACCCGCTGCCAGTTCCTCCGGCATAATCTGTTCGTCCAATGTACTGCGTTCAATGGTCTGAGGAGCCTTAGCCAACAGTACAGCAAGTGAATTTTCTGTTTCACGTACCTGACGTTTCAAATCCATCAATGAAGCCTCTACCTGATGGCTGGCAGCACGCATCTGTGCTACAGCAGCTTCGGTTGTCATACCGGCAATTTTCATGGCTTCCATTACTCGTACGTTTTCTTTATAGATAGCAGCCGTTTCGGTCGTAATTTCTACCTGACGGTCGAGCATCAGCAAAGAATAGTACACGTTAGCTATACCACAAATAATCTGTGAACGTACAGCCTGTTCTGCATACTGACTCTGTTCGTAGGCAACTTTCTGACCACGTTTGGTGTTCAGAATCTTTCCGAACAAGTCAATTTCCCAACTGGCTGCAACCGGAAGCTGGTATGCCTTTACATAGTTTCCACCTCCCATACTAGTCGTAGTACCTTGCGGAGCCAGATTAATGGAAGGCAAATAAGACAATTTAGCGGCAGTCAGCATCACTTTCGCTTCCTGTACACGGAGAGCAGCCGCCTGCATATCTACATTGTTAGCCAGTCCTTCTTCAATCAAGGCCTGCAGTTTGGCATCACGGAAAATCTCTTTCCAAGGCAAGTTTCCCATATTGGCCGTATCGGCAGCCAGTGTATCGGTTGCCGAAGCCGGGTCACGATAGACGCCTGAGGCATCTATCGTTTCCGGACGGTCATAAGCTTTGTAAATGTGGCAACTGCTCATCATAGCAGCCAGACACATCATTCCTATTATCTGTTTTTTCATTATCAATCTTATTTATGCGTATTAGGAGAATACTGTTCAATTTCAGCTTCCACTTCACTTTCATCGAGGCTATCCCATTCCATAGGTTTGAATTTCTCCTGTAACCACTGGAATACCACAAACAATACCGGAACGATGAAAATCTGGAAAATCATACCGATTAACATACCACCAATAGCCGAAGCACCCAATGTACGGTTACCGTGAGCTCCTACACCCATAGCCAACATCAACGGAATCAAACCGACAATCATGGCCAATGAAGTCATCAAGATCGGACGAAGACGGGCTGCTGCACCCAATACGGCTGCCCAGGAAATACTCATACCTTGTTTACGACGGTCAAGGGCAAACTCTACAATCAAGATGGCATTCTTAGCCAACAGACCCATCAACATAATCAAGGCAATCTGCATGTAAATGTCATTTGACATGGTTCCCAAAATCATCTTCAATGCAGGAATGCTTCCCAATGCACTAAATCCGTTGACGAAGATGAAGCTACCCATCAAACCGAACGGTACAGAAAGCAATACGGCCAACGGCAGGATGTAACTTTCATACTGGGCACTCAGCAGCAAGTAAACGAAGACGAAGCAAAGTACGAAGATAATACCTGTTGTACTGCCACTTGTCTGTGCTTCCTCACGTGCCATACCTCCCAATTCGTAACCGAATCCCATCGGAAGATTTTCCTTAGCCACTTCAGCAATAGCCTGCAATGCCTGACCTGAAGTATAACCTGAAGCAGGAGCCACCATCACCTTCATTGAAGTATACAGGTTGAAACGGTTGATAATATCCGGGCCGTATACTTTCTTCATGCTTACGAACTGTGTGATAGGAGCCATTTCTCCATTGCTACCACGTACTTTCACTCCGTTCAACGATTCCATGTTCTTAGTAGCATCCGGTTCAGCCTGAATCATTACACGATACATCTTACCGAAACGGTTGAAGTTAGAAGCATACAAACCTCCAAAATATCCCTGCATGGTAGAAAGAATATCGCTCGGGCTGATACCTGCCTTCTTACAAGCTGCCGCATCAATGTCAAGCTGATACTGCGGGAAGCTCGGGTTGAAGGTAGTCTTCGCTGAGTTGATTTCCGGACGTGCTTCCAGTGCAGCTGTATAGCTTTTTACCACTTCAAAGAAGTGATCCAGCGTACCACCGGTCTTATCCTGCATGTTCAACTCAATATCACTTGATACTGAATAACCCGGAATCATCGGAGGAGCAAAGAACAATACCTGTGCATCCTTAATGACTTTCTGTGCACGCAAGAACAAAGTAGAATAGATAATATCTGAATTCTGCATCATGGAACGTTCTTCCCAGTCTTTCAGCTTGATGATGACAGAACCGTAAGAAGGTCCTTGACCACCAATAAAGCTATATCCAGAAATAATAGTACGAGACTGAACGGCAGGTTCTGCAGCTACCAGGCTATCTACCTTGGCCAACACTTCCATAGCGCGTTCCTGAGAAGTACCAGGAGGCAATGTCACAGCACCCATGATAGTACCGGTATCTTCATTCGGCACCATACCAGTCGGAGTGGTCTTCATAAAGAACATCAACAATACGATAGATGCAGCCACCAGTCCGAATGAAAGCCATTTCTTATGAATAAAGAATACGACACGCTTCTTATAGCTTTTCAGCAATGAATCGTATGCAGCATTGAAAGAGGTATGGAAACGATCGACCATACTCATCTTCTTCTGCTTATGTTCTGAATCATGCGGTTTCAGGAAAATAGCACACAATGCCGGAGAAAGTGTCAACGCGTTCAATGCAGAGAATGCGATAGAAATTGCCATCGTAATACCGAACTGACGATAGAATGTACCGGCTGTACCTCCCATGAAACTTACTGGGATAAACACGGACATCATGACCAATGTAATAGAAACCAGCGCACCACCGAGTTCGCTCATGGCATCGATAGAAGCCTCACGAGATGATTTGTATCCCTGGTCCAACTTGGCATGTACACCTTCCACCACCACAATGGCATCGTCGACCACAATCGCAATGGCAAGCACCATCGCCGAAAGTGTCAGCAAGTTCACACTAAATCCAATCAGTTTCAATACGAAGAAAGTAGCAATCAAGGCTACCGGAATGGCAATGGCCGGAATCAATGTAGAACGCATATCCTGCAAGAACACATATACTACGATGAACACCAGCACAAACGCCTCAATCAAAGTCTTGATAACTTCGTGGATAGACGCATACAAGAAGTCATTGGCATTCTGAGCCACATTAATCTTCAATCCGGCAGGCAAGCTTTCTTCAGCCTTGCTGATTACATCCAGCAAGTTGTTGATTGTTTCTGTCGCATTGGTTCCTGCCATCTGGAATACGATACAAGTTACAGCCTTATGACCGTTTACTGTATTATTAAAGGTATAAGCCAGACGTCCCAACTCGATACGGGCTACATCTCCCAAACGGAGTACTTCACCGTTAGGCAGAGCCTTCACTACAATATCTTCAAATTCTTCAGTCTGCTGCAAACGACCTTTGTAACGAATGGTGTACTGGAAAGTCTGATTACCACGTTCACCAAACTGTCCAGGGGCAGCTTCAATATTCTGTTCTGCAAATACACCAGAGATATCAGACGGAACCAAATTGTACTGCGCCATCACATCCGGCTTCAACCAAATACGCATAGAGTAGTCCTGACCCATCACGTTGGCATCACCCACACCTTTTACACGCTGAACTTCCGGAATCAAGTTAATCTTGGCATAGTTTTCAATAAACTCAATGTTATACTTATCTTCTGCATCATACAAAGAGAAAATCAACAACATAGAGTTCTGACGTTTCTGTGTGGTCACACCCACTTTGGTAACTTCTGCCGGCAACAGACCTTGTGCCATAGACACACGGTTCTGTACGTTGACCGCAGCCATATCCGGGTCAGTACCCTGGTTAAAATAAATGCTGATATCAGCTGAACCATTGTTTGAGGCACTAGACTGAATGTACATCATGTTTTCTACACCGTTAATCTGGTCTTCCAGCGGAGCAATCACTGAGTTCAACACAGTCTGTGCATTCGCACCTGTATAAGTTGCTCTTACCGATACGGTAGGAGGTGCAATGTCCGGATATTGTGTAACCGGCAGGGTGGCCAAACCAATCACACCCAGAATTACTATCAAAATAGAAATTACGGTTGACAGTACCGGACGGTTAATAAATTTATCTAGTTTCATTCTTTAAATACCATTTATAATTACAGTCCCGAGGGTTTTCATCAAACACATTCCCCCAGCACCATAAGAATCATTTTTATTATTTAAAAGCTGTCTGAATGTTACCATCCCGCTGATCTTGTAACGCCTTCTGGAATTTAGCTTCTTTTTCAGCCTGTGTAATCGGAGTAATCTTTTGTCCGTCTTTCAATGTCTGAACACCTTCTACAACAATCTTATCCCCTGGCTTCAGTCCACCTGTCACGATGTAATGTTTACCATCATTCAAGTTAGAAACCTGTACTTCTGTATGCTTAATAGTATTGTCAGACTGTAATACATACACAAACTTCTTGTCCTGAATTTCCTGAGTAGCAGTTTGAGGAATCAAGATAATGTCGCTCATAGTGTATGGGAATACCACGTTGGCCATACCTCCACTACGAAGGATATTCTGCTTGTTCGGGAAAATTGCACGCATGCTTACAGAACCAGTAGTCTGGTCGATTACACCACTTACGGCATCAATCTTACCTTCTTCTGAATACATTGTTCCATCAGACAACTGCAATTTGACAGCAGGCATCTTTTCCAACTGTTCCTTCAATGTACCACCAGCTTTAGTCAAAGCCAACAACTGTTTTTCAGTCATTGAGAAATATACGTACATATCTCCAATCTGAGAAACGGTAGTCAACGGTTCAGCTGCAGAAGGACCAACCAATGCACCTACACGATACGGGAAAGTACCAATAACTCCATCTGAAGGACTGGTTACGGTACAGAAGCCCAAATTCTGTTTTGCAGCCGCATAAGAAGCTTCTGCCTGTGCCAGACTTGCCTTAGCAGAAAGCAGGTTATTTACAGCTGTCTGGTATTCAAAATCACTGATAATTTTCTGCTCATGCAGCATCTTTTTGTTTGCTTCAGTTGATGTAACGGTTTCCAGGTTAGCTTTTGCTGAAGCTACGCTTGCTTTAGCCTGATCGTATGCAGCCTTATACTGTGTCGGATCAATCTGGAACAAAGCCTGTCCCTTACGAACCGTAGCACCTTCATCCACACACAATTTTACAATAAAACCTGATACTTGCGGACGAATTTCAATATCCTGTAAACCTTTGATTGTGGCGGGATACTGGGTCGTCTGATTGCTGGATGCAGCTACAAGTGTCTCAACCGCAAATTCATCATCACCCATTTTCATACCCCCCTGACCGCCTCCACATGCAGTCAGCACCGAAAGAGTCAATGCATAGAATGCCACTCGGCTAGAAGAAAAACTTCTGTTTCTTTTTGTGCTCATACTTATATTCATATATAAAATTTGGTTTTTACTCTCTCTAATTTTATAAAGCTTTCCTCTGAAAACTTTAAACCCTTCTCTAGTTTTTTATCGTGCAAATATAGAAAAAAAATCAAGGTCCGAAAAGTGGCTTTAACTAAGAATAACCATAATGCCCTAATATCATTACATATAGCCAATATTATCAGACCAATCGACAAAAACTATCGACAAAAAATCTTCAATACTCCAAAACAACCTTCGTTCATTTTATAGTTTTTTTCAGAAAAAAACAGTCCATTTGTTATTTTATTCCTACATTTGCGCGATACATTATTCTTTGAAACAACTAAAAAACGAAGAAATATGACAAAAATAACGAAAGAAGCAGCCTTGCTCTATCACTCACAAGGCAAACCGGGGAAAATAGAAGTAGTCCCCACCAAACCTTATCAAACTCAACGAGATTTATCATTGGCTTATTCACCGGGAGTAGCAGAACCGTGTCTGGAAATCCAGAAGAATCCGGATACCGCATACGACTATACCGACAAAGGTAACCTGGTAGCCGTTATCTCTAATGGAACAGCCGTATTGGGCTTGGGAGATATAGGTGCCATGAGCGGGAAACCCGTAATGGAAGGAAAGGGACTGCTGTTTAAAATTTATGCCGGAATCGACGTATTCGATATTGAAGTAAATGAAAAAGACCCGGATAAATTTATCGAAGCGGTAAAAGCCATTGCTCCTACCTTCGGAGGTATCAATCTGGAAGACATCAAAGCTCCTGAATGCTTCAAAATAGAACAGAGACTGAAGGAAGAACTGGACATTCCGGTAATGCACGACGACCAGCACGGTACAGCCATTATCTCCAGTGCCGGATTGCTGAATGCGCTGGAAGTAGCCGGAAAGAAAATTGAAGAGGTAAAAATCGTAGTCAACGGTGCCGGCGCATCTGCCGTATCTTGTACTAAATTATATGTAGCTCTCGGTGCACGCCTGGAAAACATTGTCATGCTCGACAGTAAAGGGGTGATTTCCAAAGAACGTACAGACCTGAACGAACAGAAAAAATTCTTTGCTACTGACCGTACCGACATCCACACACTGGCAGAAGCTATCAAAGGAGCCGATGTATTCCTCGGTCTTTCCAGAGGTAACGTGCTGAGTCAGGATATGGTACGCAGCATGGCTTCTCATCCTATCGTATTTGCTTTAGCCAACCCGACTCCGGAAATTTCATACGAAGACGCCATGGCTTCCCGCCCGGACGTATTGATGTCAACCGGACGTTCAGACTATCCGAACCAGATAAACAATGTTATCGGATTCCCTTATATCTTCCGCGGTGCACTTGATACGCGTGCCACTGCCATCAACGAAGAGATGAAGCTGGCAGCCGTACATGCCATTGCCGACCTGGCTAAAAAACCTGTACCCGACGTTGTCAACGAAGCTTATCATGTGAACAACCTGACTTTCGGACCTGAATACTTCATTCCGAAACCGGTTGACCCACGTTTGATTACCGAAGTATCTATGGCCGTAGCTAAGGCTGCCATGGAATCAGGTGTAGCCCGCAAACAGATTACCGACTGGGATGAATACAAGAATCACTTGAGAGAACTGATGGGACAGGAAAACAAGCTGACCCGCCAGTTGTATGAAACAGCTCGCCGCAATCCGCAGCGCGTGGTATTTGCCGAAGGTATTCATCCGAACATGCTGAAAGCTGCAGTAGAAGCCAAAGCTGAAGGTATCTGCCATCCGATTCTTTTGGGTAACGAAGAACGCATCGAAAAATTAGCCAAGGAACTTGACCTGAGCCTGGAGGGCATTGAAATTGTCAACCTGCGCCACGACCGCGAATCAGAACGCCGTGAACGCTATGCACGCATCCTCTGCGAAAAACGTGCCCGCGAAGGAGCCAACTTCCAGGAAGCAAACGACAAGATGTTCGAACGCAACTACTTTGGTATGATGATGGTGGAAACCGGCGAAGCAGATGCCTTTGTAACCGGATTGTACACCAAGTACTCCAACACGATCAAGGTTGCCAAGGAAGTTATCGGTATCCAGCCGGGATACAAACATTTCGGTACCATGCATATTCTGAACT
>UMCA01029692.1_pt1 | contig 17239 bp, 9 predicted proteins | sample 1964111 | NCBI WGS metagenome assembly UMCA01 (sample SAMEA4835956, study PRJEB28245) | human gut metagenome | biome: gut microbiome; material: fecal sample | place: Denmark | collected 2008
CCGGACCATACACTATATTTGAAATCGTTCCACCAGCCGTACATATCCCCCTGGTACAGGGAAACGCTGTGACTGGTCAGTTGTTGCTCCGTGCCGTCTACAGTCGCAGTAAATGCAGTGCCGTCCGCCGGCAGGAAGGTCAGGTTTAATTTGAAATTATATCCGGGTCGCAAATAGAACTCCTGGTAATATGCATGCATCCCTTCTGTGGAATTGACCGCAGACCAGGACGAAGCAAACCGGAAGCGCTTTTCCCAGCCGGTGAAGATTGCAGCGTCTGAATCGCCCACTGCATCCAACGCCTTCGTAAAGCAATCCACAGTTTCGCCATCCAGGATCACCGGCTCTCCCTCCAGCAATACCTCCTCGCCGTTGAAGGTGAAGTTCTGGTTGTTCTTCACCTGGAATGTGGCGGAATCCACATAGCATGCCTGATCCACGTCATACTGCTGCACATGGATGGTCACGTTGGGCTGTTCATAAACCCCATAGAATACCATGCCGTCAGTGGTGATCCGGGGCAGAATGATGGTTCCTGCCGAATTCTTTTCTGTGTCAATGGCTCCGTCCCCGTTGTAATCCCAGCCCAGCAGAACACCGGCGCTATCCACAAATGTAGAATCCGTCGGAGAAAGCAGGGTGGTATCAAAGGGAACCGTCACCGCAGACGCCATCCGTTCCTCCTCCGTTCCATACAGGAAAGTAACGGTGCAGTCCCGGTACTGTGCCACATAGGTCTGGGTGAAGGTCAACTCCCGATTGGGCTTGCTGGTTCCCGTGTTGAAATAATCCTCAATGTCATTGGTGACCTGCCATTGCTCGCTGCCCCGGTAGGTCTTTATCGACTGGCTCTGATCCTGACCGATGGTGCTCCACCGGTAACGATCGTAGGCATACTGATCGTCGGACAGCTTGGTCAACTGGGTCAGATCCTCCCCGGTCAGATTATCATGTCCTGTCCAACCGGTCAGTACATTTGTATGCAGCGCAGCCTCCGGCGGAACCGGCTCCTCCCCTGCGCCGCAAAGCCGCAGATCGGACTTCCAGCATTTTTCAAGCCCATCGTAGTATACAAAGCTGACATAGAACTGCTTTCTCTCCGCATTCCGGTAGAACACCGTATCTTTGGAAATGTAAACGTCATACAGCTCCTTGTCATTGTTTTTCAAGCTTGCAACGGATGCGTTCTCCTCCGTGTACAGTGCATCCTCCATCTGATAGATCTTATCCAGGGACAAATTATTCAGCCCGAACTGTCCTACGCTTTTGCCAAGCTGGGTCTGCATCACAGCCACTTCCTTGGTAGAGCCGTCCGGGAACTTCAGACAGTAGGTTGCCTTCGGCGTCTTTGTAAAGTCCGCAATGGATGTCACATTCAGACTGGGATCCGCCCAGTACAGCTGGGTGGAAATACAGATGTATCCTTCCACCGCATGTTTCGCCGCCATGGACAGCATGGGCATGGAGCAGTACAAGTCAACCGTGGCGGTTCTCGCCTTCAGTTCCGAGTTCTCTCCATCAATAGACAACTTCATATTGCTGTACTGGAATGTTTTGTCGGACACATGCGCCACAAAGTCCCCGATCTCTCCGAGGGGCACGTCATTGGTAAGCGCACCGGTTTTCAGATCCAGACAGGTGGTGCTCAGACCGCTGATATCCAGAATGTCCGCACTGTTGGCATGCATGAAATATTCCCGGTTGCTGGTGTCATCCACACTGTATAGGATATACCGATTGCCTGTGGAGTACAAGGGCCATTTTTCGTCAAACAGGGTCAGTCCGGCTTCCGCATCAAAGACCTGGGACCGTGCCAGCAAAGTCACCTCCAGGTAGATGCCCATTTCCATATAATAGCCGCCGGCAAAGGATCTGTTCACATTGCTGGAATACTGAAGGGGCTTGGTGATCTCCAGGCTCATATAGCCATACAAGTCCACATAAGCGCCCAGCTCCAGGGCAATGCCCACCTCGCCCAGCTTCCGGAATCCGGTAAAGGAAAGGGTCAGCTCCCCTTTCAAGCCGGTCTTGACACCGAGATAACCGCAGGCATCCAGATTATAGGCATACCGGTTTGCCCCGACCAGCTCATTCTTATAGGAATGAAGCCCTTCGCCTGTTTTACCCCGCATGCCCACCTGGGTCGCATCCAGGTAGGTGAAATTGCTGGAAAGCCCTGCGGAAAGATCAAGCTTCAGTACATAATTCAGACCCAGATGTACCGTAAAGATCGGAAACTCGGGAATAACATAAAAATCCTTACCTATGATTTCTACATCGCACAGGTCGATATAGCCTCCGTCTGCGTTGATCATCTTCTGGTACTTTGCCAGCATATCCGAAGAGCTGATGCTGTCGTTGACGCTTTCGGAAATATCCTCCCAGCTTTCGGAGCCCTCTGTGCGGATCTGCACATAAAAGTCAAAATTGGTCTGGGAGTACATATTGGCTGCATAATCAAAGTTCACCTTGCTGCCGTCCCACTCCTTGTAGCCCTGCATGGTGACCTTCAGGTACTCGGTAACGTCCACGGACGCCTGCACCGCAACCCCCTTGATCTCCCTCTGGATGCCGATGATTACCCGCAAAGCAGACCACTTGTTGTTGTCCGGATCGCTGGCGTCCACTCCAGGAAAATTAGGGTTCTGGGCACTGTCCCGGCTCCAGGATACGCTAACGGTAATGCCGGTGTTTCCTGCCGGTACGCTGATGCCCTTGGCGTTGCCCATGCTCAGACCATCCCGGAACATCAGGGGGTTCTTCGCATAATCCGCTGCGGATGCAGTCATGCTTGAAAACAGGGCAAAATCCTCTGCGCTGCCCGCCTCTCCTGTAAGCTGCTGGAACTGTTCATTTTCCAGCACTGCACAGGTCAGCAGGTCAGCCAACTGGCTTGCGCCTGCGCTCTGACTGATACTCTGCTCCAGCTCCTTGGTATCCAGCAGCTCATTTGCAGAAACTTCCATGTTGGTGTATACATCAACGGTGTCCAGAACATCCTCCAGCTCACCGTCCTGCGCTTCCACATAGTACCATGTGTCGCCGCTCAGCATTCCTTCGTCCAGTGTCCGGTCTGCAAAATCATCCTGAACGGATACCGCCGTTAAGAACAATGCAGAATCATCAAACAGCTGTCCGAAGGTGTCCGGATTCTCCCCGGCACTGACCCATTCTGCATAGCCCTCCAGCAGGCAGAATGCGCTGTCTGCCGAAAGGGTGTATGTATCACTTTTGGGAATGTACAGCTGATAATCCGAACCGTCCCGGATCACAGCGTCCCAATCCAGATAAATGATGGACTGCTGCAATTCCACCACTTCAATTTCGTCCTTGTGGATCCGCTGGGACAGGGACGTAAGGGATGCACTGTCCTCGGTGACGATGGTTGCCCCGTTGGATACGGAAAAATCATACACACAGCCAGCCTGATAATCCTGCTTGGGGGTGATCTGATAGTTGCCATCCCCCAGGGGATCGATCACAAATGCATCCGGCAGCGTGCCCAGGTCAGACTGTACCGTCAGATAGTCATTCAGATTCTCCGGCGTGATTTCCGTATCCGCATGGATCACCAGTGGCGCAGAGGCTTCACAATCCGGCAGGTATGCGGACTTGCTTTCATAGACCTGATCCTGATTGGCTGTCTCCCCATAGGCAGCATATAGCTTGGTGTTGACCTCAATGGCATCCCCGGAGCTGTAGGGTCTGGTCAGCTGCTCATCGTAATACCAGCCGGAAAAGCTGCTGTTTTCCTTGCTGGTACAGGGAACCTGGGGCAAAGTGGTTCCCTTGTCCAGCGTCACCGAACGCACCGCACTGCCCCCGTTTGTCTCAAAGGATACGGTCACATGATGCTTGGCGTTCTGATAATACCAATACCCGGTCAGTCCCCCTGCGGCAGAGAACATCAAGGTAAGCGCCAGCACACCGGTCAGAATCCCTTTTCGCCGATTGCTTCGGACACTGCCCGTTTCCGGGCAGGCAACCTGCTTCTCTTTTCTCATAACACTACCTCCTGCACTTGGATCTGGTAATACCCCACAATCTTTGTGCGGTATTACCCTATGTTTTGCATTGCGTTTCAGCCGTTTCCGGCACAGCATTTTGTTTCGATTGGATTGTGATCTAATTATATCACACTCTCATGAAAAAAGCAATCCCTTTCTGTACAATTGTATGCAAAAATTGACCCAATAGCTACCGGATCGAAATGCGCCTCGTCCGGTACTTGCCACTTGACAAAACGCCGGATCCCGTGTATACTTCAAGGCAGATATTTCAGACAGCATCGTGCAGAACTTGTGCAAAAAAGCCCTTACAAATATGGAGGAAAAGATGTTTCAAGTCACACAAAGCCAACCGAGAATGCTTGGATGCAAAGCCCCGGAGCCTCTGTCCTTTTCGGTATGCGGACAGCTGATCAGCCCCTCCGGTTTTCTGCACCACCGTCGCTGCTTTGCAGAAACAGTGCTGATCCTGGTGACGGAGGGGGCCCTGTACCTGAACGCCAACGGCAGCCCCTTTGCTCTGACTGCCGGAGCATATATCCTGCTTCCGGCAGGTGAGGAACATTTCGGATTCCGCTCATCGGAAGGCTCCCTGTCCTACCTTTGGGCGCATTTCCGAACAAAACAGGGATTTGAGCCGGTGCATGCGGACGATGCGAAAGGATATTCCTATTTACTGCCTGAAACTGCATCCGTCTCCCCCTCTGGCAGAACGGCACAGTTGTTTCATCAGCTGATGGATCTGTCCCTGGAGGAGCAGCTGTATACCCACAGCATGTCTGATTACGCAGTCAGTCTGCTGCTGATGGAGCTGTCCCAGGAGTATTTCCGAACCTGCAGCATCAGCCAGAGCCTGCCGGGACCTGTAGTATCCGCAAGGGAGTGGATCAAAAATCACTACTTTCTCCCCTTCGATCTTCCGGAGCTTGCGGCTGCAATCGGATACAGCGCCGATTACCTGTCCTCCCTGTTCAAGCGCAGCATGGGAATATCCATTGTCCGGTATACAAACCGTCTGCGCATCAAAACCGCCAAGACCCTGCTGTCCAACCACGGTGTTTCCATAAAAGAAGCCGCATTTTCCTGCGGCTTCTCTGATGAAAAATATTTTATGAAGGTGTTTAAGGAACAGGAGGGCATCAGCCCCACACAGTACAAGCATTCCTTCAGTCGAAAAAATATCAATTGAGGGACTTTTTCGTGAAGTACAGCGTATAGCGCTCATCCGTGATATCATACAGAGGCACCAGTTCAAAGTTTTCCGGCTGATGGATCGTCCGGTACACGCTTTGCCGCCAGGGAAAGGTGTCATAGGTATGTTCCGTGACGGGGGTCAGTACGCTTGTGGGGTCATTCTGCGTCATGTAAATTCCTCGATCGGATTCACACAATCCTGCCAGCACAATGGGGCCCTCCCGGAACGCCAGCAACTGGGGCATGTCCGGCAATGAACAGGTGGTCAGCGCCGCCGGGAAATAGAGATTCACCGTATCGTCCTCCCAGACCCGATCCAGTTCAGCAAAGCCATGCACCAATTCAACCTCTGCATGCTGTCCATTCACCAGGATCACCGACTCCCCCGCCGCCCATGCTGGGATCCGCAGAGAAAGAGTAAACCGTTCCGGCTGTTCCGCCTTGACATGCAGCTTGATATACCACCGGGACATTCTGCTGTCATCCCGCTCGTCGAAGGATGCCCCATCGTTGTAATACTTCATATCCACGCTCTGGGTAATGGTCACATGGGCATTGAACTTGCAGACCGAGTTAATATACTGCGCCAGAATCAGACGGTTCTGCTCTTTGTCCGCATACCAGCAAAGCTGGGGATATATGGTGTGAGCCTGTACGGTTGTACCGTGACAGCACCAGAAATCCTTTGTTTTGCTGCCCCATTTTTTCACGCTTCCCGCCTTCATAGGCAGGAAATACGCCGGCATGCCTGTATATTTATTCTGCTGTGCAAGGAACCCATTGTAGAGATTGTTTTCAATATAGTCCAGGTATTCATGCGCTCCTGTAAAGCAGAACAGGTAATCTGCCAGCCGCACCATATTATACACCGTGCAGAATTCCTGTGTACGCTCTCCCAGAAACATGCCCAGCTTCCGGGGGGGAATCCAGAACTCGCCGGAATTTTGCCCACCGGTGCAAAAGGCATCCCGATCCGAAACGGCACATTGCCAGAACCGCTTCACAAGCTCCAGCCACGCTGCATCCCCTGTGATCTCATACATTTTTGCCGCACCATGCGCCCAGGGAATGCTGGCGTTTGCGTGACAGTTGGACAAGGGGTCTTCCCCATCCGCAAGCCTGCCAAATATGGAAGGATGGGCATACCGCTGCGCAAGGGTCAGGTAGCGTTCATCTTCCGTCAGCTGGTACAAGCCTGCCCATACCTCCAACATGCCGCCCTCCTCACCGCTGTACACAGCGTGGGGATTTTTTTGCATCATCTTCTCCGTCCACTCCAGGTACCAGTCCGCTGCCCTGCCCAAGATCTCCAATGCCACTTGGTTTTTTGCATACAGGGCACTGTGATACAAGCCCAGCAGGGTCTTGTGCAGGGTATACTGGGGCGACCAGATGTATTCGTTTTTCTTCAGCTTTTCAAAGTACTTTTCCGGGATTGATCCGATCCACCTGCCTCCATTCAGTTCCTGACAACGGGCAAGCGCATCGATAATGGTATCCAGCTTTGCTTTCAGCTCCCGATCCTGATTCTGTGCGATCAGCAAGGCGGCAGCGGACAGCCAGTGCCCAAGGAAGTGGCCACGCAGCTGACAGGTGGGAGATTCCCAGCCCAGATGCATCTCCGTTACGTCCCGATCTGTACGGACCCCGGCCTCCAGCAAAAAGTTCTGGAGCAGATTTTCACTTTTCAACTCCATCAGGTATGCTCTGTTGATGTCTGCACGTTCCTTGAACAATCCCGGCAGAAGATATGTATTTTCGATTTGGATTCTGCTTGGCATATGGTTTCCCTCCGTTTTTCAGGCAACATCGCACGAAGATTGTGTGGTGTTGCCTTCAGTGTATTTCTATGATACACCACGCAGCCGGATCTGTCAGTAGACAAATCGGGCAGCAGGTGGAAAATTCTTAGACAACGCCGCACAGAGCTTTGTGGGGTGCCGCCTTGGATTGCAAAAGCCCCATCGATTTCTCGATGGGGCTTGTTGGATTTATGAAACCGGATTCTGCTGATACGCAATTGCCGCCTGATTGTACAGATACAGAGCCGTAACCACCTGTTTCAGATTGTCCGGTGCATCCGCACTTGCCAGCACGCTGCGCACATAACACATGGTGTCATAGCTGAGGACATATCCGCCGATCACGCAGTTCTGATTGACTGTACCGAGAACGGCTTCCTGATCCATGTAATAATATTTGCCCTTGTTCCCCGTGAAGCCGTATGCGCTTACATCCGCATCATCTGCGACACGGAAGTAATGCCGTACCACCGTACCGGATTCCAGCAACAGGCTGGAACCATAGTAGGTGATCCCCTCCGGCAGCTCACCGGATATGGTGGGCACTGCATCCGCCAGAGTATCCGCAGTCACACGGTTCATTTCCTCCGTTGCGCCCAGCGTCTCTCCGTCAAAATACGCCTTTGCATGAGTACCGTAGTTCAGCAGCGCCTGTGCCAGTGCCGCAGTTTCGGGAGAATACTTTTCTGTGTTTGCCAGAATGTAGTCTGCGTATTCTGCTACCGTAAAGGTGTACAGCTCTCCCTGCTGTCTGCCGTTGCAAATCTGCGCTGTAATCTGAGTAGTCATCTCCTTGACTGCCATTTCCACGGTGAACACATGATAAGTAACCCCGTTGATCTCCGTCGTAGTGGCATCATCCACATAGATCTGCCGGAAGGTGCCATCCGGCAAAGTAAACAGCATATAAGTCACCGGGTCATTGGCGATGCTTTGATCCAGCTCAATGTGGAAGTTCACGCCGATCCTGCCGTTCAGCGTCAGAGTATACCCGGCAAGCTTAGCTCCAATGCCATCTTCAAACATGCCGCAGTACTTGCATTTGCTATTCACATAAGCATGCGCACCGAAGGTATCAGCCTTCTTCAGATTGCTGTAGCTGTTTGTAGAGGGACTTGTATTGTTGCAGCCTGCATAGTGTGTGATCTGGTATACCTTTGCACTGCCTGGCATGGGGAATGCATCCGTTCCGATCACCTGTCCCCAGACGGTCGCTGCCCGACCATCCTGCAGCAGGTATGCTACCTCGCCGCTGGCAAAGGCTGCAGCTGACTTTGCTGTTCCACCGCAAGTGGTGCCGCTTTCCTCCGTTTCAGAAAGATAGTAGCAATTTGTGGCGGAAGCGCCTTCCCCCATGTTGCTGCATATGCCATTGTTCACTTCGGCGAGCTTTCCAACGCTGTAACAGTTAACGATTTTACCGCTGTCGGTTGCGCCGCATATGCCGCCGACCAAGGTAATGTGTGACCAATTTTCTTCGGCTGCTACGGTAGCTGCAGAAGAACAATCAGAAATCGTGCCCTTTTCCATTCTGCCGCATATACCGCCGGCACTGTTTCCAGCTACCATGATGTATGTGTCCGAAACGTGCGCATTGGAGATCGTACCGTCCTCCGCATACGCACACAGACCAGCCCAGCCCAATCCGCCATTTTCCTCAACCAGCAGGCGTGCGTTTGTAAGACGCACATTGGATATGGTGCCGTTCTGCATATATGCGCACAGACCGGAATGGCCTTCTGCCGTCTGAATGTACATATCCGTAACGGATACATTGGTGATCGTTCCGCTCCCCAGATATCCGAACAGACCGCCGTACTTTACATTTTTGTTGCAGTACAGCCCGCTGATGGTATATCCCTGTCCGTCAAAAATACCGTTGTACGGAACGACCGTGGAGGTATTATCATACTTGGTGCCGATGGGCGTCCAGACTCTGAACTTGCTTGCATCTTCTGCCAGCTGTCCATCCGCCGTCAGAACCCCTTTGTTCACTGTAATGTCCCCGGTCAGTACCGCATTCGCACTGCCGTAGGTTTCGTTGTCGTTGTTTACCTTGTCTGCGAACCAGTACAGCTGTCCGGCATTGGAGATCTCGTAGGTTCCGGCTTCGTTCTGCACTGCTTCCTGATATGCATCGCAGTATCCGCAGAACCCATCGGCAGTGTAATAAGCATGATAGCCAAGGGCTGTGCATACGTCTCCGTTCCGGAATTCTTCTGCGGTCTTGCTTGTACCTACACCCTCTATAGAGGTAAATTCGGTACCCGCTCCGTTGCATCCCTCCAGGTAATAGGAATTACGTACAGTACCGTTCAATATAAAGCCGAGAATTCCGCCGACAGAAGAACTACGACCGGGACAGGAAACGGTACCCACATTGCTGCAGCCGGAAACTGCGCCCCGGGTGCTCTGCCCAACCACGCCGCCTACTGCATCTACTCCGCTTACCGTTCCACTAAAGCTGCAGTGGGTTATGGTACCGCCTTGGTATATGAAGCCGCATATGCCCCCCACGCAATCCCTTCCATTGAAATAAGAATCTGCAACATGAATGTTTTGAATGGTGCCTTGCGCATACCCGAACAGACCGATGAATTCCTGTGTCTTGTCATTGAAATACAAGCCGCTGATGGTGTGCCCCTGTCCGTCAAAGGTTCCTTGGTAAACTCTACTGCTTGTGCCGATGGGAGTCCAGGCTGTGAAATCCGACCCATTGGTCACGTTCCCCTCTGCATCAAACTGCAAGGACTGGAGCAGATCGGGATTCACGGTGATGTCCGCCGTCAGGACAGCTTTTGCGCTCGCATTTTGTGTGTTGACTTGTGACGCGAACCAATACAGCTCCCCGGCGCTGGAGATCTCATACTGCCCGGCTGCATTCCTAACAGGCTGCTGATAGCCGGTGTCACAGTACACGCAGAAGCCGTTCTCATCATAATAGGGGTGACCGCCCAGCAGCGTGCAGACGCTTCCGTCTTTGAATTCTTCTGCGGTTTTGCTTTCCCCGTATGCATTCAAACTCGTATTTGCTCCGTTGCAGCCCTCCAGGTAGTAGCAGCTCTGCACTATGCCAGAGGTGCTGCCGCTTATAGCACCAACATATTCAAAAGCGGATATGGTGCCTACATTGCTGCAACTGGTGAAATCTACTCCCCCGGCTAAACCGCACAAACCGCCTACCGTGTCTGAGCCGTTGATCATGCCATCGAAGCTGCACTCGATCATTTTGCCATCAACCATATAGCCGCACACACCACCCACACACTGTGATGCGTTCAGATAAGAGTCTCTAATGTGCAGATTCTCGATCGTGCCCTGCAAAGAGTGTCCAAACAATCCCACGTTATAGGCTGCTGCATCATTAAAATACAAGCCACTGATGGTATGCCCCTGTCCGTCTATTTTTTCCAGGATCAGAGGATTTTCTCTGGTTCCGATGGGGGTCCATGTGGCGAACTGATTTCCGTTCAGTACATTCCCGTTCTCATCGAACTGCAAAGACTGAAGCAGATTTTCGTTCACGACAATGTCTTCCGTCAGAACAGCATACGGGATGTTGTTATTGCCACTATTCACCAGATCCGCCAGCCAGTACAGATGCTCTGCACAGCTAAGCTGATAAGGATCGCTGGATGAACCACTGCCAGACGGTTGGATCAATGTAAAGCCTGGCTGCTTACAGAACAGGCATACGTTGTCCACATATTGATGCCCCTGTGCAGGTGCATTCGCATCGGGGACGGTTTGCTCCGCACTGCACCGTGTGCAGACTTGCTTTAGCTGCCCATTCTCCGTGCAGGTGGGATCCAAGGTCTCCACAATCTTCCAATCATGTCCCAGTGCCGACTTACCCTCATCCGGAATGGTTTGCTCAGTACTGCATCGCTTGCAAACCTCTGTCAGCTGACCGTCCTTCGTACAGGTAGGGTCTGTAACCTCCGTTGGCTCCCAATCGTGTCCCAATGCAGGGTTACTTTCATCCGGAATGGTTTGCTCAGTACTGCACCGCTTGCAGACCTGCTTCAATGTTCCCTGCAACTCACAGGTAGGAGCCGTAGTTTCTGTGGTCTCCCAGTCGTGCCCCAGTGCAGGGTTACTTTCATCCGGAATGGTTTGCGCAGTACTGCAACGCTTGCAGACCTGCTTCAATGTTCCATCCATCTCGCAGGTAGGATCCGTAGTCTCTGTGGTCTCCCAGTCATGCCCCAGTGCAGGATGACTTTCCAGGGGAACTTTCCGTACTTCGCTGCATACCGTGCAGGTTTCTACGATATAGGCAGGCTCTGTGCAGATTGGCCCTATCATACCGCTTGTTGACCACTGATGTGCACAGGTAGAATACTGCAGTTCAAACTCTGCCATCTGAAAAACGTCCCCGTCCTCGATTGCCGTGATCTCCAGTTTGAAATACCGATACTTATTAGATGTAGCCGTAAATGTGAAATCATAGGATGCATAATTTTCATTTTGGAGTACAGTGTCATTCGTGACCGCATGGATGGTTTCCCAGTTGGCACCTGACTCATAGTCATTGCAGCCATAAAGGGTCCAGCTCTCGGGATTTCTGCCGATTGCGGTTGCGTTGTCATTACCGGTGGTAATGGTGTATCCACTGACATAGATCTCCTCCGATGCCCGGAATACCGCCTCTGCACCGATAAAATACTCCACACACCACTTCGAGAAATCATCCTGCGTCTTTTTTCCGTCAAGGATCTTGTCGTAGCTTTCTTCTTCACTCACGCCGGCTGTACCATATATGGGTGTGAAGGTCACGCTCTTCGCCGCCCAAACCCTGTATGCAGGCAGTCCTGCGGTAGGGAGCATGGTCCATACCATCAGCACCGACAGCAGCATCGCCAGCCATCTTTGTTTTTGCTTCATACCTCTACCTCCTGAAACTCTGTGTCTGCATAGCCGGAAACAGAACAGCAATGCCTGATTGCCTCTGCAACCACGGCTCCATTCACCGGCTCTGCGGTAAAATACCGACAGTCCACCCGGTAAGACTGGGCGCCAAAGGCCGCATCCTCTGCAAACCACACCAGTGACGCCTTGGGGCAAAGCTCGTGGGCGGCTATAGCAGCCTCCATTCCCACAGCGCCCGGAACAGCAATGCAAATGATCTCCGGCACACTGCTGCGGAGCGCTGCAAGGTATGCGTCATAGCTTTCCGGCGTCAGAAAATGCAGCAGCCTGTACTGCATGACAGCCGTATCCCGGATCATACCGGTCAGGGCAGTACCTTCCCTGCCGTAAACTACAATGTCCACATGTCTCCCCCTTTCCTGCTGTGCAGCTACAAATAAAGCAGCACCGTGCAAAGCATGCCCAACGGTTCTGCCCAACATATTCCGCACAGGTCTCGTGCGGTGCTGCATACATTATACAATCCGGATTATGAAAACGCAAGCATTATTACTCAATTGGTCATATGCCATGTTCTTCATTTCTGTTTTATCAAACAAAACGGCAGCACCATGCAAAGCCGATCCGGCCCATGATACTGCCTAAAATAACAGACAAAAGGAGTAAAGGCAACGCCGCACAGGGATTGTGTGGCAGCCCGTTTATGCATCCAGCGCAATATGCCGCATGGAGGGTTCGATGAGATTGGGCGCATGTGTCACCATAATGACAGTTTTGCCCATTTCAGAGAAAGACTTGAGAATTTCCATCACCTGCGCTGCATTGTTCGGATCCAGGGAACCGGTTGGCTCATCCGCCAGAATCAGACTGCATTGCTTCATCATAAGCCGGGCAAGGGCAATGCGCTGCTGCTCCCCGCCGGACAAAGAATATACCATTTGTGTTTCCTTGCCCTCCATGCCTACACGCCGGAGGGCATCCACCATAGAAAGACTGCTGCGGGCGTCCTTGCGAATCATGCCCAGATTTTCCGCAACGGTTTTCCGCTCTACCAGGGCAAAATTCTGAAACAGGAAGCCCACTTCATGCCGGTAATAGTGCATGAGATTTTTTCCATTTGCCACATTGAAGTCTCCCACGAGAATGTCGCCGCTGTCCACCGGCTCGATCCCGCCGATCATGTGCAGCAGGGTGGTTTTGCCGCAGCCGGAAGGCCCGGTGAGTACCGCAAATTCCCGGTCTGCAATCTGCATGGACAGGTCATCAAAGATCACATGACCGCCAATGGCTTTTTTCACATGGTTTATCTGAATCATAACGCACCGCCTTTGAGAATTTTGGACAGCTGCTGCGCTTCCAGCTTCCGGATCATCCGGTAGATCAGCGCTATATTGATCATGGTCAGCAGACAAGGCACTGTCAGCACAAACAACGCATGCTGCATTCCGGTTTTGTACACATAAATCCCGGCAGCGAGCAGATTGATGCCGCCAATCACCAGCGCGGTCACGAAATACCGCCGATTTTTCTGCAATATGGACTCCCCAAGGGTTTTCCGGATGGCAAGCTCTGTGGCATTCACTTGATAATCCAGTTGCAGGATGGTACGAAGTACGGATACATACAGCAGGATCATCAGAACGGTTACCAGCAAAAATATGGCAATCAAAGATTTTTGCACCTGATATTCGATCTGGAATTTTTCGTACACGTTGGTCATACTGATCTGCAGCGCATAATCCTCTGTCAGCTTTTCCATGCTCCGGGCATCCGGGATCCGGTAAACAGAGCCGGTTTCCAGATAATCGTGTCGGGTGTCCTCCCCTGCATGCGCTTTCTGCAACTGGTCAGCGGCAATCAGCACTGCTGGAGTCTTGTAGAACGTGAATCGGCTGTTGGCAAACTCCCGGAAGCACAGCAATTCCTCATCAGAAGCATATGACAAGTATTGGATCCGTTCCTCCGAGGGTCTCTCCCCTTCTGCGCTTTCATAATGATCCAGAAGCAATGCGGCTGCCGCCTCCTGCTCCAGTGATGAGAAGTGCTCCGGCAGCAGTAAAACCGCATCATACTGTGCCAGATCAGCCTGCGCCGCCTCTGGATACACGCTCTGCACATAGTCCAGCGCCCGGTGATTGCAGTAGACCAGGTGTATGGACAAATCCTCCTGTCCGATACTATCCAGTTCCCCGGATATATCCTGCATGCAGACCGGAGCAAGCTGTGCATCCGTTTCAGAAAGGAACCGCCGTTTTTCCAGCAGTCCTTGACGAGAACTGTCGTCCGGCTCCTCCGGGTCAATGACGGCCGTCAGAGGCTGAACGCTCAGAAAACCGTAATCCTGCATGCTTTTGAAAAAGGCGTCCGCCTTTTGATACTTCCCGATGGAAGGAATCGCAGACAGCATGGACAAAATCACAAGGCAGCTCAGCAAAGCAGCCCCATTGCCCAGCAGAGTGAGCATGGCAAGAAGCCGGTTGGACAGTTGATGCCCGTACAGCATTTCCTTTGGCTTGATCCGGAGCAGATGCAGATTCACAAGCCATACCCCCACCAGGAAGGGCACAAAAAGCCAACGGATATTGGCGTAAAACCGGAGGGTCTGGGTATATGCATCCTGCACCAGGCAGCAGCCGGCAAACAGGACGGAAAAGACCAGCGTGTCCGTCAGACAGAACCGCAGATAGTGATACCGGGGACTGTCCCCATGCAGCACCCGAATGGCGATCTCCTTCTTTTCAAAGGAAGCGTCCAGATAGCAGTAAAACAGCATCATCAGGTATACCAGCACAAAAATACCTGTAAGGAGCTGTGTCCGTGACCCTACCTTGGCTTTGGCGGTCTGGATCATGCTGCCGTATTGGATGTACAATTCCTCCGCCGCAGCGTCACAGTCTGCCGGATCTCCCACCAGATACCCATAATACACACTGTTCCGTTCCTCCTGATTTTGCATCAACGCCTCCAGCGTATTCCCGGACACGGTGCATTCATTCCCCAGCACATCCTGCATGATCCCCGGCTTCAGCCCAAGATACGCCTGCCATTCGTCCTGCCGGTCTGCATCGGTATAGAAGGTAACCGTACTTTTTTGCAGCCCTGTATTCCGGTTTGTGACACCGCAAAACAGCAGGTCATGCCGCCTAGCAATCCGATCCAGCTCCTGAAAATCAACCTTTGCCGGATTGGATATGACTAGCTTATAGGTATTGGGCAGCGCCTGTGGGAATCCGTCCAGATTGAACAGCGCCAGCAGTACCGTGGCGGCGGCAAACAGAATCAAAGCGGTGATATACTTTCCCCGTTTCATATGTCTCCTCCCGACTGTCAGAAACAGAACGAGGGAGCATCCAAAAGGGTGCTCCTGCGTTCTGCGTAAATTTTACCAATAGATGCATCCGGTGTAGGTCACTGCACTTTCGTTCCGAACGTATTTATAGCAATACGTGCTTTTCCAGAAGCCATCAGCGTACCGGGTCTTGCTGTAGGTAAACTTCCCATCGTTATTCAGCTTGCTGTCCATGTAAAATCCGGTCTGATCGTTTACTGTTCCGACCCAGGCATGGGTGTACTCACTGCCGATCATTTCCGGATTATAGGTGATAATCAGGTCCGCAGAATGTTTGTAGTTCTTGTACAGCTTGTGTCTTTCGGATGACTCGCTCCATTTCCCGATGGAATAAAAGTGGTCACTGGCATTCGGATAGCCAATTTGTTGAATATTACGGTTATTATGCGCCTTGTCATTGTTGTCGTAGTATTTTGCGGACGCAGACAAGGGCAGAGCAGTGAGGGCGGAGCAGGCAACGATACCTGCCAGAATGAGGGATGTTAACTTGTTCTTCTTCATGTCTTTCTCCTTTTGTCATATAGAATGTTTCTAATCAAGCATTGGCGCGCACAATGCTGAAAAGCAGATTTAAAAATGAAAGAAAATTCTACTGCATTCCCGTCATGGTATTGGTGGTCTCAATAAACTCCATGAGTTCCGGCAGTGCCTCTCGATAGATGGCAAGATCCGCAGCAGTTTGTTCATCCTCGTTCAGAAGTTTTCCATTTGCATCCAACACCAAATAAGAACCCCTATCCGTTTCCGTCATTCTTGAAATATTAAAAGAGTAATCCTTAAACTTGCCGTTGAATCCAAGTAGTGTTGACATACTAACAGAAAAATCTGATCCGGACATATTATAGGGGATATAGTCCACACTACCATCTTCATTGACAATGCAATGATCGTCATCAATTCCAGTGGCAGTGGTAATACCAAAAGAGCAGCAGAAATTGCCAAATGTGGGGACACGATAAAAACAAGTCCAATAGGTTTCTTCCATATCCGTAGAATAAATGGTCAATCCAGGACTAGAGGGAGTATATTGGTCAATCGCAAACCCATAGGATTCTGCCGGCATGTGGGGTAGGCAGACAGCGTAATAATAATACAGCCAGGCGCCGGAGTACAGCAGTGCGCCGCCCAGCAAGATGGATACGATCCAGATCAGAATCTTTTTCTTTTTTGTCATAGTTGCCCTCCGTTGTCACAATAATGCGAATCCACATACATTTTAATTTTTCATCAATCATATTATATCATATATTTTTTGCAATGTCAATAACCCACAAAATTTTTATTAAAAAATATAAGACAGTGTGTTTTTGTCGCAATAGCCATCTGAAAAATGCTACTGCACTCCAGTTACAGTATTGGTCACTTCAATAAACTCCATGAGTTCCGGCAATGCCTCTCGATAGATGGCAAGATCCGCAGCAGTTTGTTCATCCTCGTTTAACAATTCTCCGTTTTCGTTTAGAATTAAATATGATGAAGTGTATGTTTCGGTACACCTAGAAATGTTGAAGCTATAGTCTTTGTACTCTCCATTCAGCCCAAAGGTCGCTCCCATACTAACCGAAAAATCCGAACCAGACATATTATAGGGGATATAGTCCACACTGCCATCTTCATTGACAATGCAATGATCGTCATCGATTCCAGTGGATGTTGTGATGACAAAGGAACAATGAAAATTCCCGAAGTGCGGAACAAAGTAACAACCAAACCAATATTTATCTCCAATATCAGCGGTATAATTGGTTCCGCCGGCACTTTGGGGCAGATCCTCGTCAATCTTAAACCCATAGGATTCTGCCGGCATGTGGGGTAGGCAGACAGCGTAATAATAATACAGCCAGGCGCCGGAGTACAGCAGTGCGCCGCCCAGCAAGATGGATACGCTCCAGATCAGAATCTTTTTCTTTTTTGTCATGGTTGTCCTCCATTGTCGTAATAACGAAAATCCACATATAAAAAATAAGACAGTGTATTTTGGTCGCAATATCCATCTGAAAAATGCTACTGCACTC